>Ga0214163_1000067_pt1 | contig 43243 bp, 44 predicted proteins | sample LakMenepilimnion_2_FD_153001 | JGI IMG/M metagenome (GOLD analysis project Ga0214163, IMG submission 153001) | Freshwater microbial communities from Lake Mendota, WI - Practice 15JUN2010 epilimnion v4 | ecosystem: Environmental > Aquatic > Freshwater > Lake > Epilimnion/Euphotic zone | place... | reverse complement strand
TGTCATAAATTCGAGCAAGGTTGGTCTTGAACTTCTCGATAAGCAATGGAATACCCTCAGTGCGACGACGTGCGTGACCAACTGGATATTCAACGACTACCTCATCAAAGGTTGAACCATCGTTGAACTCAATTGTTAAAGCATTAGCAATTGAGCGCTTCTCTGGATCATGGTAATCGGCAGTAAAACTTGTGTCTTCAACGCATGTGATCTTCTCGCGTAGATCATCAATGCGCTGATCAGATGCGATGTCATCCTCGTAATCGCGGGCAGTTAAGCGACCAAAGATCAGAGGCACTGCAACCATGTATTGAATACAGTGATCGCGATCTGCAGGGTTATTAAGTGGACCCTTCTTATCGATGATTCGGATACAGGCTTCGTGAGTACGAATTGTTACCTTTTTAATGTCATCTGAAGTTTTACCAGCAGCCTTCATCTTGGCGCTAATTGTCATGGCCGCTTCTACTGCAGTCTGTGAGTGGAACTCTGCAGGGAAAGAGATTTTAAAGAGAACGTTTTCCATTACATAGGAACCGTAAGGGCGTTGGAACTTAAATTTTTGTCCCTTGAATGAAACATCGTAGAAGCCCCACACCTTTGCGGTGAGAACTGATGGATATCCCATTTCGCCTGTCTTAGCGATCAGTGCAAGGCGAACTGCGCGAGATGTTGCATCTCCTGCTGCCCAAGATTTACGAGATCCGGCGTTTGGAAAGTGACGGTAGGTGCGAAGTGATTGTCCATCAACCCAAGCAAGTGAAACAGCTGCCAAGATCTGATCGCGAGTTAAGCCCATCATCTGTGCAACAACTGCAGTTGATGCCACCTTTACCAAGATCACGTGGTCAAGACCAACTTTGTTAAATGAGTTCTCAAGTGCAATACAGCCCTGAATCTCATGCGCTTTGATCATTGCAGTTAGTACATCTTTGATGGTGAATTTCTTACCTGTTGTGCGAGAAAGCCAGTCGGCTGTTGCAAGGATTCCGCCCAAGTTATCTGAAGGGTGGCCCCACTCTGCAGCTAACCACGTGTCATTAAAATCTAACCAACGAATCATTGAGCCAATATTGAATGCGCCCTGAATTGGATCCAAAACATAGTTTGTTCCAGGAACTTTTACGCCATTAGGTACTGAGATTCCCTCAACTGTTGGTCCTAGAAGTTTCTTACATGCATCGTATTCCAACGCTTCAAATCCACAACCGAGAGTGTCTAGGAAACAGTTCCATGCAGTCTCATATGCCACTGGAGATTTGATCTGATAGTTCTCTACATAATCAACAATGTCGATGATCTCTTGGTCATATGGCTGATTGGATTTAGTTATATGGCTTGACATGTACCTATCATTTCTCTATCGGTGTGGATGGATGATTATCCGAACCTGTGATGGTGCTACGGGAGCGAATAATTTTTTGGTCAATTTTTTACTTGTTGCCCAACATTTTGTCGATTGCTTGCTCATAAGAATGGTAATTAATCCGCTCGTATAGCTCTTCGCGGGTCTGCATTGTGTCCACAACATTTGCCTGTGTTCCATCACGGCGAATTGACTCATAGACATTTTCTGCAGCTTTATTCATTGCGCGGAATGCTGAAAGTGGATACAAAATCATTGAGACGCCATTGGCTTTTAATTCATCCCGACCAAATAACGGTGATAGACCAAACTCTGTGATGTTTGCCAAGATGGGCTTTGAAACAACAGAGCTAACTTTCTTATAGTCTTCTAGAGTTCTAATTGCTTCTGGGAAGATTAAATCAGCACCGGCTTCAACGTATGCATGAATGCGATCTAGAGTTGCATCTAGACCTTCCATTGCAAGTGCATCTGTGCGGGCCATAATCTGAAAATTCTCATCTGTGCGAGCATCAACTGCTGCCTTAATTCGATCAACCATTTCGGCCTTTGAAACAACCTCTTTGTTGGGGCGGTGTCCACAACGCTTTGCACCGACTTGATCTTCCATGTGCATCGCAGCTGCGCCAGCCTTAATCAAATCTTTTACTGTTCGGCCAATATTAAAAGCCGATGATCCAAAACCAGTATCTGCATCAACCAAAAGCGGTGTATCGCAGATATTTGTTATGCGACGAACATCGGTAAGTACGTCATCTAAGGTGGTGATTCCTAAATCTGGAAGTCCCATCGATCCTGCTGCCACTCCGCCACCAGAGAGATAGATAGCGCGAAAGCCCGCTCTTTTTGCCAAGAGGGCGTGGTTTGCATTGATTGTTCCGATGATCTGTAAAGGAGATTCTTCAGCTAATGCCTTCTTAAATGCGGCTCCTGCGCTGTGTAATCCCACGCGAGCAGTCTACATCCGAATGCCGTAGTAGCAAAACTACCTTGCATAAATGGCAACGCCTAGAATACTCACATGCTCGGTGGAATTAACAACAGCCTTTATCTGCAATCCTTTGGAGGATTTGTAGCTCTTGGCATTCTTATCGTTGTTCTTAAGTGGGGATTTTCATCTAATGGAAAATTTCTAGTAACGCCGATTAAGGCTGGCAAGAAAAATGATTATGGGTTACTAACCCCTTTGCCTACTCCTGCAAGTTATATCGAAGCGCAGATGAATCTGCAAAAACTAATTGATCTCAATGTTAAAGCAACGTTGACTCAAACTCTGGATGGACCGCAGATAATGGTTTTTGAAAAGGATTACAAAGTCGCAGTTGCAATACTAAATAGTTAAGTTTATTTAAGAAGTTCTGCAAGTAAAGCTTCTACTCTTGCCTTAATCTCATCACGAATTACTCGTACAGATTCAATTCCTTGGCCTGCTGGATCATCTAGTACCCAATCTTCATAGCGCTTTCCAGGATAGAAGGGGCAGACATCTCCGCAGCCCATAGTCACAACTGCATCAGATTCTTGAACGGCTTCTGTTGTTAAAATCTTCGGAACATGGTTTGCGATATCAATTCCAAGTTCAGCCATTGCCTCCACCGCAATAGGGTTGATTGAATCCTTTGGAGCACTGCCTGCAGACAAGACTTCTACTCGGCCTTGTCCAAGTTCGCGCATAAATCCTGCAGCCATCTGTGATCGACCAGCATTGTGCACACAAACAAAAAGTACTGTTGGTTTTTGACTCATCGAGATACCACCTTAAATATTCCTAAACCAAGTAATGCTCCGATAATTTGAGCTGCTATGAATTGAAGAACGCTGCTGGGCGCGATGCCTGCAAATGATTCAGAGAAGATTCGGCCAACGGTTACTGCAGGATTTGCAAATGAGGTTGAGCTGGTAAAGAAGTAGGCACTACCAATCCATGATGCAACCATTACAGGAATTAGCGCTGTTTTCTCTTGAGATACAAGAAGATTGATGACCAGAATAAGTCCGGCTGTAGCAATTACTTCTCCCAGATAGAGGTTGCTGCCTGATCTAATTTTTGTGGAAGTTTCAAAGAGGGCTAAATTAAACATGGCATTTGCAAGGATTGCACCTGTTATTGCACCTGCTGTTTGAACAATCGAGAATTTAATAAATGTAGAGATACTTACATTTTTTTGAATCAGGTTAACAAGCGTTACGACTGGATTAAAGTGGGCTCCGCTAATTGGCATCAATAGTTGTATCAGGACCATCAAACCAAAGACCGTTGAAACTGCATTAATCAGTAACTGGACACCGATATCTTGAGAAAGGTTGGTTGCCATTATTCCGGAGCCAACAACGATGCAGACTAAAAGGCATGTACCGAGGAATTCAGAGACTAATTTATTCACTGACGATTCCTTGATACTGGCTTTATCCATGGCTTCAGCGTAAGGGTCTGGCCCAATGATCCTTAGACGTGCTGGGTCCTAGAGAAATGAACAGTTGGTTAACAAGAATAAAACCCCACCAGCTTTGTTGGCTGATGGGGTTTTATGTTAATTCTTTTTAGGAGACTTCCAAGATGTCTACTGAGAAGATCAAAGTCTCTGTCTCAAGTGGATGGCCTGGAACAACTCCGTATCCAAGTGATGGTGGAATAACAAGAAGACGACGTCCACCAGCTTTTGCACCTGGCAGACCCTGCTGCCATCCGGCGATAACACCAGATAATGGGAAAGTAGCAGGCTGTCCGCTAGTCCATGATGATTCAAGAATTTGACCATCTGACCACGACATCAATGTGTAATGAACCGTTAGCGTTGAAGTCGCAAGTACTTCTGCGCCCGTTCCTTCAATAATGTCTACTGACTGCAACGTTGCTGGTGCAGCGCCAGTAGGTGGAGTAATTGTTGGGGCTTCTCCTGCGTTATTAGTTACTGATGGGAGACCTGAAGCTGATGATCCGGACACGTTGTCATTTCCTCCTAATGATGTAAATGATGCAAATGCAATTGCAGCAACAGCAATAATTGCAAATACCTTAATGAGCGTTTTCTTTGGCATGGGTCTCCTGTTGTCCGCTAGTTGTGTCTTTTAATTTTCGATTTCACCGATTAATTTGAACTCCCCATCGCCTATCTGACCTTGGGAACGGTAGAGCTCTAACTTTGCGCGAGTATCGGCAATATCAAGATTTCGCATAGTTAATTGACCGATACGATCAACTGGACCAAATGCGGCATTTTCTGTGCGCTCCATCGAGAGCTTATCTGGGTGATAGCTAAGACCAGGACCAGTTGTATTAATAATTGAATAATCATCACCGCGGCGCAGGCGAATACTTACTTCACCGTTTACTGCAGATGCGACCCAACGCTGTAAGGATTCACGCAACATTAATGCTTGTGGATCAAACCAACGACCCTCATAAAGAAGTCGACCTAATCTGCGACCTTCGGCGTGATAGTTAGCGATTGTGTCTTCATTGTGAATAGCACTAATTAATCTTTCGTAGGCGATAAACAAAAGCGCCATACCTGGAGCCTCATAGATTCCGCGACTCTTTGCTTCAATGATTCTGTTTTCAATTTGATCAGCCATTCCAAGACCATGGCGACCACCAATTGAGTTTGCCTCTTTCATTAAATCAACAACATCGGCAAATGCTTTCCCATTAATTGCTGTTGGGCGACCTTGTACGAAAGTGATTCGAACATCTTCGCTTTCAATTTTTACGCCTTGATCCCAGAAGCGAACACCCATAATTGGTTGAACTAGTTCTACTGATGTATCCAAGTTTTCTAAACTTTTTGCCTCGTGAGTAGCGCCCAAAATATTGGCATCAGTTGAATAGGCTTTTTCGGTGCTGTCGCGATAAGGCAGGCCATTTTTAACCAACCACTCGCTCATCTCTTTGCGGCCACCCAACTCTGTTACAAAGTCTTGATCAAGCCATGGCTTGTAGATTCTTAAATTTGGATTAGCTAAAAGCCCATAGCGGTAGAAGCGCTCAATGTCATTGCCTTTATATGTCGAACCATCGCCCCAAATTTCAACCGAATCTTGGTGCATTGCGCGAACAAGCATGGTGCCCGTCACTGCTCGTCCAAGTGGAGTTGTATTGAAATACTGTTTTCCGCCAGATCTAATGTGAAAAGCTCCGCATGCAATCGCTGCAAGACCCTCTTCAACTAATGCGCTTTTGCAATCTACAAGGCGTGAAATCTCTGCGCCATATTCTTTTGCGCGCCCTGGAACTGAATCAATATCTGGTTCATCGTATTGGCCAAGATCGGCGGTGTAGGTGCAAGGCACCGCACCTTTTGCGCGCATCCATGCGACAGCAACAGATGTATCGAGCCCACCGGAAAAAGCGATACCGACTTTTTCACCAACTGGAAGGGAAGAAAGGACCTTGGACATGTGCCAAGTCTAACGGATGTTAAGAGTGGGAAGTTTCTTTTCTAGGGCAGGGATAACGCCCCATTGGCTGCTCATTTCTAGATATCTCTGAATATCTATCGCATCGGGTTTGGCATCTGTTTTGACGGCGCGAATCATCAAATTTCTCGGAGTATGTTCACCAGCAACAAACTCAATAATCTCTACTCGATAGCCAGCAATGCGAAGTAACTGTGCGCGGAATGAATCAGTGATCAAATCTGCCAAACGCTCTTTCATTAATCCAAATTTTGTTAGCGCTGTCCATGGCTCTGGCGCAGCATCCATCTGCTTTTGAATGTCGTGATGACAACATGGAGCGATCAGTAAAAGTTGAGCGCCACCATTTACTGCCCAAGCGATCGCATCATCTGTTGCCGTATCGCAGGCATGAAGTGCAATTGCGATATCTACCGGTTGCGATGTTGTTTTTGAGATCTCTTCTGCAACAAATTCAATAGTTGATTCGATACCAAGTTTCTTTGCAATCGCATTATTGCGATCTCTGCTTTCGACTCTAACATCGATTCCCACAACTTTTACAGGAATCCCAGAGTTAATTAAAAATTGATGAGCTGCAAATGTTAAGTAAGCATGCCCGCAGCCCAGATCGATGATATTGAGTGGGGTTTTTACTGTTGGCTTTTGAATATGTCCTGCTGCAATAGCAGCGTTTAGCGCTGGAGAAAGTATCCGCAAAAACTCTTCTACCTGTTTGTACTTATCTTGCCGAGAAGGTTTGATTACTCCTTTTGCATCGGCGATACCAACTTCCATCAAAAAAGGATCTGCGGCATCTAACAAGCGGTCTTTCTTTTTATCGTGTGAAAGCACCTGTTGGGATTCTCGTTTTTCGATGTGTACTTGAGCATCTCCGCTTTTTGTTATTCGAATTGAATAGACCTGCGAAACGCTTTCGACCATGATGTTGGCATATCCACTATCTAGTAGCTCTTGGACTACTACGCGATCAGGGGCTATGTTTTTTGTTGTGGTGGCGCGACCATCATTTTGCATGAGCTGAAGATTTAGAACCCCTTTGATTTCTACCAAACGAATATCAATTCGTTCAAAACCAACCTGCATGTTGCGTCGCCGGCCAGAAAGTACTGCTCGAACAAATGTAGATGTATCTACGATCTGATCACAGGCGCTGCGCAGCCCATCTTCGAGAGTTATCTGCATAGCTTTATCGAGGCGAAATTATCGCAGTGCCCTTTTCATGATTGAGAATGGTTAATTCATGATTTGGTAGGGCTGCAGCAAAATCCTCTGCTAATTTTCTTTCGCCCTCTCGCTTTACATCATCGAGAATAACAATAGCCTTAGGTGAGAGTTTATCTTTGAACTCTTTTAACGCTGGATATCGTGACTCTGCATTGTTGTTTCCGGGAGGACCATCAACTATTAGTAGGTCAATCTTTTTAAGGTCCTTGATGGTTGAAATGTCATACCAAGTTAGTCCATTTACGTAGGGCAAGAGTGCAGCAAATCGAACGTCAACCCCGCGAACTCTGTGTTCCTTAAGCATCTCTCTGGTCTTTTCTGCATACTCTTTTGAACCATCTAAACTTACGACTTTTCTGGCACCAGATTTTGCGGCTACTAAAGTAGAAACTCCAGAACCTAATTCAACGACTAGTGATGGTTTTGTTCTACTAATAGTTTCATAAATAGTAAGGAGTAAATCTGGAGATGCGGCCCAGCCGCGAGTTGCAGGCAATGATGCTTTAAAATCAAGAAGCTGGATTAGTTGTGCGTATGCTTCGCTTTGATAATACGAGTGGGAAATACTTTTTTTTATTTCATTTGAAGCTTTATAGACCTCACGGATAACTTTCTCGGAGTTGCGTCGCTGCTTTTTGTATAGGACAAATGAAAACCAGCCAAGGCCAGCGATACCAATCAATATGAGGATTAGTAGGGCTATATAAAGAGTATCCATGGATTAAGTGTATCGTCGAAGCGAAATCAATCGGTCAATCTCATTTAAATATGAAATTAATGCTTATTTAGTGGCAGACTCACCCAATGGAATCTACAACCGTCTGGCTTCTAACCCTTGGAGTCTTGTCTCTAGTAATCATTCTGGATTTAATGATTGCGATTGCTAGGCGAAATAAAGAAACGACAATCACAGAGGCTGGAATTTGGACCTTGGTTTATGTTTCTGCGGCATTACTGTTTGGTTATCTAATGCCAAACTGGACAACAGACTCAAACTCGCAAAAGGAGTTTTTTGCGGGTTGGCTGACTGAATACGCACTTTCAGTCGATAACATATTTGTATTTGTAATTATCTTGGCTCGCTTTCAGATTGAAAGAACCAAGCAGCAACTTGTCCTTTTGCTTGGAATCATTATCGCCTTGATTCTCCGTGGTGGATTTATTGCAGCCGGAAGCGCGATCTTAGAGAGATTCTCAAGTGCCTTCTTTATCTTTGGTGCGTTCTTGATATTCACCGCCTATAAATTGCTGACAGAGCACGAAGAAGAAGAGGAAAAACAAAAAGAAGATCGGATAGTCACTTTTCTTCGTTCCAAAGGTGCATCGACATTTACAATTGCATTAATTTCACTAGGAATAACAGATCTAGTCTTTGCACTTGACTCGATACCTGCAATCTTTGGTATTACCCGAGACCCATATATTGTTGTGTGTGCAAACATTTTTGCTCTGATGGGGCTGCGCCAGCTTTATTTCTTACTCCAAGGTTTACTGCAGAGATTGATTTATCTGTCGAAAGGTCTCTCATTTATTCTGGCTTTTATTGGATTTAAAATGATTATTGAAGCGTTCCATGGAATTGGAGTTCACGACCTGATTGGAATTAAACTCCCACACGTATCAATTGAAGTCAGTTTAGGTGTAATCGTCACAACATTACTCATCACAGCTGCTGGAAGCCTTACGGCAACAAGGAAAGATGGAACAGAGATCGTTTAACTCTCAGTCTTCATTTTTCTAAGAGTTGTTCGGTCATGATCTTTTGTACGCTCATGAATTTTCCTGATCTGGAGCGCGAAAGTTTTGATCGCAGAATCAAAAGCAGCTAAATCGTTGAACTCTGCAGCTTCTGCTCGAAGCAATGGACCAGATCCGTGTGAAGTAAGAATTACCTTGTGCTTGTGTTTTCCTTGATGTGGGTTGGTTTCATGCAGCACTTCGACCTCAACACGGTCAATCACCACGCTAAAGCGTTCCATACTGTTGAGTTTTTCTTCCACAATGGTTTTGAAGTCTTCTGCCAAAGCTGCGTTACGAGTATGAATTAAAATCTTCATACTTAGAAGGGTAGTACTAAAACAACTCCTGTTGCTATAGCTGCAAGAAGTAATGATTTTCCAAGAATTGTGAGCGCAGTTTTTCGGTCTGCCGCACGATCTTCTGGGGATGCCACTCTTGAGATATCGCCAAGTTTGCCTACGTTGAATGTTCCTGCAAATCCATAGGCAAGGCAAAACTTGCTGCGTGATTGGATAAATCCAACCGATGCAATCATCAGTGGAAAAAATATTCCAATGCGAGAAGTTGTTGGTGCATCAATTGAAATGAGAGTTACTAAAGTTGAGATGGAAAGAAATAATCCAATTAAAGCTACAAATTGTCTACGTTTAATCTCACCTTTACCGATATTGCAACTGCCTGGAATGTATTGAATCTCAGACATCTTCTAATTCGTCTTCATCAACCCATGTATCTGCGACGGTATCTTCTTGATGTTCAACCCACGAAAGAAAAGATCCGACGGCGCGAAAAGCCACAAGCACCACAGCAACAGCTGCGGCTATGCGACTAAATACTTTAAACATGTGCTAAAAATACTCTGTATTTCTGAGAATTTCTCTACAAAACCCCAAGAGCCTGTTCAATATCTGACCATAGGTCCTCAACGTGTTCGCAACCGACGCTTAGGCGAATCAATCGCTCCGGCACAGAGATGCTTTCACCAGCCCAACGGCGGCGGCGCTCCCATAGAGATTCGACTCCGCCAAGACTGGTTGCATGAATAATGACTTTCGATGATTCGCAGACTTTTTGTACGGCCTCAACTGGTGCATCTACTTCAAAAGAGATGACGGCTCCAAATCCGGGATAGCGAACTTTTGTAATCTTTGGATGCTCACTCAGACGCTTTACTAAATCTTTTGCATTACTTTCAGCTGCGCGAAAGCGAATTGGAAATGTGCGTATGCCGCGAAGTGCCAACCACGCTTCAAAGGGTCCTGGGATTGATCCGTTAAAGCGACGTGCTTCTTCTAATCTTTTCAGTAGCGCTTCATCATTTGTAGAAAGTGATCCCAGCACAACATCGCTGTGACCTGCTAAAAACTTTGTTACTGAATGCATTGATATATCTGCGCCCATTGATAGGGGTAATTGAGTAAGGGGGGTAGCAAAAGTGTTATCAACACCTACTCCGATGCCGAGTTTCTTTGCAGCTGCAATCAGGGTTGGTAGATCTGCAATATCAAGGGATGGATTTGTTGGTGATTCAAGCCAAACAAGTGCGGCGCCTTTCATTGCAGATATCACTTCATCGTTGTTGGTTACATCAACTAAGCGAACTTCTAAGCGACCTGATGCCTGTAACTGATTAAGCAAACCCATAGTTCCGCTATATCCCTCATGTGATGCAACTACGGGTGCACCAACAGGCAAAATAGAAAAGACTGCATTAATTGCTGCCATGCCAGATGAAAATGTAAGTGTTGGTCCGCCCTCTAACTCTGCAATTGCCTCTTCAAGTGCGCTCCACGTTTGATTTCCATAACGTCCATAACCAACTGGACCACCTGCATGGTAGGTCGAAGACAAAAACAATGGCGGATTTACTGATGCATCTGGCGCCGAATCTGGTCGGCCTGCGCTAATCGCCGATGTTTCAGGATGAAGGTTCATTGAATAAGTCTAATTGCTACCAAGTACAGCCATTGCCGCATTATGGCCAGGTATACCGCTTACACCGCCGCCACGTGTAGCACCTGCGCCGCAGATAAAGATACGTGGGTCATCGGTTTCAACTCCCCAAGATGGCTGGCTATCATCTTCGCGAAATGGAAATTGCAAGTCTCTGTGAAAAATATTGCCTCGCGGTAATGCAATCGCTTCCTCAAGATCAAGTGGTGTTTTAATTTCAATTGCAGCAATAACATCTTGGATTGGCTCAACTAGATATTCATTCAGGGACGCAAAGGCAGATTCAAGTGCGGCTGCTCTTGCAGCATCATTGTCTTTATCAAATAACGATGCAGGTGTGTGAAGTGCGAAGAGAGTTAAGGTATGAAAGCCAGCAGCTGAAAGCTCAGGGCTAAGAATTGAAGGATCAGTCAGAGTATGGCAATACATTTCAATTGGAAGCTTTGTAGGCATTTTGCCGTTCTTTGCCTCGTTATATGTGCCCTCACATTGAGTGAAACTCTCATTTGCATGAAAGGTTCCAGCAAAAGCTAACTGTGGATCTATCCCAGACTTTAACTGTGGAAGACGCTTGAGCAGAATGTTTATCTTTAACTGGGCTCCATCTAGTGATTCAGGCTTTTTCTTGCCTCTAATCTCTGCCAATACTCCAGGGGCAGCATTAGATAGAAAGTGGGAGGCGGTAAATTCTTCACCTGATGAAGTTCTAACTTTCACACAATCACTTGTGCTTTCGATAGCAACGACTTTTTGATTTGTTTTTATCTCAACGCCAGATTCGGTTGCTACTCGCACTAGTTCATTAACAAGTGCTCCCATGCCTCCGCGAGGCACTTTCCACTCCCCTGTTCCATTACCAATGAGGTGGTAGAGAAAACAGATATTTGCTTGAAGATCATATGCCGATGCAAATGTTCCGATCAGAGCATCTGTTAAAACTACCCCTCGAACAATGTCATCTTTAAATCGATCACAAATAACTTCACCGATTGGATCTTCAATTAAATATTTCCAAACCTTTGGCAGATTAATCTGTTCACGCATCTGTGAGCGAGTTTGTAGGGGCTGCAAAAGTGTAGGCGCAATCTTGTGGGCAAACTCTGCAACTTCGGCGTAAAACCCCTGCCAGGCCTGACCTTCATTTCCAGTTGGATCAATCTCTTTAAATGATTCTTCTGTTTTTGCATCCCAGTTTCTGGATACATACAGACCTTGATTTTCACCGCGAGCTGTTAAATACGGCGTAAAGCTTGAAACATCTCGCGAGATAGTCTCAAAGGTTAGATTCAGATCTTTAATAATTTTATCTGGCAAGAGTGCAACAAGATAGGAATAGCGAGAAACACGAGCGTCAAAGCCAGGAAATGCCTGCACGCTTTGTGTTGCACCACCTATTTCATCATTTGCTTCAAGAATGAGAACTGATTTTCCAGCCTTGGCTAAGTAAGTGGCCGCAACTAAACCGTTGTGTCCTGCACCCATGATGACAACATCGTAATTTTTTACTGACATTTAAACAGTCCTCTTACACTGACTGATGCCAGGAATTTCTCGCCAGTTTGTGCTGGTATGGGTTTGCATCTCCAATAGGTGAGCAACTTCTATCCCATATCCACTCATGGATTAAGGCTACCAGTGCTGTAAAGGGGTAGATTTAGAGTATGAGCAATCAAATTGAAACCCAAATAGATGTATCTTTAACAGAGCGCAACCGTTTAACTGCATTATTTCGCCTTGTCTTAGTTGTACCTATGGCAATTTTTATCGCTTCATTTGCACCGGCAGCCGATCTATCTAGTGGTGATGCAAGTTATTTCATGGTTGGTTTGATTTCACTACCAGTGGCTTTAGCCATTGTCTTTCGTCAGATCTACCCAAGCTATGTTCTTTCATTTAATGAAGCGTTGCTCTCACTTCAAACTCGTGTGGATGCATACGTCTTATTGCTTACTGATCAGTTCCCTTCTATTGAAGAAAATGATGTTGTCAGCGTAACTTTTCCAGAAGTTGATGCTAAGGCGCTTAATCGATGGCTGCCGCTGATTAAATGGTTTATTGCAATTCCTTTGTATTTGGTCGGAATTTTCTATGCCATCTACGCAGCATTCTTAACTTTATTTGGCTGGCTATCTATTTTGTTTACTGGTAACTATCCAGAAAAATGCGCAGAAGGTGTTGTGGGAACTATCGCCTATTGGAACCGCGTTGTTGGTTATGCCTTGCTTCTAGTTACAGATGAGTATCCAACTTTTTCCTTGTAACTAATCGCCGATTATCGCGGTTCTAAAACCAGCGATACGGAGTTGATGCACCAGCGTTGATCTGTTGGAACGTCATAGCCTTCACCATCGAAAACATGTCCCAGGTGAGATCCGCACGATGCACAAAGGACCTCTGTCCGCACTCTTGGAAATAGGGAGCGATCTTCTATCAGGTGCACAGCATCATCTGCCTTTGGCGCATAAAAAGATGGCCAGCCACATCCTGAATGAAACTTTGTCTCACTTCTAAATAGTTCGGCGGCGCAGGCTTTGCATTTATACACACCCACTGTTTCTGTATCGGTGTATTCACCTGTAAAGGGGCGCTCTGTTGCCGCGTTTCGCAGCACGTCGTAAGAGAGTGGATCTACTCGGGCAGCCAGCGCCTGTTCATCAATTTTTACTGGGTATTGGTTTTGGCCTGACTTGTTTTTATCGTCGTTGCTTTGAGAGCTCAATTGATCACCGCAGATGTTGGGTATGCAATCCCTGTACTGGAGTGGCAGTCATAACCATTGGGATTTTTCTGGAGGTATTTTTGGTGGTACTCCTCTGCTGGGTAGTACTCAACACCTTGGGCGCTTAAAATCTCGGTACAGATCTGATCTAACCCTGCAGCTGTTAACGCTCTTTGGTATTCATCTCTAGAGGCCAAAGCTGTGGCCTGCTGAGAATCATCAGTTGTGTAAATAGCACTGCGGTACTGCGTTCCAATATCTCCGCCTTGTTGATTAAGAGATGTTGGATCGTGCATTACCCAAAACTCTTCAAGTAATCGTTGATAAGAAATCTTGGAAGAGTCGAATACAACTTTCACCATTTCGGCATGCCCTGTAAGACCAGTACAGACTTGTTCATAATTTGGGTTTGGTCGATTTCCACCCATATAACCAACGTTTGTTTCAATAACGCCATCCATCTGCCAAAAGCGACGTTCGGCTCCCCAAAAACAACCAGTTGCGAAATAAGCAATTGAATTCATAGGCAGATTCTTGCAGTATGCACACAACTTTGCACCCGCTGATAACCTTGTGTAGTAAGCCCACAGAGCCCCCGTAGCTCAGGGGATAGAGCGTTGCCCTCCGAAGGCATGCGCACAGGTTCGAATCCTGTCGGGGGCACTTGAGGTAGATCACCATTGATTAAACAATCTTTTCCAATACATCCTTGTAATACGCGTGCACAACATGGATAATTGTCACCTTGCGTACACAAGTGTGCGTATCTTCATTCGTATAGTTTCAGAGCGATTGCGCTGGCAATCTAAGGGGGTCCGTCATGGATTGGCGACATCAATCTGCCTGCCGCGATGAAGATCCCGAACTCTTCTTTCCTGTTGGTAACACCGGGCCTGCAATTAGCCAAATTGAAGAGGCAAAAAAAGTTTGTAACCGCTGCATAGTAAAAGAGCCATGTTTGGCATGGGCATTAGAAAGTGGTCAAGATGCAGGAGTATGGGGCGGATTATCAGAAGATGAACGCCGTGCATTGAAGCGTCGTGCTGCACGAAATCGTGCCCGACTTTTGGAGCAACAGAACCAATTTTAAAGTGGGAAGCGAAGCTTCGCCTGTGTTCCCTTTTCACTTGACTCTAACTTGAGATCTCCATTTAGTTCATTTTCAGTCAGTGTAAGAACAATCTGTAATCCTAGGTTTGCAGATGTTGCAAGGTTAAAACCATCTGGCAAGCCCACCCCGTCATCTGAAATGGTTACTAAGCCTTCATTGCTATAGCGCTGAAGTTCGATACGAAGCTGGGTTCCTGAAGTGGCAAGGCCATGCTCTAGGGCGTTATGGATTAGCTCTGTAACTACTAGTGAAAGCGGGGTTGCAAGACGAGATTCTAGCGAGCCAATTTTTCCGATGCGCTCAATCTTTAACTGACCCATGCGTGGACTTAGCTCTAATGAGTGAGTGACAAGGCTTGTTAGAACTTCATCAAATGCCACAGTGGTTTCATCGCTATTAGAAAGCGTCTCATGAACCAGTGCGATCGATGCAATTCGCCGAACCGCTTCATCTAGAGCTGCGGCGGCCGACGGGTCATCTATTCGCCGAGACTGCAACCTAAGAAGGGCTGAGACGGTTTGAAGATTGTTCTTTACGCGGTGGTGAATTTCACGGATCGTTGCATCCTTGGTAACAAGTGCGCGATCAAGGCGGCGAAGTTCTGTGACATTTTGAAGCAGAACGATTGCACCGATGCGATCTTCTCCTTGGATTAAAGGCAACACAAGGAAATCAATCGTTGTGCCTTTATTTTCAATCTCTACTCGGCGAAGAGTCTTTCCATTTAACTGAGTTTTAATTCCCTCTTCATGAGGATTTTCAGTTGTTATTGAAACCTGTTGGGCAGCCTCTCCAAGATTATGGCCCTCTAAATCTCCGTGCCAACCCATTCGAGAAAATGCAGATTTCGCATTAGGGCTGGCAAATGAGATCACTCCATTAACATCTAATCGGATTAATCCATCACCAACCCGTGGCGCAGGTTCTATAAGTGAGCCGGCGTTTTTATATGGAAAATTTCCTTCAGCAACCATCTGATAGAGCTGGTGTGCAATTTCTCGGTAGTTAATCTCTAACTTACCTGCAGTTCTCATCTGTTCAACATCTCTATGTCGAGATATAACAGCTATTGCTTGGCCATTAAAAGTAACTGGGATTGCCTCTTCTTTAACTAGCATCATGCCAGGTTGTTCAAACTGACTATCTCTAATTATCTCTCCGTGAGAAAGGGCTTCATCAATATTTGTTCGAATCCCCCACGCAATTTCATCTCCAATTACATCGTTAGTAAAAACGGTTGCAGCAGTAGTTGGTCTGATATGGGCAATTGCAATATGACCACTAGGCCACATTTTTATATCTTTTCGAATTGGTACCCACAAAATCAAGTCTGCAAAAGAAAGGTCGGCTAATAACTGCCAGTTAGCAACAAGTTCGCGTAAACGGTCGGCTTGATCGAGTGTAATTGTCGTTCGAGATCCAAGTAAGTTTTCAAATGGAAACATCTTATTTCCACTCATTTAAGTGCTGCTGGATTTCTTCTTGTGCAAACCATGCAAGTTCTTCTTCTCCCCGATATGCAAGAAGTGCGCACTGGACTTGTTGCCATAAGATCGCTGATGTGACCGTGATGTGATCTGCATATGCTTCACCGATTTGCTCAGGAGTAATGTCAAGGGCTAAAACGATTCCTGGTGCGCTTTGAGTTAGGCAAAGATCAAGGGCTTTTTCCCCAGCAAGAGCAGAAAGCAGATATTCCATCTCTTCTTCATCGCAATCGTGATTTTCTTCTTGAAACAAAGCAGTTGGTGCATACAGGATGTCAGCGTCAAGAGTTTTTGCCTCTAGAAAGCTTTCGAGCTGTTTATGGCTCAAGGGAAGGTATGTACGCACAAGCCAATCGTAATAGATTTTATGTTGAAAGTTCACTCGCTAATTCTGCGATTGATTTACGCACAGCAGATCGCTCATTAACCTCAATCAAGGTTGCTCGCTCATCCTGTGCGGCTAATACAGCCCTAGGATCTTTGTTAATTGATCTAACTCGCACTGGCTTGATTGGTGATGTTAGTGCCAAAAACTTCGCCTGTTCAGCCTCGCCTTTTCTGCCAGATGATTTCATGTTTAATACAAAACTAATCTTTGCCCTCATTAAGGTTTGTGCAAGTAGTTCAATGACCTTTTGAAGCCGTGATACTCCCAGCAGATCAGGCCTTGAAATTACAAGCAGTTCATCGGCTTGATCACAACTCCATGTTGTAATCGTTGAGGTCCAACGACGATCAGTCAATCGATTTGAAAGACCAGAGATAGATCCAAGATCAATAATGACGTAATCAAACTCTTTTCCTGCCCGATGCATCAATGATTCAGTTTCACCAGCCTGTGTTTGCGTAATCTCAAAAATTGCCAGATTAGGCGCCACGGTTTTCCACGAAAGATCTGAATCCGTATTTCGCATAGAAAGTAGGTCAAAAACTGAAGGCGCTCGAAAGTTGGCATCTATAAGAAGTGTCGATTTACCCGTCACGCTTAACTCCATTGCAAGATTCATAGCCACCACTGTGCATCCCGTATATGTTCCTGCAGATCCAACTGCGAAAACTTTTGCTCTTCGAAGTTGATTGGGTGCATGAGTTAGCTCTCGTAACATGGGTGCACGAACAAAGCCACGGACTAATGAGACTAAATCAGATGCAACAACTGGGGCAGCTTTTAACTCGGAGAAGTTCTTATCTGTATTTGTTGCAAATCCAATAACCTGGCTAAATTGTGAGGAAAGCTGTTGCACGCTCGCTTTTGAAATGCCCGGCAAATCCGAACCATAGATTAATAAAGTGGAGCTAAGTGTGGCGGTATTTTCTTTTGCATAGGTTTCTAAACTTTGCCAGTCGATCGCGCGAAATACAACACTCCATCCTTGGGCAAATAATGTGGAAGCAATGAATCCTTCAATCTCAGCCCTTGCAATTGCAGTAACGACTATAGGCATCTCTTGTTCAGACATGTGAGGCGATAATCACTAAACGTCCAACTGTTGTCGCACTGAGGACTCTCAAAACTTGAGTGTTTTCTACGGCGATACTTAACCCAACATCACCACTAAAGGAGTTACCTGTAGTTTCAAGTGAAAGAAGCGCCGCGCCCCCTAAAACTAGAACTGGCTCAAAAGATTCTTCACCATTATTTGAATCCACAACCCAATAAACATCGACTCCTTCTCCCAGCATTAAGCCCTGTGCAATATCAACTGAACGCACACTCAAGGGAACGGCGCTAGTTGATTGGCCTGCAATTGCCGAACCAAGATCTGTTGTAGTAATCACTTCACCTTCTTGCAAAGTCCGCAATGCGATTAATCCGATGGGGTTAAAGCCTTTATCAATATAGAGATCTGAGCTTTTGTTCAAATTCATGTGCACGGCCTCTAGATCAGAAGAGGAAATAACGTGTCCAGCAACGATTGCCCCACGAACAACCCAGTAGTCATCGCCTTTGTTTGCAATTGAAGAGATAAAGATTGCAGATGCAAAAGAGGCAATAATTAAAGTAATTGCTAACGGTAGGCGGGCGCTAAAAGTATTTTTTGGTGGTCTCATGGGCACACCTAATTACCAGTGGTGACATTCTCAGATCGCTTATCCACAGTAGTACTTTGGTCTTAGAGCGATTGGTACTTTGGGTTGAAGCAATACCTTGGCAGAGTAGTAATTATTGGCCACATGGACACACAACGTGAGTACAACCCAAATTATCTTGCTATGCCCACTTTTGCATCGATTGATATGGTGCCAATTTCTAGTGATCCCAATGAAGATTGGCTGCACCCAGTACTTGAAATGTTTCGACCGGTAAAGGTTTTAGAGCCAGTTAAAGAGCCACGTTTGTATTTAATCGCATCGACTTTCGGAGAAGAGTTTGACTCTGAATTCTCTCCAGAGCCAACTTCGGCCAAAGAGTTACCAGACATAAAAATCTTGGTACATAACTTTATTCATGTTGTTGTCGAAGTTTGGGCAGGCCGACGTTCGGCTTCCCAGGTTCAATCTGCATGTCACTACTCTGTCTTTGCTCAGCTTTTGCGTAAAAGCGGCACAATTGAAATTGTTGGAAAGGTGCGAAAAATCCACATTGCCCAACCTTTGGATGGAATCGTTGAAGCAACAATCACAGTTAGGTATGCAGACAGGTTGCGCGTTGTTGTAATCAGATTTGAAGGCTTAGATCATCGATGGCTGTGCACCGCATTAGAGTTAATCTAATTTTATTGAGCTTCTCCATGACAGCGCTTAAATTTCTTTCCTGAACCACAAGGACATGGTGCATTACGAGAGACCTCGCCAGTTGTGCGAACTCCAGACTCATCGGCTGCTGTGTATTGCAGACCTGACACAGGAAGTGTTTTTGATTCAAGGCCAGGGGCAGTTACTGAATTACTTGCTGGCTCAACGCTTACTTCTATATTGAAAAGTAACCCTGCAATCTCTTCCTTAATTGCATCCATCATCGCAGAGAAGAGTTCATAGCCTTCTCTCTGATATTCAACAAGTGGATCACGCTGGGCCATCGCACGAAGTCCAATACCTTCTTGCAGATAATCCATTTCATAAAGGTGTTCGCGCCATTTGCGATCCAGAACCGATAGAAGCACCTTGCGTTCTAGTTCACGCATAACGCTGTCACCAAGTGATTCTTCTCGCTTGGCATAAGCGCTCTGACAATCTTGAACAACCTGAGCGACAATAAATTCGGTGTCTAAACCGGCACGACTGCCAGCCTGTTGAACTAGTTCATCAATTGTGAATGAGATTGGATAGATAGATTTGACTGCAGTAAACAGGGTATCTAGATCCCAATCTTCGCCATATCCATTAGCTGTTGCTGCTTGAACATAGGCAGTGAGTGTGTCACTAACAAAAAGTGCAACTTGATCTTTAATGTCGGCGCCCTCTAGAACCATCCGACGCTCACCATAGATAACTGTGCGCTGGCGATTCATAACATCGTCATATTTCAAAACATTTTTACGCATTTCAAAGTTCTGCGCCTCTACCTGAGTCTGCGCCGAGCGAATTGCATTAGAGACCATCTTTGATTCGATTGGCTCATCATCTGGTAATCCAGCTGCGGTTAGGAAGCGTTCAACTAATGCAGAGTTAAATCGACGCATCAAATCATCTTGAAGGGAAAGATAAAAACGTGATTCACCAGGATCGCCTTGTCGACCAGAACGTCCGCGTAGCTGATTATCAATACGACGTGATTCGTGACGTTCTGTTCCAAGAACATAGAGGCCGCCTAAAGAGACGACTTCTTCGTGGCCTTTTTCTACTGCAGCTTTTTGTCGAGCAATCTCTGCTGGCCATTCTTTTTCATATTCGGCTGCATTATCAACAGGTGAAATTCCACGACGTTGTAATTCAAAATCTGCCATGAACTCTGGGTTACCGCCGAGCATAATGTCTGTTCCGCGACCTGCCATGTTTGTTGCAACAGTTACAGCACCCTTAACACCGGCACGGGCAATAATGGAAGCTTCACGTTCGTGGTGCTTAGCATTTAAAACTTCATGAGGAACACCGGACTTGCGCAAGAATGCAGATAGCTCTTCAGATTTTTCAACACTGACAGTTCCCACTAGAACTGGTTGTCCTTTGCGATGACGTTCAACAATGTCAGCTGTAACTGCAGCAAATTTTCCTACCTCAGTTTTGTATACTAAATCTGCAGAGTCGATGCGTTGCATATCTCGATTAGTTGGAATTGGAACAACACCAAGCTTATAAATTTGATCAAATTCTGCGGCTTCGGTTGAGGCAGTTCCGGTCATTCCTGACAATGTTTCATAGAGACGGAAGTAGTTTTGCAACGTAATTGTCGCCAAAGTCTGATTCTCATTCTGAATCTCAATGCGTTCCTTGGCTTCAAGTGCTTGGTGAAGACCGTCGCTGTATCTACGGCCTGAAAGCATGCGGCCAGTGTGCTCATCAACGATTAAGAGTTCACCGTTCATTACAACATAATCCTTATCACGCTTGAACAACTCCTTGGCGCGAATAGCATTATTGAGGTAGCCAATCATTGGAGTGTTTGTAGCTTCGTATAAGTTACCGATCTGCATCAACTCTTCAACTTTTGTAACACCCTCTTCAAGAATTCCAACTGTCTTCTTCTTTTCATCTACCTCATAGTGCACATCTCGAGTTAATTTCCCAACAAGGTTTGCAAACTCCACATACCACTTAGTTGCTTTATCGGCCGGACCGCTAATGATCAAAGGCGTACGGGCTTCATCGATTAAAATTGAGTCAACTTCGTCAACCACAGCAAAGAAATGTTCGCGCTGTACGCACTCTTGAAGTGACCAAGCCATGTTGTCGCGAAGATAATCAAAACCAAACTCGTTGTTTGTTCCATATGTGATGTCAGAAAGATAAGCCTCACGTCGCTCTGCCGGGGACATGTTGGCAAGGATTACACCAACTTTTAATCCAAGAAATCGGTGTACACGACCCATCCACTCACTGTCACGCTCAGCTAAATAGTCATTTGTAGTGACAACATGAACACCGCGACCAGCAAGAGCATTTAAATATGATGGAAGTGTTGCAACGAGAGTTTTACCTTCACCAGTGCGCATTTCTGCGATATTTCCTTTGTGAAGAGCTGCTCCACCCATGATCTGCACGTCATAGTGACGCTGACCAAGTGTGCGTTTTGCTGCTTCGCGTACTGCTGCAAAAGCTTCAGGCAACAAATCATCTAAAGTTTCACCTTTTGAATAACGCTCTTGAAAGATTGCAGTCTGTCCACGAAGTTCTTCATCAGACATTGCTACAAAACGTGATTCTTGAGCATTGACGGAGTCAGAGATTTTGCCTAATTCGCGAAGGATACGACCTTCACCTGCACGCAAAATCTTGTCTACAAAGGCGGGCATTAATGTGACCTTTCAGTACGTCAAACTTTTCTAAGAAGCATCTAATTTCTACTTCGATTTAATCACGGGATTTAATCACAAGAATCAATCACGGGATTCAATCTATGGCCCTATCTTAGAGGCTGTGCAACACAGGCGGTAATCGCCGAAATCTGTGCGTAGAATCCTTGAGAATTTAACGCCCTCGCGGCCTCTTTTAAGGTCGCTCCCGTAGTTATCACATCATCAATGAGTATGAGTTCTCCGCGGGCCACAGCTTTCATTGACATTGATCCCTTCATGTTTTCTAATCTCTGCTGGCGATTGAGTCCGGTTTGATCGGTAGTTTTTCCAGTTAACTCTAAGCAATCCAACATTGGAATCCCCATTTGATAAGAAATCTGTTCAACTATGTCAACCATAAAACTTCTGCCTCTACTTCTGCTCGATCGTTTACTTGAAGGAATTGGAACTAAACGAATGTGCTGAAGATTATGCGTCGTTGGTTGGAGTTGCCCCATGATTGCTTGAATGAGTAATTTGTCTGCATTTGCGATTCCATTTTCTTTGGCAGCTAAAATTATTTTAGCTGCCACGGGTGTGTACAAAATCGCCGAACGAACAGTCAACTCTGAGTATTTAACTTTAAACTCAGATACTCGCCATTGCTCTACACAGTTAGTGCATATTATGGATGAGAGCTTATGACAACCAAGACAACGCTCAGGAAATACAAGTTGTGCAATCTCTTGCAATGTACGCATCTGGATAGTGTTACAAACAATGGAATCCACACGAGCATTACATGTGATTGGTGTGGAGATTAAGGAGTGAAATCCTCAGGCTTTAGTGAAATTAAGCGTGACTGAATTGTTTCATTTTCTTTGCGCGGCAGAGTTAAAACGAAATGCGCTCCCCTGCCTGGTCGACCCCACGCCTCTAGTTCACCGTTGTGCAAACGTGCATCCTCGAGTGCGATGGAGAGCCCAAGTCCGGTTCCCCCACGTGTTCGTGCTCGAGATGGATCTGCCCGCCAAAAACGATCAAAAACTCTTAGTAATGAGTTGTCATCTAAGCCAACTCCGAAATCTCTTACTGAAACGGCCACATCGTTTTCAGAAGCTTCGATGTTTACATTTATTTGAACCTCTTCTGCATGATCGATGGCATTAGACAATAGATTTCGCAAGATACGTTCAACACGGCGGATGTCTGCTCGCAATAAAATTGTTGACTGCGTGGAATTAACATAAATCATAGTTTTTCGTTGCTTTGCAACAAGCGCTAAATCTTCTACACACCGCTTAGTTAAAGCAACCATGTCAAAATCGGAGGTCTCTAGCTGCGCCACTTCTGCATCAAAGCGTGAGATTTCCAAAAGATCTTCTAGAAGCCTCTCAAAGCGATCAAGTTGGGCTACCAATAATTCGGCGCTACGTGCAATTGTCGAATCAAAAGAAGATTTTGAGGAGTTAATTACCTCTGATGCCATACGAAGAGTTGTTAAAGGTGTGCGAAGCTCGTGAGAAACATCAGATACAAAACGTTGCTGAACTCGCGAGAGATTTTCAAGACGTGCAATCTGTTTTTCAATAGATTCTGCCATTTCATTAAAGGCATGACCTAAAATAGAAATCTCATCTTGGGAGGTCACCTCCATGCGTTTTCTAAAATCACCGGCGGTAAATTCAGTTGCAATTTGGGCGGCATTGCGCACAGGCTTTAGAACTTGTCGTACAACTAGCCATGTGATTAAAGTAATCAAAAACAGTAAGAGTATGCCCGCAAATAACAAGGATCTGCTAATTAGATCTAAAGTCTCTATCTCATTTACCAAGGAAAAGACTAGGTACATCTCATATTCACCGGCGTTTGGAATCGTGATTTTCTGCCCAACTGCTAAGCCTGGAATGTTTTGAACCTCTTCGTATCTCATCTCTGTGTATTCTGAAACAGGAACTACTGAATCTTGGACCTTGCTTCGCAGGGATTGTGGAATTGAGGAAGCCAGTAAAGAATTTGAAGCCGTTTCATAGTTTCTATTAGATGTATTTCCTAGACTGCTAAGAAAAATAACTTCGCGCGCATTCTCACTACTTGTGTATGTGGTTGCAGTACTTACAACATCATCAATAATTTTTTGAACCTGTAGTTCACTCTCATCTTGTGCAAAAAGAAGTCGATACTCTGCCGTAAATATCGTCGAACGTGCCTCTACAACTGCAGAGTTCAAGTTTACCTGTTTGATTCCATCTGCCAGTCGAGAATTAAGTGCCGAACCCGTAATCCAAATAACGACTAAAGATGTTATGGCTGTTAAGACAATAACCTTAAATGCTAGGGAGTTGCGAATCTTCCAGAGTATTCGATTCATAGTTAAGAACCGACCAAAACTCCTGCTTTGTAACCCACGCCTCTTATAGTGATTACGATTTCTGGATTTTCCGGATCGCGTTCAATTTTTGATCGAAGTCTTTGTATGTGAACATTTACCAAGCGAGTATCAGTGGAATGGGCATATCCCCACACTTCACTCAATAAAGCATCTCGTGTAAAGACTCGACCAGGCTCACGCGCAAGTGCAACGAGTAAATCAAACTCTAAACGAGTTAGCTGTATTTGCTTTCCATCACGCAAGAGTTGGTGTGCCTGAACATCAATTTTTAAATCACCTACAGAGATAATTCCTGATACATCCGTATTTGTACGTCGCAGGCGTGTTCTAACACGTGCAACTAGTTCGGATGCATGGCGAAAAGGTTTGACAATGTAATCATCTGCGCCAGCCTCTAAACCCCTGACAACATCTTCTGTATCACCCTTTGCCGTGAGCATAATGATCGGAACCATAGATTGAGCACGTATCAACCTACAAACTTCTACCCCATCAATTCCGGGCAACATAACATCAAGAAGAATTAAATCTGGAGCCTTTTCACGAAAAGCATCAAGTGCTTCATCACCACGACTAACTAAATCCACATCGATGCCGGCATCGTTTAAAACGATGCCGAGCATCTCTGCAAGATCCTGGTCGTCATCGACGACCATTACTAAGGTCATTAGCTCCCGTGTTCCCAAGAATTCAAATACATATCCTGAGCTGGAGTTAGTGTGTCAATTCGACCACCCATGCTGATCAACTTGAGCGCTGCAACTTCCTTATCAATATATGTAGGAACATCATGCACACCAGGCTTCAGGTTTTTTGCTTCCTTAACTAAATACTCAGCTGTGAGTGCTTGATCAGAAAACGACATATCCATTACAGATGCTGGATGACCTTCGGCTGCTCCTAAGTTCACTAAGCGACCCTCTGCAAGTAGAAGTAAACGTCGTCCATCTTTAAGCACATATTCATCAGTTTGGTGACGCATTTTTTCATTCTTCTGCTTTGAGTTTTGCTCAAGCCATGCCACATCGATCTCAATATCAAAGTGACCTGAGTTAGCCATGATTGCGCCATCCTTCATGACTGCAAAGTGCTCTTCACGAAGAACATCTCTGTTACCAGTTACCGTGATAAATACATCACCGATTTTTGCCGCATCTGCCATTGGCATTACACGGAAACCTTGCATCATCGCATCTAAAGCTTTTGTTGGATCAATCTCTGTAACGATTACATCAGAGCCCATACCTTTTGCTCGCTCTGCCACGCCTTTTCCACAGTATCCAAAGCCTGCAACGACAACAATTCTTCCAGCAAGTAAAAAGTTTGTTGCACGGAAAACAGCATCTAGGGTTGATTGACCTGTTCCATAGCGATTATCAAACATGTGCTTGGTATCAGTGTCATTGACGGCGATCATTGGAAACTGCAATGCACCATCTTTGGCCATTTGATTGAGGCGAATTACTCCTGTAGTTGTCTCTTCACAGCCACCTGCAATGTTTGGAATCAATTCTTTACGGGTTGTGTGTAGCGTATTTACTAAGTCGCATCCATCATCAAAAACTTGGTGAGGTTGAATATCTAGAGCGGCATTGATGTGCTTGTAATAGCCATCGCGATCAATTGAGTTTTTCGCAAAAACGCTAATTCCATATTCATGAACTAGAGCTGCAGCGGTGTCATCTTGTGTTGAAAGAGGATTTGATGCACAAAGAGCGATATCTGCTCCACCAGCTTTTAGTACGCGCATTAAGTTTGCTGTCTCAGTTGTCACATGCATGCATGCCGCAATTCTTACTCCAGCAAATGGTTGTGACTTTTCAAAGCGCTCACGAATTTGTGCAAGCACTGGCATATTGCGCTCGGCCCATTCAATTTTCATGCGCCCAGCTGCAGCCAATGATGCATCAGCAATGTCATGTTTTGGAAGAGTTGCAGTAACAGGTACGTTCATTTGGATCTCCTTATATGGTATTTAAAGTCTCGCTTGGATACCTAAGGCGTAGGGCTCTACTGTGCTAGGCGTTATGCACATAGATTACTGCCCCATTGCAATAAATTCGTAATGGAAAACGGGCGTTAACTGCGGATTAATGCCAATACTTGATCACGTATAGCCTGCATTTGAGCGTGATCTTTAGCCTCAACGTTAAGCCTTAGGAGAGGTTCAGTATTTGATGGTCGAAGGTTGAACCACCAACTATCGCCATTGACCGTTAAACCATCTAGGTAATCGATCTCCACCTGATTTGATGAGTATTGATGTTCAACTACCTGTGTTGCCTGCTTCACATCTGCAACTTTTGTATTGATCTCTCCACTTTGAACATATCGAGAGTATGGAGCTAATAGTTTGGAGATGCTCTCTTTGCTTGTACCGAGTGCGGCGATGGCATGTAGAGCGGCTAGAGCGCCAGAATCAGCGAGCCAAAAATCTTTAAAGTAGAAATGTCCAGAATGCTCTCCACCAAATATTGCTCCGCTTTCTGCCATTAATTTTTTGATATTTGAATGACCAACTCTTGATCGAAGACCTACCCCATTGTTTTCAGAGATTACTTCTTGGACGGTGCGCGAGGAAATCAAGTTATAGATTATCTTCGAGCCAGGATGTCGCTTTAACTCTCGCTCAGCGATTAAAGCAGTAAGTGCAGATGGGTTAATCCCTCCACCATTTTCATCTACTAGAAAACATCGATCTGCATCGCCATCAAATGCAAGTCCAAGATCTGCTGAATTCTCTTTCACAGCCTTTTTCAGATCAACCAAGGTTGACTCATCAAGTGGGTTTGCCTCATGGTTTGGAAAACTGCCATCTAACTCAAAGTACATGGGAATTACTTCACAGTTGAGTCTGGCAAAAATTGCAGGTGCGGTGTAGCCAGCCATGCCATTTCCAGCATCAATAACTATCTTGAGTGGTCGAATTTCATGAAGATCGACAAGAGTTAACAAGTGATCGACATATTCCTCCAGCATATTCTGATGCTTTTCAATGCCAACATTTCTTAGTGCAATCGGTGAACCATCTCGTACGAATTTTTCAATAGCAAGAAGTCCTGATTCTCTGCCGATTGGACGGGCCTGACTTAAGCAAAGTTTTATTCCGTTGTATTCGGCCGGATTGTGACTTGCAGTAAACATCGCTCCGGGTAATCCAAGTTTTCCTGAAGCAAAGTACATTAAATCAGTCGATGCTAAACCAATTCGAATGACATCCATGCCTTGAGAAGTTACCCCCGCCGAGAAAGCTTCGGCAAGAAGTGGTGAAGATGGGCGCATGTCCTCACCTATTACTACTGTTGCGGGTTCACGTTCAATTTGTAAAAAACGAGCAAAAGCTACACCCGTTTCAAAAGCAAAATCAGAATCTATTTCAGTGTCAACAAGGCCACGAATATCGTAGGCCTTAAAAACATTTGGCGAAATATCCATTAATAAATTTAATTTGGGACCGAGCGTAGATGACCGCGCCGACCAATCTGCTGTCCGCTTGGAACGGCGCTACTGCCGGAGTCACTTTCGACAGTGTGTGATGCAACTTCTCTTACTGCATCTGCAATAACCATTAGATCATCATCACTTGGTCCGACGACTTCGTTTGTTATCTCTGCCTTTATGACGCTCCAACCATTTGGAACTTTTAATCTAGTTCCATGTAGAACACAGAGATCGTATGCATGAGGCTCGGAATAAGTTGCTAGAGGCCCTACAACGGCCGTTGACTCGGCATAAATATATGTCAAGGTCATGGTTGCAAAGGATTTACAACCAGCTCGGGAACAACTACGTCCACCTTGGATTCTCATGAAAACTAGATTAGTGGAATGAACTAAGAAATCTTGGGATTATCAAGGATTTAAAACTTGAATGTTTGAATCTGGGATTTCAATCCTTGCCAATTCGCTACCAATGGCGAAGGGGAAATACCCAATTCCATTCACGGAAGTCACAAGCGCTCCGGCAAAAGTTCCCTTTTTGACCGTAGTAATTGTTATAGATCGGGCCGCTGACGGTGGCCTCCAGGTCGCAATCTCATTTCCGACCACGCTCTTGGTTACAGTTTTTCCATTAACTAATCTCAAATCTATGGATACATTGATCTGTTCACCAGCGAAAACAATTAATGGCGATAACCCAGTTATAGCCATTGTTAACTCCTTGAGTTCTGGAGATGGAGTACTCCAGACATAATCAGATTTTCCAGAGGCAGCAATTCTAGATTTAACCGCGGCAACAATTGGCTCTGTTGATTTGATTCTGATTGCAAAGGCCTCTGAAGAGACATCTGGTTCTAATTTAAACTCTGTAACGCGACCAGCTGCAATCAATCGTGAGTTAAGACCCACTGGGACAAATACACCATCGGCAGATAGAACTTCTACAGTTATGTCTGCATCAACTTGCCCTGGTGCCAAAACTCGAATCACGTGAGCTTGCGAGTTAGTTTGGCCTCGTACCGGTTTTTGAACTGGTATGCCTGGAATAACTAAAGATTTGGCGGCAGTACTGACCGAATTTACTAAGTCACCACCAAGGTTTCGAAGACCCTGACCTTGCTCGTCAATCATAAATGAATTAATGCGTCCGGATTGAGGTTCAACTAACAACGCTAATGCTTGATCTCCTGGTGCAAAAGAATCAACTGCTATTGATACATAATTCTTAGCCTTTACGCTAATTGTTTGTAGTTGCTGTTTACCGTTTTCAGAGAATGCTTGAATATCAACAATTGAATCGCTCAGTCCAGAGTTAATTACGACCAGGCGTCCTCTCGTTGTTACATCTGCGCTGGCCCCAACAAACCACTGTGATGCAACTGGACCAATACACAGTGCCGCGCCACCCCAACGACCTGCACGGCTTTGCCAAACAACGGGAGTCGTTGCCTCACTGCTAACCAATAGAGAATCAGCGACAACTGGGAGTCTTAACTGCTTTACGGGCGAGGTTTTTGAAGTTTTATCCTGCAACCTTTGGAATGGAGTTTTTGTTGAACTTAATGAAATTTGTGAGGATAAACCTGCCAAAGTTGGTGGGCAGACAACTGCTGGAAAGGATTCGGTGTATGTCTTTGATGAAGTTGTTGCATCAACAAGGTTTGCTAAACCAAAAACGATAAGAAATATTGTGATGAATTGAATTGGTCTAGTTAGCTTCATGCGAGCTCCTTATCGGATATTTCGCGCTTGCGGCGTCCACCTGGAAGGGCTAAAACAAGAAGGGTTACAAAAAAGATCAGCTGCAGAGAAATCCAAGCACGGCGGATTGTTCCATCGTGGATAAGTGAGATTTCACCAGCTTGTTCAACTTTAAATGTTGGTAATCCCTGTGCATTTTTGTTTCGTTCTAGGCGATATCCATCTTGTAATACTTGCCAGGAGCGATTGTATGTCTCGGTCAATGTCAGCGTTCCGGCCGATGGAAGGTTAGTTCTTGCTCCTTCAACGCCTGACTCTAAGAATATTTTGGTCCCATTCTCGGTTACGAAAATCAATCGACCAGTTTGGTTAGATACTTCCCACACTACTCCAGCAGAAGTCTCAGAGGTTCTAGTAAATCCACCAAGGCCATCGATTGATCGGATGGTTTCTTTCTTAATGGGAGCTTTAGCAAAGACATATTTGATTCCGTAATCACTAAGAACGGTGCTACTAGTTATACCTGATCCGTCAATCAAACCAAGGGCTGCCTGTGCAACAGCATCAGTTTGGTCTGGCGCCACATCAGGATCACTGATAGAAATATCTTTGCCACGGGAAATAAAGAATTGAATCTTTTTTTGATTTCCCGATGTAACTTCTCGTAGAACTAATATCTTTACATCGCCTTCAACATTTAAAAATGCTGGCATTACTGTTGCCCGATTGGCTTGAACTAAAGATTGCGCACCTGTAGTAATTGAAAATACAGATGCTAAAACACCATAAACTATTGTCGTAAACAATAGAAATGCAGATAAGTAGTGTCGATAGTGAATGTGACTCAACACCAACGTAGGCCGCAGTCGATCTAATAGAACAGTACCTGCGCAAATTGCTGCCAAGGTTGCAAAGGCAATTACAGGGCCAGCCCATGCCTTTACGGCGGCGTCATTTCCATGTGTAGTTATATTGATTGAACTTATAACCGCGGCCATAGCAAGTAGGCCAACTCCATACTCGGCCATTCTGCGTGCCTGCGTGGATGAAAATAGTGAAACAAATAAAACTAACAAGATTGGGCTAACTAACCAGATTGGTAAGACCCCACCTGGATCTCCCAAAACTGTTTTTACTACTCCAGCTCCAGGAATTGCGATACCCGGTTCTACTAAGAATCTACTTGGCTGTGTAATTGCCTCGAGTGAATAAGGAATGTTGACAAGAAATGGCACAAAAACTGCAACGGCACGCTTTTTGAATCGATGCGCATAGAGTTCATCGTTAGCTTCTTGAGCATGTTTTTCGTAATCTGAAATTGAGATCACTATCAGTCCAATTAGAGCGATGACAAAAGCCATCAAAGTAAAGGCATAGATAACTGAAAGAAGCAGTGAAATTGCAAAAACCTGTCGCCACCGAACTGTCTCAATAATCTCCCATTTAGATATTGATCCAGCCACAATTGGAGCAAGTCCCAATATAACTAGGGTTGCTAGCCTTCCAGAGCTAATGGCAGCAAGAGTTACTGGAGAAATTGCATATAGAAATGCTGCCGGAATAGAAATCCAAAGATTTTGAGTTAATCTCTTTAACAGATTTAAAGCCGACCACATAATTAAAAGCGGAGCAATTAAAAATAGTAAGGTTACAAAGAGCGAGGCATTACCAAGTGTAAAGATTGAACCTAAGGCAATTATTGCAACCCATGTTGGTGTTGCACTTGAAGAGCCCATTCCAACTTGATGCCACGATTCAAAGTAGACACGCCATAAATCTGTAGCTCCCTCTGGGGTTAGTGCAAGTGCTCCACCAACAAGGTCGCCTAATCTCTGCCGTGAATTTACAAGTGTAATTAAACCCAGAAGGAGAAATCCTAAGATCTCTGGTCTCTTAAAGAATCTAACCCACTCATTGCTTTTAACTGGAGTGAGTAAATCCTCTTCTTCCTCGTTTGAATCTAAAACTGAAGAAGGTTGACTAGATTGCTCATGGCGAAAAAGCTTTGCTCTGACGGTTTCAATTACATGCTCACTGCCGTGTCGAATCTGTGACCAACGTGGAGGAATATATGCAGAAACAACTCGTGAAGAAATCAAACGATGTTTTTTTCTAAACCGCCTGGCATTTAGAATTTGTTGCGGCTTGATAAGTAATGTTGCGATCGCAAGTACTTCATCCCCTGCATATCCGGGTAGCTTTAAGAGTAAATATCCAATTGCACGTGCAAATGCAGAGCCAAGTAGTTGAAGAATTAACCAAGGCAACATCCACCATGACGAGTTGGCTAGAAGAACATAGGCAGCATTACGACGGTCTAATAAAAGTGGGCGGTGCAATAATGCCCCTTCTACGTCAACGATTCGCCGCTCATTTGCCGCAGCCTGTGCGTGATAAGCAACTGCATTCGTCGCAGCAAGAACTGAGTGACCGGCGATTCGAACGCGCCATCCAAAGTCCACATCATCTCGAAACAGATTTAGATTTGGATCAAGTCCACCAATTTCTTCAAAGACATCTCGCCGAATTAAAGCTCCTGCAGTACTAACTGCTAATACATCATGGTTGCCATCATGTTGTCCTTGGTCATACTCATTGGTTTCAAGACCAGTCCAGCGCGCACCATTGCCGGCGATACTCACTCCTGCTTCAAGCAGATGTGTTCGATCGTGCCAACCTAAAAGTTTTGGTCCAGCCATAACAACTTGTGGTCTCTCTTGAACAGCTGTAAGAAGTTGAGCGAGCGCAGTGGGTGCTGGCGCACAATCATCATGGATTAACCAGATCCATTCATCAACTTCACACTCTGGCAAAGTTTCCAAAACCATTGAAACTGCTTTTCCATATCCAACATCGGCTTGCGTTGTTGTAAATGGAATTCGGGCTGACTTTAATAACTTAGTTGATGAATCAGTCGAACCAGTATCGATTGCAGAGATAAAATCAATTGGGCGAGTTTGTGAACCTAGCGCAGCAACAACTTCTGGTAACCATACGGCTCCGTTGTGTGTAACAAGAACTGCGACAACTCGGAACTTATCTTCGACAGCTTTTGGGGCCATAAATAAACCTCGCTATCTCAAATGAGACTCGCTATCTCAAAAGAGATATTGGGAAATTAACTTTACGCTGATCGGCGCTTTAGGCGGCGGCGTTCACGCTCTGAGAGTCCGCCCCAGATTCCAAAACGTTCATCGTGAGCAAGTGCATATTCCAAGCACTCTGCACGAACATCACAAGAAAGACAGACGCGCTTTGCTTCGCGAGTTGAGCCACCTTTTTCAGGAAAGAAAGCCTCAGGATCGGTTTGTGCACACAGTGCACGCTCCTGCCATGAGAGTTCCATATTTTCGCCAGAGGCAAGAGTGATTGTTGGACCGGACGTGGGGATCTGGCCGGAAGAGGCTGCGGGTTGGATCGGCATAGGCTCGATTCTCCATAAGCTTTCATGCTCTCATCCCTTGTGGACAAGAGTTGTTATAGGTGAATTACACGCGTGTAACTCGCTTATGTCAAGCCAGCAAGAGGGAAATAGGCAGATATATAGGGGTAATTAGGGGCCAATTGGGGGCTATTTTTTTAAATCACGCCGAAATTCAAGCAGATTTAAGCCTGATCTTTCCCAAACCCTCAACTATTTAAAACTATAGAGAAAAATCTACGGGATCGAAACTATTTCCTGATTTGTGACATAAGAACTCTCAATTTTTACACCAGCTGCCACTTTTGTACCACGAGAAATAAAGGAGTTAATGATCTGCGCATCTTTTCCGATCGAACAATCCGATTCAATAATTGAGGACTGGATATGAGCGCCAGCTGCAATCTGGGTGCCCGGGGCGATACTACTGCCGCCAGTGAGATGGGCCGAAGGATCAACGTTAGAGCCTGGCATTATCAAAAAATCACCATTTCGTTTAACAATTTCAATTGACGCTTTCATTAACGCCTGAGGTGTTCCGATATCTACCCAGTAGGAGTTCTCAACATATCCATATACATCTGCGCCATTTTTGACCAGCAGTGGGAAGGTTTCTCTTTCAACGGAAACCACAGTATCTAACGGGATTGATTCAAGAACGCGGGGATTAAAAACATAGCATCCGGCATTGATTTGATTTGTAACGGGCTTGTCCATTTTTTCAAGAAATGCAGTGACCCGACCCTTGGAATCTGTTGGAACACAACCATATGCACGGGCATCTTCTACTTGCGTTAGATGCAAAGTCACATCGGCATTATTTGCTTCGTGTTGGCGAATCTGCTCTGTGAGATTATGTGAGCTCAAGACATCACCATTTAAAATTACTATTGATTCTGATGAGTTAATCACTTTGGCAGCATTTCTAATTGCTCCGCCAGTTCCTAGCGGCGTTTTCTCAACGGCATACTCAATCTTCATGCCCCACTTTGAACCATCACCAAAATAAGGAGTAAATAACTCTGACAAATAGGATGTAGCTAAAACTATGTGCTTGATACCGGCTGCTTTAGCCATGTTGAGTTGATGTTCTGTAACAGGAATTCCTGCAACAGTTAGCATGGGTTTTGGAGTATTTCTAGTTAATGGCATAAGGCGAGTGCCAAAACCACCAACGAGCAAAATTGCTGTTGCCATGTGTTATCCGTTTAGTCGCGAAACTGCTTCGGCTATTTGAGTATCTGTTGCCGTCATCGCCACTCGAATATGTTGCGCGCCGGCTGCGCCATAAAAGCTACCTGGAGTTGCCAATATTCCAAACTCTGCCAACCACTCCACGCTTTTCCATGCATCTTCATTTCTGGTACACCAGAGATAAAGACCTGATTCACTATATTCAACGGTAAATCCATGCTTGATTAAGGCTGGGCGCATCACATCTTTACGCGCGTTATAGCGATCACGCTGCTCTTTTACGTGGACCTCATCTGCTAACGCCACAGTCATTGCTTTTTGAACAGGCAGAGGAACCATCATGCCGGCATGTTTGCGAATCTCTCGAATTCGAGCAATCAGTGCTGCATCGCCCACGATAAAGGCTGCTCTGTATCCAGCCATAGATGAACGTTTAGATAAAGAATGCACAGCAAGAATGTTTGTGTTCTCTCCCCCTGTTTGGGATAAAACTGAGAGTGAATGTGCGCTCTGATCAAACTCTAGGTAGCACTCGTCAGAGATTAAAACTGCGCCATTTTTTCTAGACCAGTTGATGCAGGCTTTTATCTCATCTGCGCTGTGCACGCGTCCTGTTGGATTTGAGGGTGAGTTCAACCATGCAAGATCAGCAGCTGGCCATGTTGTTGCATCGATAGGAACAGGAATGGATTGCGCGCTAGCTAGTAATGCCCCTACGTGATATGTCGGATATGCAATTTCGGGGATCAATACCTTTTTTGCTTCAAGAATTGTCGGCAGCCAAGCAACCAACTCTTTCGAACCAATAACAGGTAGAACATCAAAATCTCCAGTTGCACCTAAACGTTTAGTTGCCCAGGTTTTTATTGCCGTGCGTAGTTCATTAGTTCCTGCCGTAAATGGATAGCTAGGTGAGTTAGATGCTTCGCGAAAAGCTTTTTGAATGAACTCTGGAGTTGGATCTACTGGAGTTCCTTGTGACAAATCGATAATCCCATTGGGATGTGAACGCGCCTTGTCACCAAATGGCACCAATGCATCCCATGGAAAATCTGGGAGCTGTGCTCTCAATTTTTACTCGCTCTTTGGCGGAAGTGCAGTAACAATCTGATGATCGCTACCGGTAGCTCCAACTTTACTTGCACCACCTGGTGAACCAATCTCAACGAAAAATTCTGTATTGACGGCACCAAACTCTTTCCAAACACCAGGGACGTCATCTTCATAATAAATTGCTTCAACTGGACAGACTGGCTCACATGCACCACAGTCCACACATTCATCCGGTTGGATGTAGAGCATGCGATCACCCTCATAGATGCAATCCACCGGACATTCTTCGATGCAGGACTTATCTTTAACATCGACGCAAGGTTGGGCAATCACATAGGTCACAACAGGCCTCCAGAATTAATGGTGATTTGATTGGCGTAATTCTAACGCGTACCTCACCTACATCGCCAGATTTGCTTGTTCGGTTTATCGTAGGCACATGCCCTCAGAGCTAGAGTCCACCTTTGCTGCCCTCATTGGCAAAAGGGTGAGTATTCGCTTGCACGATCCCGAAGGTGGTTTTCGTGACATCGTTGGCTATCTACAGAGCCCTACAACGTTAAGAAATCGCCATGAAGAGTTAATTGAATTCTCTCATAGTGAGATATTCATCTGGAGAGAGGTCATAGCAAAGAAATGACTCTTCGTTTATATGACACCAAATCTCGAGGACTTAAAGAAGTTGCAAGCCATAATGGCGCGACCTCAATGTATTGCTGCGGACCTACGGTTTATCGTGATGCACATGTTGGAAATTTGAGAACATTCCTACTTGCCGACCTAATCTCACGTGCATTGACTCTATCTAAGGTCACAGTAACTCTGGTCCAAAACATCACTGATGTTGGGCATATGAGCGAGGATTTTCAAGAGGACGACAAGATTTTAACGCAGGCCAGTATTGAAAAAATCGATCCCTATGAAATTGCAAGAAAGTATGAAGCGAATTTTCATAAAGATCTTGCCCGCTTAAACATTAGAAAAGCACAAGCATATCCAAAGGCAAGTGAATCGATTGAAATGATGCAATCGATGATTACAGAGTTAATAGAAAAAGGCTTTGCATATGTCGGTAGCGACGGGTCTGTATATTTCGATGCACAAGCCTCTGATGGATACGGGGAGTTAAGTGGTAATCGACTTGATGCACTCAAACCAGGACACAAACATGAATCATCTGAAGATACTGCCAAAAAATTTCATGCAGATTGGGCCTTATGGAAAGCAGCTGGCAACAGATCGCAAATGATTTGGCCATCACCTTGGGGACCTGGGTTTCCTGGTTGGCACATCGAATGTTCGGCGATGTCTATGGAGATTTTAAATTCTCATGTTGATGTTCATGTTGGAGGAATTGATCTTCGCTTTCCACATCATGAAAATGAACGTGCTCAATCAAATGCAATTACAGGCAAAGAAAGTGTCGATATTTGGGTCCATGGTGAGCATCTCTTGTTCGAGGGTCGAAAAATGTCGAAAAGTTCAGGAAATGTGCTCTTACTCCAGGATGTGATTGAGCGCGGCTTTGATCCAATAGCACTTCGGTTATGTCTCTTAGAAAATCGATATCGCTCTCAAATGGATCTAACGTGGAAATCTATTGAAGCCGCTCATGAACTTCTACTTCGCTGGCGAGGCAAGATCTCTGAATGGGCAAAAGAAGAATCAAGTAAGCAGTCTTGGGAGATTGATCCAGAGATTGAGGCAGCGATTAATAATGATATTGATACTCCTAAGATTCTGATTCGCTTACGTGCAATCGAAAAAAGTGAGCAGAAAAATAAGCGCTCTCTCTTTTTGTATGCAGATCAGATCCTTGGTTTAAATCTAGATGCAGGAATTAAAGAGAAAGTTCTCACATCACAAATGAAGGATCTTCTACAAGCACGCTCTGTAGCAAGAAATGAAAAGCGGTGGAAAGACAGTGATGATCTGCGAGTTGAGCTAGAGGCTTTAGGTTTAGTAATTAAAGATACGCCTGAGGGGCAAATCTGGTCCTAACCTCAATCCATAGAGGTGTTGGGCAAACTAAAGGGGCATGATTATTGCAATAACGATTGCAACAAATCCAATGTTTAACAGTGAAGTTCCCAAGCCATCACCTTGAATCAAGTACTCATCATTTAATCCCGGAAATCCTGCACGCAAAACTACAAAGCCCCAAACAATTGCGACGATAAATCTAAATGTGCGACCTCCCCACTTTCTTCCAGAGGCCCATACTCCAAAACTTGTACCCACTATTGAAAGTATCAGTCCGAAAGGTGGATAGAGGTTGTGTACAAATACTGAGCTTGCCCCCAATGCCAATCCCAAAAGTACGGAGTAGAGATATTTCACGTGAGAACTATTCCAGATGCTAAATCTGTCTCGCGGCCCTGATTATCGAAGGGTTCGCACTTTTCACCTTTCACAAGTGTGTAGTACTCATCTCCCCAAATCTGTAATCCCAATTTATTGGAGAGAGCAAAAAATGGGCCATCTAAAGAGATTTGAGTTTCATGGGCTTTCATTGCGGCAAGTTTTTGATCCACAAATTTGCTTCCATCTACTAAGGTCGTCACGAATTCATCATCTTTTGCAAAGGGCAAGTCATCTACTGATTCTGCTCCGAAAAAATCTGAGCCAATCTCTTTCATTTTGGCAATACCTTCGGCCAAAACAGATTTTGGCATAGTGTTCCAATAAATTTTTTGAATCTTCCAATCAGCGATTTCACTTGCTCGCATTGCAATTCGATGTGCCTGAATATGATCAGGGTGGCCATAGCCACCTATTTCATCGTAAGTAATCATTATCTGTGGCTTTATTTCATCTATGACTTCAACCAAATACTTTGCGGCAGAATCAATGTCGGCCTGCCAAAAAACATCAGCTCTATTGTTTGGTTCGGTTCCCATCATTCCACTATCCCGAAACTTTATTAATGGTGAACCAAGAAATCTAAAGTCAGTAATTCCTAACTCTTTCATTGCTAATGCCAGTTCACTCTCGCGATGAAGACCAAGTTTGTCTTGATCACTACTAGCAAGGTGGGAAAGACCAGGTACAAGAACTTCACCTTCTTCACCACGTGTACAAGTAACTAGGGTTACATGTGCACCGCCAGCGGCATACTTAGCCATAGTCGCCCCATTATTGATCGTTTCATCATCAGGGTGTGCATGTACCAAGAGGATACGAATTCCTTCATAGGAGCGGTTCATAATGGGTAATTCTGCCGTAGGATTGCGCAAATGAGTAATGCAGAGATTGTTAACAAGTCGCGCTTGCCTCGAGATGAGCGTCGGGCGTTATTGCTGTCGGCGGCCTTGGAAGTATTTACAACAGCCGGCTATCACTCTGCTGCGATGGATGAGATTGCAGATCGAGCAAAAGTCTCTAAGCCAGTTCTTTATCAGCATTTTCCATCGAAATTAGATTTATATCTAGCAGTCCTTGACCTTCATATCGACTCCTTAGTTTTTGAAATTCAAAAAGCCATTGCATCTACCCCCGATAACAAAGATCGTGTGTATGCAACAGTTAATACGTATTTTTCTTTTATTGAAAAAGAGGGTGAAGCTTTTAGGCTTTTATTTGAAAGTGATATGAGCGTAGAGCCTCAAGTACATGAGCGCCTTAATCGCATGACATATGACTGTGCAGCTGCCGTTAGTGCAGTTATTGCAATCGATACTGGCTTGTCAAAAGAGGCATCAATGCTCATTGGTGTGGGAATGATTGGATATGCCCAAGTAACAGCCCGTCATTGGTTGGAGCGAGATAGTAAATTAACCAAGGAAAATGCAGTTGAACTAGTTCATAGCCTCATGTGGAGAGGTATTTCAGGTTTTCCACTGACTTAAAACCGATAGGATTAGCATTATGAGTTCAATTGTGAATCCGCTTTCTTTCTATTGCGGCGCTTTTTAACGTGGCCTTAACTTTTGCAGAGCTTCCACTACGCAGCCAAACCATCGAAGCTTTACATGCCCATGGCTTCTTGGCACCCTTTGCAATTCAAGAAATGGTTCTTCCAATTGCATTGGCCGATGGTGATGTTATTGGCCAGGCAAAGACTGGAACTGGAAAAACTCTAGCTTTTGGAATTCCTGTTATAGAGCGCGTTATCGCTCCAAATGATGTCGAATGGGAAAGCTTTGCAAAGAAGGGCTTTCCTCAGGTTTTAATCGTGGTGCCAACTCGCGAACTTTGCACCCAAGTCACAAGAGATATTGAAGAGCTTGCAGAAAACCGTGGAATCCGAACATTAGCTGTCTATGGTGGACGAGCATTTGAACCACAGATTGAAGCGTTGCAGGCCGGTGTTGAAATTGTTGTTGGAACACCTGGGCGATTACTTGATCTTTCTCGTCAGGGCCAGTTAAAACTGAAAGAAGTATCTCGCTTAGTTTTAGATGAAGCTGACGAAATGTTGGACTTAGGGTTTTTACCTGATGTTGAAAAGATTTTGGCCAGCACACCAAACCGCGCACAGACAATGTTGTTCTCAGCAACGATGCCTGGAGACATCATTGCCTTAGCACGTCGTTTTATGAATCAACCTATTCACATCCGTACGCAAGACAGCGAAGATGAAGGCGCAGTAGTCACACGAATTGCACAGCATGTTCTTCGTGCACATGCGATGGATAAGATCGAAATGCTTGCGCGAATTTTGCAAGCAAATGGTCGAGGTCCAACAATGGTTTTCTGTCGTACAAAACGAACTGCGCAAAAGACTGCAGAGGATTTGCTTGAGCGTGGTTTTAAAGCAGCACCGATTCATGGTGACTTAGGCCAAGGAGCGCGCGAAAAAGCCCTCAGTGATTTTAAAGCTGGTAAATCAGATGTGCTTGTTGCAACCGATGTTGCAGCACGTGGAATTGATATTGATGGAATCACTCACGTTATTAACTATCAATGCCCCGAGGATGAAAAGACTTACGTCCACCGCATTGGCCGCACCGCTCGAGCTGGGGCACATGGAATCGCAGTGACATTTGTAGACTGGGATGAGCTTGCACGATGGAAGATGATTAACACCGTTTTAGATCTTGGACTTGCCGAACCTGAAGAGACTTACTCTTCATCAGAACATCTCTACAAATCACTTGATATTCCTGCGGGTTCAACTGGGCGAATAGTCAAAGCTAAACCTGTAACTAATCCTGTTACTAAATCTATTTCTAAATCAGATCGTAAACCTGATTCAAAAGTTGAAAGCCGAACAAACAAGAGCTCAAGCCAGGTTACAAAAGATGCGCCAAAGGCTAAGACTGAACGCTCACGTATTCGAACTAAAAAGTTTAAAGAGAGTTAATTTCCTCTAACAGTTGCATCGGTCTAGTTTGCGGCAAATACGCGAATTGCATCAACTAACATCTGTACCGCAATAGCCGCAAGAAGTAAGCCTGCAATTCTAGCTACCAGTGTGACACCTGCTTCTTTAATAACTTTCAAAATTGTTGTAGAGGCCATTAATGCAGCGGCAATGGCAACATGGACGGCTATAACTGCAGCAACTAATCCAATTGCCATTTCTGGAGTATTGGCTTGTTGAACAAAGATCATTGTTGCAACAATTGCGCCAGGTCCTGCCAAAATTGGAGTGCCCAGTGGAACTAATGCAACATTTGAATTTGAATCATCAGCATACTTTGCAGTGTTTCCCGTTAAGAGCTCTAAAGCAACCAATAGAAGCAAGAGCGCACCGGCTGCTTGTAAAGCCTCCATCGAGATATTGAGATAACCCAAGATAAATCGACCAAAGAGAGCAAAAATAGAAATGACAAGTAGCGATACGGCTGCAGCCTGAATTGCCAGAGCTCGACGAACTCGCGGAGTCTTATCGGCGACTAGTCCTAAGAAAATTGGTGTTGCACCCGGTGGATCCATGATGACAAACAAAGTAACAAAAGATTGAACTGCAAAAGTTATTGCACTGATCTCGTTCATAGTGAAACAACCCTTCTAGCATTGGCCTCAGATTCTAACCTCTCCCATTGTGCCCTATCGGTGTGGTTCTCTGCTAATGAATTAAGTTTTCCGGTTCCGTGATAATCACTACTTCCAGTTATCACCAAATCTAATTCTGTGGCGATTACACGCAACATTGCCCGCTCTGATGGATTGTGATCACGATGATCAACTTCGATTCCATTTAAACCAGCCATTACTAAATCTGTAAAGTCTTTTGTGCCCAAAATCTGGCCTCGCCTAGAAGCAAATGGATGTGCAATCACTGCAACTCCCCCCGCCCGACGAATTAACTTAACTGCTTCAATCGGGGTTGGCGCTGCGTGTGAAACATAAAATCTAGACTCATTGTGAAGCAGATCTGTAAATGCTTCATCCCGTGATTTTACGATTTTTTTGTTTACAAGAGCATCTGCAAGATGGGGGCGGCCCATTGTTGCACCAGCGGGCATCACCTTTTCAACATCCTCAATTGAAATATCAAAACCCTCGGCCTGCATTTTTTGAATCATTTTTCGCATTCGTGGCAAACGACCGTCGCGAGTTTCCTCAAGAACTGTTTGCATTTCTTGGTGCAAAGGATCAAACAAGAGCCCAAGCATGTGAACGCTAATGCCATCATCTGTTAGACAGGAGATCTCTGCGCCCAAGGCAAGCTTTAAATTTCCACGAAGACTCTCTGTTGCTTCTTGCCAACCAGATGTTGTGTCGTGATCGCTGATTCCTAAAACTTCCAGGCCCTGCACAATGGCTTTGTTAACTAACTCCCGAGGAGTATCTGTTCCATCACTAGATGTTGTGTGTGTATGCAGATCAATCATTGCTGACACCTCTAGTTCTAGTTACAACTAATACGCAACCAATCAAAATCAAAACTATACCCGGGAAAATACCGATCGGTGGTTTTTGTCCTAGCCACCACAGTGCAAGTAGCGCACTGAGTGGAACTTCAAAGAAAACAATTAAAGAAACAACTGCTGGTGAAACTCTCTTTAGGACTGAGTTAAACATCGTATGTCCAAGCAACTGCGCACCAACGATTAGCCCGAGAAGAATTAGCCACTCTTTTCCTGAGAAATTAACTATCTCATTTCCAGCAATTAAAGCCATAGGAAGAGCTGTCATAGAACAGACGAAATAACAGATTGTTGTATAGGTAGAGGTTTCTAATGTCCTTTGTGCCTTTGCTCCAGCCATAATGTAGGCAGCAGCCAGGGCTGCAGAAATTATCGCTGCGATATCGCCAGTAAATGCTCTGACAGAAATTTGAAGATCAACACCTGAGACAAGACCAACTCCAATAAAGCAGACAATCATTCCAAGCCATGCCGATGATGGAATATGTCCACCACTGAGCTTTACAAAAAGAGCGGTAAAAATTGGTTGCAACGCAACCAGTGCAGTTCCTGCTGCTACAGATGTCATTCGCATGGCCATAAAAAAGCCAATGAAGTGAAATGCAAGTAAGACGCCAGCAATTACTGCCCACTTAACTCCGGCTCGATCGCGTGCATGACGCAGTGCGAAAGGAAGCGTGAATATTGCACCACCAAGATTTCGCCAAAAAATCAGTGTCAGAATTGGCATGCCGCTCATTGCAATCAGTGGTCCTGATGTGCCGATTCCAATCATTCCAATGCTTAATCGGATTAAATCTGGTTTAGCGGGAATAGCCGTGTGGTGATCTCGACTAATTGATTGGCTTGCGCTCATGGGACAAAGGTACCCTTAACCTATGAGCAGCAATCTCCTAAACCGAGTATTTCTCGCCCGTCTTGCAGGAACCGCGGTCTTTGATCCAAATGGTGATCCAGTAGGAAAGGTGCGAGATGCTGTTGCGACCCTTAGAACAAATAATGAACCACCAAGAATTCTAGGACTTGTGGTTGAGGTTCCACTTCGCAGACGAATTTTCGTTCCAATAACACGAGTTACTTCGATTGAAAATGGAGCCGTTGTTATCACGGGGTTATTGAACATGCGACGCTTTGATACACGGGCTGGCGAAGTTCTTGTACTTGGGGAAATGCTTGATAGATCCATCACATTAATTGAATCTAATGAAGCAGTTGTAGTTGAAGACATGGCTATGGAACAAACGCCTTCTGGTGATTGGCTCATTAAGCGAGTTCACATAATGCGTCGTGGTCACCGTCTGCGCCGTAAAGGTGCAACATCAACGGTTGCTTGGGAAGAAGTCACGGGTTTTGCATTTCCTGAACAAAACCAAGGTGTTGTTAATTTACTTTCGACTCTTGCCAATCTGCGTGCAGCTGATTTAGCTGCAGTACTTCAGGAGTTAGCTCCAAAGCGGAGAATTGAAGTTGCCAGTGGATTAAATGATGAGCGCCTTGCAGATGTACTAGAAGAAATGGATGAAACAGATCGTGTCTCTTTGTTGGCAGAGTTAGAAGGTGAAAGAGCGGCAGATGTATTAGGGGAGATGGATCCAGATGATGCTGCGGATTTGCTACGGGAAATTGGAGAAGAGCGAGCAAATGCACTTCTTGAATTGATGGAGCCTGAAGATGCAGAAGATGTTTTGCGTCTTATGACATATGAGGATTATTCCGCCGGTGGAATGATGACTACCGAGCCTATTGTCTTGACTGCTGACTCTACGGTTGCAGAAGCCTTGGCTTCAGTGCGACAAAAGGAGATATCTCCAGCACTTGCTTCTCAGATCT
>Ga0214163_1000065_pt1 | contig 43340 bp, 39 predicted proteins | sample LakMenepilimnion_2_FD_153001 | JGI IMG/M metagenome (GOLD analysis project Ga0214163, IMG submission 153001) | Freshwater microbial communities from Lake Mendota, WI - Practice 15JUN2010 epilimnion v4 | ecosystem: Environmental > Aquatic > Freshwater > Lake > Epilimnion/Euphotic zone | place... | reverse complement strand
ATTCCGCCGCCAACGATCACTATAGAATTCATATTAAGTTTATATTTTCATAAACGTTTTAAACTTACGAAAGTTTGAAGTGTTTTTACTAATTTGCAGATTAAATGGGAGCTAGGAATGAACTTTAGTATTAAGGAGGAAAACAATTATCAATACATCGATGAAGGAAAAGGCGATATTCTGCTTTTGCTTCATGGATTGTTTGGCGCCTTGAGTAACTGGGAAGGTGTAATTAAACTGTTTAGTCAAAAGTACAGAGTCATCATTCCACTCATGCCCATCCATGACATGCCCATTAAAGAAGCAGGATGTGAAGGATTAACCGTTTTTCTCGAAGAATTTGTCGCTTTTAAAAAACTAGAAAGTTTTAGCTTAATTGGAAATTCCTTAGGGGGGCATGTGGCTTTGATTTATACGTTAAAACATGCTCATAAAGTAGAAAGACTTATTTTAACGGGTTCTTCTGGTTTATTTGAGAATTCTATGGGAGGGACTTATCCCAAACGTGGCGATTACGAATTTATTAAGGAACGCATTGAATATACATTTTATGATCCAAAAACGGCTACAAAAGAATTAGTCGACGAAGTATTTGAAATCATTAATAGTATACCGAAAGTGATGCGTATTATTGCTATAGCTAAGTCGGCTCAGAGAAATAATATGGCTAAGGACATTGTGCGCATTAAAACCCCTACGCTTTTGATTTGGGGATTAAATGATACAATCACTCCCCCTCAAGTTGGCCATGAATTCAACCAACTCATCAAAGGATCTGAATTGCATTTCATTGATCATTGTTGCCACGCACCCATGATGGAACAACCCGAAGAATTCAATCGAATTTTATCGAATTGGCTAGACCATAATCCCGTTGTGTCATGATGGCTCTCGCGTTTTTATCCTTTGATTTACCCACCATTTCCATTCAAGATTCGGTGCAAAAATCGCTGAAAATCATGCGTTCAAATAACATGAATGTCATTTCAGTACTGGATAAAAAACAATGGATTGGGAACTTGACAGAGGAAATGATTATGAAAGCGACTCATCCAGATGGCAAGGTAGACCAATTTCAAAATGAACTCAATCAAATTAAAATAGAAACCGAAGAGGATATTTTAGCAAGTCTTCCTTTCTTTGAGGAGAGTGGATTTGGAGTCCTTCCAGTGGTAGACGAACAAATGAAATACCAAGGTTATTTGCCTTGGCAATCCGTTGCCAAAACGTTATTTTATACGGGTTTTAATGCTCAAAATGGCGGTATTATTCGAATCGTTTTTCATACTCAAAGAGATTCAATGAGTGTCATTGCTAAAATAATTGAAGAAAATAAAGGTCTGATTACCAGAAGTTATTTGACTAAATCAAGCAAAGAAGATCATGTGTGGCCAGAATTGATTTTACAAATTCAAACAGACCAATTTTCCGCCATTGTAAAAAGCTTGGAGCGGCATGAAATACATATTGAAAAAGCCTTTATGTTTGGTCATCAAGAGGAAGTAGATCAATCCCGATTCGATTTGTTGTTGAAATATTTAAATCCTTAGCCATGCGTTTCTCTTTAGCCATTCATGGAAAGGAATTTTCGGCCGAAATGAAGCCTTTAATGGAAAAATTATGGGCCGACATCTCAGCAAAAAATCAAAATATTCAAATTTCAGAAAGCTTTTACAGCCACCTGAAAGAACATGGATTTGATTTGAATCAATTTCAAACCTATTCCATTCAAAAGGGCCCAGAAAATGTTCAAATGGCTTGGAGTATCGGTGGTGATGGAACTTTTTTAGAGACATTAAGCCAAGTAGGCGCCAAAGAAATACCCATTTTAGGGATCAACACAGGTCGCCTAGGCTTTTTAGCCACACTTTCACCAGAGGAAGTTCCACAAGCATTGCAACATGTCTTGTCAAATGAATATACCATTGAGGACCGCTGTTTAGTTTCTTTAGATGCAGAAGTTGACTTGTTTGAGGGCAAGGATTTTGGTTTAAATGAAGTGGGAATCATGAAGACTGATTCTTCATCCATGATTCAAATCAAAACATTTTTGGACGGAAACTACCTAAATACATATTGGGCTGACGGAATTATTGTCTCCACAGCAACTGGATCAACGGGTTATTCCCTTTCCGTCGGTGGACCTTTAGTCATCCCTACATCAGATTCGTTTATAATCGCTCCCATGAGCCCACATAATTTAAACGTGCGCCCATTAATTGTATCCAGTAATTCTGTCCTAAAATTTGAGGTGAGTAGCCGAAGTCAAAACTTCCTCATCTCCGTAGACTCAAGGTCCCGCGTCATTGATAGTAAGATATCGATTGAAGTTAAGAAAGCTGCATTTTCAGGGAAAATCGTCAAAATCCCAGGTGACAACTTTCTTCAAACATTGCGCAATAAGTTGAATTGGGGATTGGATGTGAGGAATTGATTCTACTTATTCCCTAAAGCCCGTTTCAGCTCATTCAACTTCAGTAATGCCTCAATCGGAGAAAGCGTATTAACATCCAAGGCATTTAATTGGTCCTGCACCTTTTGTAATCCCTCCGGAATTTCAGCCCCAAATAAACTCATTTGGAAATTTGCTTTGGGCATATCTTTCAAACGCTCGACATGATCGTCCAACGAATGGTCTTTTTCTAAATTTTGTAAAATTTCATGAGCCCTCAACACTAAAGAATTGGGCATTCCTGCCATTTGGGCTACATGGATACCAAAACTATGGGCTGAGCCACCCGGCAATAATTTGCGAAGAAAAACAATTTTATTGCCCACCTCTTTGACCGAAACATGGTAATTTTTTATCCGGGGAAAGTCCTCGGCCAACTGGTTTAATTCATGGTAATGGGTGGCAAATAATGTCTTAGCGCTGTTTTTGGGATGGTTATGCAAATGTTCGGCAATCGCCCAGGCCATCGACACGCCATCGTAAGTCGAGGTACCCCGACCGATTTCATCCAACAAAACCAAAGAACGACTTGATAAATTATTTAAAATAGCAGCGGTCTCAGTCATCTCAACCATGAAAGTCGACTCCCCTTTGGACAAATTATCAGAGGCTCCGACCCGGGTAAAAACCTTGTCAACTAAACCGATATTGGCAGCATCTGCAGGAACAAATGAGCCCATTTGGGCCAGTAAAACAATTAAGGCGGTCTGCCTCAATAGTGCAGATTTTCCCGCCATATTAGGTCCCGTAATCATCATGATTTGCTGGGTCTCATGATCCAAAAACACATCATTAGGGACATACTCCTCTCCTGCGGCCAAAGACATTTCGATGACGGGATGTCTACCCGCAATAATCTCGATCGCCTCTCCATCGTTCAAAACTGGCCTTACATACTTGTTTTTTTGAGCAACCACCGCAAAACTGGTCAAAACATCCAAAGTAGCCAAGCCAGTCGCATTCACTTGTATTAATTCCAAATAACCCAAAGCCTCCCGCACCAATTCATTGAATATACCAAACTCAATCGACGCAATTTTATCTTCCGCTGTTAAAATCTTCTCCTCATAAATTTTCAACTCTTCCGTAATATAGCGTTCCGCATTCACCAACGTTTGCTTCCGAATCCAGTCAGCAGGTACCCGATCCTTGTGCGCATGTGTCACCTCCAAATAATATCCAAAAACCCGGTTATACGATATTTTCAAGGAACTAATGCCCGTCCGCTCTATTTCACGCTTCTGCATGGAAGCCAAATATTCCTTCCCATTGGAAGACAACAAATGTAACTCGTCGAGTTCAGGCATAAAGCCCGTTTTAATAATTCCACCCTGATGGATCAACATAGGAGCATCTTCCCGCAAAGCCTCGTCGATTTTCTCAACCAATTTCAGGCAGGGGTTCAACTGGTCTGCCCATTTAGACAAATATCCAGAGGACTGATTCACCAATAATTCCTTGATCTCGGGTATTTGTTGGAGTGCCCGCTTCAAGGCCAACAACTCCCGTGGATTGACCCGAGTAGCCGCCACTTTGGAAATCAAACGTTCCAAATCCCCCACAGGCTTTAACAAATGGACTAAAGAATCCAATAAATCAGCAGAGGAAATAAGTCCGGCCACCCCTTCTTGGCGTTCATTAATAGCTTTTAATTCCTTTAATGGCAAGACCATCCACTTTCTCAACAAGCGAGCGCCCATAGGAGTAAGCGTTTGATCCATCAACTGAATTAAAGGAACACCACCCTCTTGAACCGAATGAATTAATTCCAAATTCCGAATGGTAAATCGGTCCAACCACACATATTTATCTTCCTCTATTCGCTGAATCGTGGAAATATGGCCCACTTGCTTATGCTCCGTCTCCGCCAAATAATGCAATATCACGCCAGCCGCAATCACACCCAGCGGCATATCTTCAATTCCAAAACCCTTTAAATTTTGGGTCTTAAAATGTTGGGTCATCAACGGATAGGCAAATTCATGGGTAAAAATCCATTCCTCCAACGTAAACGAGTGGAAGGCATCTCCAAAATGTTCTAAATATAGCGCTCGGTATTTTTTAGGATATAAAATTTCAGAAGGCATAAAACTTTGCACCATCTTCTGAATGTAGGCCAAAGGCCCTTGAGAGCACATAAACTCACCCGTCGAAATATCTAAGAAAGCGAGGCCAAACAAAGACTCCTTTTCCGAATAGGACAAAGCAGCCACATAGTTATTTCGCTTATGGTCAAGTACTTGGTCATTAAAAGAAACCCCAGGCGTCACCAATTCTGTAACGCCACGCTTCACAATTCCCTTCACGGTTGCCGGATCCTCTAATTGGTCACAAATGGCGACTCGTTGGCCTGCTCGAACCAGCTTAGGCAAATAAGTATCGAGCGAATGATGTGGAAAACCAGCCAAATGATCATCTGCATTTCCGTTATTTCGGCGCGTCAACACAATCCCCAAAATTTTAGAGGCTTTCACCGCATCTTCTCCAAAAGTCTCATAGAAATCACCAACTCGAAACAATAAAATTGCTCCAGGATATTTAGCCTTGATCTGATTAAACTGTCGGGACAAAGGAGTTTCCCCTTTTTTCAAGGGTTCTTTTCCATTTTCTATATTTTTTGCCAAAATAATTACGGGTAATGAAAGCAAAAATAACTCAAATTTTATACTTTTACCATTCTTTAAACCTAATGAAAAATAATGATCAATAATTCTATTTACATTCAATCACAACAAGAGGTTTTTGACGTAGTCATTGTGGGTTCTGGAGCAGGTGGAGGAATGGCTGCACATACATTAACGAAGGCAGGTGCTAAAGTTTGTGTATTAGAGGCTGGCCAACCCTTTGACCCGGCTGACCCTAAGAACATCACGCAATTAAAATGGCCTTATGAATCTCCCAGGAGAGGAACAGGAACGACGAGGGCCTTTGGTGATTTCGATGCTGCTTACGGCGGTTGGGAAATCGATGGAGAGCCTTATACGCGCAAAAACGGAACTAAATTTGACTGGTTTCGGGCACGTATGGTGGGAGGAAGAACGAATCACTGGGGACGTATTTCTTTGCGTTTTGGTCCAGATGATTTTAAAAGAAAAAGCATTGATGGTTTAGGAGATGACTGGCCGATTGGCTATGATGACATGAAGCCATTTTATGATAAAATTGATAAAATGTTAGGGGTTTTTGGGACCAACGAAGGACTTAGAAATGATCCAGATGGATTTTTCTTGCCACCGCCTAAACCTCGTTTACATGAGTTGATGATCAAGAAGGCCAATAAGGCTTTGGGAATTCCCACCTACCCTTCTCGCTTGTCTATCTTAACAAAACCCATAAACAGCGAGCGTGGCTCATGTTTTTACTGTGCACAATGTAATCGTGGATGTTCAGCTTATGCTGACTTTTCTTCGTCATCCGTGTTGGTAAAGCCAGCCATGGCCACTGGAAATTTAACCTTGTTGCCATTTGCGATGGCGAGAGAAGTAATGACCGATGCAGCTACAGGTTTGGCGACTGGCGTTTCTTATGTGCACACAGGAACTTTACAAGAATATTCCGTAAGAGGTAAAATCGTGATGTTAGCTGCTTCTGCAGGTGAAACAGCCCGATTGTTATTAAACTCAAAAAGTTCTCGTTTCCCGAATGGAATTGCAAATTCGAGCGGGGTGGTAGGTAAATACATCAATGACTCAACGGGTGCTTCACGTTCCGCCATCATTCCTAAATTGTTTGACCGCAAGGTGTACAATGAAGATGGAGTGGGTGGTTTGCACGTATATACACCCTGGTGGCTTGATAATAAAAAATTGGATTTCCCTCGTGGATACCACATTGAGTATGGTGGAGGAATGGGCATGCCGAGTTACGGTTTTGGTTGGGGAATTGAAGGGTTAAATGGAAAAGAGAATTATACTAGAGATGGACTTCGCAAAGCAGCCGGAGGATACGGAGCGACTTTAAAAGAAGATTATCGCCGTTATTATGGTTCTTATGTAGGTTTTGCCGGACGTGGAGAACCTGTGCCAAGAGAAGATAATTATTGTGAAATCGACCCAAATGTTGTGGACAAATACGGCATACCGGTGGTTCGCTTTAACTACAAATGGAGTGATTACGAGATCAAGCAAGCGAAACACATGCAAGATACCTTTGAGCAAATCATCCAGGAAATGGGTGGTGAGGCCTTAGGTAAAAAACCGGGTGCGGATACCAATTATGGTTTGGCCGATCCGGGTAGAATTATCCACGAAGTAGGAACTGCCCGAATGGGTAACAATCCGAATTCGTCCGTTGTTAATTCAAATTGCCAAGCGCATGATGTGAAGAATCTATTTTTAGCAGATTCCTCTCCATTTGTATCCCAAGGAGATAAAAATGCGACTTGGACCATTTTAGCCTTATCGCTTAGAACTTCAGAATATATTATAGACCAAAGAAAAAAAGCCAATTTATAAGATGAAAAGAAGAGATTATTTAAAAAATATCGGTTTAAGTTCCTTAGGATTAGCCGTTTTAAATCCGGATGCAAGAGCGATGGAGCAATTGGAAAATGCGAATGGCGTTCCCAAAGCTGCTGCTTTAAAAATTCCGGGTGGAAGAACCAAAGATGAAGCAGAAAGAGATGCTAAATTGATGGCTGAAGTGTTTTTAAACAAACATGAATTAGCTACCATTACCATCCTTTCGGACATCATCATTCCAGCAGATAAAAAATCAGGAAGCGCATCACAGTCGGGCGTTACTGGATTTATCGAGTTTATCGTGAAAGATAAGCCAGAATTCAAAACTCCAGTTCGGGGGGGATTGAGGTGGCTAGATAGCGAATCGAATCGTCGCTTTTCTAAGTTGTTTACGCAGATCACACCTGCTCAGCGAATTAATATCGTAGATGATATTGCGTATCCTGAAAAGGCGAAAAAGGAATTCTCGCAAGGGGTTAGCTTTTTTACTTTGATGCGTAATTTAACAGCGACTGGATTTTATACTTCTAGAATAGGTATAGATGATTTAGGTTACAAAGGAAATACACCGAATGAATGGAAAGGTGTTCCAGCCGATGTATTAAAACAATATGGTTTAAGTTATGACGACTAATTCTTCGGAAAGAGTCATTATTCCTACCATTTTCAAACATATTCCTCAGCTCGTGGCGGGTGTTAGCACTCGCCACGGAGGAAAAAGTACTCAGGCGTATCAGACGCTAAATTTGGGCCTACATACGGATGATCATCCGGACAGGGTCCAACAAAATCTTTCTCTTTTTTGTCATGATTTAGGCATTCCCCCTCAAGCGCTTGCGCGGTCCTATCAGGTGCATGGAGATGTTATTTGGGAAACGAAAGAGCCTGGATATACCTCAGGATACGATGCCATTATCGCACATGCGCCAGGCATTTTTGCGGGCGTTGGCATAGCAGATTGTTGCCCTATTTTACTGGCGGATCCCTCACGTGGTTATACCGCAGCAATCCATGCAGGTTGGAAAGGAACCGTCGCCCAAATCGTTTCCAAAACTGCCTCCGCGATGATTTCCCAGGGTTCTAATCCCAGCGATATTCTGGCTTATGTTGGACCCTGCATTAGCTTAGCCCATTTTGAAGTGGGGGATGAAGTGGCAGAACAGTTTGAATTTAAGGAGAAGCAGGGTGCTCGTTGGCATGTGGATTTAAAAGCGAGCAATGAAGCGCAGTTGAGAAAAGTAGGAATTTCCCAAATTGAAATTTCTGAATACTGCACGATTAAAAACAATGACCTTTTCTTTTCTCATCGCAAGGAAAAAGGAGTTACAGGGCGCATGCTGGCCATTATAGGATTTCGATAGGCTCGTCCTTGCAAATTTAAATAAGAAATTAAGGAATAAAAGGTTAATCATGAGCCGAATAAAATTTTATTCGGCTCAAAAAATGCGTATATTTGAGCCGAATATAAAATTAATCGGCTCATCATGTACAATTGGCAACGCGAAAATTGGCCTCAATTTAAATTTACGACAACAAATTTGGAGTCGAAAATTGGGGCAATTATGCTAAAGGCAGGGGAATTAAAAGGCAAATTAGCTGCACTCCCTGAGGATGTAAGTATAGCTGTGGTGGTAGAAATTTTAGTATTAGAGGCGATTAAAACTTCTGAGATCGAGGGAGAGTTCTTTAACAAAGTTGAAATCATGTCTTCTATTCAACAGAATTTGGGATTAAGCGTTTTAAAAAATCCTAAAGACAAAAATGCGATTGGCCTGAGCAAGATGCTCATTCAAGTACGGGATGAATATGCCATAGAGCTAAGTGAAATACAATTGAAACAATGGCATACGAGTCTTTTGGGAAATCAAAAAAATATTCATGCGGGAAAATACAGAGAACTAAAAGCCCCGATGCAAATCATTTCGGGCTCCATGTATAATCCAAAAATTCATTATGAAGCGCCTCCATCCGCTCGAGTGCCATCGGAAATGGAACGATTTATCACATGGTTTAATGACCCCACCTATCTATCTCCTCCTGTTAAAGCAGCTGTGGCTCATTTGTATTTTGAATCCATTCACCCATTTGAAGATGGAAACGGCCGTATCGGTCGAGCTATCGCGGAAAAAGCGCTTTCACAAGGGCTCAATTTTCCCTTATCCTTTAGTATTTCAATGGCGATTGAGAAGAATCGAAAAGCGTATTATGCGGCCTTACAAAAGGCAGAAAAAAGTCTTGAAATATCGGAATGGATTGCTTGGTTTTTAACGATGTTAATTGAAGCGCAAGCAATGGCAGATCAAATGATTACCTGGACGATAGCAAAATTCCATTTTTATAATCGGCATGATTCAATTTTAAATAAACGTCAACGAAAAGCCATCCAGCGAATGTTTGAGGCAGGTCCAGATGGTTTCCAGGGAGGAATGAATGCCCAAAAATACATCGGAATCACGGGTGCATCGAAGGCCACCGCTACCAGGGATTTACAGTATTTAGTGGAAATAAACATCTTCAAATCTCATATAGCTGGAAGATCCACCCATTATGAGTTGATTTTTAGCTCATAAAAGCTATAATTTGAGCGAAAAACGAATTTATTTTGAGCGATAAAGACTCCTATGTCTTATAGACTTGGGTCAACTAAAGAAATTTTTAGAATTGAATTTCATTTGGACTAGATCTTGTGATGATGTGCACAAGTTCGAGGAATCAATCTTAATTTTTCGAATTATCTCGTAAAAACATTTGTCTCGAAATATTTTCTTTTGGCATAAATTCATAAGCCTTCTTCCAATCTTTCTTTTTCAGATCGCCATTTTTAACCGATTGGATAAAATTCATCCAGGCAAAAGGATTCGTTAAGGATAGCAAGGGACTCGCGTAAAAAGACCTATTGGACTGAGCAGAGGTCATCATATCCGAGAAATTTCGGAAATTAGACGCAGCACCTAAACCTGCTTGGAGTGCGTACACATTTAACTTAGATTGTTCTAGGTTATTGGCCAAAATGGCCCTTTGGCGTTCATCCCGCAAACGCATGTTGAGAAATGCCTGTTTAAACTCCTCTTCGGAAGCATGAGGAAATACCTTTACTTCGGCCAACATCTTAGAATCTTCATCCATGGAAATGATTTTTTGTTGGACCTGCTCCACCGACTTAGGAATAATGTAATATTGTTTTTTATACCCGATATAGGTAAAAACAAGGCTATCACCTGGGAAAACTAATAAATCTGCGCGGCCAAAATTATCACTTAATGCTCCTCTACCAGCCTTTGGGTTATATACATAGGCCATAGGCAAAAACTCAGATCCATTTTTAGCCACAATTTGCACTTGGAATAAGATCGTTTTATCCTGCCCCTGAGAGAATACCTTTCCCATGGACAAACAAAATAGCAGCGTAAAAATGAGGCCTTTATTTAACATCTTACAAATTAAACGAAATTTATCTGGAGCTACGTATTAAAATTAGTTAAACACATGTTTAAGTAAATAATTTCAAAAAGGTAATAATGAACGGAATCGATAGAAGCAAACCATCAAAGCGATCTAGAAAGCCACCATGTCCTGGGATGGTATTCGCTGAATCTTTGATATTCATGCTTCGCTTAAACAAAGATTCCACCAAATCACCATAGGTTCCAGCCACCACGATGATAAAACCGATGGAGTACCATTGCCACGGGGCATAATTGGTGTAATACCTGGAAATAATGTAAGCAACCCCCATGGCTGCAATTAAACCACCCACGCTTCCTTCCCAAGATTTTTTAGGAGAAACTCGCTCAAACAACTTGGTCTTCCCAAATTTCGTTCCAGCAAAATAGGCTCCAGAATCACTGGCCCACAGTAAAAACAAACAACCCAGAATGATATTGGGGTCATAAGTTTCATTTTGGATGAAGGCCAACACCGTTAAAAGCGCAAAGGGCAAGGCCACGTAAATAATCCCTAGAAAAGTGTAGGCTATATTTTTAAAGGGCTTTTCGTCTTTGGCTTTATACAATTTGATAAAAAAGATCAGCGCACATAAAGGCGAAAGGATGTAATAATTATGGTACCCAATTTCCCCTTTTTCAATAAAAAAAGTCAATAAATGAAGGACCACTCCACAAAAAGTTCCATAAAACGTTAGGGGTAAATTGCCCCCAAAACTTCCTACCAATTTGTAAAATTCCAATTGGGCACAAATGCCAATAAATAGAAAAAGTGCTAAGAAAGTGTAATCGCTATACAGCACGCAAAAGAGCAAAAAGGGAACGGCAACGATTGCTGCGATCACTCTCTGCTGTAAATTACTCATCTCGCTTAACCCCATACGATTATTGTTCTTGGACATTTAAAATGGCCTTTGCTCGTTCAAAATGATCTTGATGCACATACAATTCCCAACTTCCTAAATCATACGCACTGAATTTTTTATTGACCACTACAGCGGGAATTTGATGAATTTCTTCCAACAAACCTTTTTGAACTTCTAAATCAATGCCCGTTCGAGACTGTCCAATAATCATCCAATCCTCCATCTTATTCCGTTTTATAGGTATATAAACGCTTCACATAAAAAGCCACTAAGGCCATGGATAATAAGGCTGACCACCATGGGACCATAGCACCCATCTCTTCTGGATTGATTTGAATTTGTTTTTGCTGGTACAAATAATGCATCAAAAGTGTCCAAGCATTATTGAAGAAATGCGCGGCAATAGGAACCCAAATCGTTCTAAACCAAACATATAAGTATCCAAAAAATGCGCCTAGGAAAAGCCTTGGAAAAAACCCATAAAACTGCATGTGAATAAAACTAAAAATAGCCGCTGAAACCCAAATAGCTACATGTACATTTCCTAAATAACGCTCAAAAAGCGATTGGAGCACGCCCCTAAAGAAAATTTCTTCTCCTAAGGCCGCCATGCCACCAATGACAGCTATTGCAATGGCGAAATCTGTGGGTGAAGTAAAATTTAATAAGAATTTCGTCAATTGGGCCATGTTTCGTTCCGAAGTCTTCATCCACAATTCTACGTCCTCAAATCCAGCAGGTAAAACTACATTTTGATTCCACTGAATGACATATTCTAAGAAGGGCATTGAGACTAAAATGGTCAAAATGGCCCATAAAAATATTTTCCAACTCGGAGGTTCACCTATGTTAAGCTCAGAAATAGAACGTTTTTCCATGTAATGCAGGTATGCCCAAGAACCAATAACAAAAGTAAATAAGGCAGTAAACCATTGCAAGGCCATCATGCCTTGAAATGCATTCTCATATTTTTCAGGATGAACCATGAAATCCAAAACCATTTTTTGAAATTGCTCAATGTTGGCCGTAGGAAACCCAATAATATAAACGACGGCCAAAAGGCCAAAAAACTGCCCAAAAAAGCTCCCTAAAAGGAAAAATCCAAAAAGACTGACTAATTTTGACGCAAGAGCAAACCAAGTGTTTGGCCCTAAATGATAGTTTTCTTCCATAATGGTCGTAAATTTACGCAATTTTTAAACAGAATGGTAAAAATAGGTCACATCGAGTTAGGAGATTTCCCATTGCTTTTAGCGCCGATGGAGGATGTTTCAGATCCTCCGTTCAGGGCAGTTTGCAAGGCGAATGGGGTTGACTTAATGTATACCGAATTTATTTCCTCAGAAGGTCTAATTCGAGATGCGGCCAAAAGTGTTCAAAAACTTGATATATTTGAATACGAAAGACCCATTGGGATACAATTATTTGGTAGCTCGATTGAAACCATGGCAGCCTGTACGGAAATCGCAACCCAAGCGGGACCCGATTTAATCGATATCAATTATGGCTGTCCCGTCAAACAAGTTGCCTGCAAAGGTGCGGGTGCGGCCTTATTACAAGATATTCCCAAAATGGTGGCGATGACTTCTGCCGTCGTCAAATCAACTCATTTACCTGTCACCGTAAAGACTCGATTAGGCTGGGACGACTCCACAAAAAACATCGAAGATGTAGCAGAAAGGCTTCAAGATATTGGAATTCAGGCACTTACGGTACATGGAAGAACTCGTGTTCAAATGTACAAGGGGGAGGCCGACTGGCGATTGATTTCAAAAGTAAAAGAAAACCCAAGGATTAAAATTCCAATTTTTGGAAATGGAGATATTGATTCACCAGAAAAAGCATTGGAATATAAAAATAGATATGGGGTGGACGGGGTGATGATCGGCCGTGCCTCGATTGGCTATCCCTGGATTTTCAAAGAAATTAAATATTTTGTGGAGACAGGAAAACACTTGCCTCCGCCCAGTATCCAAGAACGCATCCATGTATGTGAATCTCATTTGGACTTTTCGATTCGTTGGAAAGGTAATCATGGGGGTATTGTGGAGATGCGCCGACATTACGCCAATTATTTCCGCGGGATGGATCATTTTAAACCTTTTAGAAGTAGGCTTGTTACTTCTATGTCCCTAGACGAAATAAAAAGTATTTTGCAAGAAGTTTCAGCGTTTTACCAAACGGAACTTGTACGTTAATTTTTCATGAAGACTACTGAATCTAAGTCCCCGCTATTGGTATTTTTAGCAATTTTATTGCTTTCCCTCATTTGGGGAAGTTCATTCATTTTAGTTAAGAAAAGCCTCGTTGGCTATTCGGCCATGCAAGTGGGTGCTTTGCGTATTTTTGCTGCCGCCGTATTTTTTATCCCATTTTTCTGGCAACGAAGAAAACACATAGCGCCTGAACAATGGAAACCACTCATGTGGGCAGGACTTACTGGAAATATGCTTCCTGCTTTGCTTTTTTCGTTAGCGGGTCAGCATCTTTCTAGTGCGCTTTCGGGCATGTTGAATGCATTTACGCCCCTCTTTGCCCTAATTATTGGCCTTTTATTTTTTGCTCAAAAATTCATTATCAAACAAACTCTGGGTATTTTAATCGGCTTAATAGGCTGTATCGGCCTACTCGTTTCGGGAAAAGGTTTTGAACTTGACTTTAATGTGCACGCACTTTGGGTGGTTCTTGCCACACTATTATATGGCATCAATATGCACCTTGTAAAAACCAAATTGTCAGGCTTACATCCCTTAACTTCTACCTCTGGAATATTTATGATGATCGGGCCTATTGCTTTGGGAATAATGGCTTTTTCTGGCTTTTTCAGCGTTCCACTTGATGCTGAACATCTATGGCCCTTATTGGCCGGCATCGGATTAGGATTTTTAGGCTCTGCCCTAGGAATGCTGTTGTTTAATCAAATCATTCGTTGGACCACGGCAGTCATTGCAAGCTCGGTGACCTATTTAATTCCAATTGTGGCGGTAGGCTGGGGGTTTTTCGACGGAGAAGCTATTTACTTCTCACAGATCTTCTTCATGTTAATCCTGCTTGCAGGAATTTATGTTGTTAACAAATCAAAGTAGTTTCTTGTCTTTATTGGTAGAGACGCGATACCTCGCGTCTATTTCCGATTCACATAAAAATTAAAAGCGATTATCGCTTATCCACAAAATAGTTTATCAAGTACCTGATCTAGATTATCTGTTTAATTATCAGGAGTTCATTTACCTTCGGTCTATAAAAATCGTGTCATGGTCAATGAACTATTCATTTCTTATTTGTGGAAAAATCAATTATTCAATCACCAAAATTTATGGACTTCGGCAGGTGATTCGGTATCGATCATACATCCCGGGATTGAAAATTCAAATGCTGGGGCTGACTTTCAGCAGGCCAAAATACGAATTAATGAATTGGAATGGGTCGGAACTGTGGAGCTTCACCTTAATTCATCTGACTGGATTCAGCATGCCCATCAAAAAGACCCGGCCTATGAAAATGTAATCTTACATGTGGTTTGGAATGATGATTTAAAAATTAGGTATCAAAACGGAACGTCGATTCCCTCCTTATGTTTGTCGGCGCATGTATCTCCTGAAACCATAAGAACTTACGAAATTAAAAAATCAGTCGGCAGTACATCTCTCCTCTGTGGTTCTATGTTTGAATCAGTTGCTCTTGAAATAAAAGAAAAGATGATCTCAAAATGCCTATTTGAAAGACAGGTAAAAAAAGTAAATCAAATCAAGCAATTATTAGTGAGTACCCAAGGTGACTGGGAGGAAACTTTTTATCAGTCTTTGGCCAGAAGTTTTGGATTTTCTGTCAATGCGGAACCTATGTTTAGGTTGGCCCAATCAATGCCCTTGAAATTGGTTTTACGTTATCGGGATCGAAATAATGGCATTGAAGCTGCTTTATTTGGCCTAGCTGGATTATTAGACGATGATTTGAAGGATGAATACCAATGGGAATTACGTCGCGAGTTTATTCATTTAAAGAAGAAACATGATTGGCCCAACACCTATTTAAATCAATCGGATTGGAAGTTTTTGCGCATGCGGCCACCTAATTTTCCGACGGTTAGGATCGCACAATTTGCCGAATTGATCCGGTCTAATTGCAGTTTAATCTCCTTGCTCTTAGAAATGCAAGAGTTAAAAACAATTGCCACCTTGTTTGAAACTCCTCTCAATGAATATTGGCAAACTCATTATCACTTTGGTAAAAAAGGAAAAGGAAACCATTCGATCATTGGTCCATCTGCTTTTGAATCTATTTGCATCAATACATTAATTCCTATGTTGATAAGCTATTCCCACCATAAAAATGAATACCAATATGAAGAAAAAGCACTTCGATGGATGCGCGAAATTAAGGCAGAAAATAATTTTATTACGCGTATTTTCACTGATTTGGGACTTAAAATGGGGCATTCTGGAGATACTCAAGGCTGTATCGAATGGTATCAGCAATATTGTCAGGCCAAGAAATGTGCTCAATGCGATGTGGGCAAGAAACTCATGATTCACGCATCATCCATCCTAAAAGGAGGAAGTAAACCCGTATAAATTAAACGGAAGTAAAATTTCCTGAAATGCTGAAACAATTTTTATAGTTTTGTGGTCATCCATGAATAAATCTTAAATTGGCATGAATAAGTCTATCGGAAATACTGGAATTTTGTGGGCCTTACTCATCATCGGTTTTTGGTTTTCGAGCCTGTATGTCGGGATTCATGTAGACTTAAGTTTTTCTAATCCTTGGGTGTATGTACTCATATTACTTCAAACACATTTGTACACGGGTTTATTCATTACCTCACATGATTCCATTCATGGCGTAGTTAGCACGCAATATCCCAAAATCAATGATGCGCTTGGAAAGTTTTGTACGATCCTTTTTGCCTTCAATCAATATGGCAAATTAAAGACCAAGCATCATCTACATCACAATCATGTAAACACTGAAAAAGACCCTGATGTTCATCAAGGAAATTTCTTTGTTTGGTGGTTTAAATTTATGTGGCAATATGTGACTTGGCAACAAGTGCTAGCCATGGCGATTACCTATAACATTTTAAAGGTATGGTTCCCTATGTGGAATTTAATTCTGATGTGGGAGCTGCCAGCCATTTTAAGCACTTTGCAATTATTTTATTTTGGAACCTACTTGCCCCACCGTGGAACACATGAAGTAGACAATGTGCAGCAATCTCGAAGTCAAGCAAAAAATCACCTTTGGGCTTTTATTTCCTGTTATTTTTTTGGCTATCATTACGAACATCATGCCTATCCCTATTTGCCATGGTGGAAATTACCCTTAGCCAAAGAGAAAACCTGAGGGACAGATTAAAAATAGCAGAATATTTTTTCTAAATTTGTTGAATAGTTATCCTAAAAACCTCTTGGAATGAAAGACCCCAAATACAAACGAATTCTACTAAAGCTTTCAGGAGAATCCTTGTCAACTGACACTGAGGTGATAGATCCGGTCATACTGGGTCAATACGCTGAAGAAATAAAGCGTGTGCACGATTTGGGAGTTGAAGTAGCTATCGTAATAGGAGGTGGAAATATTTTTAGGGGAGCAAGCGCTGCAAAGGCAGGAATTGATCGAGTGCAAGGTGATTATATGGGGATGCTAGCCACGGTTATTAATGGAATGGCTGTTCAAGCATCCCTTGAAAAGCAGGGATTATATACTCGAATGATGACGGCTATCAAAGTAGAAGCTGTTTGTGAACCTTTTATTCGAAGAAGGGCCATGCGCCACTTAGAGAAAGGAAGGATTGTTATTTTTGGTGCCGGTACTGGCAACCCCTATTTTACGACGGACTCCACTGCTTCGCTGAGAGCGATTGAAATAGAAGCGGATGTTGTATTAAAAGGCACAAGGGTTGATGGAGTTTACACGGCTGACCCAGAAAAAGATCCCACAGCAACACGCTATACACATTTGAGTTTTGCAGAGGCGATCGGAAAAGGCTTAAAAATCATGGATACAACGGCATTTACCTTATGCCAAGAAAATAAAGTTCCTATCATAGTTTTTGACATGAATAAGACGGGTAATTTAGCAGCGCTTGTTTCTGGAGAGGATGTAGGAACATTAATTAGTTAAAAAATGGAAGAATTAGAGTTTTATATTGAGGCTTCTCAAGAAACGATGGAAGGTGCCATCAAACATTTAAACATAGAGTTATCGAAAATTCGAGCAGGAAAAGCGAGTACTTCCATGTTGGAAGGCATCATGATCGATTATTATGGCATGCAAACTCCATTATCGGGGGCTTCTTCCATCACCACCCCAGACGCAAGAACGATTGCTATAAAGCCTTTTGAAAAAGGTATTTTTGGCGAGATAGAGAAAGCGATACGCAATTCAAATCTGGGATTAAATCCCATGAATGACGGTGAATTAATTAGACTTTCCATTCCACCCTTGACGGAAGATCGCAGACGTGAACTGGTTAAACGTGTTAAACAGGAAATAGAAGTCGCAAAAATTAATGTGAGAAATGCGCGCCAAGATGGAAACAATAGCATCAAAAAACTAAAAGGAGATGGAGTTTCTGAAGATGACATCAAATCGTCGGAGGATAGAATTCAAAAAATAACCGACGGATTTATTTCTAAAATCGATTCCATCTTTGCCGATAAAGAAAAAGACATCATGTCGGTTTAAGCCTTCACCATTTTAGATCCTTTCCTACCTGATATCCTAACTCCAACATACGTCGGATATCTAATTTACTGAAGTTTTGTATATCAATGGTTAACGGTTGAGGTGGTCTGATGGACTTTATATCGATGGTGGTATTAGAAATCATAACCTCTTTAATATCTGCATTAAGAATTTCATTCACAGCGATATCCATCACTCGATCCACTAAGGCTAAAAGATCCCCCGAATCAAAGTAACCTCCCTCAATGGATTCCATGTGGCAACTAATGCACACAATTTGGCTTGCACCATCTTCCACCGCTTTTTTAATAGGGGCCACATCACGTAAACCACCATCGAGAAAACTCCTTCTTGGCTCATTGTTGATTTGAACGACCGGCATCAAGATAGGTACCGCAGAAGAAGCCATCAAATAATCTAAAAAATATTCCTCTGAAGTATCGACATAATACATCATACCATCGATAACATTCACGGCGCCAATCTTTAAATCGATGGGACTTGCATGTAAGTTCCGAATGGATAAAACTTCTTTCAGCAAATCACGCAAGGGTTGGGTGTCAACTAAACCCTTGAATTTTTTTCTCAAAGCTGATAAACCTAACTGAAAAATAGTCAGAGGCCTTGATAAACTTTCAGGACTTGTAATGCGTGTCTCCCAAAAGTCCCATAAATCTTGGGCTGCTTGAAGGAAAGAAATAGGTTCTCCCGTGATGGCCTGTAACCCTAATTGGTTCACAAAATAGGCTGCATTTAAACTTCCAGCAGAAACGCCATAGACAGCATCAGGCCTATAACCTTGTTCCATAATGGCTTTCATTACACCTGCTTGAAATGCTCCCTTCACTGATCCACCCGCAAGCACCAAAATCTTAGTCATAATTCGAGCATTATTTAAAGATGGAAAACGGATTATCCTAAATTGTGCTTAAATTTACACAATTTCATTTATCCGCTAGAAAAGATTTCAACTATGTCCTATTCCATAAGCTCAATTCAGGCCCCTATTGCGGAACCCATGAAGGAGTTTGAAGGAAAATTCCGACAATTCATGAAAACAAAAGTAATGCTTTTGGATACCATCATGAACTACATAGTTCAAAGAAAAGGGAAGCAAATTAGGCCCATGTTCGTCTTTTTGACGGCAGGTTGTGTGGGGACTATTAATGAAAAAACCTATCGAGGAGCTGCATTGATTGAATTACTACATACAGCGACATTGGTACATGATGATGTGGTCGATGATTCAAATTACCGAAGAGGATTCTTCTCCATCAATGCCATTTGGAAAAACAAAATTGCCGTATTGGTAGGAGATTACCTTTTGTCAAAAGGACTATTGCTATCCGTAGAACATAAGGATTTTGATTTGTTGACCTCTGTGTCAACAGCCGTTCGAGAAATGTCTGAGGGGGAATTATTGCAGATAGAAAAGGCTAGGAAGTTGGACATCACGGAAGATATTTACTTTGACATCATCACCAAAAAAACCGCTACTTTAATTTCAGCCTGTTGCGCGGTAGGTGTTCAATCGACACAAGCTGAGGAAAAGTATGTTGACATAGCCAGGTCTTTTGGGGAAAAAGTAGGGATAGCTTTTCAAATTAAAGATGATCTTTTTGACTATGGTGATGCAGAAATAGGCAAACCTCTAGGCATTGATATCAAAGAAAAGAAAATGACATTGCCTTTAATTTATGCTTTGCAAAATACCACAAGAAGCATAAGGAAGAACATGATTCAAATCATTAAAAATGAGTCTGAAAACCCTAAAAAGGTGAGAGAAGTGATTGAATTTGTCAAATCAACGGGCGGGCTTCAGTATGCTAATAGGCGCATGAACGAATATGCGACAGAAGCCAAAGCAATATTACAACAATTTCCGGAGTCCCATTATCGAAAATCTCTTGAAGATTTGATTGGGTATACCATCGAACGAGATAAATAAAATCATATTAATTAACACGAACAGAAAATAAAAAAGGGAGACTCAGTCTCCCATTTTTAAACAATCTAAAACTCTATTATTTTATTCTAAAAATTATCTTGGACCACCGAATCCACCACCACCAGAGTATCCACCTCCGCCTCCACGGCTACCGCGATCACCTCCACCCATTCCAGGCATCATTGGTTGGGCCGCAGGAGCAGCATCCCCGCCGCCATCTTTTTGGTCATCATTGCTTACTGATTTTTTCCTTTTCGTTGGGTTAAAGCTCATTTTTCCAAAACGATAAGATAAATTGATTTTGAAATTCATATTTCTCAAAACATTCATGCTTTGCTGAGTAATCAAAGGTGTTTTGGTTTCACTACGAATCGTCATACCATTCGTTAAGAAATTCTCGGCACCAAATCCAATACTACCCTTTTTATTTTTGAAATCTTTCCTCAAACTCAAACTATAAATTCCGAAACCTCCTTGAGTTCCTTGCAATAAAATTTGATTTGGACGGTAGAATGAGAATAACTGAGCTCCCCAACCGCCACCAATGTTGTAATTTCCAAAAATTCTAAAGTTCGATTGCAAACCTTGATTGCTTGCATTCATTAATGGATCAGGTACATTATTCTTCAAAACCATGTAGGATAAGTCTCCACCACCACCAATCATAAATTTATTTGATAGATTCATGTTGATGTTAATGTTCATTCCATACGCATTCTCAACTCCAATATTCATGGAAGTAGTTTTCACCGTATCACCAACAACCGATCTAATTTGATTAATTGCACCCGTATTGTTACGAACAAAAAGGGCTGTTGAGATATACGTCTGCTTTACAAATTTGCTGTAATTAATTTCATAGTTATTGGCAAACTCAGGGGCCAAGTTTGGATTTCCTTGAGAAATATTCAAAGGGTTTGTCGCATTCACATTAGGATTCAAATTCTGAATACCTGGTCTTTGAATACGACGGTTGAAACTAAATCTCCAAGTTCCCGATTTAAATGTTTTTGACATGTTAAAACTAGGCACTAAAACACCATAAGGAGGAATCGTCAAATTCTGACCTTCTTTTTTCAAGAAACTTGCCTCGATGTCCGTATACTCGTAACGACCACCCAACTTCATACTCCACTTACTTTTTGTACTTAACGTATAAGAAAAATAAGTACCCCAAATATTTTGGTTATAGTCAAATACGTTACTTGGCAAATTCGCTAAGTTAACTTTCGTATAATTCGACGGATCATTGCCAGTCGGATTCAAGAAAGATGCATAATCAGAATTCACTTGGCGTCCGATGATCTTAGCTCCGAACTCGATCAGTTGCATTTTGGTAATAGGCGTTTGATAATCAATTTGCAAAGTAGCCTCTTTATTCACCGAACCATTGATGTTTTTGATTGAATTCATGATTTGAGACATCGAAGAATTCGGATTCATGATATCGTTATAAAAATCATTTGTACGGTTGTTATTTGACATCAATGCCAAAATACTGAACTCTTTTTGTGGCTTGCTAAAGGTATGCGTGTAGTCTAAATTTAAATCTATGTTGGCCGACTCATCCAATGAGTTTGTGTTTCTTAAACTGAACAATTTATCATTTCTAATTTGGCGCAAACCATCGCCCCAGCTGTTTCCATTTCTAAAACCTATTCTAGATGAGGCTGTAATGGAATTGAATTTATTGATATCCCAATCAAAACCTAACTGGTAATTACCAAACATTCCTGAACGTCTTGTGTCAGAAGTTTGAAAATTCCGAGTTAATATTCCATTATTTGACGTCGTCTGCATCGACTCAGAGTGACCATTTACATTATATTCAGAACGGCCAAAACCACCCAATGTCATCCCCCACGTTTTATTTCTAAAATTTCCATTCATGGATAAATTGGACCCTCGAACACCTGCTGAAGTATCAAAAGAGAATGTTAAGCCTTGTAAGGTGTTTTTCTTAGTCACAATGTTAATGATACCCGCACTACCTTCAGCATCATATCTTGCTGATGGAGAAGTGATTACTTCCACCGTCTTGATCATATCCGCAGGAATTTGCTTTAAGGCATCCGCAATACTTGATGCCAAGATGGTCGACGGCTTATTATTGATTAAAACCTTGATGTTCGAAGAACCACGAAGAGAAGGATTACCATCTAAATCAACCGAAAGCATAGGAACTTTTTTCAAAACATCTGTGGCATCTCCTCCACGATTTGTTTGGTCTTTCTCTGCGTTGTAAACAGTTCTATCAACTTTCTCTTCAATTAAAGCTCTTTGACCTTCCACCGTAACTTCAGCAAGCATCTTAGTGTTAGAACCCATTCGAATAACGCCCAAATCCTGGTCGTCATTTTTACCCGTAATTTCGACGGGAATAGTAATGCTGTTGTATCCTAAGAATGATGCAACTAATTTATAACTACCGATCGCTATTTTTGTAATCGTAAATTTACCCACTTGGTCTGCCACGGTGCCATCCACTGGTCTTCCTGTCGTTTTTGAAATCAAAGCGACCGAAGCAAATTCAACTGGCTTGGAATCTGTCGAGTCTAATAGATAACCCACAATTTTAGCGGATCCTTTCGGTGCAGCCACAGGGGTTTGGGCATTTGAAATTTGAAAAATTCCTAATAATGAGAGTAATAAAACTAATTTTTTCATATTTTTTTGTTTTGGCAATTCAATCCATTTAAATTCAACTTGATATTTTTTTGATTTTAAACGCTTACAAAATTCTACCTTTATCATCAATCGTCATATTTTTTGCGACCAATGATGATAATTTGTAGGTCAATCAAAAATTATTTTAACCGTTTTTATGATATCCATTCAAACATCGCGGCTCAAACTAATTCCGTTGGACCATGAAATGCTCCTAATTTGGAGTCATTCAGGAAGAAAAAGCCTTGAAAAATTTCTCCAACTTAAACCTAACACATGGGAGGCGGAAAAGTTTTACCAAGATGAAACAAGAGTAGCTCTAACAGATTTTTGGCTACCCATGACTAAAAAATATCCTATAGAATTTACCTGGTACACAAATTGGGAAATTATCCTGAAAGAAAAGTCCTGCTCTATAGGGGGAATAGGTTTATCCGGGATGCCAAATAATGAAGGCTGCACGGAAATTGGATATTTCATTGATCAAAAATTCAGAGGTTTAGGTTTCGCTAGTGAGGCTGTTGGCGCCTTGAAAACCTGGGCCTTTAAAGATCCTGACTTGGTCAAAATAAAGGCAGAAACCCCAGTAGATAACCTGAATTCTCAAAAAGTTTTACAAAAAAATAATTTTAAGGTGATAGGCGAAAAGCAAATCAACATCCCCGAGCCTACCCCCTTATATTGCTGGGAGTGTGCCCGATAATTCATAAGTCTAAATGAAATATAGGGTTAATCCCTTTCCATTCGATATATTTTGGTAATTTTGCTACGTTTAACGCTTTTAAGATCAAGCTACCATTAAAAATTATGCACAACTTCACATCGATTAAAGACGCATATAATATTCAAAATCTTATCAATGAGGCATTATTGATGAAGAAAACGCCTTATTCTGATAAGCATCTTGGGAAGAATAGAACCTTGGGATTATTGTTTTTTAATTCAAGCTTGAGGACACGTCTTTCGACTCAAAAAGCTGCTCAAAATTTGGGGATGGAAGTGATGATCATGAATGTGGGAGCTGATTCATGGCAATTAGAGATGCATGAGGGGGTTATCATGAATGGGGATAAAGCGGAACATATTTCAGAAGCCGCCGCGGTTGTCGGTCAATATTGCGATATTGTCGGCGTCAGAAGTTTTCCTGGTTTAGTAGATCGAGAAGAGGATTATTCAGAAAAGGTATTAAACCAATTTTTGAAATATACGGGGAAACCATTGATCAGCTTAGAATCTGCTACCAGGCATCCTTTGCAATCCCTAACGGATTTAATTACGATCAACGAATTCAAAAAAGTTCAGAGGCCAAAAGTGGTTTTAACTTGGGCTCCCCACGTGAAAGCTTTACCTCAATGTGTCCCTAATTCTTTCGCAGAATGGATGAATCACGCAGATGTGGACTTTACTATTGCCCACCCCAAAGGCTATGAATTAGCCACTGAATTCGCTGGTGATGCAAAAATATGCTATGATCCCAAAGAAGCTTTTGAAGGCGCTGATTTTATATATGCTAAAAACTGGTCTTCGTATCAAGATTATGGTCAAATACTATCCTCCGATCCTGCATGGATGGTGACCATGGATAAAATGAAATTAACTAACCAAGCTAAATTCATGCACTGCCTTCCTGTGCGGAGAAATGTGGTGGTCGAAGATGCTGTGTTAGATTCAGAACATTCGATTGTAATCCAACAAGCGGGAAATCGGGTTTGGGCAGCTCAAGTAGTCTTGAAAGAAATGATTTTAACGTTGATGAGGCAAGAAAGCCCATACCTTTTTTAATTTATCATGGATAATACCAAACTTCATGTCATTAAAATTGGTGGAAATATCATCGATCATCCAGAAGCATTAGCTTCATTTTTGAGGGATTTTGCATCGATGCCAGGATTGAAAATTTTAGTACATGGAGGTGGTAAAATTGCTACCCAGATGGCAAAAGACCTTGGCATAGAATCCCAAATGGTGGAAGGAAGACGGGTTACTGATTCAAAAAGCTTAGACATTGTCACGATGGTATATGCGGGCTTGATCAATAAATCAATTGTAGCAAGTTTGCAATCAAAAAAATGCAATGCCTTAGGGCTATCAGGCCCAGATGGCGGTATAATTCAGGCAAAAAAAAGAAATCCAATTCCAATTGATTATGGGTTTGTAGGGGATATCATTGAGGTGAAAGGTCAAGATTTAGCTCAATTGATAAACCTAGGCTATAGTCCTATTTTCGCCCCGATTACTTCGAATGCGGAGGGCCAATTACTCAATACCAATGCCGATACCTTAGCTCAGGCTATTGCGATAAGTTTAAGTGCCTATTTTGATGTGGATTTAATCTATTGTTTTGAAAAAGAAGGGGTTTTAAAAGACCCTTCTGATGAAAAATCAGTTATTCCAATGATCAATCAGGCTATGTTTGATTCATTGAAAAAAGACGGAACTGTTTCAGCTGGGATGATTCCAAAATTAGAAAATGCCTTGTCAGCCATTTCAAAAGGAGTGAATGTGGTTAGACTTTGTCATGCCGACCATTTAAATCATGCATTTAAAGGAACCCAAATAAAAGCGTAAAGATGACCTTAGAAACCCAATTTCAAGATGCAAAAAAACTATTAGGCCAACTAATAGCCTGTCCATCGTTGAGTCGGGAGGAAGATGGTACCGCTTCAATCATTGAAGGTTTTTTTCGTTCGAAAGGCATACCAACCCATCGTTTACATCATAATGTATGGGCAACTAACTTATTATTTGATCCTTCAAAACCCAGCATTCTATTAAATTCACATCATGACACGGTAAAGCCAAACCCCTCATGGTCTGTCGACCCATGGACAGCTACCGAAATTGATGGCAAATTAATGGGTTTAGGAAGCAATGATGCTGGTGCTAGTTTAGTTTGCTTAATCTCAACTTTTTGCCATTTTTATGAGGCTAAATTGCCTTTTAATTTAGTCATCGCTGCCACGGGGGAGGAAGAAATTTCAGGTACTCATGGCATTGAATCACTTTTACATGCGAAGGATTTTCCTGAGATATCTTGGGCGATTATTGGGGAACCGACGGATTGCCAATTAGCTATTGCTGAAAAAGGACTCATGGTGATCGACGCAGTGTCAACAGGAAAATCGGGACATGCTGCTCGGGAAGAAGGAGTTAATGCGATCGATTTGGCCATGGAAGATATATTGAAAATTAAGGCATTTGAATTTCCTAAAACATCAAGCCTTTTAGGCCCCGTAAAAACAACAGTGACGGTCATAAACGCGGGCAAACAACATAATGTCATTCCAGCGATTTGTGAATTTACCATTGATTGCAGGGTGAACGAATGTTATACGTTGGACGAGGTTTTAAAAATCCTCCAAGATGTTGTAAAAGCAGAATTAAAACCTAGATCTATGAGGTTAAAGCCCAGTAAAATTGAGGGCCAACATCCCATCGTTCAAGCTGCTGTAAAATTAGGAATTCCCACCTTTGGTTCCCCTACCCTTTCTGATCAGGCCTTATTGGCTTGCCCATCGGTAAAAATTGGACCCGGGCATTCTGGAAGGTCTCATACCGCAGACGAATATATATTATTGGATGAACTAAAGCAGGGAATTCAGACGTACCAAACTTTAATCGAACAATTAAACTCTTAAAGACGTGGCAAAACTTTGGCAAAAAGAAAATCAGTCGACAGACGCTAAAATTGAAAAATTTACGATCGGAAATGATCCTATTTATGATCTAATTTTAGCTCGTTATGACGTCATAGGTTCTTTAGCGCACATTAAAATGTTAGCGTCTGATTCGGTTAATCTTTTGAGTCAATCTGACCAAGCAACCTTAGAGAAAGAATTAAAAACAATATTGCTTGATATCGAAGCTGAAAATTTCACGATTGATGAGGGGATGGAAGACGTTCACTCTCAAGTGGAGTATTTGTTGACACAAAAATTAGGCGATATTGGAAAAAAAATCCATTCAGGTAGATCAAGAAACGACCAAGTTTTAGTGGATCTAAAATTATTCATGCGGGCAAAAATCGAAGAAATTGCAAATGCTGTTTCAGCATTATTTGATACTTTAATCAAAAAAAGCGATGCCCATAAAAATGATTTAATTCCCGGCTACACCCATTTGCAAATTGCGATGCCCTCCTCCTTTGGCCTATGGTTTGGAGCGTATGCGGAATGCTTGGTGGAGGATGCTGAATTATTAGAAGCCGCCTTTCGACTGGCCAATAAAAACCCATTGGGTTCTGGGGCGGGTTATGGTTCCTCATTCCCTCTAAATAGAGAATTAACGACCCAATTACTAGGTTTTGAAGTACCACATGTGAATGTAGTAAATGCGCAAATGTCTAGGGGGAAAACGGAATTTTATGTATTAACTGCTATAGCCCAATTAGCTACGACGCTGAGTCGGCTTGCCATGGACGTCTGTTTGTACAATTCACAAAATTTTGGATTCATCGAACTGCCGACCGCATTGACCACGGGAAGCTCCATCATGCCGCATAAAAAAAATCCAGACGTGGCAGAATTATTGAGAGGGAAAGCCAATAAATTAAAAGGAGCACCCAATGATTTACAACTTTTGATGAGCAATTTACCTTCTGGCTACCACCGTGAAATGCAATTGACCAAAGAGTTGTTGATGCCTGCCATCGATGAAATTCTTGATTGCTTACACATAAGCCAATTTATGATTCAAGAGTTAAAGGTAAAAAAAGATATTTTGAGTGATCCAAAATACGATTTACTTTATTCCGTAGAAGAAGTAAATAAATTAGTTTTGAGTGGAATCCCATTCCGCGAAGCATATCAAATGGTTGGGAAGCAAATAGAAAATGGTGAATTTAAAGGCCGTTCTAAAGCGTTAAATCATAGTCATTTAGGCAGTATTGGTAATTTAGGTTTGGCTGAGATTGGCCAACAAAAACACCTCACATGGGCTAAATTTGGTTTTGAAAAAGTTAATGAGGCGCTTAAAAATTTATTAGCTTAATCGATTAGCCATCATTTTCTGAATGTATTTACCTAAGATATCAAATTCTAGGTTGACGCGACTCCCTATTTCCAACTGGTGAAAAATTGTATTTTCATAGGTATAGGGAATAATGGCGACAGAAAAATGGTCAGGACCAGAGTTGACCACCGTCAAGCTGGTACCATTCACGCAAATAGACCCTTTTTCCACGGTCATTTGTCCACTTTCAGCGGGGTATGAAAAATGAAACTCCCAAGAACCTTGTTGGTCTACCACATCAGTACAAATACCCGTTAAGTCCACATGCCCTTGGACAATATGTCCATCAAAGCGGGCTGATGCAAGCATGCAACGTTCTAAATTAACTTTTTGACCTACAGTCAAATCCCCCAAATTTGTTTTCTGTAAGGTTTCATCGATTGCCGTTACTCGATAGTTTTGGTTATCAATCTCAACTACCGTAAGGCAAACGCCATTATGAGCGACAGATTGATCTATTTTTAGTTCTGACGTCAATGGACTAGAAAACCAAAAATCAATATTACTTTGATTCATTTGTTTTTTTTCCAGCGTAGCCATCGTCTCCACTATTCCTGTAAACATGTTAATTATTTTATAATTTTACGGATTCAAAATCAAAATTACACGCAATCCGATGAAATTCAATAAATGGACCTTGATAATCCTCATAATCTTAATAGCCATTATTTATGTGAGCATTCCTAAAGATCAAATAAAAGGTCCTAAAATAAATGAAGATTCTCTGGCAAGTGTTTCGATACGAAAAGAAAAAGATGAAATGTTTCGAACTTCGGATGAATCTCCCATAAAAGAGAAGGAAATGTTCAAGGGTCTTGCTTATTTTGATTTTAGGCCAGAATGGATCGTCACATTTAATGTTCAACGCCTTGATAAAATTGAAAAAATCAACATCAATATGACGGATGGAAGCCAAGAAGAAATGCTAAAATTTGGTTATATCTCAGCAACGATTGAGGGGAAAGAAGTGGAGTTAGCATTATTCCAGCATGCTGATGGAAATTTATTTTTACCGTTTACAGACAAAACCGCCCCCAAGGAAACCTATGGAGGCGGTCGATACGTCGATATTTCATTAAATAAACTAAACGATAAAACAATTTTAGTGGATTTCAATCAGGCCTACTTTCCTTATTGTGCTTATAATCCCACATTCACTTGTCCGGTACCACCAAAATCCAATTTTATTCCCACACGCATAGCTGCTGGGGAACGAAATTTCTAGTCGGCCCTTTGAACAAAAGAAGCGCCTGAAACATCTTTATTAATAATAGGTCTTCCCTTGTAAGTTATTTTACTTGCTCCTGAGGCGTCTACAGTTAGCGTCTTCTGAGCATTTACTTGGATATGGCTTGCTCCACTGGAATTTACATCCACATCACGCGCATACAAATCATCTAAAGCCAAGTGACTTGCCCCTGAGGTTTCCACCTCTAATTTACCCACATGGCCTGCCAAATTAGCTTTTGAGGCCCCCGAAAAATCAAGTATCAATTTATCTGCATTTATTTCACCTATTTCGAGTTTAGATGCGCCTGAAAATGAAAGTCGAACTTGCTCTTCATCCGTAAAACCCTTAATAAATACTTTCGAGGCGCCTGAAAAATCTCCATGGTTCATTTTTGGCATAACGATCTTTAAAATAACTTTCTTTGACTCCTTATTCCACCCCCAAGACCATTTTGTATCGCGATAAACCTGTACATGATTGCCATTTTGTTTTATTTCAATGTCCTGCAAATCTTCGTTGCGACCTAAAGCCGTTATCGAAAAAGCATTCCCTTTTTGAACATGAATTTCAAAAGCATTTCCTATTTCCAAGGATTGAAAGGAATTCACCTTAAAGTTTTTTGAAGTGGGACTCTGCAAGGCTACTAAATTAATGGTTATTAAAAGCAGCGGTAAAAAAGATAAAAATTTGAACTTCATATAAGTAAACTTTAAGGTAGATTTCTTAACAACTTTACTGGGATATAAACGATGAGGATATCCTAATGAAAAAGTCGAAAAGCAGATAAGCAGATTGATAAAAAAGAGTGTAATGATTTTTTTCATTTGATTTAATTCTTAGATATATGAAGATTGAAGCGTGTAAAAATATTTTCAGAATGCCTACAAGATGACCTTCTTATTGCATTCGTTGCATGACCTATCATTTTTTTCCCTTTTTATTCCATTGGACACTCAATTGGCGATAAGTTTTAAACGTAACATCGGAACGATCACCTTTAAATCCTTTGATTAATTCGCTCGCATTGAGCTCCATTTTAGCTTGGTTTGACACGGAAACGAACGCTTTTTTAGTGGGCCAATCATTCGCCAATAACTCGGAAGACTCTGTAGCGGAAGCCTGAAGTTGTGTGGATTGGCCATGTAAAGTCAAACTATGAAAACCCGATAAGAGCACATCTAAATTGACCAAATCAAACCCACTTAAAGTAGTTCGGCTATTTCCACCTAAACTTAATTTCTTAAGACTTGGCATTTGGATTTCAATGTCAAGACCTGATTGAACTTTTGGGAATTTAAGCACCCCTTGGTCAACCTTTGCTAAGCTAGAAAAATCTTGCATTTGATCCGTTGATTGATAAGTGATTTGATAGGATGGACCTTGAATAATTGAAATAGCAGCCGTTTCTGATTCCAGTAATTCAATACTGGTAAAAGCGGGCAAAGTTTTAGTGATGGAAAAACCGATATTGGCATCATCCTGATCCTTCGATTTATCGGAATTAGGAAGGTTAAGATTTTCATTAAAATCAGAATCTTTTTCATCTGACTGACTGTTGGACTCAGGCTCACGGTTCAAACAAATCAATCCCTTATCTGGGGTGAATGCCCATTTGGAACCAACAAATAGATCATTTTCTTCATTTTTGAAATATCCGGAGTCCAACAAGTTTTCGATGTATAAGGCAAAATCACGCGTCATTCCAAAGGAAACGCCATAAGGAATTAATACTTTTATACGCAAACGTTGGTTTCTAAACTTGAAATTCTTCAATCCGAAATGGCTATCCATCACGATTTGATTCCCTTTTTGCAACAATTGATAGTCGATGGATTTGGCATTAAATTCCGCATCAGCACGTGTTTTTCCATTGGATTTAGCAAAGGTTATGACTTGGATCGTCTTGCCATCATACCCTTCTAAACTGACAGAGGCGCGTGAAAAACCACTCCGATTATAATCATGTAGTTCATCATCCTCTAAAAATTCATCTGCAATGATGGTATTGCCTAGCATTTTCTCCCAGATTGTTTCTTGAGACGCTCGGTTTAATGTGAATACATAAGAGGAATCTGTTCTAATTTCTTTGATTTGGTTGACAGTGGCGGTACGCTGAAAATTCCGGCCAACCATACTAAAGGCGGCAAATAATCCGATCCAACCCACTACAGCGATGGTAGTTGCCGTATATTTATAGGCCTTATTCGTCAATTTACGGTTGGCCAATAAAGAAACACCACTAATTCCTATCCCTAAAATCATCGGTATGATGGCGGCATATGCTGCATAAACAGCCCAAGCAGGTAAATCTTGTGCCAATAAAAAGATGGGGACCGCTTCACCAAAAGAGAGGCCAACTTGTCCATGATCAAAACCCGAAATACCTGCAGTCGTCAAAACGACTAAAGCGATCATGAATGATGCGGCGATGATGAGTAAAATGATACCAGAAAAATATTGAGCAAACCAACGAATACCCACCAAAATAGGCTTAAATGCTTTAAAAATAACAGCTAGGACACGAAAGGGGAAAAGTAAAATTCGAGTTATAGGCTTTTCCTCACTAGAATCGGGTTGGACTGTTTCCTTAATATTTCTTTCAATATTTTCTAAGGTGATAGGCTCCCCTGTCATTTCCATTTTGTCAGTTAATGATTTTGCCTCTGGGGTAATCACCAAGATTAAAATATAGGCCGCAGCACCAGAACCGAAAAAGAATAATGAAATGACGGCTAAAATGCGTAGCAAACCTATGTCCCAACCCGTATAAGCGGCCATTCCAGCCATCACACCACCAATCACCTTCTTTTCAGGATCGCGGTAAAACTTCCGATAAGTCTTGGTCTCGACATTAATTTCACCTGGAATCGCGATCCAACAAATCACATAGGCCCAAAAAACAAAATTACCAACGTAAAGAAGCGGAATCAATCCAAAGAATCCCACAACCATAATGACACGCACCCAGATTGGGTCCATCTCGAAATAGTTAGCAATTCCTGATGCGACGCCTCCTAATTTTTTATTGGATAAATCTCTACGGAAGGGTTTCGTAAAACCGAATTTAGGAGCTTCATTAAAGGCTTGTTCTTTTTTAACATCTTCGTCTTCAATCTCTTGAAAATCGGCTATTGTCCCTAAAGAGGAAATCAACTCATCGACATGCATTTGGGTGATTGCCTCCGTTTTTTCTGCTTCACGGATGTTCCAGAATTTTTCAGCAATGCGTGCTTCGATATCGTCAACTATGTCTTTAGCTCCTTCAAAATTTTTGAAATACGCATGAATTGATTTAAGGTAAGTATCTAATGTGGTGTACGCATCCTCTTCGATGTGAAACACGATACCGGATATATTGATTGATAATGTCTTTTTCATATTCGGATAGTTTACGATTGGGGTGTTTGTTGGTGAATGATTTGAGAAACTGAGGCATGCAATTCATCCCAAGTTCCGTGAAGGTCAGCTAAAAATGTACTGCCTTTGTCGGTCAGTACATAATACTTGCGAGGAGGACCTGAAACCGACTCGACCCATTTATATTCGAGAAGACCTGCATTTTTCAAACGAGTCAATAAAGGATAAAGCGTTCCCTCGACCACCATAATTTTGGCAGAAGTCAGCTCCGTCAGCATGGTGGACGCATAAACCTCCCCCCTTGAAATAATTTGCAGTATACAAAATTCTAAAATTCCTTTTCGCATCTGTACCTTGGTATTGTCAATATCCATTGGCTATTTTTATTTTTTGTTGGCACAAATGTATAAAAGGTACTTGGTTATACATAGTACTTTAGAAAAAATATTTTTGTTTTGTGGACAAACGGTTAGTAATTTGTGAGGAATGGTAGCAATTAGGGTAAAAACCGGCTAACCACAGTTCAAAATCTTTGATTGCATGAAGTTTAGAGAAGTTTCTTTGCCCTTAGCTTTTTATAACCGAGACACTTGGCTCAAGATTGCCTTTTTCTCTGTTTCAGTGATCATGGCAGCATTTTCCCTTTATTTTACGGATGGATTAGTTTCAAAATTAGAGGAGCGTGAGAAACAGCAAATCGAGTTATATGCGGAGACAATTCGCTATGTAATGACCAGTGATGAAAATGCAGACATCAATTTCTTTTTTGAACGAATCAAAAAAATCAATGAAAACAATACCATTCCTGTGATTTGGAAGGATGGCAGTGGGCATTTAAATTCCATTAATATCCCATTGAATGAAAGCTCCACCATGGATGAGAGGCAAAGTATTTTAAAGATAAAACTTCAAGAAATTATTGCTGAAAAAAATAAGCCCATTGAAATGGATATGGGTTTTCAAAAGGAATACATCTATTATGGCAATTCAAAATTGCTAAAATTGTTAAGGTATTATCCATTGTCCCAACTCACTGTCGTCTTGATTGTGGGATTTCTGGGCTATATTTTCTTTTCCTATTCACGGCGAGCAGAACAAAATAAGGTCTGGGTAGGTTTGGCTAAAGAAACGGCTCACCAATTGGGTACCCCTCTTTCATCCCTCACGGCATGGGTTGAAATTTTGAAAAATGAGCCACACATTAATCCTGAAATAGTCACTGAATTGGGGAAAGACATTCAGCGTTTGGATACCATCACGACCCGATTTTCTAACATTGGCTCGATACCCGTATTAAAACAAGAAAATTTGTTGGAATTAATTTCAAGCTTCATCAACTATTTAAAAATACGCATATCGACCAAAGTAACAATCGATATTCAATCGAGTTTGTTGCCTAACCAAACTGCTAATATCAATAAATACCTCTTTGAATGGGTCATCGAAAATATTTGTAAAAATGGAGTTGATGCCATGGGAGGAACGGGACAAATACACATCCATTTATTTGAAGGAAAGTTAAACCAATTAGTCATCGAAATTTCAGATTCTGGAAAGGGCATAAGTCCCAAAAATACATCAAAAATATTTTCACCGGGATTTAGTACCAAAAAACGTGGCTGGGGATTAGGACTGACTCTAGCCAAGCGAATCGTCGAAAATTACCATGAAGGCAAATTGACCTTAAAATCCACTGAACTAAATAAAGGAAGTACCTTTAGAATTGTATTGCCTAAACCGTCATGATGAATTCGCCCAACGTAGTATTTGGATCCGCCTTAGCCATTATATCGATTGGATATTTGCTGAAGAGTTTTGGTTTCATCAAAACCAGTGATGGGAAAGCGATTTCAAATTTTTTAATGCACACTACCTTTCCAGCTTTAGTCTTCACCACCATGGTTAAGGTAGACCTTAGAGCTGAATTAATCTGGATGCCTATTATTTGTGCCATATTTGGCAGTGTATCATCCATTTTAGGATTTCTTATTTTCAAAAAAGAAGATCCTGCCTATCGAGGAATTCTTACGATGGGAAGTGCAGGCTATAATTTAGGATTATTCGCCTACCCGCTCATTGAAGGAGTATGGGGATGGGAAGGCCTGACCTATGCCATCATGTTTGACCTGGGAAATTCATTCATCAATTTTATGGTTAATTATGGAATGGGGACCTATTTGTCAGGCAAACACCAAGATAAAAATCCTGCTAAGGCCATCGCCACAAAAGTGTTAACGCTACCGCCATTTCAAGCCATGGTCCTAGGTTTAACTTGTAATCTAGCCATGATTCATATCCCAGCTATTCCTTTAGATGTTATTGAAACAATTTCTAAAGGAAATAAACCCATGGTATTATTATTGATGGGAATATATTTTAGTGTTCGCTTACCCAAAAAATCCTTTCAAAAGGTCTTCCAAGTACTTATCTTAAGGTACGTTTTAGGATTGAGCGTTGGTTTGACTTTGTATTATTGGGTACCCTTTAGCGACGCTTACCGGAATATGTTATTGATATGTTTAATACTTCCAGCAGGCATGACCTTAATTACTTATTCAGATGAATTTGATTTCGATACAGGCATTGCAGCTGCATTGGTTAATTTCTCCATGCTCATTAGCTTTACACTCATGTGGTTATTAGTGGGCATTTTCCATATGTCAACGGTTTAAACCAAATAAAATCGGTAATTTTGCCCAACAATTAATCTTTATTCAAGTTAGATTAATTTGAACAAATATAAATTATGGTTGTACCCTACAAAGACCAATCCAAAGGAAAGAAAGAACAAGTGGCTAACATGTTCAATGCTATTTCTCCACAATATGATTTCCTGAACCACTTATTAAGTGGGGGAATCGATATAATTTGGAGGAAAAAAGCCATAAAATTACTTCAAAACAAGGGAATAAAAACCATCTTAGATATCGCTACCGGAACAGGCGATTTTGCCATTGAAGCATTAAAAATCAATCCAGAAAAGATTGTTGGAGTCGATATATCAGAAGGCATGCTATCCTTCGGCAATGAGAAAATCAAAAAAATGGGTTTAGAAAAAACGATCCAATTACAAAAAGGTGATTCCGAAAAACTTCCATTCTCGGACAATAGTTTTGATGCAGTGATCGTTAGTTTTGGAGTAAGAAATTTCGAAAATTTACAAAAGGGCTTATCTGATATGTTTCGGGTGACCAAACCAGGTGGTTATTGCCTAGTTTTAGAATTTTCGAATCCAAGGAAATTTCCCATGAAACAGTTGTATACCATTTATTCAAAATATTGCCTTCCATTTTTAGGCAAAATGATTTCGAAAGATCCATCCGCTTATACCTATTTACCCGAATCTGTCAAGGCTTTTCCCGATGGACCAGAATTTATTCACATATTTAAATCCGTAGGTTATTCTGAAACGAATTGGATTCCTATGACGGGTGGAATTTGTTCCATTTACATCGGACAAAAACTAAAATAATTTTGAGAAAAACAGGGCTAATCCTTTGCTGCTTAATTTTAATCCAACTAACTGTTCGAGCTCAACACAGTAAATATGTGCGGGTTTTTCATGAATATTACGATCAGAAACCCGTTCATTTTGGTTTTCTTTTTGGTTTTGCATCGACCAACTTTTCAACGAATGGAGATCGCACAAAATTAGGGACAGATTCCATTGTGCAATCACCACGAAGTTTTGGATTTCAGATTGGAGGACTGGTCAATTATGCCTTTGATAAGCATTTTGAATTGAAATCTGGATTAAACATTGCCTTATATGAAAGGCAAATTTTATTTCCCATATCACCGATTAAGCCTGATTTAAATCCATTAACCAGGGAATCTACTTGGCTCGAAATCCCCTTATTAATTAAATACAAATCGATCAGGAGAGGCAATCACCGAATGTACCTGATAGGGGGAGTAAAATTAGGAATGGAAGCTAATGTGAAAAAAAAGAGCTCGGCCCTCAGTGCAAATACTTCTGATTTATCACTCGAATATGGATTTGGTTTAGAACGCTTTTTCCAATTTTTCAAATTCACTCCTGAAATACGATTCTCTCATGGATTAAATAATTTATATGTCCAACCAACTACCGCGACAAATTCATTCTCCAATATGAATTATTTGAAATCCCACACGGTCAGTCTGATTATAAATTTCGAATAAATTACTTAATGTTTTTTCTGGCTTTTTTGGAATCTACAATGGTTTCAAACATGCTAATGGCAGAAACGCCAAACCAACCTGCTCCTTGTAAGGAAGAATTAGGATTAACATTGATGAAGTTAGTCGGTATATTGGCCGCTGGCCTAGAAAATAAACCCGCATTATTCAACTCAAAACGCGCTTGAGAATAAAAATTAAATTGCCCTTCTGAAATAGAATATAACTCTACCTTAATGGTATCTTTTTCTTGATAAAGTTCAGGAGAAATAGACCTTCGGATTGGCAAAATAAACATGAGACCATCCGCCATCGCACCTTTTTGAAAAGCCGCATCATAGAAAAAAACTAAGTTTCCTGTCCCATTAAATAACTTCTTATTTTTATACGTTTTTACTCGGAAGCAATCCCCTACTCCGATCGGATCCCGAGCATAAAACTGTGCATCATACCCATTTTTAGGCTTTCCATCCGCCCCCTGCCTCTGGTTAGCTTCATCGTACTGATATAAAATAGAATCAATGGGCGGAACACGCCTCATTGTTTCAGAAGCCATAAAGGTTTCATTCGCAGATTTTACCGTTAATTTAAATGTTCTGCCTACTTTTCCAAAAATATCTGTGGGCGATGTCGGTGTCCAAACATAAGCACCCAATTCTGTTTTCGATTCCTTAAATAAATATTCTCGTCCCTCATTATCTGAAATTGAAACGGATGCACCTGCAATTTTAGGGGCAACTGAATTGTCAAAATAGTCTTGAGACCTAGTTAAAATAATTTTTTGAGGACCCGGCAAATTAGTTAATGTGGCCTCAATTACCATATAATGATCAGAACCAGGTGTTTTTAAGGTCACAATATCCTCACATGAACTTAGTAGGAACCCTGCTATTAAAATAAATAAAATGGAGATATTAGCCTTCATTAAAATGAAAAGTTATAGGTGACTGCTGGAACAAAAGAACCAATGATAGATAACTGTACCGCTTCCGTTTTCAATGAATTATCTTCATTAGGCCGCGTGTAAATAGAAAAAGGATTTTTTCGATTATACACATTGTAAATAGAGAAGACCCATTCCGAAGTACCCTTACCAAATAAAGCTTTTTTATTTTTCTTGGTAGCCGACAAATCCAATCGATTGTAATCGGGCACCCGAATATTTCCACGGGTTCCGGGTGCAGTTTGAGGATATGCGATGCCTTCGTAAATGTATTTCTGTGAAGGAATCGAGTAAGGCACCCCCGTAATGTAAGCAAAATTAGCTCCAAAAGACCATTTTTCACTTAAACTATACTGGCCTATTACGTTTAAAGTATGGGTACGGTCGTACCGATTGGCATACCACTCATTTCCATTGAGACCTTCAATTTTTCGCTCTGTGCGGGCTAAGGTATAGCTAACCCAACCGGTTAATTTACCTACGTTTTTCTTGACAAAAAATTCAATTCCATAAGCCCTTCCATCGCCAAACAATAGATCTTTTTCAAAATAAGGATTCAAAAACAAATTAGCCCGATCCGCATAATCAATCTGATTTTGCATTGCTTTGTAATAAACCTCGACCGACGTTTCATAATTATTGCCATCGGGACCTAAATTTTTAAAATACCCTAAAGCAATTTGGTCTGCTATCTGCGGTTTAATATTATTTGTCGATGAAGTCCAAACATCCAATGGCGTCGAAGCTGCTGTATTCGACATCAAATGTACATATTGAGCCAATCGATTATAACTTGTTTTAAAGGATGCATTTTGGCCAACATTCAAATTAAATGAGAGTCGGGGCTCCCAATTTCCATAGGAGGCCACGGTAGTATTAGGATCTGTTTTATTAATTTTTAAAATATAACCCGAAGCGTTCTCCGTGGAAATAGGCACTTTAACACGGTCATAATATTCACCATTCAAACTTTTGTAATCATAATAGGAATACCGCATACCATATTGAACAGAGAAGATTGGCGATATTTTTAATTCTTGACTCACGTAAGCCGATGACTCTGTGCCTTTTTTGTTTGCCTGCCCAAATTCCCTTTTCTCACCTGTAGATGTAGCGATAGCCTTCCCCGGTTTGAATTCGTATGAAAGTATTTGACCACCAAAACTTATCGTATTGGTCGGATTCACGTAATAAGTAAAATCTGGCTTAATACTCAAATTTTCTATGTTGGAAGACCATTTAAATGAATCACTAGGTCTTTTATTCTCTATATCAGAGTCTAATAAATAATCATAATTGCTATAAAAAGCTGTAGCATTCATGAATAACTTTTCAGAAAACACATGGTTCCAACGTGATGAAATTGTACCGTTGCCCCAGTTAAATCCAAAGCTTGTTCCAAAAACATCTCGTCCAAAATAACCAGAAAGGAATACCGTATTTTTAGCATTGATGTTATAATTGACCTTAGCTGTTAAATCATAGAAGTTGAAAGAAGCATTGGCATTATTTCCTGTTAAAAAAGGTTTAGCCAATACATCGATGTAAGATCTCCTAGCGGCAAAAATAAAGGAGGCTTTATCTTTGATAATGGGCGCCTCTATAGAAAGACGAGAAAATATAACACCAACTCCCCCATTAATTTCAAGCTTTTTAGAGTTTCCTTCTTTCATTTTGACATCCAAGATAGAAGAGGCTCTTCCTCCATATTGGGCAGGAATACCCCCCTTATAAAGCTTAACATCCTTTACCGCATCTGGGTTAAAAACAGAGAAAAAACCAAATAAATGGGATGAATTGTACACAGGCGCATCATCTAATAAAACTAAGTTTTGATCTACACCCCCACCTCGAACATTAAATCCTGAGGCGCCTTCCCCAACTGTAGACACACCAGGTAATAGTTGAATAGCCCTCACCAAATCGACTTCTCCCAACAAAGCGGGTATTTTCCGAATGGTTTTGATGTCAATTTTATTGACCGACATTTCGATTCCCTTCACGTTTTCGTCAATGGCTCTCGTGCGAACAACGACCTCCTCTAATTCTTTATTAGAAGATTTCAATTCTAAATTGAGTACTTGGGAAGCGCCTGAAAATTGAATTTTTCGTTCAATTTTTTCATATCCTGTAGAGCTGAAAACCAAGGTATATTCACCGGGATTCAACGTAATACTATAGAAACCATAAGTATTTGAAGCATTACCTACTTTTAATTCCTTCACATAGACATTAGCCCCTATTATTCCCTCCCCATTTAGGGCATCTTTTACATAACCACTTAAAGTGGATTTCTGTCCTAAAACTAGATTAGAAAAACTAAGGGAAACAAATAAAATGATTAGGGCTCGAATGTTTTTATCCATATAAACAAAATTAATTCACAAAATCTAAATTCTATTACCACCCATCACAAAATTTGAAAAAATGGTATTTAATTAAATTATCAGTAACTAATTACCGATAATTTTCATTTTAAATAATAACTAGTATTTTTACCTAATGAAATATCGACTATGGATTTAAAAATATTTGGAAAAATACTGAGAGAGAAAAGAAGTACGTTGAAATTAAAACAGGAAGAACTGAGTGAAAAAAGTGGGGTTGCCATTAAAACCATTCATTCCATTGAACTGGGAAAAGGCAATCCATCGATTAAAACAATATTACGATTATTTGGCCCACTTGAATTAGATTTTATTGTGGTCGCATCGAAGATAAAAAATTAACTATGGAACACGCAATCAGTCATGAGAGAATCCCGACACATATTTTCGCCGATTCTGAAAAAGCATCTAAGGCCGTCGCCCTTGAAATAGCTGCCCTTATCAGGCAGAAAAACAAGGAGAATCGACCAGCTGTATTAGGTTTAGCAACAGGTTCGTCTCCGAAAAAAGTGTATCAAGAACTTATTCGGATGCATAAAGAAGAGGGTTTAAGTTTTAAAAATGTCATCACATTTAATTTAGACGAGTACCACCCCATGGAGCCAGATTCTGTTCAGAGTTATGTGCGTTTCATGAAAGAACAACTCTTTGATCAAATTGACATACCGGTAACAAATTACCATTTACCTGATGGAACATTGCCTATTGAAAAAATACCTGAGTTTTGTAAGGATTATGAGGATAAAATAGAGAAACTCGGTGGACTTGATTTTCATTTATTGGGCATTGGGCGAAATGGCCATATCGGATTTAATGAGCCAGGATCCTTAATAAATTCCAAGACTCGCTTGATGACCTTAGACATTAATACTAAGATAGATGCGGCTGTAGATTTTGGAGGCTTAGCTAAAGTTCCAAAAAAGGCAATCACCTTAGGGGTTGATAAAATCATGCAAGCCAAAAGAATCGTTTTATTGGCCTGGGGTGAACATAAAGCGGAAAGTGTGGCAAGGGCCGTTGAAGGCCAAGTTACTTCTGATATTCCTGCATCTTATTTGCAGCAGCACACTAACGCAACCTTTATTTTAGACGAGACAGCAGCTGCATTATTAACAAGAATTAAAACTCCTTGGCTTGTAGATTCGGTTACTTGGGATCGCAAAATGATTAAAAAAGCGGTTACTCACCTTTCGCTCCACTTGGAAAAGCCGGTTTTGAAGTTGACGAACAAGGATTACAATGAAAATGGATTATCCGATTTACTTTCATTATATGGCCAAGCCTATGAAATAAACATTGAAGTATTTAACTACTTACAGCATACCATTTCAGGTTGGCCCGGAGGTAAACCCAATGCAGATGATACCAATCGGCCAGAAAGAGCCTTTCCAGCTAAAAAGAAGGTCATTATTTTTTCTCCACATCCCGATGATGATATCATTTCCATGGGTGGGACATTTCAACGGCTTCAAGACCAAGGCCATGAAGTGCATGTGGCATATCAAACTACCGGCAATATCGCAGTGGCAGATGATGAAGCACTTAGATTCGCAGAATTTGTCGTAGACTTCAACGAGAAATTTGAAAGTACAAATACCAAAGCCAATAAAATATACAAAGATGCGGTTCGATTTTTAAAAAATAAAAAGGATTCCGAATTGGATATCGATGCAGTCCGACAAATTAAAGGCTTGATCAGAAAAGGGGAAGCTAAAAATACTTGTCGGTTCGTCGGCATTAAAAAAGAAAATGCTCATTTCCTAGAAATGCCTTTTTATGAAACAGGGACTATTCGAAAGAACCCTTTGGCAGAAAATGACATTCAACTAATTATTGACCTAATTGAGACCGTCCAACCGCATCAAATTTACGCTGCGGGCGATTTAGCCGACCCACATGGAACTCATAAAGTATGTTTAGATGCGATATTTGAGGCTATATCAAGAATAAAGCACCGTGAATACATGAAAAATTGCTGGGTTTGGTTGTATAAAGGTGCATGGGCCGAATGGGATATTGACCAAATAGAAATGGCAGTTCCCATGTCTCCAGATCAAGTTTTCAAAAAAAGAATGGGTATTTTCAAGCATCAATCCCAAAAAGATGGCGTAGTATTTCAAGGAGATGACTCTCGTGAGTTTTGGCAACGAGCTGAAGATCGAAATAGAGGAACTGCCCAAATTTATAACCAATTAGGCTTAGCGGAATATGAGGCCATGGAGGCATTTGTTCGTTGGAAATTCTAAGAAATCAACCCATGACCTGAACCTTTTCCTTTTATCAACAAGAAAAGGGGAGTTTAAACTAAAGCTTCATATAAAATCTCAGCGGTATGCTTGGCATGTCGCTGAGTTCCATCATGGATCTGATGCCTACAGCTCGTCCCTGACGCGACAATTTCAGTAGCCACATCTTGCGTACGGACCGCGGGAAATAAAATCAATTCGCCTATTTGCATCGATAAATCATAGTGCTCTTTTTCGTAACCGAAAGAACCAGCCATGCCACAACAGCCCGAAGGGATGAGTTGGACTTCATAATTTTCAGGCAAAGACAATGCTTTTTTGGCGGCCACCAACGAACTCATAGCTTTTTGTTGGCAATGACCATGCAACTTCAACAAGCGTTTTTCCTGTTTGAATGAGCTTTTTTGGATGCGTTTGGCATCTGTTTCACGGGCAATAAACTCTTCTAACAACAAAACATTTTTACTTAATTGCTCAGCCTTTTCAATCCAGGCGTCTGAAACTAAATCAGGATATTCATCTCGAAAAGTAAGGATCGCTGAAGGTTCTATGCCGACTAAAGGTATATTTTCACTGATGAGGGTTGACCATAATTCCACATTGGCTTGTGCTAATTTTCTGGCTTCATCTAACATCCCTTTAGATAAAAAAGAACGACCTGAAATTGGATGAGGAATGGTTTTGACGTCATAGCCTAATCTTTCCAACAGTAAAACGGTTTTCTTTCCAACTTCCACATCGTTAAAATTCGTAAACTCGTCAACAAACAAATACAAGGATTTAGAAGAAGAAATTGACTTTCTACTTTTTAGCCAAGACCATAACGTTTGATTGGCTAATAAAGGCATCGTTCTATCTGGATGAAAACCGACCAATTTATTGGACAATCGGCGTAAAAATGGGGTCCCCATCACCAAGTTGTATAAGAAGGGCACATAAGATGCTAGGGAGGAAATGGAAGCAAAATGACCCACTAACCAACTACGCAGAGGGGTGCCATTTTCCTTTTGGTATTGATATAAAAATTCCATTTTCAATTTCGCCACATCGACGTTGGACGGACATTCTGCCTTACAACCTTTACATGCCAAACAAAGGTCCATGACTTCCTTAATCTCCTGGTGATTAAAGCGGTTAGGTTGCGTGGAACGCGTTAAAAACTCCCTTAGGATATTGGCTCGAGCGCGAGTTGTTTCTTTTTCGTTACGAGTGGCCATAAAAGAAGGGCACATCGTACCACCCGAAATAGGTGTTTTTCGACAATCCCCTGATCCGTTACATTGCTCAGCATGCTGTAAAATATCCTGATCTTTATACCTGAAAGCAGTATCAAAGTGGGGTGTTTGTTGGCCCGCCTCATAGCGTAAAAAAGTATCCATGGGTGGAGTATCCACAATTTTATTGGGATTAAATATTCCTTTGGGATCCCACCATGACTTCAAATCTCGCATCAATTGATAATTCGCTTCACCCACCATC
>Ga0214163_1000063_pt1 | contig 44016 bp, 30 predicted proteins | sample LakMenepilimnion_2_FD_153001 | JGI IMG/M metagenome (GOLD analysis project Ga0214163, IMG submission 153001) | Freshwater microbial communities from Lake Mendota, WI - Practice 15JUN2010 epilimnion v4 | ecosystem: Environmental > Aquatic > Freshwater > Lake > Epilimnion/Euphotic zone | place... | reverse complement strand
CGGCCTTCAATTCTCCCTCTTTGTTTACCTTCGTTGATGAGTTGGTCGGCGATGGATCCAGGTTCGATTCGAGATGGGAGGATTTTTTGAACGGTCATAGTCAAAGTTCTCACCGGGACATTTGGATTACTGGCCAGTATATAAAAGACAGCAGCTTTCAAGCGTGCGACTTGAGCGTCCAAGGATGCATTGACGAGCAGTCGTCTTAAAATAGTTTCAAGCCTCTCGGCTAGATCTCTGCGTCGACTGTATTTTAGCAAGCTCAGGGCGCTTTGCAAAAAAGGATCACTAGCAAGTTTGTTATCGGGGATTACCGAGAGATCAAGGATTGGGAAGGAAAATCTGACGCTGTAGGGAAGAATGGCATCGGGAGTACCAAGTAGTTCATCAAGGCTTTTTGGGGAACTCCATGGGGATTCACCGTGATAGATCACTAAGGGGAAAACCGGGTAAAGGGGTATGCCATTGCGATTGGATTGTTCCCAAACTCGAACGATGTATCGAAGAAGTTGAAATCCAGTCATTCGATCGGATTGACTTTTGTGCTCAAAGAGCAAATAGACGTAGGCCGTTTGAGACTCACCTTTTTCGTTTAACCAGGGGGCTGAATAGAGCAAGTCCGCGTGGCTCTCTCTCAATTGATCATCGACGAAAGAGTCTTTTTGCAGTTCGAGTGAATCGAGATCTAGTGCCTGTGTAATCGCCGCTGGCACATGTGACTCGATCAAGCTCCGCACGGCGGAGGCGTGGGAGAACGCAAAGCGAAAAAAGTTGTTGTGGGGGGAAGGAAGGTTCGAGTCGTCCATGCATTTAATTTTAGGGCGACTCGGTTTTTTTAGTCTGATTTGGTCAAACTAATTTCTTTTGCTAGCTCTCGGGAGGGAGGGCATCGAAGCCTGGAAGAAGTAACTGTTGATGGGTTCTGGGTTTCGGAAACACATCGCGACGCTTGCGACTGCCATGCCGCTTTGCAACTTCCACTGCTTTCTCGCGAGCTTCGCCGGTTTGCCTTATCTCATAGATTTTTGCTTTCGCTTCCCTGATCGCTTGTGCATGATCGACGATTGGGAATGGATAGTCCCTTCCAATTTCACATCCATATCGAACTTGTTCGTCCCGCGTTAGTTTGGATGGATTCCAAATCAAAGCAGTAGGGACTTGCCGCAACTCCGGAACATAGCGTCTTACGAAGTCACCCGTCGGATCTTGATCCTTTCCCTGTTTCTCCGGGGAGTAGATTCGGATGGTATTGATGCCCGTGACTCCCGACTGCATTTGGATTTGTGGGTAGTGAATCCCTGGTTCGTAATCGAGAAAGTGTCGTGCAAGAAACAGCGCGGGTTTGCGCCAATGCAACCAAAGATCATAGGATGCAAAAGATACTAGCATCGCTCGCATTCGAAAATTGATCCAACGATGCTCACGCAATGCACGCATACAAGCGTCGATCATGGGATAGCCCGTTCGTCCATCACACCATGCTTGAAAACGTTCTTCGCTGAAGTCGTTTTCCCTTAATCCGTCATAGGCCCTGCATAGATTCTGAAATTCGAGTGAAGGTTCATCTTCGAGTTTCTGCATGAAGTGGCAGTGCCAACTGAGCCGTGATCGATAGGAAACCAACGAGGATTGCCACTGCTTGTCCGCCCCCCTAATCGCCTTCGTCTGCATCACAGCTTGGTAAATCTGCCGGACGTTGATGCATCCCCAAGCAATATAAGGACTCAGTCGCGAACAGTTTTCGTTCGCGGTCAACGGGCTGGACATTCCACGCCGGTAATTCGCACCACGTTCGTTGAGAAACGTAGCGAGGGAATCATGAGCTTGCTCTTCTCCTCCCTTTTGCAGTTGCGAGATTGGCGCAATCGTTGCATCAACGGTTCGCCATCGTTGTTCATTTTCAGCTTTCGCTTCGACGGTTCTAAGTGGCTCGGGGAGCGTAAGTTGACGGGGAGCGGGAAGCAAACGGGTGTCGGCCCAACGTTGCCAATTCTCCGCCCAGCCATCGCGATTCTTCAGACGACGTATAACCCCGTCTTGGCGATATTCTTTCCAAGTGATACCGTTCTGGCGACACCATCGAACAACGCGTTTGTCTCGTTGAAATGTCCAGTCTCCACCTGTCTCTTCGTGACTTAAGAGTTCGCGAATGGTGAAGGACTGTTGTAGTTGCGAAAAGATTTCAAGGATGTCGCCAAACTGTAACAAGAGATCGCTTCCGATCTCCCGCAGCCTTGATCTCAATTCACGGGCTGATTCCAGTGCAAAGTTGAAATGGGTGGAATCCATGTCTGCCGATTGCCACCAGTCGGGTTCGATAACCCAGAGCGGAAGAACTGCTCCATTGGAAGCTGCATGATGGAACGGAGCATGGTCGTGCAGACGGAAATCTCTCTTGAGCCAAACGATGGAAACAAGAGGCTTGTCAACCGCTTGATGCGCTAGCCTGATGGGTTGAATGTCCAGGAGATGTTTGTTTTCTATCGGAAAGCTCGGCATGATGACAGAAGTTCGACGGCACCCGCGAATGAAAATCCGCTGGCGGTTGCCGTGGGACTCTAATAATTCTCTATCCCGGAGCATGTGCCAATCGGATAACAATCTGGTACAGCAGAGTACCTACAAAGCCGATCGTGCAGATATCGATTACCGCATAGATAAGGCTCATGAATCGAAAGGGGGCGCGGAGGGCTTTCAGAGTTCGCCAAACGGCTGATCCGATGATTATCAGCAGGAAGATAATTAGAAAGCCGACCGTCCAGTAAGCTGACGATTGCCCCTTATCGGCCGCTTCGAATATTTCTTTAAGTGGAATTCCGCGTCGGGCGAAGATGAACATGGTAGTTACCTCAAAACATAGATACGGGCGCACACTGGTATGAATTCATCTATGATGACCTGTCGATCCAGTCCCCATTGTAGCCACCCGTCGCCAGACGGTGGGAGGAATTCCGTAGCCACCTGTCGCCAGAGGGTGGAGACCCTCAGAGCACGGCTGGCTGTTGCATACGTATCAGTAACGCGAAGTGTTAACGAGGTAACGGGGGAGTGATGTTTAACTGCGTTTCGATGTCGTTACACAGCGAACGCTTTTTGCATTTGCTGACGGATGGTGGTCAGTCGTTCGACACCCCCTCCACCTACTTCGGCAGTTGTCCATCCGCTCCATCCGATGTCATCGAGTCCCTTGCGTACTTCGTCCCATGGCACGTCGTCTTCGGCAGAGGTGATGTCGACGAACTTATTCATGGCGCGAGAGAAGCCCTTCACGTCGAGCTTTACGGCGCGATATCCGAAAGCGTTGAGCCACTCGCGTGGTTGCCCGTACTTCCAGTGGTTGCCGATGTCGTAATACATTCCAACCCATGGGCTCTTAAAGCTATCGACAAAATCGATGAACTTGGTGGGCTTTTGCTCGGGTGGGGCATCGTGATCGTAGTGAAGTTTGTTCCAAACGTTTTCAATCAAGATCGGCTGTCCGAGCGATGCGGCGAGCGGTAGGAGTTTCTTGATCTCTGCATGGGCTCGCGCGTTGACTTCGGCTTCCGTTCCATCATCCCCTCGTCCGACGACGATCAGTACGCCGCTACCGCCGATGGCATGAGCGACCCGCAGGCAGTGCGCGATATTGGAGACGCCCGCTTTACGGACTTCTGGATCGGCACTAGTCAGCCGCTTATCCCAGTGAGCATGATTGATTGCGTTGTGACAGAACACACCGGACTCTTGGACCGCAGCCCGAGCTTCGTCGACGGTGAATCTACCGGCTTCGTCGAAGTCCACTCCATCAAAGCCTGCTTGTTTGGCCAGCGAGAGTCGTTGAGCGAGAGTGATCGGTTTGCCGTCGACGTCACCTTTGATCATCGAGAGTTTGCAAGACAGGAGAATTCGTTTTTCAGGTGGTGCGATCAATGGCGCTAAAGCAGGCTTCGCTTGCTCTTGGGCAATCGCTTTACCGTTCCCTACGTTGTTTGTGACGGCCAATAAACCGGCACCTGTAGCGATAGAAGCGGAGAGGAAACCGCGTCGTGAAGAGGTTGAGTCAGTCGCGTTGTTCATCGTAGGCAGGCACCTTGAAGTTGTGGTGAGTGAGGGTGGGAATCTCTATCGATAGGTTGCGGGAATTCGTAATTATTCCGGCAACCCTGTGAAACATATTTTACATCAAAAGGTCAGCTTGCGAACGATGATTATTCGCGTCGCATGGAGAACCCGGTGTAATGGATACCATTTTCTTCGTCGACTATGAAGGCGCCGCCTGGGGCGAGGTACTTCGCAAAGACTTCGAAGGGAGGAAGCTTTTTGCTTCGGACGGCGGTGATGAGCGAGAGAAGGAATGGATTGTTTTCGGCGATCCGTTCAAGGTTGTCGATGTTGTTTGGATCGGTAGCTAAGTCGTACATCAATCGCATAGCTTCTTCAGGGCGTTGGTAAGCGAGAATCGACATTTCACTGTTTTTCAGTTGAGCCTTAATGCGATCCTGCACAAGTTTGAATTCGATCGAATCGGAGAGTAATCCGTCGCCACTGGAATTGAATTTGACGACTTCTTCGAGCGCTTGGAGTGAATCGCTTGCGACAAATTGGTCTTCAAGGATGCAGAAGCAAGGGCTGGGGATACGGATGTTTCTTTCTTCCGCGTTCGGGACTTGGATGTCGAGGTAATAGATGGTGGCATCGCCGAAGAGTTTGCTCTTCATTTCCGGGCCTCCTGTGCTCTTGATCTTCTCGACGATTTTAGGCAGGACTTCAGTTTTCATCCGCGAGGGGTTTTTCACGTGGATGGCGTATACGTTGGCTTGGCTGTTGATTTTCTTCGGCGGTACGATCAATTGCACCAGGGTTAATCGGTCGTCAACTTGAGCGATGATGTCGTTGCGAAAGTCGATGTCGAGGTTCTTGTTTGCCTCTTTGACGAATCGATTTTCTACGGTTCCTTCGCCGGCGAAAGTGTCGACGAGGTTTTCAATAGCATTGAATGTTTTTTCGATTTCCCAGTTGGCGGTGAAGTAGCTGTTGACTTGTTCGCTAACCCAGTTTTCCGGTACGGTGGGACCGGCTTTGGGGCGGAGGACTTTCATGATGCCTTGGCGGTTTGCGTTGAGCAGCAAGTGACCGTGGATGATCGAATCGAACTCATTGGGGGCGATGATCGCGCTACCGCCAACTCCTTTGATTCCGTCGACACCGAAGGTTTTCAGGCCGGCGAGAAGGGCGATGCTACCACCGGAGTTTTTGCCAGCTTCGCGGACGATTGCCAATGGATCGACGAAGAACGAAACCTGTGGCCGTTCGCCTTCGGTCCCTACGCAACGGGACATGATGGTTGTAAAGTCGCGGTTATCTGCGAGAGGTTTGTGATCGATACCGTTGCCGGTCCAGATCATAGCGAGTTGTTCTGCGTAGTCGGCTCGGTTTGAACCAACCATGACTCCCGAGTCGATGAAGTAGTGCAAGCCTTCGCCACCACGTCGACCACCAAGGCTGCGGATCGATATTTTTCCAACCTCTTTTTCCGCATAAGATCCGCCGTTGTTTTCAGCTGCTTGTCGGCCTCGATCAAGGAGGACTTCGAGGGCCGGCATTTCTTCGCCGGCTTCGAGCATGATCACGAACGCAGGTTCCGTTTTCGTCGCAACAACGGCAACAGCTAGTTCGCCGTTGGGAACCGAGAGCAACTCATCTAGGTTCAGTCCGATGGCATCTTGCATGCCTTGAAGTTGGCCGACGAAGGTCGAGTAGAAGGTTCCGAGGATGGGGGCGATTTGGGGGTCAGCCATCATCTTACCCATTCCCGTTTCCCCCATTTTGGCTTTGAGGTCACGGGTATCGTCGATGCGAAGGTAGGCGAGCGTTTTGTTGGGCAGCAGTCTCGGTGCGCTGGGCCGTTGTGCAAAAGCCAGTGGAGAGGAAAAAATCGTCAGTAGGGTAGCAGCAAGCTGAATCTTCATAGATTTCATGTTGGTAACGATCTTGAGAGCTTTGGCGATGAGGTTTTGGATACGAAAAGAACTTCAGGTACGCAAACGGTACCGGAGATGAATTCGTCGTCTGCATTAATTTCTTGGTTTTGCAGGGTGGATTCCATAGGGATCTCGTGGAATTCACCAAGTTTTCGTCTGTTTCTTTTGCCTGTTGCTTAATTGAGGACGTATTTTGTCCGTATGGTCTTAGCTGTTCGAGACAAGTAATGGTCATGCCGATCGCGAGCAAGAGCACCGATTCACTGCGCAAGAGTACCGTTTCACTGGGCACGATCATTGGCGTTGCAAGCCCGATACAGCCGAAGTGACCGCTAAACAGATAACGTTTTGTTGGGGGGCGTTGCGGAATGGTTGCGGTGCAGATGGTACTCGACGGCATCGACGAGGGCTGCCCAACTGGCTTCGATGATATTCTCGCTTACACCGATGGTATGCCATGAGTGGTGTTCATCGGTGCTTTCGATGTTCACGCGGATACGTGCAGCGGTGCCTGCCTCGCCGTTGACGACGCGGACTTTGTAGTCGACGAGTTGCATTGTCTCGACGCAGGGGTAGAAGGGGGAAAGGGTTTTTCGTAAGGCCGCGTCCATGGCGTTGACTGGACCGTGGCCTTCGGCCGCTTCGACACAGATTTGTTGGTTGATCTTCAGCTTGAGGATTGCTTCGGCGAACTGTTGATTTCGAGCAGTATCTAGATCACCGGCAAGGATTTGGTACTTGATAGTTTCAAAGTGTGGGGTGTAGGTACCCGAGCAGCGTTTGACGAGGAGGTCGAATGAAGCTTCGGCAGCCTCGTATTGGTAGCCTTGGTTTTCTTGTTTGACGACTTGGGCCAAGATCTGGTCTTGGAGTTTTCGGTCGACGGATGAGCCATCGGCTTGGACGAGCGCAGCGATGTTCGAGCGACCGGAAAGTTCGCTTACGAGGATGCGTCGTTCGTTCCCTACGAGGGCTGGGTTCATGTGTTCGTAGGTATGTGCGAACTTGTTAACCGCATGCACGTGCATACCTCCTTTGTGGGCAAAGGCGCTTCTGCCGACAAAGGGTTGGCTATTACGAGGGACAAGGTTCGCTGTTTCGTAGACGAAACGCGAAAGTTCCGTGAGGTGATCCAAGGGACGTCCGCCGAAGACTTCATAGCCTTGTTTCTTAAATTGAAGGTTGGAGATAACGCACACTAAGTCTGCGTTGCCGCAACGTTCGCCGATCCCGTTGATGGTACCTTGGATTTGATCGCAACCGGCATCGATTGCAGCTAAGGAGTTGGCGGTTGCAAGGTCACCGTCGTTATGGCAATGGATTCCAAGGCGAACGCCGTGCGGATGGAGTCTTGACTTCGCATCGCTTACGACCGCCGCGACTTGTTCGGGCAGTGAGCCGCCGTTGGTATCGCAGAAGACGATCCATTTGGCTCCGGCTTTTGCGGCGGCTTCGACGGCATCGAGCGCGTAAGTAGGGTTTGCGCGATAGCCATCGAAGAAGTGTTCTGCGTCGTAGACGATTTGGGCGTATTTAGCGAGATACTCTACCGTCTCAGCGATCATATCGATGTTTTCTTGAAGGCTCACGCCGAGGACTTCCGTGGCATGGAAGTCCCATGATTTCCCGACAACGGTGATCACCGGAGTGTTCGCTGCGAGGAGAGCAGCGATACCTGGATCATCTGCTGCCTTCATTCCACGGCGGCGCGTCATGCCAAAGGCACTAAGTAGGCTTTTACCTAAGTTGAGCTGTTTGGCTTTCTGGAAGAACATCGCGTCCTTCTCGTTCGAGAGTGGGTAGCCACCTTCGATCATATCTACACCGATCTCCGCAAGTCGGCTGGCGATATTAAGCTTGTCTTGAAGGGACAGGCTTACGCCTTCGCCTTGAGTGCCATCGCGCAGTGTGGTGTCATAGATATGGAGGGATCGTTTTGTGTTCATGGCATTTTGCAACGGATAAGTTTCAGTGGATCTGTTTCAACAAAAAAACCCCTGAAGCGGTAGGCTTCAGGGGTCAGGTATGCGTTTCGCGGAGTTAACAGACGAAGACGATTCCCCAAGGCCTACCGGCGCTCGGGGCTAATAATCTCTTGTTTTCCGAAAGTGAATATATTGTGTGTGTGCATCTTGCTCGGACGCGTTTTGATTTCGACGATTTTAGACGTCAGTAGTTTTGTGATTTCGACTTAGGACTTCCAACACGCAAACGGGTAACGCAGGTGTTGGGGACGCCAGTATTGTTGTTGCTAGGGGTGGGGGTTGTCAACGGATTCTAGGGCGATTCTGGGCTCTAGATTTCGATCCTGACGCAAATCTCTCGCAGCATTTCCGCAATATTGACTTTTTTGATGCTCGCTTGGAGTCTCGGGTGGACGAAGACGCGTACCCGTTTGACCATTTCGTCGAATTGGCGGGTTGCAAGGGACTGAACGACGGGTGAAAGTTCGAAAAGGTCTCGAAACTGGTCCGATTTTAGGCGTACTCGCAGGTCGAATTGGACTTCGCACGAAGCTGGGGGGGCATCGATGAGGATATCGTGCGGATCGATAGGAATGGAATGCTCGCGTTGAATCCAGCGGCTTAATTCTCTAGAGAGTTCAACAAGCTGTGCATAGGGGAGTTTGGAGATCGAGCGATGAAGTTCCGGTTCGCAGAAGGAATCGAACTGAGCGACCCGTTTATAGAGGATGCGTGTGGGGCCAAAGAGTCCTGCGGCGCAGGATTCGGTGGGGCGATTTCGGCAATGGGCTATCAAGGAGTGTTTGAAGGAACTATCGTCCATATCGAGCCAAGACTGGGTGATCTCGGAATGTTCCTTCAAATCGAATACGGCGCGTTGCAACATCGCCGTAGCGCTGCGAACAGCATGATGCCAATAAACTTCGCTGAACATCACGTATCTTGCGAACACCATCATCTCAGCGGCTGTTCGGCCTTTCTCGGAGATCGCCAGTCGGTTTCTGGGTGTGTCAATGCAAAGGGATTGGACCAAGCGGTTGCGATCAAAGTTCCTGCCGTAGGGTACGCCTGCATGTAGCGAATCGCGTTCCAAGTAATCAAGCTTATCGATATCGATCGGTCCGCTGAGGATAGAGCGAAGGATAGCGAGGTTAGGTTCTGGGGTGTGCGACGGGGATGGATGTAGAAAGTCGGCTACTTCGTGTGGATCAAGGTCCCAATCGGATTTAAGCAAGTTCGAGAGAGTTGGTTGTTCGAGGATTCGTCGAGCAAGAATCTCATGTCTGGGGCAATCCTTGAGGTCGAGGTCTTCGAGCAGATGGCAGAACGGCCAATGGCCTAAGTCATGCAATAGGGCTGCGACGAGGAGCAACGAGGAGTTCCGCTGTCCGAAAGCCATCGGTTGTTTCGGATCGGTAGCAAGTTGCTTTAGGACTTCGATGGCATTTCGGTAAACGCCCAGAGAGTGTTCGAAGCGGGAGTGTGTCGCACCGGGATAGATCAACGAGACGAGACCCAGCTGGGTCACGCCGCTCAGACGCCGAAAGGGAGGGGTGTCGATCAAGCGACGGACCCGGGGAGTAATCGGAACGTCGAGCTCCGGGGAGATCCGAATCATGGAGCTTGTGGATTGCAGTTCGGGGATCAAGCGATAGTGCTCCTGGTGCTGGCGAGCGATTATTTAGGAATTTCAGCGGACGAATGCAAGGGTATTGCAGGAAAACGCTTGACTTGGCCGTATCGCTCGCCGGGATGCTAGAATACCATAGCAGTGACTAGGAAAACAACGACCCCGGGGACTTCATGACACAATCGATTTGGCCGGAGGGCCAAGCCACAGCCGAGTTGCTGGCGAACATCAAAGAAGGGGAGCCTCGCGCGGTCGATGCGTTGCTAGATCGTCACCGAGATGCTTTGCGTCGTATGATTGCAATGCGGCTTGATCAGCGTTTGGCCCAAAGGGTCGACGTTAGCGATATTGTGCAGGATGTGTTGATCGAAGCGAACCGGCGGCTTATCGAATACGTCAACGCCCCTTCGATCCCATTTCACTTGTGGATCAGGCAGATTGCCAAGGACCGGATCATCGATGCACACCGCCGCCATAGGCTTTCGGCTAAGCGCAGTGTGGATCGCGAACAAGCGGCGATAGGTCAGTTGTCCAACGACCAGTCGGCCATGGATTTAGCGAATCAGTTTCAGGACCAAGGTTTAACTCCAGCGGCAGCGGCGACGCAGCGAGAGTTAGCACAGCATATCGAGCGTGCGATCTTGCAGCTCAAAGAAGGTGATCGCGAAGTGATCTTGATGCGGCACTACGAACAGTTAAACAATCAAGAGATAGCGCAGACGTTGGGATTAAGCGAACCGGCTGCGAGCATGCGATATTTGCGTGCGATCAAAAGACTCAGAGAGTTGATCGAGAGTTTGCCAGACCTTCATAACGAGCTTTGTGATTAGAGGTGCTTGGGTATGAAGGATGCGTCGCCGAACCAAAAAGATGCCGCACGAGAAGTTGCATTCCAAGAGGAAGCATCACAAAATAGTGTTGAATGTGCACTAGCAGACGAACCATCGACACCCGAAGAAGAACAGTTCGCGTTATTGGTCAGCGAACTGACCGATCGGATCCAGCGCGGTGAGAAAGTCGAACTCTCGGTTGTCTGTGCTGAGCACCCTCAGTTCGCAAAAGACCTTCAGTCCATCTGGGGGATGGTCTTGGTCACCGACGCAGTTGGATCGATGGAAGCGAAGTGTATTGAATTGACTCAGATACCTTCGGGTTTCGGATCGTCAGATAACAATGCTTGGAGACTCTCCCTCCCTTGTCAATTCGGTGACTACCAATTGCTCGAGGAGATTGGTCGAGGTGGAATGGGTGTGGTCTACCGAGCCGAGCAGATCAGTCTGCATCGCACGGTGGCTGTGAAGATGATTCTCAAGGACACCTTGGCTTCGCAGATGGAGCGAGAGCGATTTTTCGCCGAAGCTCGTGCTACTGCGCAATTGCAGCATCCGGGGATCGTACCGGTGTACGACGTTGGCGAAATCGACGGTCGTCCCTATTTTGCGATGCAGTACATTCAAGGTCGTACGATGCAAGATTGCATCAACAGTGGCTCGCTCGACGAGCGGCAGTCTGTGCGCATTCTAGAAGCGATCGCCCGGGCGGTTCATTTTGCGCACGAAAACGGTGTTCTTCACCGCGACTTGAAACCATCGAACATTCTCATCGATGAGCTCGGACATGCGCGCTTGACCGACTTTGGGTTAGCCAAACAGACCGATGCTGGGGAATCCTTGACGCGAACCGGAGTGGTCTTGGGTACGCCCAGTTACATGAGTCCCGAACAAGCCAGTGGCAAGATGGGGCCGATCAGTCCGGCGTCGGACGTCTATAGCCTGGGTTCGGTGCTCTACCATGCGTTGACAGGTCGTCCGCCGTTCGTTGCGAAGACGACGATGGAGATGCTCTTGCAAGTTCTTGAGCAAGATCCGCCTAGTCCGCGATTGCTCAATCCGAAGATTGATCGCGATCTGGAAATGATCCTGATTCGCTGCTTACAAAAACCCCAGGACTTGCGGTACTGGTCCGCCGAGTCCTTGGCAGATGATTTGCTTGCGTATTTGAGAGATGAACCGATCAGCGCCCGGTCTGGTCAGTTTGCGCAAGTCGTAGCAAGGTGGTTCCGCGAAACGCATCATGCCCCGATTTTGGAAAATTGGGGACTTCTGTGGATGTGGCACTCGTTGGTTCTGGTGATAGCCAGTGTGCTTACTGAAGTCTTACAATGGAACCAGGCAAGTCGGTTGGCTTTCGCATTGCTATGGACCCTCGGCTTAGGAGCTTGGGCTGCCGTCTTCTGGGCACTGCGCAGACGCATGGGGCCGGTAACGTTCGTCGAGCGGCAGATCGCGCACGTTTGGGGTGCGGCGATGATTGGGATTGGAGCACTGTTTCCAATCGAGTGGGGACTGGACCTTGAACCTTTGACTCTGACACCATTACTCGCGGTGATTACCGGAATGATGTTTATGATCAAGGCGGGGATACTCAGTGGTGCCTTTTATGTGCAGGCGGGAAGTCTGTTTATAGCTTCCGCAGCGATGTTAGCTTGGCCCTCGGTCGCTCATTTGATTTTCGGTGCGGTTGCGGGACTTTGTTTTTTCGTACCTGGATTGAAGTACTATCGGCAGCGCCGTGTTAGGGCAGAGCGGTAGGTTCTCGAGTTTCCAACGCTGTGCGAATGCTCAGCGAAAAGGTAGCCACTATCTCTCCTGGCTAGCCTAAAACCCAGGGCGCTAGAAACCCAGAGCCATAAAACCCAGGGTCATAAAACACAGAGAGCCCTGATCGTTAGACCAAGGCCCTCTGGGTTGTAGATTCAAATCGGATGCGAGAGCGTTCGACTTACTTGTGAGTAAAGTCGAGGTACCACAGTCCGTCATCCCATTCGAGGGATACTCGTCGCCATCCAAGTGGAACTTGGGGGTACGGGTAGAACGGACCGATGTAAGGCCAAGCCGATGCACTGTACTGTTTTGGGTAGGTTACAGCAGCGTAGTTTGGATAGGCTGCGTAGCTAGGCCAAGCGTAGTTAGGCATGTAGGGTTGGTCGTATCGTGGAACTCCCCCACCGTAGCTTGGACCACCTTGCATCGGCATCGGAGCTTGAGGAGCCACGACGTTTCCGGTGTAGGTGCCAGGAGCAGCTCCACCATTGATGCCACTTGGTGCGAAGGGTCGAGGTGCAGCACCGGTGACGGCACCTGCTGCTGGAAGTCCAGTCATCCCTGGTACAGCGAGACCCGATACGCCAGGAACACCTGGGATACCAGGAACGCCTGGGATTTGACCGCTTGCTTGTTGAACGCGGTTGACCATCACTTCGTCAACAACTCGTTGAACTCCCGAGCAGCGTTGAGCTGTACCGAGAACCATGGCTTTTTGTTCGGGGGTCGAGACGTAGCCTCGTACCCAAACTTCGCCATTCATTGTCGAGACGTCGAGGTCGAAACCTTTCAGTTGGCCGGCTTTCTTTGCAGCGCCGAGCTTACCCAGGATTTCGCTGGTGATTGCCGAGTCGACCGAAGCATCGGCAACAGGCATGCTACCTACTGTCGGTTCGGTGTTTTCTGCAACATCGGTAAGAAGTGCAGGTGGTTGGCTTGCGGATGCGGGAACCACAGCGGTTGCTGTTTCGCTCTTCGCTGCAACTTCAGCGAGAGTGACTTTGCAGTCGACCGACTTTACTCCCTCGGTTTCGCGGGCCGCAGCCATGACCTTGTCGAGTTGAAGTTGACTTGCTGCGACACCGGAAACCGACACGTTTCCGTTTTCGACAGTCAGATCTACATCGAACCCTTTGAGATCGACTTGAGCCTTCTTGACAGTGGCAATAATGGCATCAGCGATCTCGCGATCTCCGCCAAACGCCGTCCAGGGAGCACCGGCGGTCAGCGAGGCAATCGCCATGCCCATAAAGAATCGTCGCATGGATATCCTCCTACGATATGTTTTGCGGGAACTACGGCGCTTTGGAGCCATTCACTCAGAACCTCGGCACCTGCAAACTCGGCAGCAAGACGCTTGCAGGGGATTCTCGCGTTCTCTCACCGAACTCGATCGGGACTCCATTCCCAAATCGCGTCGGCTTGTATCCGTGAACGCGGCCCCCCACACTCGACCAGACTAGCTGGATTGCGAATACAAAACTATGTTTCGGCATTCACTGGCCGGAAGCGAAAGGTTTTTACCAATTTTGACGAGCTTCGCGGGAATTCCTAAGGATCCGATCGTTCCGGGCCCCTCCCTCTTTGCCTGATGCCTAAAGATTGAAAAGGCGTTAAACTTTACCAAAACCCCTCTGTTTGTTTTTCAGCCCAACCACCCCTGAAATACCTGGAAAGCTATCGTTGGATGACGATCAAGACGGAAATCCATTTTGCTTGCAAGTCTGTGAAATTACCGAAGAAGACGATCCAAGAGGCGGTCAGCAAGATCGCGTTGGACTATGGCTGGCCGAACGGCGAGATTTCCATTGCAATCGTAGACGATGTGGAAATCCACCGGGTGAACCGGGAATACCTGCAACATGATTACCCAACGGATGTGATCAGTTTCGACACGACCGAACGGGATGAGCTGCTCGAAGGTGAGGTGATCGCAAGCGGTGAAACTGCCGAGCGAGTCGCCGCCGAGAATGGTTGGAAGTCCTCCGATGAGCTTCTGCTCTACATCGTTCACGGCATGTTGCACGTGGTCGGTCTGGACGACACGACAGCGAAAAAAGCAAAAGAGATGCGGCAAGCAGAACGGCATTACATGGAAGCGTTGCTCGGTCAGACCCCGGTATGTCAGACCCCGGTATGCGGTGAAGATGCCTAAGAGCGAATGCGACCAGTCGAGCGGTTCGGCGTGATCGAGCGGTTCGGCGGGTGCAGGCAGATAAACGGCAGAGCAACTAGCCAGCGGCGATTTGGCCTGTAACATCGACCAGTTTGCCTCGTCGCAATTCGCTGCATCGCGAGAGCTTCTTGGCCAAGTCGTTCGAGTGGGTGACGACAACCAAAATCGCGTTCTGTTCCTTAGGAACTTCGAGCAGCAACTCACCGATTCGCTCGGCATTTTCTTGGTCGAGATTTCCCGTCGGCTCATCGGCGAGAACCAATGTCGGGTTTAGCAGCAATGCTCGCGCTACGGCGACCCGTTCGCGTTCGCCGCCGGAGAGTTGGCTTGGCAAGTGATTCAAGCGGTGCGAAAGGCCGACACGATCGAGTAGAGATTTTGCCCGTTGTTGCAGCGTCGGAGTTGGGCGAGAGAAAGCGAGGGAGGGCAGGAGGGTATTCTCCAAGACATTCCACTGAGGCAGTAAGTGGTGATCTTGGAAAATGAATCCGATGTGTTCATTGCGAAACTTCGCTTGCTGATTCTCCCCTAATTCAAAAGGGTTTTTGCCTTCTAGTTCGACGCTTCCAGAGGAGGGTTTGTCGAGGACTCCTAGGATTTGCAGGAGAGTTGATTTTCCCGATCCGCTCGGTCCGATAATCGCAAGGTTCTCACCACGGTTAAGGTCGAGGTCGAGTTGGTCGAGGATGGTCAGCGATTCGTATTGGTTCGAGAACGTCCTGCATAGTTTACGGACTTGCAGATCTGCCATGTCGGTCGCTCGCCTTGGATACTGGGATAAGAAGGGCTGGGAGATTTTGTTGACTTGTCAAATCATGCAGTGCTTGAGGATCTCATCAGCAGACGCTAGGTAGCCGACGTAGAATGGACCGAACTCGCCGAAGGTCGCGCTGGCTTTGTCGTAACGCATAGTATAGACGATTTCTTTTAGGAACTGCGGGTTGCGAGCCCATAGGGTCACACCCCATTCCCAGTCATCGAGTCCGACGGAAGCGGTAACTAGCTGAGTGACTTTACCGGCAAAGGCCATGCCGCTTTGGGCATGTTCGGCCATCATCTCGGTGCGAGAGGAGAATGGTTCGAGGAACCAGTTTGCTCCAACGTTTCGAGACTTGTTCATAGGGTAGAAGCACATCGCAGGCCAAGTTGGAAACTCGGGCGCAAGTCGCTGTGCGAGCATGACGGGAAGTCGTCGATCGTAGGAAGCGACTTTAGCTTGGAAAGCCGCAGATGCTGGATCTTCACCACTTCGTATCAACTTTGCAGCATACTGGTCTTTATTGGGCAAGTACTCGCTGACTTCGGACATTGAGACGAAGGAGTAGGTTGGGACCAGTGCTCGACCCAATCGAGTCGAAAGGAGTTTTTGGTGGACTCGATCGATTCGCAGTGGGTTGGGATCCATCATGATCAACCCGATGTCGGCTTTGTGGCCGCTGATGATGAACAGTTGCATGCGCTGCGGGCGTTCGTTTACATCGTTGACCACATCGAGGAACTCTTGCTTGGCTTGTTCGATCGAGTTCGGATCGATAGAAGCGAGCTCTTTGCGATCCCACTGATAGAAATAGTGACTGCAGTGCCAGCCTTGGACCGGAATCAGCGAGGGTTCTGGGAGGGGGGCAGAAGCGGGAGGATGGGTCATAGGTTGGCTCGTTAAAAGAGGCGGTTGTAGCCGTTGAGTGCCGCGACGCGGTAAGCTTCGGCCATGGTTGGATAGTTAAAGGTGGTATCGATGAAGTATTCGAGGGTATTGTTGGGATAGGGCTGTTTCATAATCGCTTGGCCGATGTGAATGATTTCAGCCGCGTTTGGTCCGAAGCAATGTACCCCGAGGATTTCAAGTGTTTCACGGTGGAAGAGGATTTTCAGCATTCCGATGGCCCGACCGGTGATCTGTGCTCGAGCAAGACTACGGAACTGGGAATGGCCTACTTCATAAGGAACCTTTGCCTCCGTTAATTCCCGTTCGGTTTTACCGATCGAGCTGATTTCTGGACTGGTATAGATTCCGTTGGGAATATCGGTCAATTGAAGGTCGTCAGGGGCGCCTAGGATATGGCGAGTTGCGGCTCGGCCTTGCATGTAAGCCGCGCTGGCAAGGGATGGAAAACCGATAACGTCACCGACTGCATATACGTTCGGGCAGGAGGTCTGAAAGCTCGGTGCGACTTTGAGTAAGCCTCTGGAGTCAGGGGTTATGCCAATTTTCGCGAGATCAAGCTTTTCGGTATTCCCACTTCGGCCGTTCGCCCAGAGCAAGATATCTGTTTTGACTTGTTTGCCACTGTCGAGATAGAGAATTACACCATCGTCTCGAGGTTCAATTTTGGAGTAAGTCTCGTTGTGACGGATGATGACGCCTGATTCCCGCATCTGATAACTAAGTGCATCGATGATTTCATCGTCGAGGAATTCAAGAAGCTTTGCGCGGGTATTGATCAGATTGACTTTGATCGCGAGGTTTCGAAACATCGAAGCGTATTCGCAACCGATGACACCGGCCCCGTAGATGGTGATCGATTGTGGCTTGAAATCCAGATCGAGGATGGTATCGGAGTCGAAGACACGCGGGTGAGAGAAGTCGACGCCGGCGGGACGAAAGGGGCGCGAGCCGGTGGCGATGATGATGTTCTCGCCGTGGATGCGTGTTTCGGGATCAACTTCCAAAGTATGCGCATCGATGAATTTCGCAGTTCCATGAAAGACCGGAACGTTGTTTCGTTCATAGAAGCGTTGCCGCATAGTGACTTGTTTGGCGATGATGGATTTGCTGCTTGCGCGAAGCTGTCCGATCGTTGGGTTGATATTAACACCCATGTCGCGCACGATCGGGTTGTTCATCGCTTCCATCATCGAATAGATGGAGAATCGGAGAGCTTTGCTCGGGATCGTACCCCAGTGCGTGCATCCGCCACCGATTTCTTTGTAGCACTCGACGACAGCGGTTTTCTTGCCCCCTTTGGCTGCTTGCATCGCCGCCCCTTCGCCCCCAGGTCCAGTACCGATGACGACGACATCGAATTTATGTTCTTGCATGGGTTTCGTCTCTTGTGCAGGTAAATCGGGTGGGAACGGGGATTTCTATGGAATCGGTCAGTAGGGACGCGAGGTGATCAAACCTTCTTCGGGGCTACTGGCTGTCGCGTAAAGTCGTTTTGGAATTCGGCCTGCGAGGAATGCTTCGCGTCCCGCGATAGCAGCGTGTCGGATGGCGGAAGCCATCAAGACAGGGTTGCGAGCATGCGCGATCGCGGTATTGAGCAAGACACCATCGGCACCGAGTTCGAAGACTTGCGATACGTCGCTTGCCGTTCCAACACCGGCATCGACGATCACCGGGTAGTCTGGATCATCACTTTTGAGGTATTCAAGAATGATTTTTAGATTGTTCGGATTCAAGATCCCTTGGCCGCTACCGATTGGAGAACCCGCCGGCATGACGCTTGCCGCTCCAGCTGCTTTCAGTCGCGAGGCCATGATAGGGCAGTCGCTCGTGTAGCATAGGACCTGAAAACCGTCGGCCACCAGCTTCTCGCAAGCTTCTAGCGTAGCGATAGGATCAGGTAGCAGTGTTTTTGTATCGCCGAGTACTTCGAGCTTCACCCAGTTAGCACCTGGGTTGTCTAGATCCTTCAAGATCTCTCGGCCCATGCGAGCCACTCGAACCGCGTCCTTTGCGTTGTAGCATCCGGCTGTATTTGGCAGGAGGGTAAAGCGAGTCAGATCGATGGTTTCAAGCAAATTGCGGCCATCGCGGTCGTAAAGCTTTTCACGACGCACTGCAACTGTCACACAATTCGAACCAGAGGCCTCGAGCGAATCACGCATCAGTTCAAGCGTATCGTATTTGCCCGTTCCGACGATGACTCGGCTCGCAAGCGTAATACCGGCGACGCTCAAGCGATGCATTGAAGGGGAATCGGTGTTGGTCGGCGAACCTGTATTCATCAGCCACCACCTACAAGCGTTACGACTTCGATCTTGTCGCCGGTTTTGACCAAGTACGTATCGTACTGGCTCTTAGGAAGGATCTCTTCATTGATCTCTACGGCGCAGAATCGTTTCGAGAACTTAAAAGCTTCCAGCAGTTTGCTCAGAGATGTATCCGGTTCGACTTGGTAATTCATTCCGTTGAAGTCGATGGAGATCATTTTCGGATCGCGTGGCATGGGACGCAGGGTGCCTCGGTGCTGGGATGCCAAAGGGGGTTGCGACATAGGACGGGTAGGCAACAGAGCCTACGGTCGAAACCGACACTCTAAGTTTACTCGAACTCCCAGAAACTGCACAGCATCCCAAAGTCTTTGCAAGCCTCGGGCGACCAATGAAGCGGTGTTGTCTAAGTGGCGGCCTTGTCCAAATGGCGGCGTTATCAAAGCGTAGGTTGCGAGCGTTACCGTACGAGACGCTCAGAGGGGGCGGATCGATCCGTTGTGATCGCTGCTGCTGGATATTCAGGCTGCCAGAGTGTTTGAGGGTGACTTGGCGGATAAAGCGGGTGTGGAGGAACCGGCCGGGATCTAGAGGGCGCGTTTCGGTGGGCGATTTTCCATTCCTCTGAAAGTTTTAGTCGCGAAGCGAGGATAGGCTGATCGCTGACTTCGTGCAGATGCTCGATGAGAATTCTACGGACTTCCAAAATAGCGCGCGGGGTGGTGTGCACCGACCCATGCGTAGCTTGTACCACGATTTCACTTTCGACATCGTTCATGTGGGCGCTTTGAAGCGAGACGATACCGTCGGAGTCGATCGGCTCGTCGGTGAACCAACGCGTTTTTTCGATCATCCCGATGATGTTGTGGTAACGGACCCAAGGTGCTTGCCGCGCTCGAAGAAGGGCAGGGAAGATCGGGCTATCGGGGCTAAGTGAGTCGATGCTGGTTTTGGTGATCAACAATTCTGTATCGCGAAAGACACCGGGGTTTTGGCGGATTAAAGAGTTCCCCATCTCAATCAAACTTGTGGGGAGTGTGATGAGTTTACGACCAAGCCATTGCGTGTAGTCGTTTGCGTAATCGCTTCCGCGATGAGGTGTACCGATGGTGATGACACGTTGTACGGATGGGTTTGGATGAAAGAATAGTACCGAAGCTAAACGCTGCTTCTCTTCTTCGCTCGCTTGTACCTCTTCGAACGGTGCATCGCTTAGAACACGCCAGAATTCTTCGCCACTTTCGATCGTCTGCATACGCGAGACGAGCCCTCCCATGCTGTGGCCGACGAGAACCATCTGATCGAGGACTTGGTGTGAACGATGCGGATCAAGGGCTTGACGCAGCTCTGCCAGGTCGGCTCGCATCTGCGTTGCACTGATCCAAAACGGTTGTCCGGTTGGATATTGATAAAACCAGAATTGGTAGTTCTTGCGCAGCTCACGGAAGGATCGCAAGTCGTTGAACATCGGCATCCAAGTCATCGGGCTTGACCATAGTCCGTGTACCATGACGACCGGAATGCGGTCCGGGTCGTATGGCTCAAGCATGTAGATACCGCGCAGTTTCTCGGTTTGGTTTGGAAATAGCAGCCCTGTGGTGCTATTGGTCTGTTCCTTGAACTTCGGGTTTTCCAAGAAGTGGGCTAGAGGAGTGCTCAAATCGGATTGGATGGGGACCGTTCGAGCGTTGAGTTCGATATCGGTCGAAGAGAGTGGGTCGTGAAATTCCAGAACGCAAGGATGTCGATGCTTCGCGCCTTGACCAGCATTCTTGTGGGTCGAGTGCATATGCGGAGTGGTTACACGTAATACCGCAGTGACTGGGAACGATAAGCCTTCCGGGTAATACTTCTCTTCGAGCGAGCCTTTTGCGGGACGATTGCGAACAGCAACCATCGGTACGCCGATCCCATAAGTGACGTTACCTGCATCGATCGTTTTAACTTGAAACTCACTGCAGAATTTTAGCTCGCCAAAGTCTTCCTCTGTCCATGGCCCACGCGTGACTACTTGAACGTCATGCGACGCATCATCTGTCGTGATTCGATAACTTAATCCCGGCCTAAGATTGCCTTGGGTACTGACAATCCGAAGGCTTGATTCAAGTGCAGCGTTGTACAAGTCGCAAGCACCACGAAATTGAGGGTCGTAGGGATTTCTTGAAATATCGAGTTCTGGGCTGAAGAGGTACAGGTAAGCATTGCTCACTGCCACGGAATACATGTCGAGGGCTTTACCCAGTTGTTGACCTTTTTGATAACGAACACCGAGGATGTAAGCCAGCTCAGCAATCGCATACGTTTTCTCTGCCCCCTTCTCGTCCGACGCGAAATCTTGTAGGCGTTCCAAGGCGAGTTCGGGCTGACGATGGAATACGTCCAGCACATCGTAATGGCGAAGTAGCGACATGGTTCGTCCGGTGGGCTGCGGACCGTCGCGATGGAGTAGATTAAGCGAATCGCTCAATGGATTCACAGGGGTTCGACGCGGTTGGAGATAGCGTTGAGAAGCGCATCCCCCTAGGAAAAGAACAAGTACCGATAGAACGATAGCCGCCGCATGGGTGTGCAAACGCGAAGATCGAGGCATACCGACCCCCAGCACCATCGAACACCCCCGCGTGCAAATGATTTGAAAAACAACACCGGACCCTAAGCTACACGGGGTTCATAGCAAAGTCAGAAGGCTTAAGGCAATGGCATTGTTATCGATAGCATTTGATAGCTTGTGTTCTGCATCTTGTGCTGGGCTACTTGGTGCTTAGCAGCATTGCGTTCAGCGCGGACTAGGGAGTCGGCTTGTCCAAGTCCTTTTCGGGGATGACCCAGAGTTCGGCTTTATCGGGGAGATAGCGGTAGAGCATCCCTTCAGGGAGTTTAGGGAGTTGGATGCGATTAAATTCAATAATATCTCGCATGAACTCGTCGTGGTTTCGCGGTGCGCGTCCCTTTTCTGCCATGTACAGATTCATGGCTTGTGGGATCTGGATTTCAAAGGCGATTTTTTCTTTGGTACGAAAAAGTGCTGCGGCGGGGCCGGAGATTAGGGTAGCTGGGTTGTTTTCTGACCCACCTTCGAGCGACCGACCTTTGGATCCAACTCCCACGCCCGCCTTTTGAGCTTGGAGGTTTTCACTTGCTGCGTTGGCTGCCGCTTGCTGTGCTGCTTGTTGTGCCGCTCGCTCTTCTTCGCGAGCGACTTCTTCTGGTTTACATCCAAGCTGAAGGCTAACGGTTAGCAGGGTGAGTGCGAACATCGTGGTAGCTTGTAGGTTAGTCGCTGGGTTGATGTTGGTTCGTGATGAAAGCATAGGTTGCTCGATGGAATCTCGATAGAAAATGGAGAAGGTTACTTTTGGTGATTGCCACCGATGCGGCCGAATTCGCCAGCATCAAGGTTTTTCGGGGATTCGAACTGTTTCATCGGCCGATTGGCTTCTTCTGAGTTCGGATCGTATTTCCAGCGACTGCGTCCACGCAAGTGTTCGGGTACAAGCCAGGGAACGTATCTTGCGACGGTAGGTCCGGTGTTCCCGATGTCTTTACCGAAGCCGTACCACAGAATGGCAAGTGCGATAGGGAAGGCGGATAATCCGCCTAGCAGAGGAGGAAGCATTCGTCGCAACGGGGAATTTTTTTTGGGGGGAGACATGGGAACAGGGAAGTGGAGTCGCTCGAACTTCGGATCGCAACGTTGATAGCTGGTTGGATTATACTCTCTGTCTAGGGCCGATGGTTTAGGTGATCGACGTTGAAGAACGAATCTGTTTGAGAGTCGATTGGTCAATTTGCTGGAAACACGCCGATGGATTCCTCCCAATCTAATTCTTCAGATTTTGCTTCGTCAGATTCTGCTGACCTTTCCACTCGCGAGGATCTTCAACGATTTCGTCCTTTCTTAAAGGCTTTGGCGGAGCGAGAGCTAGAAGGGCGTTTGCGCCCGAAGTTCGACGCATCGGATATTGTGCAGCAGACGATGCTTCAAGCGATGCTTGCAGAAAAGCAGTGGCGTGGGAAAGACGATGCGTCGAAAGCTGGTTGGCTTCGAGCGATTTTGCGTAATGTCGTCCACGGGGTGTCGCGTCGATTTCATCGGCCTGGTCGCAGCATCGACCGCGAACGGGGAATCGGATCTTCGGGAGACACTTCGCATGCGGCAGGAGAGCTTGCTGAAAACCACACCAGTCCATCGCTGGTATTGCAATCGGAGGAGGAGCGGCAAAGGATCGCCGCGGCCATCGAGAAGCTTACTCCTGAGCAACGAAGCGTGTTGATTTTGCGATACTGGGAAGAGCAGTCCTTAGCGGAGATTGCCCATTCTTTGGATAAATCCCAAGATGCGGTTGCAGGACTTTTGTATCGCGCCATGAAAGTGATGCGTTCGGAACTGGCTTGAGCTGCGGCCAAGGGAATTCCAGAAATCTGCGCCAACTAGAAAAATTTCTGAAAAACTGCGCCGAGTCTTTGCGCACACTGGCATCTAGATGGGTACGGGGGCTAACTAGCTTATTTGCTCGATTCGCCCCTTGCTTAGTCCATCTGCACCTCAATAGTTCAGATAGCCGAGTAATTCAGAGATTTTCACATGCACGACCCGAATCACCATGAACGATCGATGGCCCAGTTGCCGCCTATGGTTTCGGCTACTGGGCTACCACAAGAGGTTGCAGGCCATGAAGTAAAGCTCGATTCGGTCCTTGCAGAGGTGCTAAGCGTTCCGGCTTGGCTCGGCGAGCAGACGGCGATGCGGTTGTCAGCGAAGTATCCGCAGTTTGCCGATGATATTTCTGATTTCATGCGAATGCACCTGGAGCTCGATACGCTTCCTCGTTCGAGTCAAAGTCAAAGCCGCGTGTCGGCTGATCGTTTTCAAGGGCTCAGCACCGGTGATCAGCTTGGAGACTACGAGCTTCTCGATGAACTTGATCGCGGTGGAATGGGTGTTGTGTATCGAGCGAAGCACTTGAAGCTCGATCGGATCGTCGCGTTGAAGATTATCCGATCGGGGGAGTTGGCCGACGAGTTGGAGGTAATGAGGTTTATTGGCGAAGCGAAGACGGCTGCGCGATTGGTGCATCCGGGGATCATACCGATTTACGAAGTCGGGCAGCGAGGAGCTCTGCTGTTTTATACGATGCCGCTAATCGATGGCAGGACTCTTGCGCGCGAAGCATCGGATCGTCGGTTGGACGTGCGCGAGTCGGTACAAATCGTACTACAGCTTGCCAATGCTATGCAGCATGCACACCAGCGCGGAGTCATTCACCGAGACTTGAAGCCGAGCAATGTATTGATCGACCAGCAACGTCATGTGGTCATTATCGATTTTGGTTTGGCCAAATTGGTCCAGCAAGGAGTTGAGGATGGTAAGGCTGAGGTGGTTGGTACTCCTGCATATATGGCACCTGAGCGTATTCATCTGTTGAAGCCCACCCAGGTTCGCTGGGAGAATGACATCGCGAGTGACGTATATGCGTTGGGCGCAATTTTGTATTTCTTGCTCACCAAACGACCTCCGTTTGTCGGCGCGACACCTCTGGATGTGTTGATTCAAGTGCGTGATCGCGAACCCTTAGCACCTTCAGCTTGGAATCGTAAAGTAGGGCTAGAGTTGGATGCGATTTGTGGTTTGGCAATGGAGAAGGACCCCTCGCAACGCTATCAGTCAGCCCAGGAATTAGCGGATGATTTGCAACGTTGGTTGTCCGGTATCCCAATAACGATTCCTTCAAAATCGTTGACGATGCATTGGAATCATGCGTGGCGCAAGTATCCAGGTTTGGTTTCACATGTCGTTGCGATTACATCTGTCATATCGATCGTTGCACTTTCACATTTACTAGGACTATCGCAATCGAACTCGCTGCTGCAGTTCGGCACGCTGGGCGTATGGTTGCTGTGCTGTTTTCCACTTCAGCGTTTAACGTACGACCTGAAGTACTGGTGGCTCTTCGGTAGTCTATGGGGCATTCTCGACGTGGCTTGTACCACCATGCTCATCGCGAATGCAGAGTCCCCGCGTGGACCCCTTCTTATTGCTTATCCGATGCTGCTTGCAGCGAGTGCCCTGTTTTATCGGGCCCGCATGGTACTAGGCATGTTCGTATTGAGCTTGCTCGGATTGGTGTTCCTGCCTTGGTACACGCAAGACCCATCGATTTCTCGATGGGATTTCCAAGCGATCTTTGGGATCGGCTTGGCGGTTTTGGGGCTCATTCTAATGAGCATGATTAGTCGCATTCGAGCTATGTATTCAACTAACTTGCGGTAACACGCATTCGGTTAGGAAGTCATCACATGATAGAATTCTGGATCACCGCCGCACTGATTTGGCTGTTCGTTAGCGCATTTGGGTTTCTGTTCTGGAAATTCCTGGGATGGCTCTTCGGATTCGCAACTCGTCCACCCTGCGCGCACTGCGGTCGTGCATTGACCCAAAATTGGTCTTGCTCCGCTTGCGAGAATGCCAAGCTTGAGTTGAATCCGAAACCGGCGGTCGTTCATCACTCGATGCAAAACGACTTGCAAGCCGCGCAGCGTCTGTTACAGCACGCGAAGGCTTCGGGAGTTTGGGATGCTGAAAAGATTCGCTTGATCACGGAGTCACTTGCACTCTTAAAACCGAATGAATCGGTTCCACGAGAGATCGCCGTGACGCGAGAAATTCCTGAAAAGGCTTCAGCTCCTAAGGATTTACCAATAAGCTTGCGAACGGAGTTGAAGCCAGGGAACCTTCAGCAGACACCGAAACAAACAGAGGGAGTTCAAAGTCAGCGAACGCAACAGCAAGTCGAAAAGTCAGCAGTTCCACCGCCCTTTGAAAAGGCTGCCGTACACCCGCTCGATGAACCGGATGATTTGACGGTGGATAAATCGAGGAGATCGGTTGGTCGCGAAGCGATTCGAAACGTTCAAAACTCGGCGCGGCAATGGACGGGGGAAATGATTGTTGCGTTCATGGAGAAATCCAATATTCGTTGGATGGAATTGGTCGCCGCATCACTCGTGGTCTTTTGTTCAGTTGGATTGGTGATCAGTTTATGGAGTACCTTGGCTGCCACTAGCCGATTTTTCCCATCAATCGTCTTCATGCTTGCAACTTTGGCGGTTCACGGAGCCGGGCAATACACCCTCAAAAAGTGGAAGCTGCAGAATACTTCGCGTGGGATTCTACATATCGCCCTAATGCTGATCCCCTTGTCTGTGATGATTGGGATTTTGTTGGCTCGCGGTGGGGCTGCGCCAGGGCAAGGAGTCGGAATCCCGATGGACTGGCAATACTGGACGATGATGTTGATCGGGATCGGCGTCTATGGTGGATTAGCGGTTACCGCATCTCAATCCCTGTTCACAACGGCGTGGCTGCCCGTTGCTGCATCAACGATTGTGTCGAGTTTGTCTCTGGTGTTGATCAGTTGGGGGGCTAGGCAATCGATTTCAGGGTTGATGCAAGCTGGAACGCTTGTCCCTTCCCTCGCGACAGTTGGCCTGTTTACCTGGTTCGCATCCTATCGAGGCGCCGTTCGGATAAGGCGTACCTTTGGGTTTTACCGTCGGCAAATCGGAATGGCGATTCAGATGCTCTTTGCATCGGTGGCCGCGATCGTTTTCTGGAACTTACATCACGGTCCGATTTTACAAGCCAGCCATTGGGTATGGATGGTACTCGGGTCCTTCGCAAGCTTTTGGGCGATATGGGGAATAGTACATAGCGACCTTTCAAAGATATCGATCGCAAATCTTAAGAAAGCTGGTTCGATACAAGACGAAAAACTGCAGGTGCCTCAGCGAGGAGAGGAAACAAGCAGTGCCGTTATTCTTAGCTGGCTCATTGGAATGATGGGTTCGGTCTTAGTCCTATGGGCATTATGGAGATTGGCGGATCAACGCTGGCCGCTGTTGGCTCTCCTGGGGATCGCAGGGGCATGGCAAGGATCACTGGGTTGGGTCTCTCGCAATGTTCAAGCGATTGCTGGTGGATGCTTCGCACTGATTTTAGCAGCAACGCTTGGAATTGAAGTCTCCATGATGCCGACGCTGCAACTAACTTGGAGTGACTGGTTTTCATGGCAACGGGTCATTACGTTGGCGGCCTTAGGAGGGGGCGTGCTTCTGCTTTCGAAACAATTTGAAGACTTGAGTCATGTCGCGCTCGGCAAAGGAATGCGCATTGCCGGTGGGCTTGCGTTAGCAGTTGGTTTGATTTTGTCTGTTGTGGCGACTATGGTTCCATGGGGGCGAACACCCTATGGCGGGAACTGGGGTGCGTTATTGGTAACGCTCTACGGTTTGGCTGGTGTCGGGTTCGGACTGATGCGTGAAGTGCGTGCAGAGGGTATTCGCAAGGAGTGGTTAGTCGGTGCGCAGATTCTATGTCTACTGGGCGTTCATCGCGTATTTGCGCAAGCGACTTGGTTGCCCGAGTACTGCACTCAGTGGAGACCTGGGCTAAGTACCGTCATGGGCTTTGGATATCTTTCGGCCGTCTGGGCCAGCATGGCGTTAGGTTGTCGTTGGAAATGGGGGCGAAACGCAATCACTCCAGGGGTGTCCTGGGTATTCGGTGGAGGAATCGCTCTTGGAATTCTGAATTGGGTCGCCTGTGCTCAGACATCGCGACCACTTGATTTCTTCTTAGCGACTGGATGGATATTGCCTCTCGTCGTTATTGGAAGATGGTTAGCAAGTGCGGCGAGAAGCCCTGAAACTAGCGACCAAGGAGCATCTAGCAGGGAAGCAGCGGGCTTCGACTGGGGGCTTGGCTATCGTGAGGTTGGTTTTGGGTTGTTACCTATTTGGCTCACGGCATGTGTTCACAGACTTATCGATGGAACATCGATCTTGGAACGGATGAGTGTGTTGGCCAAGACACCTTTGCACCTGGGCTTGCTGAGTCTATTCGCTGTTGCCATTAGTCTTGGACTTCAACGTGCTTGGCAGGTATCGAAGAAGCAATCGCTATTTCAACCTGTTCGCTATTCGGCTGGACATTGGTGGTGTGACTTCACATCGCTCAGCATGGTATTACTAACGCTAGTGGTCTCCGCGGGTACTTTGTGTCAGTCGATGGGTTGGGGGATTGCCAAGTATTCAGTGATAGGGCGAATCGCAGCGGTTGGCCAGAGTGATTCGTGGTTTCTAGGAATGGGGCTCACAACCCTCGGGGTGATGACGGTCCTTGGGTTAATCGTTTCGCAAAGCGAGGGAGTGAGCACTCGGCGATGGCTTTGGAAATTGACGGTATGGCTTGTAGCCTTGATCGTTGGCACGCAAGGAACCCTTGTGTGGGGAATTGGATTGCATCCGTGGGTAGCGACATGCTGGTTGGTAGCAACGCTTGCTGCTGGATTCGCTCTACTTGACTGGTACCGGGCAAACCAAGGTGATTTGTTGGCACTTGGGGACCTTCCAGAAAGAGACACACGTCTGGGCGATGATGCGAATCAAGAAAGTCTCTATCGCGGCGCACTGAGGTTTTTGGAGATGGTACCTCTGGGAACTGTACTGGTGCTTACGATCGTGGCTGTATCTGCTTTCGTGTCACGATCGACAAATAGCGTTGATCCGATGCCATGGAGTGCTGCGTGGAATGTGTCCGGATTTGGGGCCCGCGGTGCGATTGTGACTCAATGGTTCTTGCCGCTCGGTCTAGCCACGTTCGTAAGTTGGTTGGTTTCGATCGTTCCTGTCGGCGCTAAGACGAATGATGGCGGCAACTCAGAAAGTAGTTGTGTTCGTTTGCTTGGTAACCGAAGTCAGATTTTCGTGCGTGGGATTCTCCTTGCTTTGTCGATCGCACTGATCCTATTTGCAATCCCCAAGACGCTCGGGTCGAGTTCGGTTGAGTTAGGGATGAATCTCTTGAGTGCTCTGAGTATCGGTTTTGGCTTGGTGAGTCTCGGTACATCTTGGGATTGGTTTATGAAGTTGGCTCGAAGCCGAGTCGTAGACGGTAGTAGCATCGCATTATCTTCGGCACGGGAAGCGAGCGAGTGGATAGGGCAATTGGCAATTGGGTGCGGCGTTGGTGTCGCGATGCTGGCATGCATGGACAATATTCATCATGCCGCGGGGGTGCGTTTATTACCATCGAATGCGAGCTATCAAACACTTGTAGGATTATCAATTGCGGTGACTGCTTATCTAGTTTCAGGAGTACAGCGCCAGCGAGATAAGAGGCTGTTGGGGATGGTGCTCTGTGCAGTCATCGCCCCGATTTTGCCATTGGTGTTTTCTTCCTTCTTACTACGTGGATGGGGGACTGCTTCGGTAGTGCAAGCGGCGTATCGAGCCGAGCCGCTCCATGCGATGATACTTGGATGGATAGCAGCGTTGGGTTTCGGAGTGGCGATACGAGGCATGAATCGCGAAGGCTCCTTACGTGGAATTGAATCCTTGATTTGGGGTGGGTTGGCAATTCTTTCGACCGTACTGAGTTTGTGGCATCCAGCCGGAACGCCCATCGGATGGATACTTGGCTTGGGGCTGGGTGTCGCCGCAATGGTTTTGGCTAGGGGGTTAGCAGTTGGAACCCAGTGGCTTGGTCATATCGCAGCAATCTTAAGTGCAGCTGCCATCTCGTGGTTCTTAACACAACGAGATCGAGGGTTTGTCGCAGGGCATCAAGAGCTGATGTTGTGGGGGCCTGTGCTTTGTGGTTGGGTTAGCTTGATTTGGTATTTGAAACGACCTGCAGCAGAAACGCCACAAGGTGCGTTGACTGTCGATCAAAGTGTGAGCATCCTTGTACCCATTGCGCTGATGCTATGGACAGGATTTGGTGTTGCAGTGTTTTCCATCCTGTCGGTCATCACGTCGGTTCTTCGCCTTACGATGACGACAACCGGTGTTTCTTGGTCAGCCGTCGTACTCGGATTAGGAAGTTTAGGTTTAGCGATACTGCGTTGTTGGGACGTTCGTTCGGCCATGCGAGGATGGTCAGTGTACTTATCTACGGTGAGTGTAGCGATGTCATTAGGTGCTACGCTTGCAGGTGCTTCGCACTTAACCAGCGTCCACACGTTTTTGGCTTGGATCTATGGCGGATTGATCGCAACGATTGTCTTAGCAGTTTGCCTCAGAGAGTGGTTGCGAGAATCGACTCGATTGCTTCCAGCATTGCACCTGGGATCTCTTGCTCCGAAATTGGATGACTTTGCTATAGCAGGCAAGCGTTTATCGGGGCTTCATAGCGGACTTGGATTATTTGTAATGGTTTTAGCACCAGTGATGGTATTGAGTGGATTCGACGTGACGACAGCAAGACTCGCTTCGCTGCTACCGATTCTCAGCGCTCTGAGTATTTTGCCTTTGGCAATAGACGAGAAGTATCGTTTTCCTCGGGTGATTTCGTTAGCGTTGATTTCCGTAGCTGTGATTTTGTTGTCTTGGAGTGACTTGATTGTATTAAGATCACCAACGGAAATCGATTCTTGGGTTTGGTGGCGAGGTAATTTTGCTTTGGGGATCGCCCAGAGGACGTTTATAGCGATCGTAGCATTAAGCTTGGTATATCGATTGATCAGTTCAAGATACCGTGGTTGGCTCGATTGGGACGTGATACTCGAACGCGGTAGCGTGGTGTTGATGGTTGCAGGCACTGTCTTTGGATGGGGATATATAGTTGGTCTTTGGGGAGCGATGCGAGGTGCGTGGCCGGGTGCGAGTGCTCTTAGTCTCGTCAACACTCCTTGGACGATTGGAGTCGGCTCCTTTATCGCTTGGACACTGCTTGCGTGGTCATGGCTGCGAACGATGTTTTCTCCAGACTCAAAGGGGGTGAGCAATTATGTGTATCTGATTACGAGTGAGTCATGCATCATCGCTTCGCTTTTGATCTTACAGATGCATTTCCCATGGTTGTTCTCGGGCTGGATTGCGCAATGGTGGCCGATCATCGTTTATGGATTAGCGTTTGGTTCGATTGCGATCGGTGAATGGTTGCGACGAGCAGGTCGGGAATCTATCGCCGATCCCATCGAGCGTCAGAGTATCCTTCTGCCCGTTATCCCGATCTTGGCGACTTTGATTCCGAAATGGAGTTTGGTCGGCAGTTTCTGGTCGCAGCCTATAAGCTTATCCTTGTTGCTGTTGATATCCGGGGTCGCCTATATGGTGATAGGAAACTACAGGAAATGGACCATATTAAAGAGTATCGCAATGCTGCTGTTCCTCGGGGCTTTCTGGTCGATGCTTCATAGCCAAGATCATCTGAAGTTGATGGAGCATCCGCAGCTATGGTTGATTCCACCAGCGTTAGCGACTTTGGTATTCGTCGAGAGGAATCGCGATGAGTTAGCCGGCTCGGTGGTAACCGGCATGCGGTACATGGGGTTGTTAGTCATCTATATGAGCAGTTCTGTGGAGATGATATTCAAGTCATTTGAGTTGCAGTTTTGGGCTCCAGTAGTTCTACTGAGTTTGGCCGTTGCGGGGATATTGGTTGGAGTGGGGGTGAGGATACGGGCATTTTTATACTGCGGTAGTTGGTTCGTGTTTGTAGCGCTATTCGGTATGGTCTGGCAAGCTCAGCGTGCTATTGGCCAAGTTTGGCCATGGTGGGTTTTTGGAATTTTCATGGGGGTCGGATTGATCGCCTTGATCGGTTATTTCGAGAAGAATCGCGCGAAGTTCTTGAAGATGGTGGCCTCCTTGAAGGAGTGGCAAGCATGATTTTCTTCGGCCAGCTTCACGCCTCGACTTTGCGACCCCGGCTTTGGGTGGTAGGCTATGAATTGGTTAGATGTGAAACCTGGATTTTCATGGAAAGTTAGATTCGACCGGGCCGATGAGTGAACCGCAGTTAATAATCGATGGCTCCCATACTTTGGGCTCCGGAAAGAATACCGGAATCGAGCGAGTGGTTCGGAACTTGTGTAGGGAACTCCGATCGGAGGTCGAGTTTCGGGGATTGCCCAATTTGGAAGTAGTGACCCATTTCCAACATCGTTTCTTGCCGATGGATCGGCGTCTGGAAGTGGACTTAGGTCGCATGTCCTCGTGGGAGTCGAATGCAAGCCGCTTTGTGCCGGGTTGGATTCAAGCTGGACCGCGATGGATTTCGAGGTTATCTGGATCGAGAAAGTGCAAGAAGTGGATGGAGCCGGCCCCGAGCCATTTGGGGATTTACAAGGTTCCGCATCACCTATATCGCTTGAGCTCGCTTGCTGGTCGGATCCTGCGAGGTGGTATGCTCAAACCGGATCCATCGCAGATACTACTCCTACCGGATGCTTATTGGACGCGCCGAGATATTTGGGAGACTGTCGCTCGATATCGAGAAGCCGGGGTGATGATCGCGACGATCGTCTATGATTTGATTCCATTGACTCACCCGGAATATGTAGGGCGCAAACGGAGTGAGAAGTTCTTGGGGTATGTAAAGCAAGTCGTTCAGAATAGCGATACGATTATCGCCATTTCTAAGACGGTTCGCGATGACGTTCAGCAGTTTATATCTGAGCAAACGAATCGCGAGAAGTTGTGCAATGATGTTCGAGCTTTTTGCCTCGGTGCTGAGTTAGCGAATGTTACTGGGCCTGTGAGGAGTAAGGTAGAAGATATCTTCGCATCAAAGACGGGCTGTTCGCCCTATTTGATGGTTGCGAGTTTTGATCCTAGAAAGAACCATTCTCAAGCTCTCGATGCATTTGATGTGTTATGGGGAGATGGCGCTGAGGCTCAATTGTGTTTTGCAGGACGAACAGGATCTTTATGCAATGACTTGATGCTCCGAATCGAGCACCATCCGCAATTGAATAAACGCTTATGGGTATTCCATGATCTATCCGATGCGGAATTGCATTATGCGTACCGACATTGTTCAGGGGTTTTACTACCTTCGATAGTCGAGGGATTTGGTTTACCGATCGTCGAGTCGCTCTGGCATGGTCGTAAAACGTTTGCAAGTGATACGCCGATACACCGAGAGGTGGGTGGGGATCATTGCGAATACTTCCCGTTGCATGACGGTGCCGCTTTGGCGGATTGCATCCGGCGTTGGGAGTCAGGCTCTATCGGTTCGAATTCACACTCTGATCGCGCAGGTGCACAAAACCAAACGGATGGCTTGAATAAACGAGAGAATGATGGTGGCAATGATATGGCACCGGAAGTGAATCGATTTGTTCCGATGACTTGGAAAGCGAGCGCAGTGCAATTGCTCGATGAACTGCTCAATGCTTACGAAGCGTATCAGGGGCGTGGGCGTAGATAATGTCCTGCCCTTCGGGTTGGACTTGGATTTAAAAATCATTGGGGTGGGTGATGGCGGCAAGTGAAGATTCCACGACACCGGACGAATTGGCGAAACGCGAGCCTCTATTGCGTGACTCGGTTTGTTTGCAGTGTGTTGATCACAGAACAATCGTCAGCGGACGAGGTTCTGTGTTCTTACTTTGTCAGTCGTCGCAGGTGCCAAAGGAATGGCCGAAATATCCAAGGCAACCTATGTACCGTTGCCCTTATTTCAGAGTGGACCAGGAATCTCGTACGAACTGAAGAAAAACTTCGGCGAGTTTTCTATCTGCTCCAAGACTACGCGCTAAGATCCAATTTCGATTTGGGAATCTTTCTCGCATCGAGCGCACTTTGGAGCGGAGTTGATCCATAAGCTCGCCTTCGAACAGTAAGTGAGGTTGGACAAGGATCGTATCGCAGTCATTCCCATCGAAGCTTGATGTCGCTGCGGATTCGAGCAGTTCATCGACATTTGGAGATCCTCCAGCGAAGAATCCCGTGTTGTGCCAGTGAATGGATCGTTCAGCAGCGATGAGTTGCGTTAGTTCTCGCATGTGATTTAATGCGATCGGATCGCTGGTTCCACGGCCGACCATAGCGAGTGCGATTCGCTCGGAGCGAACACCGATCAGTGGGCAAGGCTTGCAAGTATGCCGGGTGCTGCAATCTGGAGGGACCCCGGTGCCGCAGTGGGCTTCGGGACATCCTTCGAGGGTTGCGGAATGAACCATCTCATGGAAGCGAGCGTTGGAGAGAGCCAGAACGCTTGGGGCTGTCCCCAGGGAAGGTGTTTGCCCGAGGATATGAAGCCCTAGAGCGTTCGCTTCGGCTTCGACTGCCATCGGTATGTCCGACTTCGCATGGGCGGCGGAAAAAAGAAGGATCGGAACGATCGTGAGATACTTCAGTTTGTCGTCCGCGATTTGTCGCATTGCGGTTTCGATCGACGGATCAGCAAGTTCGAGAAACGACTCGTAGATATGCCAAGAAGGTTCGATCGACCGCATATGACTTACAAGAGATCGAAGTTGGGCAGCACCTGCTGGTTTACGTGTGCCGTGTCCGACGACTAGTACAGCGGAGTGTTCAGCAGGAGTTATTGATTGTTGGAGGTTGGTTGGGGGGCAAGAACTCAGAGCAGTGATCCTTCAGTTAAGTAGAGTGTTTGGGTGGACGATGGGCAGCAGGGAGTGGTTTTCAGGTGGTGGCTTGGGGGGATTGGGCGGTTTGCGAAGCTTTGCCAGTGAGGAAGACTGTAACGATCGTAGCGATGGCATCGATAATCGGAACGAAAGTGTCGCGGGAATTGTCAAAAAACTCTGGTTTTTCCTAAAGAAATAGCACAAAACGTTTTGCATTCGTTTTTTTGTTGATGAATGCGATTTCTTATTTGATACGAAGCGATGCTTCGACAAAAATAATCGAGTTCGTATTGGAATTTCCTAAAGTTTTACCGACAGCAATCCACGATGAGTCTCAGAGCCAAGAACCGCCTCGCTATAGCTTCCATCATCCAAGCCGGATGTTTGAGCGCCCTCTGCGCGGCTTACAATCCACTTACGGATGCGAGCCTTGCCCAAGATTGTACTCCTTGCGGGCCCGCTAAGCCCGTTGCCACCTATCGATTGCAGACCGAAACGGTTTATGAGCAAGTCCCAGTGACTCGCAACAAAATCGAGTTCGAAGAGGTGATGATGGAACGTGAGGTCGTCAGCTATCGGCCAGTTACCGAAACACGGTTGGAACGAAAGCAGTCGACGGTGCGCAAACCCGTCATCGAGACATCCACGATCAATCAAACCTACACCGTCCAAAAACCGGTCACGAAAATCGACTACGTCGACGAGACCACATTCGTGACGGAAACCTCGCAAGTTGAGCAGACGATCACGACTTACAAGCAAGTTACCGAAACACAGTATCAGACCCAGTATTCGACGGTGCAGAAGCCGATTACTGAGACGCAGATTGCCGTACAGAATTTCTTAGTGCAAAAGCCGGTGACGGAGACCACCTATCAAACGCAGCAGTACACCGTTCAGCGGCCAATTACCGAGACCGTGATGCAAACGCAGACCGTCGCGGTTCAGCGACCTGTCACGGAGACGCACATGCAAGCTCAGACATATACGTCGATGCAGCCTGTGACGACATACCAACCTGCCGTCGTCGATGCTGGAGGTTACATGGCGCAAAATTATTATCAGCCAGGTGACGTCCGGTATCACTTGCGATGGACGCAGCCCGCCAGTGGAATCAACCCTGCGACCGGTCAGCCAGTCTATCAAGCCGGTGGATTGAACTGGGTTCCTTATCAATCGCAGGGACAAAGTTCCACCGCTGTATATTATCAGCCGAGTTACCAACAAGTTGCCGTACCGCAGACGAGTTACATGCCTCAGGCGCAGACCGTTCAAGTCCCGGTGACATCGACACGCTTGCAAACGGATTACCTTCAGCAGCAGATTCCTGTGACGACTCAGAAGATTCAGAATGAAGTCGTCCAGCAACAAGTACCCGTTACGACGACCAAGATTCAGCAAGAAGTCGTACAGCAGCAAGTTCCTGTGACAACGACCCGCTATGAGAATCAAGTTGTAGCGCAGCAAGTTCCAGTGCAGGTTCAGAAGACGGTTCCAGTGCAAGAGAAGGTGATGGTACCCCACTCCGTTCAGAAGCCTGTGACCCGCCGTGTTGCGAAAGAGCGTATCGAATACGTGACCGAACAAGTCGTACGGCCCGTGACTGTACAGAAGGAAGTTTACAAGGACGAAGTCGTAGTTGAAGAGATTCCAGTTCAGACGACTCGGTACGAAAAAGTTGTGCAGAAGGTGCAAGTTCCGTACAAAGTGATGAAGACCGTTCCTGTAACCGAGATGCAACTCGTTCCTCGATTAGTCACACGTAGAGTTCCGATCGACATCAATGGTATCCCAGTGGTCGATACCCCAATCGTTTCGCTTGCTGCTCCAAGCTCAAGTGTCACTGGGAACGCCCCTGCTGCGCAAGCTTCGCCCTCGGATATTCCCCAAAATGTGCAGTCTCGCAAGCCTGCTGTGACAGAATCGGGAGATCTTCCGGCACCTGCCACACCTAACGCGCCTAGCGCACCTGTTGAGCCTGCCGGTTCAGGAACTTCGAGCAAGACGGAATTGCAGCTTGGGCCAGCTACTGGCGGAGACCCGGAAGCGGATAAAAAACCTGAGCTTGCACCTAAAGAGCAGGCACCTGAGCAGGGGGATAAGCCTACGAAGATACGCGTATCGGAAGACGAGTAGGGTTGTTTGCTCGCGTTCAGTGCGATGGGCGGAAGAGCGATTGGATTGTAGAATGATAATCCGCTGATAAAAGTCGGCGGATTGAAACATTCCTAATCACTTCTGTTGAAGTCTTTCACCCAACCATCACCCAATGCGCGCAATCCAAATCGTCGAGCCAAAACGCTTAAAAGAAATCTCTGTTGAGGCTCCGGATTCTCCCGGGCCTGGTCAAGCGTTAGTCAGAACACATCGGATGGGTGTATGCGGGACCGACATCAGTTGTTACCTCGGGAAATTTCCGTTTTTCGCGTTCCCACGTATCCCTGGCCATGAACTTGGGGTCGAAGTCCTCGCGGTGGGGGCTGGGGTTGAGAATGTCAAGGTCGGGGATGCTTGTAGCGTCGAGCCTTATTTGCACTGCGGTCAGTGTTACGCTTGTCGCAAAGGTGCCAGCAATTGCTGTGCGAACTTGAAGGTCATCGGCGTGATGATGGATGGCGGTTTGTGCGAGAAGTTTCTAATACGGGCAGACAAGCTACATTCTTCGAAGCAGTTATCGATGGATCAGTTAGCCCTTGTGGAGACACTAGCGATCGGTTGTCATGCAAGTCAGCGATCAGAGGCTTCGAAAAACGATCGCGTATTGATCATTGGTGCTGGTCCCATCGGGATTGCAACGTTGGAGTTCGTACGTTTGACCGGTGCTGCGATCACTGTGATGGACATGAATAGCACAAGGCTGGATTTTATTCGGCAGACGTACTCGATTGATCGATTGATCGAAGTCTCGCAGCAGAAATCCGGGATCGAAGAAGCTCGAGAGCTTACCGGTGGCGATCTGTTCGACATTGTCATCGATGCGACGGGAAATCGTTTTTCTATGTCTGGTGCTTTTCAATTTGTCGCTCCAACAGGCCGCTTGGTATATGTGGGGATCACACAGGATGAGATTGTCTTCAAGCATCCTGCGTTGCATCGACCAGAGGTGACGCTGCTTGCTTCGCGAAACGCCCTCCCCAAGGACTTCCCCTATATCATTGGCTTGATCGAGGATGGAACCATTCAGACCGATCCTTGGATTACCCATCGAACGGATCTGGATCATGTGGTGAACGACTTTGACAGTTTCACTCGTCCGGAAAATGGCGTGCTGAAGGCTATTATTGACGTCGCCGTTTAGAAGCACGCTGATGTACTACTTGAATCGTTCCTACGAGGATCCAAATGCCAATTTAGCCTTCGATGAGGCTCTGCTTGAGGCGATGGATAATCTCGAATCGCAGAGAATAGACACAGCGAACGAGAATTGCGAACCGGCGGAGCTTTTGCGGTTTTGGCAGATGAACGTTCCGTGTGTTGTAGTAGGGCGATCATCGAAGCTTGCTGAGGAAGTGCATCTTGATCGCTGCAAGAGCGATTCGGTTCCGGTTCTCAGGCGTATGAGCGGAGGTGGATCGATCGTCGCTGGGCCGGGATGTGCGATGTTCAGCGTGCTATTATCACTCGATTCGCGTCCTGCCTGTCGTTCGTTGGACGAAGCCCATAGGACGGTGATGTCCCGCGTCTGTCAAGCTTTGCAGTCGTCGCTTGACGAATGCGGAATCGGCAAGAGGGTTGATATACAAGGCATCTGCGACTTGACCATCGATGATCAAAAGGTCTCCGGCAATGCGCTTCGAATCAAACGACATTGGATGATGTATCATGGAACGCTGCTGATCGATATGCCACTGAATTGGATCGGCAAATATCTGGCGATGCCTCCAAAGCAGCCCGATTACCGTCAAGGACGCGACCACGATCGCTTCGTAGCAGGGCTAGGGGATAGGATTCAAGACCCAAAGGCCTTCACGGCGGTACTTGAGAAAGCTCTACAAAGAGTATGGCAAGCCGATCGGCAATGGAGCCAACATCCTTTCGCTGGCCAAGCCGATGAGCAAGTGCAAGAGTGGTTGGAGCGGCGTTACAATAATGTGTCTTGGCATCATCAGCGATGAATCGCTTTAAATATCAACGAGGGATACCATGCGAAGCAGCCCAATTCGTTTGTTCTTAGTGCTTATTCTTTCGTTTCAATTAGTTGCCGTGACTTCGGTGGATGCGGCCTTTGATGAAAAAGTTCAGTCGCTGAAGATCGCAGGGATGGCAGTCACGGAGCATCAAGTCTCTTCCGAGATGCGATACCGGCGTCCGCCGGACCCCACGCTCTCGGCCCGTGTGGAGCTTTTTGTTCAAAATCCAACGGACGAAACGATCCGTCTCTCCGGGCCTGTGGAATCTGGGCCCGCAAATTCTGTGCCTGTAATCTTCGACGAGGTCGCTCCTGGAGAACTCGTATCTCGCGGTCAATGGGCTTGGAGAGATCCCTCGTGGGAGAACGGTTTCGAACTGCCCGGAGGTGCCTTGCGCGTTTTGCGCTGGAACGGCCAGAGTCAAGAATGGGGAGTAGGGACAGATCATACGTTGCGATATCAGGTTCGAGTTGCCTCTGGCGAGGGGCAGTCGGCCCAAATGATTGCTCAACAACACGATTTCCGAATTGCCAAGCCTGAGCTTTGGATCGAATCGGTCGTGTTTCATGCTCGCGAGGATGCCGTTCGCCCTGAGAGTGTCAGCATCACGCTGAGGAATGCCGGTAGTGGTTCGAGACAATTGCGTAGCGTGCAATTGTGGTTGCCCAAGGATGCGAGTAGTTTCGAGACGTTATATCCGCAAGGTGTGCTGGAAGACATCGCGACATGGACTGGAGATAGGAGCGTTCCAGGGGGAGAGTTGATCGGATTTACAATTGCAACCGAGATGCTCCCCCTAACATTTGTAGCGATCGAAGTGGCATTAGAAGGCGACGCGGGGGAAGTTGAAAAGGTATGGGGATATTTGAAAGTGCGTCCTGCCCGCTTTGACATAAGCGGTGGGTGGATCGCGAGCAACGGCAACGAAGGTTCGAGTTTGGCAAACGAAGAGTACCTCAAGACGTTGACCCAATTATCGGTCAATACAGGCCAGATCGAGGAAGTCGGTGGTTATAGCGATAATAGTGAACTAGTGAAGAAGTATCCGATGAAGCGTTTCAATCGGCTTGGAAATCGCGAACGATACGACAAAGAAGAAATGGTGTCGGGTATTCACGCAGTAGAGTTTCTCGGTGAGCCACAATACGGTGGTGGCCGACCAGTTCCACCGCAGGAAGTCTTCGATAAGCTAGCTCCCTATGCGTCATGGATATTGCCTACGAGTGTGACACTCAGTGAGGAAAGAACTTGGAGGTATTACTCCGGGTTGTCCGACTATCCGCATTATGACGCTTACCGTGTGATTGCCCCGGCTGCGGACGCTTGGTCGCGTTATGATCGATGGGATGGCAAGAGCATTCGATGGGGTGCACCTCTTGAGACGATCGGCACCATGACCCGCAGTCTTCGAGAGCTTAATCGACCCGCAACGATCGCTTACTGGTCTCAAGGAGCGCACGATGGTTGGGGGGGAGTGTTGAGCCCTCGGCGAGGATCGCCAACGGCGCAAGAACTTCGAGCGCAAGCATGGCAAGGGCTTGGGAACGGGATCGCTTCGTTGTACTGGTTTAACTTGAGTATGAAGTCGCTTGCGAAGTACCCGGACTTATTAGATCCGATCGCTAGGATCGGGATTGAAATCGGAATGCTAAAACCGATTCTTGAGCGGGGGACAGCTTATCGCTATCAACGGATTACCACTGACGGTAAGCCGCAGTGGGATCTTTCTTCCGTAGTCAGTTCTCAAGCTGCTATGTTGGTGGTCAACGACTTAGGTTATCGCATTGAAGAAGCGACGCGCACATTTCGCTTTGATTCCCGAAAGGGACAATGGGAGTTCGATTTACCCATTTGGTTGCGTGGAGCTACGAAGTGTTACCGAGTCGATGCAGATGGGGTACATGATGTTCAATATCGATTTGAGTCGGGTCGTGTGGTTATCGAAGACAACGTAGATGTCGTGGGGATTTATGTTGTCGCGAAGGATTCATCGGATGGCGTGTCATTAAGAGAGACGATGGAACTGACTCGCAAAGGGATGCTAGAAAGAAATGGTTCGCTTGGATTTGATCCGATTGCAAATGGAGAGGATTTGAAGAAGTTACAGAAGTGGGTGGATTGATCGTCGTTTCAAGTTCAATCTTGATTTCGAGGTTGAAGACGAATGATGCCCAAGAGGATGATGTACCCAAGAATAAGACATGCAATGCTTACTGCTACGATTCCGAGCCATCCGCCAGGGCTGGCTGGATTCAGGAATGGGTATGGGTACCATCCAGTAATCGCGCCGCGTATGAGCGAGACGAATAGATATGCAAGCGGATAGACAAACCACCACAGTGCACGTCGAACTGTGATCCGATGCGAGGGAGGATTTGCTACCCAATCGAATAGGACCCAAGTCGGCATAATCACATGGTGAAATGCATCGGCTACTGGGTGAACGATTTCTTTGACGATTGGAAGTTTAGACAGGAGAACGGCGTAGACGATCCCGGTGATTGCAAGATAGAGCACTGCCGCGCCACGTAAGCTTGCCCTTCGATCAATTGAAATACCACAGCCATTGAATGTCTCGATGAGCAGAACTGCGATTACGAATAGATTGGCTTGGATGGTGAAAAAGCTCAAGAAACCGGCGAGTTCGAATCGTCCAAGTTGTATCAAGTATAAAGCTTGAAGGAACACGGCCCAGAAGGAGAGGATAGCAAGGGTTAAACGGGTTGTTTTCCAGAGAAGGTTTACCATGGGAGTTGAAAAGAGTAGTTGACGATGGTTGGTTGTTAAGGTTGTGGGTTAGCCTTCTTGTCGAAGAATTCAAACAACTCGTCGAGGGCGGCTTGGACGATTACCATGTGTTCGACGTTCGGGTACTCGCGATATTCCACGGAGCAATTCAATCCTCGTAATTGCGATGCGAGAGCTTTCGCACGCGGTTTACCGAAGTCGCGTTCTCCTGCGGCTACGAAGAAAGGAATGTCCTTGATCGCTTCGCTTGAGCGAACAGAACCGCCACCGCCCAACGCAGCCACAGCGCGGAAAGATTGCGGAGAACGACTGACTTGCGCGAGGGCTTGTGCGGCCCCCATGGAGTGACCGCAGAGCAGGATTTGATTTCGGTCGATAGGCCAAAGTTGTTCAAGGGCGTCGAGCATCGTAGGGACATCCATCCCTAATCCAGACATCGTTTGGCGAGGTGAGACTACGAGCCACCCGCGAGACTTTGCGAGGCTCACAAGTCGTCCTGCCCCATAGGTTTCAAAGAACATGTTCTCGCTACCCCCAGCGCCATGCAAGGCGATGAGGACAGGGATACGTTTATCGGTTTGAGGATTGGTGATCGCGTCGCAATCCGGGACTTCGATGCGGGCTATTTGGGAGTCTTTTTCACGGCTAAGCTGAAGCCATTTAGTTCCTGGGCTCATGGCCCATGCTTGGATTCCACGCGATGATTCTTCGCTATTCGGCGCAGTGATTTGTTCAAAGTCAGCTAGAAGCTGATTCCAAGGGAAGTCGATTTCAGTGGCGGTTCCTTTACGACCTTTGAGAAGTTCTTTTGCGATGAACCTTGCAGTACTGATTTGCGTGGCGTTCGAGAGCTGATTGCTTGATTGCTGACCGGTAGACTGCTTATTGCTGGATATCTTGCCGTTCGATTCCAGCCATTGTTCGACAGCTTGCATGCGCGCGTCGATCTGGTCGATGATCGAGAAGGCTTCACAAAGAATTTCCGGTTGGCCCGTCGAGCTTGCGATGGTGATGTTAGCGCGGTAATCCCCTGGAGGAAGGTTTTGGAGTGGGATGTCTATTGGTTCGTCTAATGAGTTCGGCGAAGTAAGTGTGGTTTGGTAAGCTGCCTCTTGTTCTTCATCAGAGGTGTTTTGTTGCCAGCGGTATATTTTCAAATTCCATTTTTGGTTCGATAAAGCATCTGTTTGTTCGGAGTTATCCGCAGAAGGGGGGGCGTAGAATTCTCGAAGCTGCCCTCGCAGTGAGTTCGATGTGGGATTGGAGGGATCAGCGGTTGGGGCGATCCAGGGGCGTTCCCAGTCGAGAAGCCAACGGGTCGACCGCATCCATTTGGTTTGTTCATCGGGTGGGATTCCAAGTGAGTCCATCCATGCTTGGTCAAGAGATTGGCCTGCTTTGGCAAGCTGCAGAGAGAAGAAGCTTGTGACGGCCCGCTCCATGGCGGGGGTGCTAGATGTCCTTTGGGGTTCGGTAGCTTGTTGCCAAGATTTCTCGAAGCGTTCGAGTCGGCGACCGAGTTGGTAGCGGTCTAGGGCGAGTTGTGCTTGGGATGCTGAAGCGATTTGAAGAAAGAGAATGGGAGCGAGCAAAAATCCGGCGAGGAAATGGTGGGAATAAAGTTTTTGGATTTTTGTTTGGAACTTTTTGCAAAAACCAGACGTCCAAGGGACACGCGGAAAAACCGTTTGGGGGCTGGCTCGTCCGGTCAGCAGATTTCTTTCCACCATTACAGATTGTTTTTTCATGGGATTCGAGCTGGATTGCATGGGGAGTATCCTAAAAAACAGGGGAGAATTCCTTACCAAAACAGTAGGTGTTTGGATACATTAAAACTGACCGTTCAAAGGTTTTCGCGAGCCGAGTTATCTTAGGCTACCCATTTTATTCATGGGAGGGCCGAGCATGTGCGCCGCAGAATTTAGGCTTACTGGTTTCGAGGTAGATTGTATTCGATGCGAAATCGTGGAATTTGCTTATGAATAGACACCGCAGTCCGATTCGCGGAATCCCGCGGCGCGTTTTAGTATTCGATGTTTTAGAAGACCGCCGCGTTTTTGCAGGACTCGATGTGTTGGTCTATGACGATCCGCACTCGTTGCGGGCACCTCAAGTCGACTCATCGCCGGTGTCGCAGAGATTAGTTTATCTCGACTTGAATTCTGACGGTGCGCATCAATTCGCTGAGCCGTTGGCAAGCAGCGATGCTCGCGGGATTGCATCTTTCCGGGGGTTAGACGCCGGGGCTTACAGCGTTCGATTGTTGGGGAATAGCCCGTCGTTTTTGCAAACGACCCCTTCGGCTCCCGCCCCAAGTGGTAGATGGACCGAGGCGTTTGGAGTTGTTGAGCCGTTGTATTGGGAATCGGATTCGCTCGGTTGGTTCGCGACGAACGATGGGTTGATCAAATTAGATATCAGCCGTGGATCGCAACTCGAACAAATTCCTTTGGGTGGGCAGATCGAGTCGATTGCGATGTTAGATCAGTCACAAGGGGTCGCAATGTTGCTGGGGGAATCTGCGAACCGTGAGTTGGTGCGATTCGATTTGGCCAATGCAAGTGTTCAACGCTGGAGCATTGAGAGCTTGGCGAATAGTGTTGGGGTTTCTAATTCCGGGTATACCACCTCATTAGTCCGCGTAGCGAACGATGTATTGTTACAAGTATCGCGCGAAGCTACGTCAGATAATGCCGGAGCGTCGAGCTTGTATGAAGTCCGTTGGAATGGGAGTACCGGGACATCGACAATCGAGTTGATCTCATTGCTCGATGGCTTACCTTCCGGAGCACAAGTTCGTGCGGTTGCCGGTACTGCTGTGCTGATCGATCAACCGCAGACAGAAGGAACCAATTTGCAGGTTTACCACTGGAGTCCTGGAAATTTGGAATTGACTGCCGAAAGGTTCTTTGACGCTAAAGTGCGGGTGTCGAGTACAAGTGGAACTACTGACCGCATAGCAATCCAGACGCCCGATGGGCTTGAAGTGCTTGGACTCGGAAGTGGATTGCCAACGCTATTGCGATTGGATCAAGGAGCGGGCCCAAGTGTATTTGATTTGAGTCGACAAGTCCTCTGGAGTCTTTCGAAGTTTGACTCAACCAAGTTGATGGGCTGGTCGCTTTTAGATGGATTGAAAATGTTCGAACGTTCGATTGTTTCGAGCGATTCGATGGTTCTTTCCGGAGAGACTCGTTGGGGATTAGGGTATCGGGACGATACTTTGATCGGGATAAGTGGTGGTAGTGTCTACACGCATCGGCTATCCGAGCCGCAACCTTTTATTGTCGAACTAATTGATTCTGTTATTGAACAAGTATCGATCGGGCTCAGGGATCTCGGAGGTAACACTCCACCAGTTTTGCAGCCGTTGCCTGGGGTAACGGTTGTGGAAGATACTCCAGTGCGCTTATCGACTGCCGATTGGGTCCGATCGGTGTTTGATCGAGAGTCCGATTCGATTCAATGGGTATTAGTCCGTGGAGG
>Ga0214163_1000062_pt1 | contig 44628 bp, 36 predicted proteins | sample LakMenepilimnion_2_FD_153001 | JGI IMG/M metagenome (GOLD analysis project Ga0214163, IMG submission 153001) | Freshwater microbial communities from Lake Mendota, WI - Practice 15JUN2010 epilimnion v4 | ecosystem: Environmental > Aquatic > Freshwater > Lake > Epilimnion/Euphotic zone | place... | reverse complement strand
GGCTAGTCATTACCTGGTTAGCAATTACCAGGTTAGCAGTTATTCGATGGGGGTTTCTTTGTCGCCGTTGCGCAAGAACGGCTTGCGTGCTTGCTTCCCTTCAACCGGAACAAGTGGCCGAACCCAAATGTTTCGGAATCGAACCGGATCACCGTGATCTTGAAGTGATATCGGGCCTTTATCCGCATGCTTGGTGTACTTCGGTGGACGATTGAAAGGAGTGTCTCCCTTCAATTCGAAGTGATTCAAGATAAGAACACCGTTGTGCATGACGGTAATGTAAGCAGGTGATTTGAGCTTGCCATCTTGCTCGAATCGAGGTGCTGTCCAGAACACATCGTAGGTGTTCCATTCTCCTGGCTTTCGCGTCGCATTGGCCATCGGAGGCGTTTGCTTGTAGATCGAGCCAGCTTGTCCGTCGAAGTAAGTCGGGTTTTCAAAGGAATCCAAAACCTGCAATTCGTAGATCCCCATCAAAAATACGCCGCTGTTGCTACGGCCTTGCCCACTTCCCTTCGGTGGCGTTGCTGCCGACCACTCAATGTGCACTTGGCAATCTCCGAACTCATCGACGCTGGTGATCGATCCGCGTCCGGCGACCAACGCGTCTCCCTCTACCTTCCAATTTTCAGCCCCCTTCCAATGACTCTTGTCTGTGCCGTTAAACAGGACTACCGCGTCCGATGGAGGTGCGTCATTGCTTTTTCCTGGTGTGACCAACGGTGGTTGCTTCCATTCAATCCCGTTTAGGTACTCTTGACCAACCGCAGTTGAAGCGGTTCCGACGCTCAGCAATCCAGCAAACAAAAATCCCAAAGGAAACTTCTTGGAAATATCCCGTTGCTTACCTAACTGCGAACCTTGTTGGTTTTCTTTCAAAGCCATCGCTTAATTCTTTCAAATGAGTCTCTGTCAAGCCTGCACCGCTGACCACGGAACGGAAATTTAACTCCCCACAACACGATTTGAGGGGGGCCAAGCGGTCAAAACAACCTTAGTACTGTACCATTTCCTCGCGAGTTTGGGGTACAATCAGATGCCATGGGCGGCCTCCGAAAGCATATCAAACGTCGGCGTTCCGACCTTTGTGCGGTTCCGCCTATGGATCCCCCCCAAGTTATCCCTTCCTCCAATTTTCGTTGTTGCGATTCTCCACATGCTACGAACCCACCTAAATCGATCGAACCTTAGCGCTCGTTTTACCCTCGCCTTGAGCCTCGCTACGCTCTGTCCCGTTGCTGCATGGATTGGCCCTGCACAGTTTGGTAGCGAACAAGCTCTCGGCTCGGAATACGTTATCCAACAAAACGCAGAACCGATTGTAAAACCCTCGGATCGCGTAGTGCTCATCGGTGGCGGATGGGTCGAACGGATGCACCGCCATCCTTGGTTCGAAATGATGATGACTCTCGAAGTCCCCTCCGTGACTTTTCGCAATATGGGGTGGAGCGGCGATACGGTCCACGGCGATGCTCGCGCTGTCTTCGGCGGACGAGCCGATGGCTACCAACGCTTGATCAAAGATTCCGAAATCGCAGCCCCGAACGTCGCTATTCTTTGTTACGGCGAAAACGAAGCTTATCTCAACGAAGCCGAACGAGCCGAATTCCTTCGCGGTTACAAGAAATTAATCGAGGATCTAAAGGCAAAAGGAACCCGAATCGTCTTGGTCATCCCGCGTGGCAGAGAAGATGCCGGCCCGCAATTCCCCAACCCTGCTTACTACAACAGTAACCTTGCTCAAGTCGCTGAAGGAATCCGATCGCTTGCAAAGGAAACACAATCGAACCTGATCGACCTTGAGAAATTCGCCAAGGAACAACGTTTCACCGAAGAAGGAATCGCTTGGAGCGATGAAGGATACCGAGCGAGCGCCCAAGAAATGATGCGTCAACTCGGTTTCACCAACCTTGAACTCAACAAACTAGCCGCTTCGAAACCAGCGGCAATCGAAGAACTTCGATCAAAAATCGAATCGAAGAACGAATGGTTTTTTCATCGCTACCGCCCTCAAAACGAAACCTACTTGTTTCTCTTTCGCAAACACGAACAAGGTAACAATGCGGTCGAAGTCGACCAAATGGAACAGTTCGTCAAAGATGGTGAGAACAAAATCACCCAATGGATGAAAGACCAAAAAGTCGGTCCAAAAACCAATTAACCTTCGCGTTTTGAAGTTCACATCCACGCCTATCCCCCGATTCCCACCATACACTCCACTCCACAAAACATGAACAAAATCCACTCTACTCGTTGCAACGACCCTTCACTTCAAAACGCTGAAAGCTCGTCTAAACGACTTGCCCGCACAGCCTTTGCTTTAGCATTGAGCATCACCGCCAACTTCGGTCTGTGCGACCGCAGTTTCGGCGAAGATCCACTTTGCAAACCAAAAGATCTAGCGTTGCGATGGCAAATTGAACCACTAGCTCTCGATGCCAACGAAGGATGTGCGATCGGTGATGTCGATGGTGATGGCAAAGCTGACGTCATTGCCGGTCGTAACTGGTATCCAAGCCCATCCCTGACACCTCGTCCTCTGCGAACCATCGAAGATTGGAATGGATACGTCCAAAGCAACGGTGACTTCTTGATGGATGTCAACAAAGATGGTCGAGTCGACGTGATCGCTGGATCCTTCGTTCCGACTGAAATCGCTTGGTATGAGAACCCAGGTGCCGAAGGCTTACGTCTTGGCCGAACTTGGACCCGACACGCTTGGGTCGATACCAAAGCGTCCGAGAACGAAGCTCAGTTGATGCACGACATCGATAAAGATGGGATCCCTGACTGGATCGTCAACAGTTGGAATTCAAAGAATCCAATGACGATCTGGCGATTGGTCGATAACGGGAACAAGGACGGTAAAGCAGCAAGCTATACCCTCGAACAAAAGGTTATCGGCCGCAGCGGCAACCAGCACGGCATGGGCGTTGGCGATATCAACGGAGATGGTAGGATCGACGTCTTGCTCGGTCATGGATGGTACGAACAACCCGAAAAGCCGTGGGAAGGGGAATGGAAATTCCATGCAGATTGGAATATCCAAGGCTCGATCCCGATGATCGTTGTGGATCTCGATAAAGATGGCAAAAACGACATCATCGTCGGACAAGGTCACGATTATGGGTTGTACTGGTGGCGCAATAACGGCAACAAACCAGACGGTTCGATCGATCTTCAACGTAATCTCATCGATAACGGATTCTCCCAACCACACGCCATCGCCATGGCGGATCTCGATGGGGATGGAAAAGACGAAATCATTACCGGCAAACGTTATTACGCACACAACGGTGGCGATCCAGGTGGACAAGACATGCCTGAAATCCACGCGTATTCTTACGTCGACGGACAATTCACCAAGTCCGTGATCGAGCGTGGACACGTGGGCGTTGGATTGCAAATCGCCACCGGAGATATCAACGGCGATGGTCGAACGGATATCGCAGTGGCTGGTAAAAGCGGAACCTACGCTTTGCTCAACCTACCGAAATAGACTGCACCATTTTTCCGTGATCTGTAGGTCATCCATGAAACAGGGATGACCGATCACTGCGAGAATTAGGATGTAGGCATAGCATCATTGCAAGCGACCTTTGGGTCGCTTGTTTCGCACTATCTACTTCTTTTGATAGACGCGAACCCAGTCGACCAAGAATTTCGCGGGGAATTCGGTGCTTGGTGCAACCTCTCCGACAAACCCACCACCTATTGCCAAATTAAAAACAAGGTGAAACGGTTGATTGAACGGAGCAGGATATTCTCCATTCTCGCTCGTCCACTCCTTTTGCACATTCCATACCTTTCCGTCGAGCAACCAACGAACCTCGCCTTCCTCCCATTCCACACCATACACGTGGAAATCTTTGGTGAAGTCCGTTCCCTCGAATTTCTGGGTCTTGCCCTGAAACTTATTGCGAGGCCAAGCCCCGCCGAAATGCAGCGTGCCCCACAGTGTGTCCGTTTCCTGCCCTTTAAATTCGAGAATATCAATCTCGCCGCTTGCTGCCCAAGTCCCATACTTTTCATCACTTGGTAGCATCCAAAACGCTGGCCAGAGCCCTTGGCCGATAGGCAACTTTGCCCGCGTTTCAAACCGTCCATATTTCCATTCCCCTCGCCGTTTACTGCGAATCCGACCCGACGAATAATCCCGTTCCGTGCCAGCAATCCCCGTTCGCTCTCGCCAAGCTTCCAACACGAGCAAGCCGTCTTCGACGCGAACGTTCTTCTCTCGATCGGTGTAGATTTGAAGTTCTTGATTTCCACCTCCGAACGCGTTTACCTCAATCTCCCATTTGCTGAAATCGAGTTGCTTTCCATTAAATTCATCATTCCAAACCAACTCCCATCCTTCGGGTACCTGTACTTTTTTCGCCTCATCCACCGGCCCCTGGGACTTCACAGGGGAACTACCAGACAACGGGATCAAGACTGCCAAAATCAGACCGCAAGAAGCCCAACGGGGATGAAAATGCATGAAACTGGTTTCCTTAGGAAGTAAAAAAATTTGTTCAGGAGTTTTAATGGTCGCTATCGATTCGTATTGGTAGTGCAAAGCCGAGCTTGTACTCGGTGAAACTGCGGTTGTGCAGCAATCAAAGGTCATGCAGTAATCAAAAGCAGATCCTAGCGGTCGGATTTCAGATAAACACATACCCCGCTACTGAATGCAATTAGGCTATTCTCACCCGCGAGTTCGTTATCCCGCATTAGGTCGATTTAAGAAGGATCCTCAATCACAGTATCTGCATGTTCGTACCCAGGAGCGCAGCAGCAGAGGAACACCAAGTCTTCAGCTCCGTTGTTTTCAATGCAATGACGTTTTCCTGGAGGTATCGCGATGGCGTCTCCTGGTCCGATTCCGCGCGTCTGATCTTCGATGGTCATAACACCTGTTCCGCGAAGCACATAGTAGATCTCTTCGGTATCCAAGTGATGATGCAATTGGGTCCGAATCCCAACCGGTACGGTCGCTTCTGCCAGGGACTGCTTTCGAATTGCCGAATTTCGATGAGCAAGCAGCTCGCGAATCGTCGATCCGTCTTTCGTGATAAATGGAGTACAATACTCGCGATTGATAATTTCCATAGCCAATTTACTTCCTATGCCAACCGAAGCGCGAATCCGTATTCTGCTGTGCTCTTCGTCGATGAACGGAGGGGGCAGCGAACGCCAGTTGCTGTACCTGCTTCAAGGTCTTGATCGAAATCGTTTCGAACCGCTGCTTTATCTATTCTTTAAGGAAGGAGCTCTTCTCGAATCGGTTCCGCAGGATATCCCAATCTTTGCGTTCTGGTCCGACCGCCGCAAGCCATTCTTGCAATGGCCAGGCCGAATGCATCATCAGTATATCGATCATCTTAGCGATGTCATTAGAAAACAACGGATCGATCTGACTTACGATCGCCTGTTTCACATGACCCTCGTATCCGGCCCAGCAACAAGAAAAAACAACTGCCCAAGGGTTTCGACCATTGTCTCCCCCCCACAATTCGATTTACAGCGAAAGGAAGAGCGATGGCAATGGGTCAAACGCCGTCGCTTGGCGAGAGCATACCGCGAAAGCACAGCGCTGCTGAGTGTATCTCAAGGTACCGCCGAAGCAGCAAGCACCTTTTACAATATTCCGAAAGAACAATTTCAAATCGTTCCGAGTCCTCTCGATATTTCGGGGATCGATCGCAAACGACTTGAACCACTTCCTGAAGTCCCTTTCGATCAAAATCTTCGACACATCCTTTCCGTTGGCCGATTGAGCGCAGAGAAAGGACATGCGGACTTACTCGATGCCTTCGGGTTGCTCGTCGCCGATCATGGGACATCCTACCGACTACATCTGGTGGGTGACGGACCTTTAAAAAGCGCGTTGATGCAACAAGCGGATCGTTTGGGAATTACCCCCTATGTCCATTTCCACGGGCATTTGAATAACCCATACCCATTGATGCAACGCTGCGACCTGCTGGTTCTTCCTTCTCACTACGAAGGGCTTCCGAACGTGATGTTAGAAGCTATGGTATGCCGTTGCCCAGTACTAGCTACCGACACGCAACAAGGAGCGGGTGAGTTTCTTCGAAAACATCCCTTTGGCCGATTAGTGCCCGGTAAAAATCCCAAAGCGATGGCTGCAGGAATTGCTGATCGCTTCAACCAACCTACTCTATGGACATCGGTTCTCGACGATGCCGAACAATACACACGGCATCATCACGGTCTATCCCACTGGATCGAATCATTGTCCGAACTATTTGAAAAAATTGCCAAAGCACCGAAGTCATGAAACCATCGAATTCAGCACCCAATCTCTCACAAGCAAATCTCTCAGAAGCCAACCGCAACGTGTCGAACGCACAACTCGCTGAAATTTTCGAAGAGATGGCAGACCTCTTGGAACTCTCCGGTGAGAATGCGTTCCGCGTTCGCGCTTATCGCAGTGGAGCTGCGGCCATCAGCGCACTGAGCCAACCGGTTTCGGAATTAATCAAAAACGGTTTTGATCTCACGAGCATCGATGGGATTGGAGGGACACTCGCGGAGAAGTCAAAAGTTGTCGTCGAATCAGGCGCTCTACCTCAATTGGATACTCTTCGTCAGGCCGTCCCTCGAACGCTTCGCGACGTGATGCGAGTCCCAGGACTCGGTGCGAAAAAAGCGATGAAACTCCACCAAGAACTCGGTGTGATCGATCTCGCCACGCTGAAAACTGCTTGCGAATCAGGACAAGTTGCAAACATCAAAGGCTTCGGTAAGAAAACCGAGGAGAACATCCTGCAAAACCTCGGGATTGTCATGCAAGCCGCAATGCGGCTAAAGCTAGATCAAGCTGAACAGTTGGTTGAGAATTTACGAGCTCATTTCGAAGGATGCCCATCGCTTGAACGGCTCGACTTTGCAGGCAGTTATCGCCGAAGAAAAGAAACCATCGGAGACCTGGACATTCTGGTGATCAGCAATAACGCCGAGGAAGTCATGAATCGTTTCGGTTCATTTCCTCAGGTTCAAGAAGTTATCGGGCGCGGTGAGACCAAAATGAGCGTTCGGCTGAACAATGCCTTTCAAGTCGACTTGAGAGTCGTCCCGCAACAAAGCTGGGGAGCTGCATTGCAATACTTCACCGGCAGCAAAGAACACAATGTCCATGTTCGATCGATCGCAAAGTCCAAAGGGCTGAAGATCAGCGAATACGGTGTGTTCAAAGAGATAGACGAAGGTACTCCTATCGCTGGAGAAGATGAACATAGTTTATATGCTGCGATCGGTTTGCCTTGGATTCCACCTGTCCTTCGAGAAAATCGGTTTGAATTCCAACCCAACATTCAAAACCGATTAGAGGTCCTGATCGAGGAATCAGACATGTGCGGTGATTTGCACATGCATACGACTTTCACCGATGGCGAAGCTACGATCGAGCAAATGGTTGAAGCAGCCGTCAAATGGGGCCTAAAGTACATTGCTATCACCGACCATTCGAAGCGTGTGAGTGTGGCTCGCGGACTAAATGATGATCAAGTCCTCGCGCAATGGCAGCTGATCGATAAGATCCGAAAAGATTGGCATGGAAAAATTGAACTGCTTAAAGGGATCGAATGCGATATTCTCGAAGATGGAACTTTGGACCTTCAGGACGATACCTTAGCCCAAGCCGACTGGGTGACGGCAAGCATCCATTTCGGGTTGAAACAAAGCAGGGATGAAATCACCGAAAGGATACTTAACGCGATTCGTCACCCATTCGTCCATGCAATATCTCATCCGACTGGCCGGTTGCTTTCAAGACGCCAAGCGTACGAGGCTGACTGGCCTGTGCTGATGAAGGAGGCCAAAGCATATGGTAAATGCCTTGAAATTAACGCAAACCCAGAAAGACTCGACCTAAACGATCTACTTGCATGCGCAGCGGCCGAAGCGGGAGTATGGTTGGTTATCAACACGGACGCGCACGCCACCGATCAACTTGGATTGATGAAGTATGGCGTCCAAGTTGCCCAAAGAGCGGGCATCTCGCGGCAAGCGGTAATCAACACGTTACCTCGTGCAGAATTTATGGATTGGCTGAAGAATCGATCCCGAATTCCTTCTCAAGATTCATAACTCGCTGACTGAGCGACTCAACGACTTCCTTAAGTCGCTTGATTTCATCTTGTAATTGGGCGGTCGATTCGCTCGACGACGTTGTCCGCACCCCGAGTGAACCGGTGGTTGGTTTCGATTGTGCTCCCTCATCATCGTCGCTATCAATTGCGGCACCAGAAATTCCACTGGCAACACTCTTTTGGAGAGCTTCTAGTTCCCATTCAGGATAGAGATTATGAGATACCACTTGGCCACGGCCGGCTGGGGAGAGTTCGACTATCAGATTTCTACTTGCCAAGTCGGAGACCAGTTTCTTTAGATCATCGATTTCAGCGATGGGCTCCATACGGGACGCCCGAGTGCGAAGCTCCCCGAGTGTTTGTTCGCCGCGCAAGAGGAGTTCGGTCATCACCGCCGCTTCAACCTTGCTGAGTCCGATCCAATTGTAGGCATAATGCCGGACCTTGGTTGTCCTACCACTACCTTGAACGATGGTAACTGCACCGAGACTGCGGAGTTCATCGACGATCGTTTCAACTTGCTCGACGGTGTAATTGGTTATCGGAAGTCGGTTACTTTTTTGATTGCATCCCGTTACCAAACCCGCAAAGGTCATCGGATATGCATCAGGAGTTGTTTTAGACTTCTCCATGAGCGTTCCGAGCACACGTCGCTGTTTGGCTGTAAGTGGCTTCCACAGAACTTCAGTATTCGCGGATGGGATAGGGATGATGTCGCTCATGCGTGGAGTCCGAAGAGTAAAGTCTAAGAAGGGTTGTAAAAGACCTTCCCAGGTCGTCAGCAGACCGATGTTTTTCGCTCAACTCAATCCCGCTGCGAACTCTAGTCTAGCTTAACTGGGGGCCCTTTTTGTAGCCCACCTTGGGTCCAGTCGCAACTCCAGCCTGGAAAAGCGAACGACGGGAACGGCTCGGGAGCGATCCAATCCTGTGATTCGTAGATGATGTCAAATTGCCTATCGGCGCGGATCTGTCCAAGTCGAAACCTTTTGAAGAGGTGATGGGTCTTCGGATCTACTTTCACTTTTCCTCCAGGTGCATCGAATTCGATCCCTTTCTCAAGCTCAGCACGAATCTTCAAAGGATCGGACGATTTCGCCCGCTTGAAAGCTTCCTTCCAAATGTAAACCTGTAGATAAGCAGCTTCCATGGGGTCATCGGTGACCCGATCGTATCCGAATTCCCTTTTTACATTTCCCACAAATCGACTGTTCGCTTCGGAAGGGATCGATTGGAAATAGCTCCAAGCTGCGTAATGGCCAGTTGTATACTCCGGAGGAAGCCGACGCAGTTCGTCTTCGGCAACACTCGTCGATAGAATCGGTAAGCTGTGCGCATCAACGATAGTGGATTTCATCGCTCGAAAGAACGCAATGTTACTATCCCCATTGATCATATTCACTACGAGATCGGGCTTTGAATCGCGAATCGTACTGACATATGCATCGAAATCTCGTTGCCCAATCGGTGCATACGATTCTCCGACAACTTCCAAATTCTTGGTTGCTAGGTACTTCTTAACGATATAGCTTGCAGTTCGCGGATATATGTAATCCGAACCGATCAAAAAGATCCTCTTCTTGCTCCCACCTTGCTCACTGAGAAACCAATCAATGGCGGGCAGAATCTGTTGGTTCGGGGTACTTCCAAAATAGAAGACGTTCCGCGAAGCTTCGTTACCTTCGTATTGAAGAGGATAGAAAAGAAGTGTTTGTTTAGATAGGTCTGCCTTCTTATCCAAATAAATAGCTGTTGGATTCTCCATTTCATCGATGACCGCCTTGCGATCCGCACTTGTCCAACACCCAAAAACAACATCCACTTTTTCACGGTCGATCAAGTCACGAACTCGACGCCGAAAAATATCGGACCGCGATCTTCCATCTCTGACCACCGGATCTAATTTGACCTCTCCAAGCTCCCCACTTGCGTTGATTTCCTCGATCGCAAGCATTTCGGCATGGCGCAGCGACATTTCGCTCATTCCCAGCGTACCGGTTTGAGAATGAAGCACACCCACTTTGACAACCTTTGGTTTCTTCTGATCCGAAACGATCTTCTCAAAATCGGATCGCAGCGAATCACAACCAAGGCTTAACGCGCCGAGTACTCCGATGGCAACTAAACAGAACTTTAGTTTTACCTCAGTGAGACTTTTCATTGTTGTGATCAACTTTTTGGTGGGAATCGTGGAAGAACTGAATCGAACCTCGAAAGGCTTAGAGGCGATTCGTTTAATCGCATTCATTAAGTGTGGGTGCATAAAGAACGCTATTCTTCCATCAAGTGTTTAAGAATATCTTCAAAGGGCGCAGGGGAGATACTCAGTTCCCCCCGAAAGGGATTATCAAGCGATGCGATCAGAAAGATCATCAACCCCATAAACGCAGCAAGAAAGCCCCCCAAGTAAAGATGATTGAGGATTTTCATGTCGAACATCCAAACGAGCGCGATATTCATCAAAGCGCCGATCAAAACTACCGTCCACATAACCGCAGGAATCGACGTAGTTACCGAAAACAACCGCATCCGCCTCGCTTCGAGATAATTATTGAATTGCCGCAATGCTTCTGCATGCAAAATCTCTTGGCCCTTCGTTTTCGGCTCAAAATCGATAAGTTGCTCATGCAAAGCAACCATCCGAATATTTCCTTCTTCTGGAACAATTCCCCGCTGTTGAGCGGGCCAAGCGTACTTCACCACGTTCCGAGTATAGTCTCGCAGATTCCAAATAAGATTCGTCCTTTCTGGTTCAGGATAAGCCGCAACGTCGCGAACTAATGCCGAAAGTGTCGAAGCTTCCTTTGAAACAATGGTTTCAACTTCGCTGAAGTTCTGATAGGCAGCCACAGCCAGAAGTCCCAGCAGCAAGCCGTAGAAAACGCCGAAGCATGACAGCATGTAGCCGATAAGGTCGTTGATGTCGGATCGCTTGCGAAGAAATGTTCGCAAAATCGGACGCACAAAGAACGTACCCAGCCAACTAAAAAGAATAAATGCCCCAGTGATGATGACAGCGAGAGTCGCGCTGGGGATGTCGTAAATCCAATAAAACATGTTTAAGAGTCCAAGCTGATAGGGCGACGATGTGCGCAGGATTATGATTTGCGAAGGAGCAAAATTCCAGCCTATCCTAAAAGTTCGTCCTTCATACGTGAAGAAAAATCCCTCATCGACAAGGCAGTCGGGTGAGCGAATTTCCCGAGGGAATTCTAGGTCCGCATTGATACGCCTAAGTAGTTTCGCTCCAACCAAACCAGCCACGTAAAGTTCTTAAAGGATGGCCTAGTTCAAGTAAAAAGCAGGGGATCCCCGAAAAGCCTTTGAGGGCAAACGCATAAGTTATCCCAAAGACTGCGATGTTCATTGGGATGATAAAGCACCATGCGAAACGACGCGTGAACCCAAGTTCATGGGGAGGGATTTCACACAACTCCACGTATACCGAGAGCAAGTGGTAGGCGATGCCGACCCCCAAAGTCAAACAGCGAAGTGATGCAGGGAGCACCAGAGCACTCAATAGCCACAATAGCATCGGTGCGCTCGGCAGAAAAAACGGACTAGCACTTCGTAGCCAATGCACATCAAACGACATTGTATTCTCGCCGCTGGAACTCGATGCCCCCCTCCCTTCGATCCCATCGATATCTAGCGATTCAGCATCGCGAAACGAACCTTTCGGCTTTGTCGCTCCCAAAGCGTTTTTCCCCGCCGAGAAACGCTGGAACCAATCCCCCAAGGTTCGCTTTAGCCAAGACGCCGCATGTCCCCCACCCTTGAAAAAAATGGTGGTCACGATTGCATGTGATAACCGGCGTTCCCGAGCGATCCAAGCTAGCAGCCATGGATTCGAAGGTTTCCTTGTGCGGAAAACAAAGAAAACTCCGAAGAATCCCAACCAGAACATCGTGGCATAAACCGGGTAATCCAGGGACCGAAATAGCCACTGGATCGTTTCCACAGCGAAAAGAGGGCTCATCGCCAGGACGCCGTAGGCGATCGGCCATTGCAGACGACGCAGAATTTCGCCTATTCGCTCAGCAATCAAAAGGAAACTCCTTGGCGGGGACCGATCGGACCTTGGAATTTACCCCCCTACGGGTAAGCTTTAATGAAGTGAAATTAGCGGGAGAGATAGGTCTCCGTCCCGCACCCGTAGGGTACCTGAATCCTTCTTGAAAACAAGAACTGATAACAAGAACAGAGCCGAACGATGAGTGGAAGCGAATACGATTTGGTGGTGCTAGGTGGCGGACCGGGCGGATACGTCGCAGCAATTCGGGCTGCCCAACTGGGCATGTCGGTTGCTTGTATCGATGAGAACAGCAAATTTGGCGGAACTTGTTTGCGCGTCGGGTGCATCCCGAGCAAAGCGTTGCTCGAATCGAGCCACCTGTATCATGATACAAAATCCTCTTTAGGTATTCACGGCATCCAAGTTAGCAACGTCCAATTGGACCTCGCGGCGATGATGAAGCGGAAAGATCAAATCGTCTCCACTCTAACCGGTGGGATCGATCTGTTATTCAAGAAAAACAAAATCACTCCATTTCGAGGTCGCGGGGTAATCACCAGTCCTAACGAAGTCGAAGTAACCATCGATGGTGTCAAATCGACCGTGCGAGGTAAGCGACTGCTTATCGCTACCGGATCGAAGCCTGCGTCGATGCGGGGTGTCGAGGAAGACGGCGTATTAATCGGCAATTCCACCACCGCACTCTCATTCGATAAAGTTCCTGAGAGACTGACTGTCATCGGTGGGGGCTATATCGGTCTCGAACTCGGAAGCGTTTGGAATCGCTTGGGAAGCAAAGTGATTGTGCTCGAAGCGATGGACCGTATCTTGCCCGGCATGGATCAAGAGTTAAGTCAACTTGCGCAGCGTGTATTTACCAAGCAAGGAATCGAATTCCGGTTGCAATCCTGGGTGGAATCAGCCCAAGTCCAGGGGGGAAAATGTGTTGTGAAATGCAAGGGAGCAGACCCAATCGAGTGCGATCGAGTTCTGCTGGCTGCCGGACGCGTTCCTTTGAGCCAAGGCATCGGGCTGGAGAACTTGGGCATCGAAACTGACAAGCGTGGTTTCATTACCGTCGATGCCAACTACCAAACCAAGGTCCCTAGCGTATACGCGCTCGGAGATGTTATCGGCGGTGCAATGCTCGCCCACAAAGCGATGGAAGAAGGGGTCGTATTTGTCGAACGATTGTGCTCGATTCACTCCCACTTCAACTACGACTGCATCCCCGCAATCGTCTACACTCACCCGGAAATCGCAACGGTTGGTAAAACCGAAGAGCAGCTCAAGGAAGCAGGTATCGAGTACAAGAAGGGGGTTGGTGCATACGGAGCAAACGGTCGCGCTCGGACCATCGGTGAATCCGAAGGGCGGGTCAAGATTCTCGCTGACGCGAAAACAGATCGTGTGCTTGGGGTTCACATCCTCGGTGCAAGGGCAGGGGATTTGATCGCCGAAGCAGCCGTTGCAATCGAATTCGGTGCAAGCAGTGAAGACATCGCGCGTAGTTGCCATGCACACCCAACCCTCGCCGAAACGCTCCACGAAGCAGCCCTGGCTGTCGATCAACGCGCTATTCACTCAGCCTAGTCTAACTCCAAGGTCATCAAAAGCCCCGATCCTGAAGGGGCTACATCGATACGAAGCATGAACGGCAGCTCTATCCCATGCTTCGTAGACGTCAATTTCACATCAGTAATCCAAGTACCGATAGTCACCAATAGATTGTCTCGCTATGCCTAGATACAACCCCGCCGCGATCGAACCAAAATGGCAAAAATACTGGGAAGACAATAAAACCTTTCGCTGCCCGGATATGCCTGAGGCAAACGGAAAAGGGAAGCTCTATGTGCTCGACATGTTCCCTTATCCAAGCGGCGCTGGATTACACGTAGGACATCCCGAGGGATACACCGCCACGGACATCTATTGCCGATACTGGCGCATGCAAGGAAAAACAGTCTTGCACCCAATGGGTTACGATGCATTCGGTCTGCCCGCCGAAGAGTATGCAATCCGTACCAATACCCCTCCGCGCCAAAGCACTGAAGCGAACATCGCGAACTTTACCCGGCAACTGAAGATGCTCGGTTTCTCCTACGATTGGGATCGATGCCTAGCCACCACCGATGTGGAGTACTTCCGGTGGACGCAGTGGATCTTCCTAACCCTCTTCGATACTTGGTACGATCCCGAACTCGGAAAAGGTCGACCGATCAGCGAACTGCCAATCCCAAGTGAAGTCGCTGCGCAAGGAACTGATGCAATCGACCGTTATCGCGACCGCCAACGTCTGGCGTACCAAGACGACGCACTGGTGAATTGGTGCCCGGCTCTCGGTACCGTTCTAGCAAACGAGGAAGTCATCGATGGACGCAGCGAACGAGGGGATCACCCCGTGCAGCGAATTCCGTTGAGGCAGTGGATGCTGCGAATCACCGCCTACGCAGATCGCCTGCTGGCAGATTTGGACTCGCTAGACTGGTCACCCGGTATCAAAAAATTACAAGCGGACTGGATCGGCCGGAGCGTTGGTGCAGAAGTAGACTTTGCAGTCATCGAACAAGACCAGTGGACGCATTGGCTCGATAAGAGAGCCAATGGCTGCTTTCCCGAAACTCCTAACCAAGACACCATTCGAGTCTACACCACTCGGCCCGATACACTTTTCGGTGCCACCTACATGGTAATCGCGCCCGAGCACCCCTTGGTCGCAAAGATCACCATCCCTACGCAAGCTGATCAAGTCGCGGCATATGTGCAAACCGCTTCCTTCAAAAGTGACCGAGATAGAACTGAAGGAGATAAGAAGAAGACCGGAGTCTTCACGGGCTCCTACGCAATCAATCCTGTAACACAAAAACCAATTCCGATCTGGATCGCAGACTATGTCCTCGCCAGTTACGGAACTGGGGCAATCATGGCCGTCCCAGCTCACGATACGCGAGACTATGAATTCGCGAAAACTTATCAGCTTGAGATTATCCAAGTCGTCCAGCCTGTAGATGCTTCTGCGGATGAGCTCAAAGCCATCGCCGATGGAGAAACCTGTTTTGCCGATGAGGGTATCGCGATTCAAAGCGGTGAATTCACTGGTCTCTCCACTCAAATCGCAAAAACCAAGATGACGGAGTGGCTGAGCGAACGCGGAGTCGGCAGGCAAGCAGTCAACTACAAACTGCGAGACTGGTTGTTCAGTCGTCAGCGATTCTGGGGGGAACCTTTCCCAATCCTCCATGAACTCGATGCTGATGGAAAACCGAACGGCAAGATACGTGGAGTTCCAGTCAAAGATCTCCCCGTTGACTTGCCCCACCTCGAAGACTTCAAACCACACGGTCGCCCAGAGCCCCCCTTGGCAAAAGCTGACGATTCATGGCTCTATGTGGAACTAGACGGGAAGCGATATCGACGCGAAACGAACACTATGCCCCAATGGGCTGGATCTTGCTGGTACTACTTGCGTTTTATTTCTCCGACTTGCAGTACCGCAATGGTTGATCGAGAACAAGAAGCCGCATGGATGCCCGTCGACTTGTACATCGGAGGCGCTGAGCATGCCGTGTTGCACTTGCTCTACTCCCGATTCTGGCACAAAGTCCTCTACGATCGCGGAGTGGTATCCCACAAAGAACCTTTCCAACGTCTTGTTAATCAAGGCATGATCCTTTCGTATGCCTACAAAGATAAACGCGGAGCACTGATTTCAGGGGACTCCGTAATCGAAGACGAAAACGGCAACGCGACTCACAAAGAAACGGGTGAGTCACTCGAACGGATCGTCGCGAAAATGTCGAAGAGCCTTAAGAATGTGATTGATCCAGAGGGAGTTGTACGCGAATACGGCGCCGACGCACTTCGGTTATATGAGATGTTCATGGGGCCATTGGAAGCCACCAAACCATGGAGCATGCAAGGAGTGAACGGCGTGAGGAACTTCCTCGACCGCGTCTGGCGACTGATGATCGATTCGCGATCCGAGGAAACCGAATTGCTAGAGTCCGTCAAAGATGTGGCAACCACTCCTGAGCAAGACAAAATGATCCATTCGACCATCGCTGCCGTAACTCGCGATGTCGAACTCCTCTCATTCAATACCGCTATCGCTCGAATGATGGAATTCGTCAACTTCTTCACCAAAGAAGAAACACGACCACTCTCGGCGATGAAATCCCTGACGTTGCTGTTGGCCCCGTTTGCCCCCCATCTCGCAGAAGAACTGTGGTCTGTGCTCGGTTCCAAGGATTCGCTCGCATACGCACCTTGGCCTGCTTTCGACGAATCCAAGATGAAATCGACCGAGATCGAAGTTCCACTTCAGGTCAACGGCAAGGTTCGAGCCAAAATCACAATTCCCGCAGATTGCACCCAAGGCGAACTGGAAACAGCTGCGCGAAAACATGAGCGACTTTCCGAATTACTGGACGGAAAGGAAATCGTTAAAGTGGTTGTTATCCCCGGGCGTATGGTCAATTTCGTGGTTCGCTGAAGCGAACTTATCGATTCTTTATCTCGCGGCCGGAATGCATGCTGAAGAAGAACCCCGAAAACTCAATTGGAACGGCTGGGAAGCGTAATTCCGACGCCACCAGCAATTCTCGCTACCTTTGCAACTTCCTGATTCGATGCGATAATCCGACCCCCGGGAGGCGTGGCAATGAAACGTATTCAGACACCTTATCAAGAGCCCCGGAAACCCTTGATACGCCTCAATTTCTACGTTTGGTTTTCTAGGATTGGACAGGAATTATGCATGTAGAGTGTTCGGTATGTAGAACACAATACTCTATGCCTCGTGAAGTGTTGGGCGAACGAGCATATTGCCATTGTGGAGCGTTGATGCACTCAGTGAGTACATCGGAATCAAATCAAGAAACGTCGGACGATGAGTTTGACGACGATGAAGGTTTAGACCACCAAGACGAGACCGTAGTCGATTATACGCCAGAGAATACTCGCAGTTTTAGGCGGCGGGCAGAACGCCAAACGTTTCTGGTAGTGGCGTTGCTCTTTTCCCTCTCTACCATCATAAGACTGCTATTCCTCGGAGCGACACTTTTCCCGGATCTCAACCCCGATATCCTCGCTTGGTTACCCATGGAATGCAAACTATCGAATTTCGGAGCATTCGCCTGTTTAGCATTTGCCGTCTACAACATCGCAACGCTAACCGGCTGGCTCTTGGAAGATCGATGGGGTTGGTGGATGGCAATCATTGGACTCCCGTGGGGAGCTTGCCAATGGATCGCCAGCGGATTCGTGACGTCGCTTACAAGCGAACCAGCATGGAGAGGCTACCTAGTAATGGGAATCGGGCTTTTGCTGATACCAGCTTTGAGCTTTCTACTTTGGATGATGCTCGGAAGAAAAATGCAGAACCGTTACGGAGTACTCTCGAGCCAGACTGGCCCCCTCGTGCTCGGTAATTTCCTCGGTGCTCTGCTAGCCGGAGGCTTCGCAGTTATCTTGCTTCAGCAGTTGCGCTAAATCCAAACTTTTAATCGACCGTCGAGTCGACCGGGTAATGCTCGGTCGACCCACCGGTGGATCTGCTGCCTGTTGTAACGTACCGAGAAATGTCCGCAGATGATGACTTCATTCTTGAAGTCATTTTTTCGATCGACGAAATCATCAAGGTGCATATGTCCATCTTTATGAATCCTATCCTTGCGATGATCTGGCGCTAAAAAAGTCATCTCGGTGATAAGGATCTTCGCTTGATACATCTCAGGGTTTCGATCCAAGCCTTCAGGAGCGGTATCGCCCGTATAAGCGACCAATGGAATCCGGGTTTCGGTTGTGACTTCTTCCCCAGAGAGTTTCAAATCCCTGATCTGCTCGCCGGTAAGTTGCAAATACTCTGTTTTCAGCTTCTTTCGACGCTCCCAAACAATGAATCCCAATGCTGGAATGGAATGCTTCATCGCATGGGTGCTGACCACAAGCTCCCGAGATAGTTCGATTTCTTCGTTCTCACGAATCGAGATCAGCTTACAAGGCATACGCCCACGATCAAGGCGCGATACAACTTTGAGCATCTGATCGATTGTTGCAGTTGCATAGTCCGGCACATAAAGAATCGGCGGATCCATTTTCATCATCCGCCGCCTGGCAACGTACGATGGAATCGCTGCGATGTGATCCAAATGCGGATGGGAAATGAAATAGCGAGGCAGAGACATAAAGTCCCAAGGCTGTGCTCCGAGATCAAACCCGATTTTCAGCTCGGACACTCTCCAGTAACTTTGAACAGCCGCTCGTGAATATCCGTCGATCGTCAGACCTTGATGATGCAATTCCAGCGTAGGAGCGTTGTCGACCGAGCCAATCGAATCAACGGCGTCGTGAAGGTCATTCGAACTCGCGGATTCTCGATTCTTACTGCTGTTCGATTCTGTAGACGGATTCGGTTTCATCTTTACAAATCTGACTGGAGGTATTCCGAAAGCAATTCTTGAACAAGCGGCAGCAACTGCGACTTGGCACGGGCAGACCAATTCAAAACATCTGCATGGTCTGTAACACTCGCTATATCACTGTTAGCCACGTTGGTGACGATGGAAAACGCAAGCACGTCAACTTGATGTGCGAACGCTATGTTTGCTTCCGGAACCGTACTCATTCCTACCATATCCGCCCCGAGATTACGGAACATGCGGTACTCCGCCCGTGTTTCGTAGTTCGGCCCTAAAGTAGCCCAGTAAGTTCCGGTCGGAAGTGAAAAACCCAACTTAAGAGCGGTGTTTTGAGCCCGCTGAATCCATTGCCGATCGTAGGATATGCGATGGCGTCCGACAACATTCATCGCCGATCCGATAGTACGACTAGAGAGCCCGGGTCGGAACATGCCGTCGATATGTGAGTCGATCAACACGATTTGTCCACTATGAAACCTCGGATTCACCCCACCAGATGCATTCGAAAGGATCAATAGTTCAATGCCGAATCCCAACAAAGTCCGCACGGGTAATGCAGCCTGAGCACCTTGCCATCCTTCGTAGAAGTGACAGCGTCCTTGAAGTGCCACGACTTCGGTTCCTGCCAATCGACCCATAATCAATCGGCCCGCGTGCCCGCTGACATGCGCTACGGGGAAACCAGGGATTTCACTGTAGGAGATCGAAGCTACGCTCTGAATACTTTCCGCTAAATCTCCAAGCCCGCTACCGAGGATGATTCCTACCTTCGGCTGGAAACCAGGGCATCTCGATCGAAGAAATCCGATAGCGTGGCCCAATTCGTCGTTCGCTCGAGAGTCTTCAAACTTTCCAAATGGCTCCATGGTTGCTTGGGCCCGCTCCTTCCTACGCCTATCCCACGAAACAAATTAACCGTTTCGCGCTACGTCGGCTTCCAAAACCCCTGTCACCATCGTCGAGAGTCGAGGAGCCGCATCGTTGGCAATCGCAATTATTCGTTGAACATCAGCGGCTTCCAAAGCATCTGGCAAGCACATATCGGTGATGACCGAAAAACCAACCGTTCGCAGTCCGCAATGGGTCGCAACAATCACTTCGGGAACGGTGGACATACCGACTACATCTGCTCCGATGAGCCTCAAAAATCGGTACTCGGCACGTGTCTCTAGATTCGGACCTGCGACCGCAACAAACACCCCCTGGTGAGCCCGGATGTCATGCTTGCGTGCGACGCGAAGCCCCTCTTCGATCAGAAAGTGGTCGTAAGGTTCACTCATGTCCGGAAACCGTGGGCCAAGTCGATCGTCATTGATCCCTATCAAGGGGTTATCCCCCATGAGATTGATGTGATCCTCGATCATCATGATATCCCCTGCTCGATGGTTAGGATTCATACCACCACAAGCGTTGGAGACCATTAAAAGCGAAGCCCCCATCGCGCGCATGATACGCACCGGCAACGTGATTTGCTGCAACGAGTATCCCTCGTACATGTGAAATCGCCCCTCCATCGCAATCACCGGCACTCCGCTAAGTTCACCGCAGACAAGACGCCCCCGGTGCGAAGTTGCAGTTGATTTCAAAAAATGGGGGATCTCGCTGTAGTCAATCGCAGCTTGTACGTTGATCTTCTCCACCAAAGGACCCAAACCCGTTCCTAGGATAATTCCAGCGTGGGGCTTCCTATCCCAAGACTTGCGAATCGTCGCGCAAGCCTCTTGAATTTTATCGTAAAGATCCAACATGATTCGATTCCTGGTGAAAAGTAATGAGGGTAACGAGTTCTAAGGCAACACCCCAAAACTTACTTCAGGATCATATCGTCCACGGTTCGCCCCGATGGAATCATCGGAAGCACATGCTCTTGATAGGGAACTTCCACATCAAGAACAAATGGACCTGGGTAGGAAATCATTTCCTGCAAAGCGGCTTCTAAGTCTGCCTTGCGGCGAACTGTTGCAGCCCCGCAACCGTATCCCTTCGCAATTTGAACGAAGTCAGGATAACGCTCGGCTGCATAGGAGTGAGCTACCGTCGACCCGGGACCGCGAGCCTCCTCGTGATCGATCGGACCTAAATAAGTGTGCGCCCGATTCGATCCCATGAAACGATCTTCCCACTGCACAACCATCCCAAGGTGCTGGTTGTTCAACAGCAATACTTTCACTGGAAGCTTCTCGCAGTGCAACGTCGCAAGTTCTTGGATGTTCATCTGGAACGACCCATCACCATCGATATCGATGACCAACGCTCCCGGATGCGCGGCTTGTACGCCCATCGCCGCTGGCAATCCAAATCCCATGGTCCCCAAACCACTGCTTGAGAGCCAAGTGCGAGGACGTTGGAATTGAAAGAACTGAGCAGCCCACATCTGATGCTGTCCAACCCCCACCGTCACGTATGTCTCTCGATTCTTAGTCATATTCGAAAGGGTGCGAATCGCATGCTGTTGCAATATCCCTTCAAAGGAATCGTCATACTGAAACGGATACTTGGCCTTCAAATCTTTGCATTGCCCTACCCAAGCTGAGATGTCCTCAGGTGCCTCTACAATCTTGTTCAACTCGTCGAGCGCGTAGCGAATCTCGCTTCGAACCGCAATATGCGCAATTTTGTTTTTGTTCAACTCAGAAGAGTCAATGTCGACGTGAACAATCTTGGCGTGCTTGGCGAAAGAAGCCAGGTGGCCCGTGACCCGATCGTCAAAGCGAACTCCAAATGCCAACAACAAATCACAATCGCGAACTGCGTAGTTCGCATAAGCCGCGCCGTGCATACCGAGCATGTCCATCGACAACGAGTCCTCGGCAGGCAGAATTCCGAGTCCCATAACGGTCATGGTGACCGGAATTCCTGTTTTCTTTACAAGTGTGCGAATCGCTTCCGATGCATCGCCAGTGACGACCCCACCACCGCAATAAATCATTGGCCGCTTGCTGTGACGAATCGCAGCTGCGATCTGACGGATCTGCTCAGGTGCAGCATTCGGATGCTTCGTCGGCTTGTAACCTGGAAGATCCATAGCGACATCCTCGAAGACCTCGCACGAATCCATCTGAACGTCTTTGGGCATGTCGACCAGAACCGGACCAGGCCGCCCCGTCGTGGCAATGTGAAACGCTTCTTTCATCACGCGAGCAACATCTTCCACGCGGGTTACCAAATAATGATGCTTGGTGATCCCTCGGCAAATCTCGACGATCGGTGTTTCTTGAAAAGCGTCCGTACCGATGACCGCCGTCGGAACCTGGCCGGTGATCGCAATCAAAGGAATGCTGTCGAGCTTCGCATCCGCAATCGCAGTAACTAGATTCGTCGCACCCGGACCACTGGTGGCCATCACCACCCCAACTTTACCAGTGGATCGAGCAATCCCCTGAGCAGCAAAAGCTCCCCCTTGCTCATGCCGTGGCAAAATCGTCCGAAGTCGATCGGAATACTTGGTCAAGGATTGGTGCATCGGCATCGAGCAACCACCCGGATACGCGAAAATCACATCTACCCCATGGTCCACTAAGGACTTCACCACAATATCCGCGCCAGTCATCACTTGAGATTTCCGAGAGGTACTGGTCTGGGTCGGGGGCATAGAAGGACTCCTTGCTACTTTTTGAGAAAAAAAATGACGCCTCTGTACTATACCATGCAAAATAAATTCCGTCGAACGGACTCGCGGCACGACAACCTGTCGCACTTCACTGCGACAGAGCGACAGATTGTCACCGCCATGAGGTTCCATTCAAGGGTGGCACAGTGCTTAAAAATCAAGCCGCGGCATCATTCTGACAACGAAATCAAACTCGCGAACAGAATTTTCTGAGAATCAGTATCAACGGCACAGGCATTGCTCTGCTCCTTGGCAGAGTGGCAGGCTGTTGTACCTCGATCCTTGCTCCGGGCGTTAAAACCACCCAACCGGTTTTAATGGCGAGAATCGTATTCATGTACCAGCTTGCCACTCTTTTTTTTATCCCCATTTTTGGCTACCAAAGCAGCACTCTTATGCTGGTTCGGTATTCGCTTCCAAAATGCCGCTTCCTAATTAATCCTCTGCAATCTCATCCGCAGACGACTGAGTTCCACCGGGAGATTCAACCCCCCAAAGCTTCAGTTTTCGCTGAAGTGTTCTTACGGAAATTCCCAAGGTATGAGCTGCATGGGTGCGGTTCCCGAACGATTTCTTCAAAGCGCTCAAGATCGCATCGCGTTCAAGTTCATGAAGATTCATGGGTATTCGTCTAGAACTAAACGATTCGGTCTGCGGATTTCCGCTCAGGTATTTAGGCAGATCCCGCAATGTGAGCATCCGCTCTTCACCCATGACCACCATGTTTTCAATGGCATTGCGAAGCTGTCTGACGTTCCCAGGCCAATCGTACTGCGTCAAATAACCAAGCAACTCGGGAGCAACCTCCGGCACATCCCTCAAATGACGCTTCGCGCAGTCTCTCAAAAAATGGTCGACCAGAATCGGGATATCTTCAGGCCGCTCGCGAAGTGGCGGTAACTCGATGCTCAAAACGTTTAGCCGATGATACAGGTCGATTCGAAATTGATCCTGATGAATCATCTCCGCAATTTGACGACTCGTCGCTGCAATCAATCGTATGTCGACCGAGGATTCAATGTTCGTCCCCACCGGAGCAAAAGAATAACTCTCAAGAACCCGAAGCAACTTAGGTTGGAGCGTTAAAGGTAAATCACCAATTTCATCCATAAACAACGTACCGCGATGCGCGGCGCGAAATCGACCTTCTCGGTTTTCTTGGGCCCCCGTGAATGCACCTCGGACGTAGCCAAAAAGCTCCGATTCGATCAAAGCATCAGGCAGGGCCGAAACGTTCACTGCAACAAAGGAAGCATCCTTTCGGCGACTGTTTTCATGGATTGCAGAAGCTACTAACTCCTTACCCGTCCCCGATTCGCCTGTGATCAGTACCGTCGCATCCGAAGATGCCACTCTCAGAATCTGCTTGAAAACATCCTTCATTTTCTCCGATTGCCCGATCATTTTGCCAATCCCACCGATGTCGATGGCGACATCCTGAACACCTCGCATTCGCATCGGCAAGTAGCGATTAAGCAATACCAATAACTCCTCTGGCTTAAGCGGCTTGGTCAAATAGTCTGTAGCCCCAAGCTTCATCGCCTCTACAGCCGAATGAATATCCCCATATGCGGTCACCATCAATACCGGTACCGTCGGCTTCTCACTTCGCCATCTTCGCAACACCGTCAGGCCGTCATCTTGCCCTAACCGCAAATCGCAAACAACTAAGTCGACCGGCGAATCAAAAGCTTGTATCGCCTCCCGATGATTGCTTGCCCCCGTCGCACGATATCCCTCTGAACGCAGAAGGCGGATCATGGCATCGCGCTCGCGAATCTGGTCTTCAACGACCAGTATGGATAGACCTGTATTCATTTTGCACCATCACCTGCGTGTCTTGGATCGGAAAATTCGTGGGGTTCGCAAGCACTACTGGCCGGCTGGCTTTCAAACCGGTCGACTCGAAGCGAGCAACGAGATGTATTTGAAATTTCATACCACCCAGTTTCTCGCTGCGTGTAGACGAAATACTTCCACCGTTGACTTCAAGTAAATTTCGAACCACTGCAAGTCCCAGGCCAACTCCATCTTGCCGAGTGCTGTAAAACGGCTCAAATATTTTTTCGTACAATTTGTCGTCGATCCCAGGACCGTCATCTTGCACCACAATCTCAACCATATCGTTCTGTCCAAACACGCTGATTTCTATGTTGCCGCCGTTAGGCATAGCGTCCCGAGCATTTTGCAGCAAATTTAGCAAAATCTGCTTGAAATGCTTCGCTGATATCCTGGCCCGCACATTCGAAGAAACTTGCGGAACTTTCAAGTGGATTCCGTGATGCTGGTGAATCTGCTTCATAAAACGATCGACCGAGTGGATTTCCTCATCGATGTCAATCCAGTTCTCCTGTTGAGACTCCACCCTCGCAAACCCCAATAACTGCCCTATCAAATCATTGACCCGTTCCAACTCACTTACGGACTCTCGGATCATCACCGATGCATCCTCCTTCGTTACCGTCGACTCACCGCGAATCAACTTCTCAGAGGTAAACAGGTTTAGTCGTACGGCGTTTAGCGGATTGCGAAGCTCGTGGGCTATCCCTACGATCAGTCGACTTAGGTCAGCCAAACGGCGCGTTTCCGCTACCTTCAAGGCTTCCTCGAGTGCACGCGTCTGAAGCCCCAATCGGAACAACGTCCATGATGTTACGGTCACAATGGAAATCATCGACAAAAGAATCGCTGCCCATACAATCCACCGAGATCTCTGCGATTCAACCAACCTACTCTCAATCCAAACTTTGGGTACCGCCGTCGCATAGGAGCCTACAACCTGATCTCCCTTCTCCAACGGTATCTTCACTTCAATCCCCCACAACTGTTGATCCCCGACTTGAATCGATACTTCCTGCACAGTCCGAGGAAACCCATCCAAGGGAATGGCCGACAAAACCCGAGCACCAGATTTCGCAATATCCCCAGCACAGGACAAAATCTCGCCCCGCCGCCCCTCTACGACTGAATACATCCGATCCGCAACACGCACAACCGCCCGCTCCCAGTGATCCTTCAACCACTCCTGTACCTGCGGTTCGCGAAAATCATCAAGAGTCTTTCCGTTCTTGAGATCGGTTTCGATACGTACCACCGTCCTCTCGACGTGGGATTGCAATTTGGCAATCTCCGACGAATAAATCAACTTCCGTCGATTCGAAAGATCATTCGCCAAACCTACAAAACAAACCACAGCGACAAAAATCAATGCCGCTAGGATGAAAACCATCGGTGCCCGATGCATCCAATTGGAAATCGCAATTTTTTCAATCAGTTTCCTAGACACCCCTGACCTCCCACTAAAATGGCTTTCTCTGTCTTCCATTATGCTTCATAATGATCCGCTATGGAACCATCCGCGACTTTCTCCCGACTCGTCTTCGCTCAGCCCAACTACTCCTTTGAAGATATCCCCGTGGGATTATCTCAATCCGACGCGCTGGATCTGCACATCGCCTGGACCTCGCTCTGGCACCCGGAAATCTTACATCTGCTCGGTTTCCTACCCGAAACCCGCCGAACAGACACCAACGGGCTCGATGTCGAACAAGCCTTAATCATCGTCCCAAACGCTTCAAAAGAAAAACTCGACCAAACCCTCGAAGAACGAATCGCTGTCTGCGGATCGAAAATTCTTTTCTCGAATTCCTTACCGCGACTTCGACTCTTCCAAGAAATCCTCTCGCTGTGCACCGAAAGTTCTACGTCAAATTCTACGGCCGATCAGCCCCGCTCTGAACCTCCTGAAGCCCTAGAACTCACGAACGACTTCTTCGCTTTCGGCTTCGCTGTCCAACAAATCCAATGCATGGCCAGAAAACTTCGATACAGCTTCAACCTCGATTGGATGGTCGTTAGCGAACAAATTCTCTCAGCCGCAAATCACTTCCACCTGAAACAATGGGAAGATTGCGAACGCTTCCTCGCCGCCGCCTTCGATTCCCTCTCGCAAGAACGCGATCGATACTGCTCTCAGCAAGCCTACCTGCTGAACCTGATCCTTACCGCCCCCGTCGATCCCTCGAAACCCTCAAGCCCACTGGGCAAGCCACTCTCTGAGGAACTCTCAAAACCTACCCCAGCAAGCCTCCTGATTTCCTCAGAATCCCTCCATCGCATTCAAACCCTCAATACGGACGCTTGGAACCTAATCCAATCACGCCTCGATGAGAAAAGCCTCGCTCTCATCGGCGGATTCTCCAAAGAACTGCGGCACACCTACCTAAGCGAACTGTCGCTGCTTCGTAGCCTCTCTCAAGCAAGGCGCGAAAACGCAACACTAAACATCCCTCCTACCACCGTCCTGACGCAGTTTCACCCCAGCATTCCCGGATACCTACCTACCATCGCAAGGCTTCATGGATTCCAAGGCTCCTTGATCGCCAAATTTTCAGACGGAACAATCCCCGAAAAGGAACACGCAAAACTCCGCTGGCAAGAAACCTCAGATGGCTCAGGTCTCGATACGATCCTCGGTCACGTGATCGATGCAAATGATCCTCTTGCCATCCTCAACCTTGGCACCGATATGGCAAAACAACTCGATTACCACCAAGTCCCCACCCTGGTAATCGCACATTGGCCAAATCGTCAATGCGTCCCCTTCGATGACCTCCTACGCGTCGCCTCTCGCTCTCCCGCCCTCGGAAAATGGATCCAAGCCGATGAGTACTTCGAATCAACCTCGCAACCCTACTGGTCGGAACAATTTTCCACCCCTCAATTCCCCTTTCCCATAAAAAAACCCTCTCCAAATCTGCACGGTCTGCAAATAGGTTTGATTCGCTTGCAAGCTCTCCTTTACCGCTCCGAACGGATCCAATCCGCTCTAGAACTCCTGAAACTTCTCAACCAGCAAGCTTCCAACCTCAACCCTTCCGAACCTCATAAATCGACCTCTCTTACCGAACTGACATCGCGGCTAGAGAAGCATCTCTCAACCCTCGACCTTGTCGCATCGCACGACTCAGATTTTTTAGATTCACCCGAATCATGGTACTCCAACCGCCTCGCCGATACTCTCGCTCTCGAAACACAAACCGGCTTGGCCCTTCAAAAAGCCCTAAGAGCCGAAAACTCCTACACAATCCTCAACCCTACCTCCGCTGCCGCACGGTTGAATCTGAACATTCCAACACCACAAAGCAGCCTAATCCTCAAAGATAACGATCGCATCGTCCAAGCATGCGATGCCCCCGACAACCTCGGAACTGAACTGCTTGTCGATGTTCCACCCTTCGGTTTCACGTGCTTACAAACTTCTTCCATCGACACACCCTCTGCTCAAAAAATCGCAAAAGAAAACGCTCAACGACGCTCCAAAAAACCCGGACTCTTCGCCAAATGGCTCGGACACTCCGATGCGATCGCTAAAACCGAAGGCTTGCTGTCGAACGAGTACATGGAAGTCCAATTCGATCCCTCTAAGGGGCATCTCAAGTCGATGTATATCCGCGATCAACGCGGTAACCGACTCAGCGCGATGCTCTCTCTCCTCGATCAACCTCTTAATATCGCTTGCAAGCCTCGCGAAGATCAATTCCTAACCCTACAGGCCACCAAGCTCGATGTTTCCAATCCATCCGAGCACACGGGCCAAATCGCAATCGAAGGTTCTTTCACCACAGGATCACCTTACGCATCCGTCGACCAGCCCAAGCCACACTTCAAACAAACCTTCACTATGGTGAAAAACACCAAGTGGCTACAAGTTCGTATCCAAGGTTCCGGACTCGACCGTAACCTTCACACTCCTGTTTGGCGAATGATTTGGCCTAGCGAAGCTGCTAGCTTGGCCCTCTGGGCTAACGGAAACAAGTCGAAATGGCTCGCACCCTTACAAGCCTCCACCGAAGTCATCGAAATCGACGACGCGCAGTACAAACTCTATTTCGCCACCGGCGGACTAAGCTTCCATCGCAAAATCACCCCCAACCAACTCGCCACCTTCCTACCCATCGATCACGATGGCTCCCTCGATGTCACCTTCTTCGTCGGCTTGCAATGGCAACGACCATTGCAAACCGCAATGGAACTCTTCGCCCCCACCTGGATTGTTCCTCCCCATGCAAACCAATCCAGCGCAAACCAAACCCCTCTTTCAAAACCGAACTCCAAACCACAACAAAGCGCTTGGCTTATCCAGTCCAACCACCCCAACCTCAACGTAAGCCTTCTTCCACCCGAGTATCACCTCACAAATTCCCTCTGCAACAAAAAACTCTCACCGACTCCTCCGCCGGAATCATCAACGGCCGACTCAACGGCCGAGTCTACAGTCGACTCCACGGCAACCGGATCTAATGCTACAAATCCAAACCCCATGCCCCAAGAGCCAACCTTTACTCCCGACGCTCTGCTGTGGGTGCGTGAATCCGCCGGCATTTCCGCCACCGCAAAAATTAGTTTGCCGAAAACCCCTCAGATTGCCTTCAAGATGGATTTCACCGGCCAAACTCTGGATAAACTGGAATGCGATGCACAATCCGTGCAAGTACCCTACGGCCCTCACGAACGCTTCCTCCTAGGAGTGAATTTCGATCCACCCAAGAGCGGTGCAAGCCAACAGCAACAGTGAGCATCAAAGCAAGTACCAATGAACCGGCCCACCGATTCCCACGATCTGACAAATCAAACAATCAGTGGATATAGCATCCTGCACCGACTCGGTGTCGGGGGAATGTCCGAAGTCTACCTGGCTTTTCAAAACTCGCTCCACCGTCACGTAGCCCTAAAAGTCCTTCGCGCTGACTTCGTCGGCTCCGACGAACACGAACAACGTTTCCTCCAAGAAGCCCGCTCGGTCGCTTCGCTGATGCATCCGAACATCGTACAAGTCTACGATGTTGGTAAATTCGAATCCGTCCATTACATCGCTCAAGAATACGTACCGGGTAGCAACCTCAACGCGTTCATTCAACGCCGTGGAGCCCTGCCTCTCGACGAAGCCGTCTCTATTCTTTGGCAAGCCACCTCCGCACTTCAAAAAGCCGCGAGCATCGGACTCGTTCACCGCGACATCAAACCGGATAACTTGCTGCTAACCCCAGACGGAGAAGTCAAAGTCGCGGACTTTGGACTCGCCCGCGCACGCGGTCAAAACCAAAACCTAACCGCCGTCGGTGTCGCTCTCGGCACCCCACTGTACATGAGCCCGGAACAAATCCAAGGCTTCTCCGTCGACTCTCGCTCCGATCTGTATTCCCTCGGTGCCACGGCTTACCACATGCTCGCAGGTAGACCCCCATTCGCGGGTGAAACCGCTCTAGCACTGGCCATGCAGCACATTCAAGCGGAACCGGTACCCCTCGAACAACTTCGCCCCGACCTACCGAAATCCCTCGTTGACATCGTCCACAAACTTCTGAGAAAAAGCCCCGAAGATCGCTTCGGCTCTGCCATGGAACTCAGTCGTGAGCTTCGCGGCTTTATCGACGAACACCTTCAAGGTCGCGGGGATAAGATGATCCCCTTCTCCGGACTCGTTATCGATCATCAAGCCATCACTGCCAGCGCAGCGACCGAAGAACTGCAACTCTTGATCAATAACCAAAAGAATTCAAAATCAAGCGGAAGAAACTTAAAAGCCACAATCGATCCGTCCCAAGACTCATCAACGGATGTACGTTCCTCATTAAGCCCACGCGCGAAACTAAATCAACGATCGAGACGCATTTTCGCTTGGTGCATCCTACCACTCCTATGCACGACACTCCTCAGTTTCTCCCTGCTGCGTCTCGATCTTTTTGCGAATCAATCGTCGAGCACCGCAGGGGTCACTCGCGAGTCCTCGATCCAACGACAATACGCCACCGCTCTCCTCGAGAACGATCTGAAGAACTGGAACGCCATCAGCGAATTCTTCCCACCAACCGACGCGGTCTCTCGGAACTACTATCTGAAATCGCAACTTCAAATTGCAAGACTACGGATCGAGGGTGAGGACTATCCCGCCGCCTCACGCACGTTGCTTACTATCATCGACTCCCCCTACGCTGACGATGTCCTACGTACCGTGGCTCGCATCGAATTCGGCTGGACCCAACAACGACTCAAACGCGCTGGTCTGCGCAACGAATGGTACGATCGAGCCATGCGCGATCTTTCGACGATGGTTCCAGAAAAACAAAAACTCATTCGCGAAGCTCTCCCATCAAGAGTAAGAACTGACTGGGAGACGGTCGACTACCTGAACCAATCCCCCACCGAACCGCAACCGGCAACCCCCAAGCCCGAGAGCAGCGTCCCTCCCCCCACGGTCTCCCAATAGGTGTGAACTTGCTCGCCAGTCGCCTCCGCTCCGCATTGATCTTGCTCTCGATCGTACTTGCATGCATGTACCTCGATGTAGCTTATCCACTGAGCAACACTCCCGGGCTCTGGATGATCCCCTTTTTCGCCACACTCGCCTTGGGCACCGTCAACGAAGCTTGCCGCATTGCAGAAAAAGCATGGGATACTAAAACCAAACTCTCACCCATGATCGTCCTTGTCGCGATCTTCTTACCTGCATACCCAGAATTCGCTCAGTGCTACGAAAGCTTGACAGCGAATCGAACCAGCCATCTGACACAATCCGCAAATTCCCTTGATAAATCGCAACTATCCGATTCGACGAACAATGCAATTCACACCCCACAGGCGGATCTCCATCAAGCCAAAAGCAACACGTGGACTCGACTTGGGGTAACCCTGACCGGTACGTGGTTCTTAACTGCTTGGATGGGGCTGCAAACCATGCTCCGATACCAATCTCCTAAAGATGCTCTCGGTTGGTTGCTCAGTTGCGGATTGCTCCTCTACTTATGTGTCCCCTTTGCTTGCTGGTGGATCGATCGACAAGTCGGTGATCAACTCACTGCCATGCTGCGAATCATCGGGATCGCCTTAGTTACGAAAATGTCCGATGTAGGGGCTTACTTCGTGGGGAAATCGATCGGAAAACATAAACTCGTTCCGGTTCTTAGCCCCAAGAAAACTTGGGAAGGTTTCATCGGCGGTCTTCTTGCCGCTTGCATCGTCTCTGTGGCATACTTCGCAACCGTCATCCCTCGCCACTCATCCCCTTTGAACCTACAATCTCTTGAAGGACTCCAATCTTTCCTCGGGCCAATCGCTCTCGGTTGCCTCTTGGCTATCGGAGGACTCTTCGGTGATCTTATCGAATCAATGCTCAAACGATCCGGGGACGTCAAAGATAGCGGCAGCACCCTACCAGGTCTCGGCGGAATATGGGACGTCTCGGACTCCTTGATTCCCGCTGGAATCATCGGACTATTAGCCATCGAATGGGGTTGGATCTAAAAGAAGTTTAAAATTCAACTTAACCCATCGCAACGATTCAACGCGTTTCTAAAAGCTTGAAACGCAAACTTATAACGAGGACCAAGTCACTATGTCGGAATCGACGCTAACCTTAGGGGACCCCCAGTTAGCTATCCAATTGTTCGGGCCGCAAGATAGCCACCTGCGAAAAGTTCGCAACCAACTAGGTGTGGCCATCACCCATCGCAACGGCACCATTCGCATCGCCGGTCCAAGCTCCTCGGTCGATATCGCTACGGGCATTCTGGAAAAGCTAAAAGAAAAGCTGCTACGGGGAAGCCTCATCGATCCCGATGAAATCGACTCGCTGCTACAACACGCCACCGCTCCTGCTTCGAAACTGATCCACCCGGAAAAAACGGAACAACGAGAACTTGGAATCGGAAACACTTCGCGGCGAATCAAACCCCGCACACAAGGTCAAGCTGCTTATGTCGAAGCCATCCGACACCATGACATGACCCTCTGCACCGGACCAGCCGGTTGCGGAAAAACGTACCTCGCCGTTGCCACGGCCGTCGAAGCCTATCGGGCGAAAAGCATCCGAAAAATCGTCCTCGTGCGCCCCGCCGTCGAAGCCGGTGAGAGCCTCGGATACCTCCCAGGTGACCTAAACGAAAAACTCAATCCCTACCTGCGTCCCCTCCTCGATGCAATCAACGAAATGGTGGACTTCGACCAAGTCAAGTTCTTGATGGAACAAGATGTCATCGAAGTAATCCCGCTCGCCTACATGCGTGGTCGGACCCTAAATCACGCATTTATCATCCTAGACGAAGCCCAAAACGCGACCGTCGCACAAATGAAAATGTTTTTAACCCGGATGGGAGAAGGCTCAAAAGTCGTTGTTTCCGGGGATATATCCCAAGTTGACCTCCCATACGGCGTCACCAGCGGCTTGCGAGACGCTATCCAACGCTTGCAGGGAATCGATGAGATCGCCATCATTAGACTTCAAGAATCCGATATCGTGCGGCATCGACTCGTCCAAAGGATCGTCGCCGCCTACGAACACCCCTCCAACAACTCCTCCCGCTCCATCGGTCCTACCGATCATTCCTAACAGAGTGAATTCCTAACGGAATTGTATCCAGGTACTCGCCTAACCAAATGACCCAAGTCAACCCGAAGAAGAGTCGCAGCGAACGCGTAGCGTCACTAAAGCTTGGAAAGCTAGATTGGCAAATCTGGCTTGATCGACTCCGCAGCACCGATGTCCTGATTCGATTCGCCGTCGCTGCAACCGCTGCATTGCTTCTGACGCTCCTGGTACGCGGGTGGGAGCCTCCCTTCCCCTATCGAATCGGATACGTTCCCCCACGCGCAATCCCTGCTCGCGTTCCCTTCCAAGTCGAAGACGATGTGCAGACCGACGCTCTTAGGATCCAAGCTGCTCGAGAAGTTCTCTGCATCTACGAGAACCGTAAAGAACCACTGGTGCAACTTCGAGGAGCCATGAAAGACGCGCTGTTCTCCTTGCGCACACAACAACCCTCAAACGAACTCTCGGACATCCAACAAGAAAATCTACACGCCTTCGGCATCACCCCACCAAACGCGGAACCCCTGCGAGATGGGGGAAAAATAATTACCAACGAACTAGCTATCGAATGCATTCAAAAAACTCTTGCTACCGATGCTGAAATTTCGAAATACGATTCGGCCATTCGGGAAATATTCGACCCAATGGAAGAACTCGGACTCCTGCAGTCCCTCCGTCACGATAGCCATAAAGGAAATCAACGCTTCATCAAAGTTATCTCCGTCGGTGATGAAGGAAATCGACGGGAAGTCGATGTCGCTCGCGTCCGTATCGCCGAAGTCCTCGTAACACTCAAGTCCTCCCTCGAACGCGAATTCACGAACCAATTCGGAGAAGGAACATCGCGACTCCTGGCCCTTATGGCCCACCGATACATCTCGAACAAAATCCAAGAGACTCTCTCGTTTCGAGAAGACCTCAGCAACGTCGCTCGGCTCAACGCAGTAAAAGAAGTCAAGCCAGCGATGATCTCCTATGAAACCACATACGGCACCGTGGTAAGCATGGGGAAACTTCTCGGGGCAAAGGAAATTCGACTCCTCCGAGCCGAACACGATGCTTACCTTCGGCAAATGGGTTGGGGACTGCGATTCCAACGTCTCCTCGCTTTCCTCGGACTTCTTACCGCCCTGTGCTTCCTGTGCGGGTTTTTTATCTACCAATCCAAAGACAGTTCGCCAATCTCGCAAACCGAAAGCTTCCTTAGGCTTATCGGACTATGCTCAGCTACGGTCCTCGCTGCCGTCTTCGCTTCCCAAGACCCTTTTCACGTTGAAATTATTCCAGTCACCCTCTGTGCAATCACCGCGACGATTATCTACGGAAAACCAACCGCCCTGATGCTCATGGCCGCGATCTCCTTGATCATCGCTTTCAGCACCGGGGTCGACCTTAGCGAGTTTATCCTCCTGTCGAGCGCTGCGGCCGGCGCAATCCTGCTGTGCGGTCGTATCCGAAACCGAACGCGATTGGTTTACGTTGGCTTCGGTGTCGCATGCATCGTCTTCGCAACTTACCTCGGACTCGGAGTCCTTACCGGACAATCTCTCGAAGTGATCTCCGATAACTACGCATCGGAACTCGGAGACCCAAAAACAGGCTTCTCAAGCCGACTTATTTACGAAGCTCTAAAGCAATTCGCATTCGTCGCCCTATGTGGGCCCTTGATGACCGGCATCCTCCCCTTCATGGAACGCTTCTTCGATATCCAAACCGACCTGACCCTTCTCGAACTCAGCGATATGAGCCACCCATTGCTCCGACAACTAGCGCAAAGCGCGCCGGGTACTTACAACCACACCATCTCCGTCGCTTCCCTCGCTGAACCAGCCGCAGAAGCCATCGGCGCAAACGGACTCTTAGTGCGTGTCGGCGCGTGCTTTCACGATATCGGCAAAATCTTAAAACCGAACTACTTCGTCGAAAACCAAATGCCAGGCGTCAATCGCCACGATACCTTGCAACCCGAACTCAGCACCCTCGTAATCATCGCGCACGTCAAAGACGGCGCGGACTTGGCACGACAAAATCGAATCCCTCAACGGATCATCGATTTCATCGAACAACATCACGGGACAACCCTCGTGGAATACTTCTTTCGACAAGCCCAAAAAGAAAATGTCGGAAACGAAGACAACGAAGAAGTCTCCGAACGAATGTTCCGGTACCCAGGTCCGAAACCTCAATCGAAAGAAGCTGCAATTTTGATGATCGCCGACGCGGTAGAGAGCGCTAGCCGCGCTCTGAAAGAACCCACCTCTTCGCGTATCCAACACCTCGTCGATGAAATCGCCATGAAAAAACTTCTCGATGGTCAATTCGATGAATGCGATCTGACCCTCAAGGAAATCGATCTGATCAAACACTCACTCGTCAAAAACCTTAACGCTGTCTACCACGGCCGAGTGAAATATCCTGATCAACAATCCGCAGGGTAACTTCGAACACTTGCGGCCCCCCACGTTGCATATTACATTCTCAACGCCCTGAGAGTAATTCTACCCCGAAGTAACCGACGTCGCCCCCGCAGGCTCTGACGATGTCTGAACCATCATCCAAAGCCCCACCCCCGTTCCCAGCTGAACCTCTTACGATCAAGCTCGATCGGCCTCTGGAATCCCTTACATGGATCGGCCGATCATTGGTGCTTGCCGAACTCTCCCGCTTGGCCTACGGCCCACCCGAACAGATTTCCAAAGTCGTCTACCCCGCCGGCATCGACCAATGCGAATTCATTCAAGAAGCCGGCTCAGAAGCCTACGTGTTCGGAACTCGATTCGATTGCCTTGTGGTAGCACGCGGAACCGAGCCAACCAAATGGGACGATATCTCCGCTGACGCGAAAGCCTGGACGATCGCTTGCGAAATCGGACGTGTGCACAGCGGCTTCCACACCCACGTCGATCTGCTCTGGCCAGATATCGAAACCCATCTGCGTGAGAACCAACGCCCCGTCTGGTTCGCTGGCCACTCGCTCGGCGGTGCCATGGCTGCCGTCTGCGCAGTACGCTGCAAACTCTCTCCCATTCCCTCGAACCCTCAAGCCATCTTTAGCTTCGGTGCACCTCGCGTCGGAAACCGAAAGTACGCTTCGTTCTTAAAAATCCGCCATTATCGATGGATCAACAACAACGATATCGTCCCGAGAACTCCTCCCCGGCTCCTGGGTTACCATCACATGGGCCGCGAAATCTACATCAACCGAAAAGGTAAAATAAGCCGTATCCACCAATGGCTTCGATTCCATGACCGGCTGCGCGGCTTCCTCACGTCCCTTCGCCAAGGAAAAATAGACTACTTCTGCGACCACTCGATGAAAGAATACATGCGAATCATTCGCGAGCTCTACGCTTCCGAACAACGCGGCGAGAGAATTCGAACACCTCGCTCTTTGCGGTAAACCCTGCGGATTAAGTCGACTTACCGGTCGCCACTCGACCCATTCTCCACCTGACAATTACCCGTTGCTGTTTTTTCAAGAAAGAGCCACCGGGCGAAGTGCCGAAAGGATAGGTGATTAAACTTAAAGATATCGGTTTCAATCCTTCGATTCTGGCCGGAAGATCCCAATGACACTTCACATGGATCCCTTCGCATCTTTGCAGCAACGCAAATCGCGTCGCCATTTCGCTTTGCATCTGCTCGCGATCGCGGTTGCAACTCACGCTGCGTTATCGCAGGATCTCGTTGCCCAAGATAGCCCCACACCGGAAACCAAAGGTGTACGGTACTTCGCACCCCGTACACTCGACTTTCAATTTGGAATGAAGTTCAAATCGAACGACAACTTCTGCTCAAATCTCTTCGCAACCATCGCCTTTCCAACCGATTGGCCCGAACAAAAAGTAAAACTCAAACTCTCTAATATCCCGCCTAACTCCCAGTGGCAATTTCGCGATCTGCCCCCTAATGCACCAACCACCGCCCGGCAGATGATGATGAGTCTTCCCGGACTTCAACCTAACAATCAACTCGACATGGTGTTTGATGTCGAAGTAGAGAAATCCTTCATCGACCCTCCTTCCGACACCTCGGTCTTTGTTATCCCCAAGAAAATTCCCAAGGAGCTTAATTGGTTCATGGGCAACAGCCCAATGATTGATGCAAACGCCTCAGACATTAAACGCATCGCTAAATCGATCAAAGACTCAAAACCCGAGTCCGCTTGGCAACACGTCGAAGCCCTCTACGATTGGGTGCGCGAGAATATCGAATACCGCAACGGTCCTATCCGAAACACCCGCGAAGCAATGAAAGATAAACAAGGGGATTGCGAAGAGATGACCGGGATCTTTATCGCCCTCTGCCGAGCTAGCGGTATCCCCGCTCGCTGCGTTTGGATCCCCGACCACTGCTACCCAGAATTCTACTTAGAAGACGACGAAGGGGATGGGCATTGGTTTCCATGCCAAGTCGCCGGAGACCGACAGTTCGGCCAAATGCACGACTATCGCCCCATCCTGCAAAAAGGGGATCGCTTCAAAGTTCCCGAATATACCTCGCCGCAACACTACCTCTCTGAGTTCTTCCGCTGCACTCAGAAATCGGTCGGCCCACGAGATCCCGAAGTCGAACCCATCCTCGATCTAGGTCCCCTTCGCGCCGAAATCGATGCTCTCCAAGCTCAAGCACCCGGCAATCAGCAACGCGGTAATAATCAACCCGATAACGAAAGTCCTTGATTTCCAAAACCCCTTTCTGCTTAAAATTCGGTGCGATTAAGGCGCAACCCTAACCTAGAAATTCACCGACCGCCCGAATACCTTTTCTTGCATCAGGACAACGCGTGGCCCATCCTACTTGTGATCGATGTCAAACCGAAGTCGACCTCGGACGAGAGATTCATTTTCATATTACCATCGAAATCGAAGCAGGCGGGTTCGTTGAATCCGACTCTTTCGATGAACCAACCGATCGATTCGATCGGTTGGAAGAAACCCTCGCAAACGCCGACTCAACATGCGATGCAGATTTCGAAGAAGCGTGGTTCCAAAGCAAGCAGTACATGCTTTGCCAACCTTGCTACCAAAAATATGTACGCAATCCTCTCGCAAAAACCAACTCCTGAAACGTCGAATCTGCCGCGATGCGCAACCTCCGAAACCTCTTGTTGCCCCTCGCCGCATCACCCCTCTCATCGCTAGCCTCGCTGTTGCTAGCCGCGCCGCTCCTTCCTAAGCCCTTGCTAGTTACTGTGCTTCTGATTGCATCGTTGCAAACAACATCTTCGTTTTTTGCAACCCAAGCTTGCACATGCCAACCACCATCGCCATCAGCACCAAACTCAACTCAACCCGCACAAGCATCACCATCGCAGACTTCCAGCCATCCAACAACCCGCCAGCCTCGCGCGCGATTCGACGCGATCCACTCTCACACTTGGATTGACACTCTACCTACCCCTGGCTTAAACGACTATCACTTGTTATCGAGTCCATCCCGCGCCGCCTCCACGCTCCGATCACTCGGATGGCAGATCGATCTGCAATTGGCCCCCTGGAGTCGCGAGTCGCTCACGGACGTGGACTTGATCGTCTTGAATCTGGTCTCCGCCGATCTCCCCCCGTTCCTCGTCTCCGAGATCGAAGCCATCGAAGCGTTCCTTCGGGACGGTGGTGGAATGATCGTCATTACCGACCATACGAATTGCTATTTCCACCATCATGTACTCGGCGCACTGTTCGCCAAGCTCGACATCACCCTTGCGAACGAAACAGCTTGCGAACGCGTTCCGATGAAACTCGCAAGCGGAAACGGATGGATTCGCATCGAGTCATTCAGCGATCACCCAATCGTCGAAGGAATCCGTACCCTAGGAATTCAAACTGGAGGAATCACCGACTCGCGTTTCGGGATCGCATGGACAAGCCCACAAGGATGGGGAGACCTCGGCAGGGTTCCAAAGTATGGAGAAGGTCAAGATGTCGGTTTCTTCGGCGACTTTCAACAGCAACCTCATGAGCGTGTGGGCCCTCTTCCAGTTCTTTCCGCCAAGTCGATCGACAAAGGTCGCATCGTGTTAATCGCAGACCAAAATGCCGTTGGAAACATGTTCATTGGATACGCAGATAATCGATTGATGTGGATCCAAGCGGCGTATTGGGCAAGCTCACAGAAGCGACCGCAGGCAGATGAAATTCAATCAGGGTTTGCACCCGATCCCGATCGCACGTTGATATGGTGCTTCGAACCGATTTCCCAACACAAATCCTATTGGGGATCTACCGATGCGGATCGCAATTATCACGCATTCGGGTTGCTCTCAAAGCATGCCGACCCAAGAGCCACCGATCAAGCAATCCCGGACGCCGCTTGGATGATCGTTCCTGACCCCAGCATCTTTGATGATCCTGCGTATTTAAAAAACATAGAAGGTTTTCTTGCTGATCCGAAACATCAAATGCTCGTCCTGCAACCGAACCCTCTCGCAACTCCCAACACCCCTCCAAACTCTTTGGAATGGTTGCAATACTTCGAGATCGACCAAAACGACCAAGTCGTCGAAGTAAAAGAGATTCGTAGTTGGAAAACCAAATCGGGATCGAAGATCCATGTATTACCCAAGAGCGATTGGGAGAACCGGGCGATTGCAACACCCTATAAGATACGAAGCGACGAGGAAGAGACTCGCGATTTGCAACGGATGGAATTCTTATGGAGACAGGGAATGTCTCGAATCGGATCACTCGATGCCCAATTCAACATCCCCAAGGACTAACTCCCCCTCAGTACCTCCCAGCCTCCCTCTCTCTGTGCCTCCGTGTCTCTGTGTTTCAAAAATCCCCCCTACACTCTCCCCGCTCCCTGAAATTCCGCCATACTAGACTCTCGCAAGCAAGCGAGACTCAAAGAGCAGTCAAACGATTTCTGGCGGACCGCAAGTCTGCAGCGGACTCAAACTAAGTTACCTTCACCATAAAACCAACCAACATTCACAGATGATCGTCAATAAATTGAGAGCATGGCTTCGTCCGCTCCGGATCGCCTTCGCGAAAAATTCCGATGGATTTCTCAGGGATGTATCCGGAGTTGTTCATGTAGGTGCAAATGCAGGACAAGAACGGTACATCTATGACGATTATGGTTTGAATGTTCTCTGGGTTGAACCGATTCCTGAAGTCTTCACTCAACTCAAAGCCAATATTCGGAACTTGAAGAACCAACTTGCAGTCCAGGCTCTCGTTACAGATCTCGACGACAAGGAATACGTGTTCCATATCGCAAACAATAACGGAGCGTCTTCGTCTATTTTAGATCTCAAGCACCACCGAGATATTTGGCCGAGCGTCGACTACACCACGACAGTGAAACTTAAAAGCACTACCTTGCCTAGCTTGCTTGAGAGGGAAGGTATAGACGCCAGTGGATACGATGCATTGATCATGGATACGCAAGGATCGGAGCTGCTTGTGTTGCGAGGAAGCGTCCCCGTTTTGAGGCACTTCAAGTTCATCAAAACCGAAGTTCCAGACTTTGAATCCTATGAAGGTTGCTGTCAATTATCCGACATGGACTCCTTTTTGAGCGAACATGGCTTTAAAGAATTCTCCCGCAGGAAGTTTGCTAGCCGAGCAGAAGGTGGAAGCTATTTTGACGTGATCTACAAGAGGCAGTCCTAAAGTAAGCGTTGCCCAAGGCTGATTGAGTTGCTCATCCACGTGTGGTAACCTCACGCGATAAAGCATAATCCTCACCCCTGTGAGGTCTGGGAAAGCATCTATGTTTATCCGCTGAGTCGTAAGGAAGCAGGTAGCACATTTGGATATTTCGACCGCACAAGCAGAAATGCGAAGAGCTTACTTGCGCGGTGGTCCAGGTGCCATCGTCTCAGGTGTAGTCTGGTTGGCTGCTGGATTCGCAGCATCAGTATCTAGCGTACCTATCGGCTTTGCCGTTTTGTTTTTCGGTGGAATGCTGATCTTCCCTGCCGCAACTTTCATTGTCCAGGTAATATTGCGACGTGATCCAGTTTCCAAAAACAACCCTGGTTCTTGGACGGTAATTGAAACCATATTTCCAATGATCGGCGGATTGCTAGCCGCTTGGCTACTCATGCCATATCGCTCGGAGTTTGTTTTTCCGATGGCAGCAATTGCGGTCGGCACACACTATTTTGGATTTCGCACCGCGTACGGTGACTGGACCAATTGGGTCCTTGGAGGAATCATGTGTATCGTTGGTACCGCATCCATGTTCTCTGGCTCTCCGGATGCAAACTTGGTTCCCTACATGATCGCAGCGATCGAAATTGTGTTTGGGTGTTGGTTCAGCTGGAACAGCGTCTCGAAGGACGACTGAATGTCCTCAGCTAGCAAGCAACAATAACATCCTGCTACAATTCGAGCACCGCTCGGCCGAACATGTTTCAGATTGCCGATGTGAATCATCGAATCCAAGCAACGTTTGACTTTCATGTACCAATCACTTCGTAAATCTGTTATCACCGCCTCCCACCGCGACTACGGATTCCGCGTAGCTTTGAATCTCCCCCAATACGCAGCACAAGAATGAATGGCCATGCACTAATTGTTCCGGTAAATCCTATGTTTGATGACTTCGTCCTCCACGCAATTTCGAATGGTAACACGGACTTTGATTACGAATCAAAGCTCAATGCTCAGCAATTGCTGACGCAGTTCAATCTCGAAATTGACTCCGTCATTCAAAGGTACGGCACTGAGCAAACCGGAACCGCAATCTGGTACTGCTATGGGTGCGTTTCTGGAATGATTCGTGACGTGCTCGACAACTCGGTTGCGTCGGGATGGTCTGCCTTTTATGAATCAATGTCATCTCTCTACCATAATGGGTTCGCAAAACATTGCGAAAATCGATTCAACCATCCACTGCGTCAAACCAAATTTGGAACCTCCTGCTACATGATTTGGGATATGGACGGAATCGAATACTTAACCTTTCGTCGCACGGACAAACAACGACAATTGGTTGAGCCATTGGTCGATTTTGGCATGAACCACGACCACGCCGTAGTACAAGAGTCGTTTCTTCATTGCCTTGGACACCAGATCAGCTCTCACCCATCATTCGCTCGACCAAAGCTCCAACGCTTTCTTCATCGAAAAGATTTGCAACCCGAGATCCGCAAGTATGCAGAACAATGCACAACAGGGCTAATCCTGTAGAATCCATAAAAATCCAAAACGCGGAACAAATCGTGTCATGATGTAATTCTGCTATTGTGCCAAGTGGGAGACGAAAGGAGCATCGCTATGGGCCTTGATACCGTAGAACTCGTATTGGAAATCGAAGAAGCGTTCGACGTTTCGATTCCAGACGATCGCGCTAGCACCATGCTAACCGTCGGAGACGTCTACGAATTCCTCCTTCAAAGGACTGCTGACCCAGCATTGTCATCGAACACTTGCTTGACCGCTGCTGCATTTTACGACTTGCGGCGGCAACTGCGATCACTCGGATTGTCTCATTCGTCGATTCGTCCGAAAACGAAATTGGATCGAGTAATCCCGTTGATTGGTCGCCGGAAGTATTGGCAAGCTCTTGGTTCCCAAATGGATTTGCAATTCCCAAGTCTACAACGACCATCATGGCTTGCCCTTCTCAATTGCATACTTGTCGCGATCGTAGTATCTGCATCCTTTATCGGATTCGCCATTCCGAGCTTGATGACTGGAATCCTTGCCGCTGTGGTGTTTGGGCTCATTAGTTCCGCGATATTGTGGTTTGTAACTCAGCCGTTCGCCATTTATCCCGTGTCATCTTGCTCTACAATCCGTGACCTCGTAACGAGCTTGGTCGCTATAAACCACAATACTCTCGCCACGCGTTATTCGACTCGAAATCCAACCGACGTTTGGAATACACTACAATGGATCGTCGCCGAACAACTTGGAGTCGATCGAAGCAAAGTGGTGCCTAGTGCACGATTCGTCCAAGACCTGGGCGCGAACTAGGCAGAACAACCCATTCCACCATGAACAACGAAACTCGTTTGGAACTGCAAAACGAATTGGAATGGCTCACACGAACGAAGTAACGCGATTGGATATGGTTCAAGCCCAATCGCGATTGCGACATACTGTTTACTGACCATCGACTTCGGACACGTTAGATTTCGCAAGTCTGGCATTCAAGTATTGCGCGTGCCAACACAATCGACCTTAGGTCATGGGAACATGGATTGATAAGCTGAACTGGTTCGGTCTACATGGATTAAGCTGATCCATGAAAACAAGAAAGTCCGAACGCACTGGGTTGAGGAAGCCTGTTTATGTCACGCAGCAACGCACCGCGTCATACCCCACCGACGCATGGGCTCAATATCATCCCTTTTGCGATTATGGCTGGAGGCTGGCTCGGACCTCTTCTGATGTTCTGGCTTTACGTATGGGGACCTCTGAGACCATTCCACTATCAGTCCGGCAATCTATTGCCACCTGCGTCGTTTCTATTCGTAATCATCGCTTGCATCTCGCTCTGGTGGCTCCTGCCACGCGCATACTTTCGAGTTCATGGATTCGAGCAAACGGGGAAGTGCTACGTGTCGCTGGGCGTTGTGTTTTTTCGCTGGTTTGCTCCGGATGGGGATTTCGCAAACCGATGGGAGCGGCGGAAAAATGCAGATTTCCGCGTGATCCGTGGTCGTCGTTCCGCTGCTGACTTCGTCGTGCGCACCGAGCAGAGCGAGCGTGGCCACCTAGTATTGTTGGCTCTTGGAATCGCATCAGCAGCATGGGCGTGGAGCATCGGGTGGAATGGCTGGGCGGTGTACCTGAGCATCGGCAATGTTGTCGTCAACGTCTACCCAATTCTGCTGCAAAGGTACACGCGTAGCCGCTTGCGTGCCGTGTTGAACCGAGGGTTGCAGGGAGACCCAAACGAAGCTGCGGTCCCCCCGGCGCAGTAGCCTTCACCTGCTGCTTGTCCCCTTGAAGTTGTCATTTGCTATACTGGTCTGATGGAGAGTCCTATCTCGCAAAAGAACTTGAACCCTATAAACCAATCACCATGTCGGGCGTACCCAACGGTTTACACACGGAACCCTCGATATGTCGAACTGACTTGCGTTGAGTCAATCGCTATGGCCCGCTGAACCCCGACGTAATGCTAAAGTGATGGTCTTATGAGCATCGAAACACATATGAAGCGTCTCAACGCAACTCCATTGAGTAGACGCGTTGACCCATCCGATTCTCATTTACGACAGCTTGAAACATTTTTGGGAGTCGTTTTCCCGAGTAGTTATGCGCAGTTTCTCAAGAGATTTGGAAAATTCCGCGTTAATGCCAAAATCGATTGCAAGACCCTTCCAGGAGCGTATATCGCTCACTTCTATGGATTCAGGGATGACGATGATGTCGAAATGAACCCGGGAGGTGAGTTTAACGAATTGGGGCTAGCGCCGGTTGCTCTCTGCATCGGCAGTGATGATTGGGGTAATCAGATCGTGTTGTTCCTTGCCGATGGTCTCAACGGAAGGATATATGTTTATGAGCACGATGGCGGCGCGGATTTCATGGACGATCCAAACTGGCAACAACAATCTGGTTTGTCATGGGCAGACTTGAAACAATATGATAAAGCAAGCGAGAAGCCAACTCCGTTCGCCAATCTGCACTATGCAGCTCCCGACTTTATAACTTTTCTTGAATCCCTTCAGTCGAACGGGGGAGAAGATTCTGCATAAATCCGGTTGCCTTGCCTGTCGCCGGGCACCTTCCTCACACCGCCAATCAATTGCCAAGCCCATCACGAACGCGATTCGCCCACTTTCGGCCGGAATCGAAGGTGTGCTTGAAGACAACGTTCCAGGAGCGGTCCGGTGCTGGTAAACGAGCTTGGCATCGTACATGGGCGAAACTCGATCATTTGTTCGATTCGCGCGTTTCGAGACTCGGTGGTCGACTTACCCAAGTCGCAGCTAGGGATTGTCTGCGGGAGGCAGGATGCTATTTCCAGTGGTGGAAGGGGGTACCGATTCGCCGAGTGGATCACCGATTCGGGACGCCAGGAAAGCCGACTCCGATCCGATTGAGATCGAAGACACACCAGCGAGTCGCCGTCAGCGGATCTTGGAATTGCTGGGCGACGGCGGGAAGCTTCGCTCCACCTGCATCGCGACCCACTTGGGGTGCAGCCTC
>Ga0214163_1000061_pt1 | contig 44790 bp, 46 predicted proteins | sample LakMenepilimnion_2_FD_153001 | JGI IMG/M metagenome (GOLD analysis project Ga0214163, IMG submission 153001) | Freshwater microbial communities from Lake Mendota, WI - Practice 15JUN2010 epilimnion v4 | ecosystem: Environmental > Aquatic > Freshwater > Lake > Epilimnion/Euphotic zone | place... | reverse complement strand
CGTGCGCGCCGCCGACGCCGGTCTTGGCGTCATAGCCACCACGGTTCACGCTGGGGGTCGGGTTATGCTGGATGATGAAGTTCTGCCAGTCGGCGAACCAGATGGCGCCGTCGGGACCGACTTCGGCGAAAACCGGCGACATCCATTCGTCGGAGCTGGCGACGAGACTGAAGGCGTCCTTGGCGACATAGCCGGCGCCGTTCGGCTGTACGTCCATGAGCCCGATCAGCTTCATGGTCGGCTCACAGACCATGGCCTTGCCCTGCAGGCGGGGCGGGAGCTGGGCCGAGTAGATGAAAGTCGAACCGGCGGCGGCGGTGTAACCACCCATGACGTCGACCTGACGGAAGTTCGGGGTGATCGTGTGGGCCTTGTCGACGAGGTTGATGCGCTTGGCCGACATGCCACGGGAACCCTTGGCCCACGCGGTCGCAGGGATACCACCGAAGAAGATCGGGGCGTTATTAGCCGTGCCCCCGAAGGAGTCGCCAGCGGCGTTGGCGCCGTAGCCCCAGGTGTTATTGGAGAATTGGTGGAGGAACTCGAGTTTGGCGCCATCCGCGCTGAAGCGATAGCTACCCATCGCGAAGTTCTTCTTCTCGCCGCCGACTTCGCCGGAGAAACCACTGTAGCCGACCGCGCCACGGAGCCAGTTGTCATAGCCGTAAGAAAGGCTGCTCGTCTGGGCGTGGGTATCACGGATGCCCCAGCCGGTCAGGATGACCTTGCGGACGTCGGCCTTGTCGTCGCCATCGGTATCCTGGAGGAAGACGAAGTTCGGCGCCTGCGCGACGATCACGCCGCCGTTGGCGAAGACGAGGCTCGTCGGGATATTAAGCTTATCGGCGAAGACCGTGAACTTGTCGGCCTTGCCGTCGCCGTCGGTGTCTTCGCAGATCTTGATGCGGTCGTTGCCCTGCTGCTGGTCTTCCTTCACGCCGTGCGGGTAGTCGGAGGTCTCGCAGACCCAGAGGCGGCCACGGGCGTCCCACGCGAACGCGATGGGCTTCATGATGTCGGGCTCCGAAGCAAAGAGCACCAGCTTCAGGTCGGCGGGCACCTGGGTGCGCTCCATGCTGCCCTTGACGGAGTAAGGCTTCTGGAAGGTCAGCGGCTCGGGGCGCTTCTCGTAATTGGCGACGTTGCCGTTCTTCTCGCGGACCTCAGGCTCGCGCTGGGCGAGGAAGGCCTGCCAGGAAGCCTTACGATCAGCGGAGAGCGCGGATTCGAGCTGGGCGCGGAAAGCGGCGGGAGTCGTGTCGGCCTTGAGGACGAGCACCGGCAGGGACGAGGCGGAAGCCGCGGCTTTGACCACCAAGGCGTCATAGCGGGCGAGCGTAGCCGCGTCGGGCACGGAGCCCGTCGCGTAGTCGAACCAGATCGCATCGCGACCGAGCTCGGCCATCAGCGAGTGGAGCGGGCCGACGGCGGACTGCTCTTCGCCCGATGCGTCGAGATACAGGACGCGGACCGGGCCGGAGGTAGGCGCGGCGGAGGCGAGGACGGCGAAGCAGGCCGACAGGAAGGCGACGAAGGGGCGCATAGGGGTATGCAACAAGCCAAAGCCCCGGAGGTTGGGAAGCAACCCGCAGAATCGTCAAAAAGTGGGCAATCCTGACCGCGGCAGCGGCTGGGCTGTCGTAAAAATGAAAGGCCTTGGCGGGCGGGCGGCCCACTCGACCAAAAAAAACGGCGCCCAGATGGGCGCCGTGTTCAGGGAGCGATCGCTCAGCGACCTCAGTGGTCGTGGTGGTCGTGACCACCGGCCGCAGGCTTGCTGTCCTCGGGCATGTCGGTGATCAGGCACTCGGTCGTGAGCAGCAGGCCGGCCACGGAGGCGGCGTTGATGATCGCGGTGCGGGTGACCTTGGTCGGGTCGACGACGCCGGCCTTGATGAGGTCTTCGTAAGCGCCGGTCGCCACGTTGTAACCCTCGGCACCCTTGTGCTTGAGCATCACTTCCTGGACGATGAGGGAACCTTCGACGCCGGCGTTGAAGCACAGCGTGCGGAGGGGCTCTTCGATCGCCTTACGGACGATCTGGGCGCCGATCTTTTCGTCGCCGGCGAGGGAGCTGATCACGGAGTCGATGGCCTTGACGGTGCGCAGGAGAGCGACACCACCGCCGGGGACGATGCCTTCTTCGACGGCCGCACGGGTGGCGTGCAGGGCGTCGTCGACGCGGTCCTTCTTCTCCTTGAGCTCGGTCTCGGTCGCGGCACCCACGTGGATGACGGCGACGCCGCCGGCCAGCTTGGCGAGGCGTTCCTGGAGCTTTTCCTTATCGTAATCGGAGGTGGTCTCTTCGATCTGGCGACGGATGAGCTTCACGCGACCCTGGATGTCGGCGGACTTGCCGGCGCCCTGGATGATCGTGGTGTTCTCCTTGTCGGCGACGATGCGCTTGGCGCGACCGAGGTCGGCCACCTTGACGGACTCGAGCTTGATGCCGAGGTCATCGGTGACGAAGCGGCCACCGGTGAGGACGGCGATGTCTTCCATCATGGCCTTGCGGCGATCGCCGAAGCCCGGGGCCTTGACGGCGCAGACGTTGATCGTGCCGCGGAGGCGGTTGACGACGAGGGTGGCGAGGGCTTCGCCTTCGATTTCCTCGGCGATGATCAGGAGCGGCTTGCCGGTCTTGGCGACTTCCTGGAGGAGAGGCAGCAGGTCCTTCATGGCGCTGACCTTCTTCTCGTAGAGGAGGATGTAGGCGTCTTCGAGGATGGCCTCGAGCGTCTCGGCGTTGGTCGCGAAATACGGGGAGAGGTAACCCTTGTCGAACTGCATGCCTTCGACGACGTCGAGGGTGGTCTCGATGGTCTTGGCTTCTTCGACGGTGATGGTGCCGTCCTTGCCCACGCGGTCCATGGCTTCGGCGATGATGTCACCGATGGACTCGTCCCAATTGGCGGAGACGGTGGCGACCTGCTTGATCTCCTTGCGGTCCTTGACCTTCTTGGAGATCACGGCGAGTTCCTTGACGATGGCTTCGGTGGCCTTGTCGACGCCACGCTTGACGAAGATCGGATTGGCGCCGGCGGCGACGAAACGGAGGCCTTCCTTGTAGATGGCTTCGGCCAGGACGGTCGCGGTCGTGGTACCATCGCCGGCCTTGTCGGCGGTCTTGGAGGCCACTTCGCGCACCATCTGGGCGCCCATGTTCTCGTAGGGATCGTCGAGTTCGATCTCCTTGGCGACGGTGACGCCGTCTTTGGTGACCTTCGGGGCGCCGAACTTCTTGTCGATCATCACATTGCGGCCCTTGGGACCGAGGGTGACCTTGACGGCGCGGGCGAGGATGGAGACGCCATTGAGCACCTTGCGGCGCGCGGCTTCGTCGAACAGAATCTGCTTCTTGGACATGTTGGTGTGGTTTGAGAGTTAGGGGTTAGATTATTCGATGACGGCGAGGATCTCTTCTTCGCGGAGGAGGAGGTAGATCACTTCGTCGAGCTTCACTTCCGTGCCGGCATACTTGCCGACGAGGACCTTGTCGCCGACCTTGACGTTGAAGGCGACCTTCTTGCCGTCCTTGTCGAGAGCGCCGGTGCCGAGGGCGATGACCTTGGCTTCCTGCGGCTTCTCCTTGGCGGAGTCAGGGATGATGATGCCGCCCTTGATTTCTTCAGCCTCTTCGATGCGCTGGAGGAGGACGCGATCGCCGAGGGGCTTGACGCTGGGTTTGGTGTTTTTAGCCATGGTGGGTGTTTGGGTAGAGGTTGGTCCGTGAGGACGTGGGTGGGGTTGCAGAACAGATGCCAAAGCCGTTTCGCCGAGGTTTAGCAAACGATTTAGGGGTTTTTCTGGGGTCCGACCCCTTGCCGACCCCGCAAACGGGTCAATGTTCCCTGTTTTACCCGAGACAGCGTGTCACAAGGTGAGACAACGCAAACGCTAGGGGTAGGGATAGGGGTTGGGGTAGGCACGACACCTTGTTTTCCTGCCTATCAAAACCTACCCCTATCCCTGCCCCTCTGACTCAGAGTTCCCCCGGCTGCTTCCCTTCCGGCTCCTTGAGCTGGTCGCCCCAACCGAGAATGCGCGCCTGGGCGCCATGATGCTCGGCCTTGGTCTTGTCGCCCCGCTCCATCCAGATGCGGGACATGGAAGTGTGGATGTGGATGTCCTTGGGCCGGAGCGCGAGGGCCTGTTCGCCGGCGGCGAGGGCTTCGTCATACTGACCCGCGGCGAAGTGGACCTCCGCCTTCGCGAGCCAGGCTTCGAAGCAGGCCGGATCGGCCGCGACCGCCGCCGCCAGCTTCGCGAGGGCCGCGGCTTCGTCGCCGACGGCGAAGTCGAACGACGCCTCTTCCGCCAAGGCCAGGGCGCGCGCTGAGGGCGTAGGATCGGACATGCGGACACCGTGCGAGGAGCCCGCGGCATCGCAAGCGCTCCTTTCACGCTTGGAAAGGGCCCGAGGGGGTCGCAACTTACCCGCATCATGGATCCTCGCTACGGAAAGCTCGCCGACGTGCTCTGCGGTTTCTCGACCCGTCTCAAGAAAGGGGAGAACGTGCTCATCGACGCCCACGACGTCCCCGAGGACTTCGTCATCGCCCTGATCCGGGCCGCCCGCGAACGCGGCGCCACCCCGATGGTCAACCTCCACAAGGCCCGCGTCGGCCGCGAGATGGTCAAGGGCGGCACCAAGGAACAGTTCAAGCTGGCCGCCGACCACGAGCTCGCCCGCATGAAGAAGATGCAGGCCTACGTCGCCGTGCGCGGCTCGGATAATATCTTCGAAGGCAGCGACATCCCGGCCGCCCAGGCCAAGCTCAACGGCGAGATGATGCGCCCGGTCCTCGACCACCGCGTCAACAAGACCAAGTGGGTCGTCCTTCGCTGGCCCACCTCCTCGATGGCCCAGCAGGCCAAGATGAGCACCGAAGCCTTCGCTGACTTCTACTTCCGCGTCTGCACCCTCGACTACTCCCGCATGATCCCGGGCATGGAGGCGCTCAAGCAGGCCATGATGAAGACCGACGAGGTCCACATCACCGGCCAGGGCACCGACCTGAAGTTCAACATCAAGGGCATGAACGCCATCCCCTGCGGCGGCGAATACAACATCCCCGACGGCGAGGTCTTCACCGCCCCGATCAAGGACTCCGTCAACGGCGTGCTGCAGTATAACTGCGCGACCATCTACCAGGGCGTCTCGTTCGAGAACATCCGCCTCGTCTTCCGCAAGGGCAAGATCGTCGAGGCCACCTCGAACAACACCAAGCGCCTTAATGAGATCCTCGATACCGACGGCGGCGCCCGCTTCATCGGCGAGTTCGCCATCGCCTTCAATCCGCACATCCTCAACCCGATGCAGGACATCCTGTTCGACGAGAAGATCGCGGGCTCCTTCCACTTCACGCCCGGCAAGTGCTACGAGACCACCGACAACGGCAACCATTCGTCCATCCACTGGGACATGGTCTGCATCCAGCGCCCCGAATACGGCGGCGGTGAGATCCGTTTCGACGGCCAGGTGATCCGCAAAGACGGCCTCTTCCTTCCCAAGCCCCTCCAAAAATTGAATCCCGCATACCTCCTCGGTAAGGCCAAATAACATGGCCAACCAAAAAAAGCCGAAGAAGGCCCAGCCCAAGCGCCTCGGATCCCGTCCGCAGGCCCGCACGGCCAAAGCGCTCAAGCGTAAGGAAAAGCCCGCCCCGCACGTGCCCTACGCGGCCCGTCCCGCCAAGGCGCCCGTCGAGGAGGTCCGCCCGGATGAGGTCTTGAAGACCCGCATCCCGAGCGAATTCGAACCCGCCCGCGCCGACAAGATCATCGCCACGCTCCTCGACGGCGTCAGCCGTTCCCGCGTGCAGAAGGCCCTCGAGCTCGGCTTGGTGAAGGTCAACGGCCAGACGGCCGATTGCCGCACGCTGCTCAATCCCGGCGACGCCATCGAAGTATCCCTGCCCTCCCCCGGCGAGCCTACCGCCCGCCCGGTGAAGATGGCCCTCGAGGTCCTCTTCGAAGACGCGCACATCATCGCCGTCAACAAGCCCGCCGGCCTGCTCACGCACCCGGTGCAAGGCTCGGACGAGGTCTCGATCGTCCACGGCCTGCTCCATTACACCAAGGGCAAGCTCGCCCCGGCCGGCGGCGCGCCCCGCCCCGGCGTCGTGCATCGCCTCGACCGCGAGACCTCCGGCGTGATCGTGCTCGCGAAGACCGACAAGGCCTACCACGCGCTCGTCGCCCAGTTCGCCGAACGTACCGCCAAGAAGGAATACCTCGCCCTCGTCGACAAGGCCCCGCGCCTGCTCTCCGGCGTCATCAACGCCAACATCGACCGCCACCGCACCGTCCGCGTGCGCATGGCCGTCCGCGAAGACGGCCGCGAAGCCATCACCGACTGGCGCGTCGAAGAAAAATACGGCGTCGAAGCCGCGCTCGTCCGCGCCTTCCCGCACACCGGCCGCACGCACCAGATCCGCGTCCACCTCGCGCACATCACGCACCCGATCCTCGGCGACCGCACGTATGGCAAGTTCGACGTCCCGAGCTACACCGGCTGGCCGATGCCCCGCGTGATGCTGCACGCCCACAAGCTCACCCTGACGCACCCGCAGACCGGCAAGCCGCTCACGATCACCGTCGAGCCGCCGAAGGACTTCCAGGAGCTCAAGGAATGGCTGGCCAAGAAGTTCGGTCGTAAGTCTTACCTGTTGCCCGCGTAATAGGTTTCGGCGGTTGGCGGTTAGCGGATGGCGGTTGGGAGAAGCCACGGAGACATGCTGCCCATGGCAGGGACGCTATGCCTATCGCTTCAACAGGGGGAGCCATTACATGCGTTCAAAGAAGTTTCCCGCTTACTTGAACGTCTCTTCCCTGCCCTCAAGCCTCAGGCCCTCCGGCCCTCGTCTAGAATCCCTTCTGACCAGGCTTAGGTAGCTTGGTCGGGGCCTTCCACTCGGCGGGCAGGATCTTCGCGGCGGTCAGCGGGTCGTTATCGCCATCGCCCTTCATCTCAACGGCCAGTTTCTCCAGCATGGCCTTGATACGTTCGGCCTGAGCCGGATCAGCGGAGAGGTCCTTGGTCTCGAACGGATCGGACTGCAGGTCGAAGAGCTGCGTACGGTCGACGTGCGGGTAACGGATCAGCTTCCAGCGTCCGTCGGAGAGCGCCTTCTGGATGGTCTTGTAACCGAACATCAGGAACGGTCGGCCTGGCTGCGCGGGGTCCTTGAGGACGGACGCGAACTCCCGGCCATTGGAACCTTGCGGGGTCGCGATGCCGCAGAGTTTGCCCAGCGTCGGCATGACGTCGAAGAGGTAACACATCGCCTCGCTCCGCTTGTCGGCGGCGATGCCTGGACCGGCGACGATGAGCGGCACGCGCATGGAGTGCTCGTAGAGGTTCTGCTTGCCGATGAGGCCGTGCGAACCGCGAGCCACGCCGGAATCCGCGGCATAGACGATGATCGTATTGGCGGCGTAGGGCGAAGCGTCGACGGCGTCGAGGACGCGGCCCACCTGCACGTCAAGGAAGCTGATATAACGATAATACTCGGCCAGCATCGTCTTCACATCGGCCTCCGGGCGGGGCCACTTCATCAGCTGTTCATCACGGATGACCATCTCGCCGTTGTCGAAGGGATGCTGCGGCAGGAAGTTCGGGGGGAGAGGGATCGAGGCCAGGTCGTATTTCACCGGGAAGTCGTCAGGCACGATGTGCGGGTCGTGCGGGCCGTCGAAGGCCAGGTAAGCAAAGAACGGCTGCTTCCCGTCGCGGGACTTCAGGAACGCCAAGGTCTCATCGGTGGCCTCTTCGCAGAGGTGCTTCGGCGCCACCTTGCCGGGCGTCAGCTTGCCGGTCGGCAGCAGGTCGCTGGTCGGAGCCTTGAGCGGATTGACCATGCCGCCCACGAAGAGCGCCTTCGCCTGCTGGAAGGACTTCGAAATCGAAGGCGGGCCGTTATGCCACTTACCCGTGGCGAAGGTCGCGTAACCGGCCTGGCCGAAGGCGTGCGGCCAGGTTTCGTGTTTAATCAGCTTTTCGTCGATCTGGGCGAGCGAGCGGCCCGAGAGCAGCATCGCACGCGAAGGCACGCACGTCGCACCCTGGTTCCCCCCTTGCATGTAAGCCCGGTTGAACGCCACGCCGCGCTTCACGAGGCGATCGAGGTTAGGAGTCTTGATGACCGGATTACCCAGGGCCGCGATGGTATCGGCGCGCTGGTCGTCGGCGAAGATGAAGACGACGTTGGGCGTCGGCGCGGCACGCAGTGACACGGCCATGGCGCAGAACGCGACGAAGAGACGGGGCAAGCTCATACTCCCATCCAAACCAGCTGACCGCGGAAGGCAACCCGCGTTCAGGCGTTGAAACCGTGGTGGCCGTCCTGCTTACGATGCTCCGGGGCGTCCGGCTCGACATGCACCAGCACCGAAATGACCTCGGGGTGGGAACGAAGGATGTCCGACTTGATCCGACCCGCGATGGCGTGGCCTTCGGCGACCGTGGCGCCTTCGGCGACCTGCAGATGGAAATCCACCTCAAAGCGGTCGCCTAGCCGGCGGGCGCGGAAGGCGTGGAAGCCCTTGGCACCCGGAGCCGCCAGGATGTGTTCGCTCAGGTCGTGTAGAACGTGCGCCGCGGGAGCGGTATCGAGGAGATCAGAGCAGGAGCCCTTGAAGAGCTTGATGCCTTCGGCGCCCAGCCAGCCGGCCAGCACGAGGCCAACCACCTTATCGAGGACGCTCCATTCAGGGGAAAGGTTGGCGATGACCACGGCGACGAGCGCAAGTAGCGAGGCGATGGCGTCAGCGCGATGATCGGCGGCGTTGGCCATGAGTAGGCGGGAACCGAGGCGTTCAGCCTGCCGGCGGGCATACTGGTAGAAACCTTCCTTGATGAGTAACGCGCCGGCGGCGACCCACGCGGCGGCGAGACCAGGCGGTTCCGTCTTAACGTCTTGCACCAAAGCCGACAAAGACTGCCAGGCCAGACCAAGGCAGAAGAGCAGCACCAACGACGAGATGAGCATCGTCGCCAAGGTCGAGAAGCGGTGGTGGCCGTAAGGATGGTCATCGTCCTTCGGGAGGTGGGCGAACTTCAGGCCGATGATCGCGGCGATGTCGCTGGCGATATCGACGAGCGAGTGGATGCCGTCGGCGACGAGGGCCTGCGAAGAAGCGATGAAGCCCACGCTGAGCTTCGCTGCGGCCATGACCACGTTGACCGCCAAGCTGAGCGCTACGGTCAGACCCCCTTCGCGCTGCAGCGTCGTGCTCATTTGGGTGAGTTCGCCTTGATCAGGTCAGCCTCGGCGACCCAGTCGATCCGGACGAGCTTGGCCTCGGCGACGGCCGGGTGGCCGTTCAATTCACGGACCAGCGTTTCGAGCTTACCCCAGGGGGCTCCGCCGGGCAGCTTACGCCAGGCATCGAGACGAAGCAGGACCTCTTCGTGGCCCGCCCAAGCCGCGGCGACGTCACCGGAAGCGACTTTCACCTCGGAGGCCTGATGGCCGGGCTTGAGCTTGATCGCGATGCGGTCGGCAAAAGTGAATTCGTAGGACTCCACGGGACCCGGCTCGGCGAGGGCGACGCCCGCGGCGTAGGTCTCCTTGATCAGGATGTGCTCCTCGGGGAGCTCCTTGCCTTCGGGAGAGTAGCGACGCGTACCGCCGGTGACGAGCGTGCGGACCTTGCCCCCGCCCTGTTTCTCGGCGACCTGCTCGAAAAGGACATACGGGCCGTAGAAGCCCTTCTGCATCACGGCGTAGTCATACATCATCGGGGCCATGCTCAGGGAAGAGCGGACCATCCGGAGCTGGGTCTTCTTCTCGCTGCCGCAGGACTTGCCGCCGAGCAGGAGGACGACGCCGAGCAAGGCGCCGACCAGGAAGATGACGAAACGTTCGCGCTGACCCATGCCGAGACTTCAGCCGAGGAACCCGCCCGGGGCAAGGACAAGCCTCCGGCGGTGCGTTTGGCGTTGGAAAATCGCCGCCGGACGCCAGAACAAGGCCATGCTTCAGGCCACCGTCGAGACCCGCGTCCGCTTCGCCGAGACCGATGCGATGGGCGTCACCTACCACGGCAACTACCTGCCTTGGTTCGAGATGGCGCGCGTCGCCCTGCTCGATCAGCTCGGTACCCCCTACCGCGAACTCGAACAGCAGGGTTTCCTGCTCCCCGTCCTCGAGACCGGCCTGACCTACCACCGCCCTTCCCGCTTCGACGACCGCGTCCGCATCACCGTGACCTTGGCCGAAAAGCCCAAGGCGCGCCTCAAGCTGACCTACCAGGTCGAGCGCGACGGCGAACTGCTCGTCGAAGGCTTCACGGTCCACGCCTTCGTGAACCGCGAGTTCAAGGCCGTGCGCCCGCCCGACCACGTCGAGGCCGCCATGCGCCAAGCCTTCGGAGCCTGATTTCATGAAGATCGCCGCCGCCCCCCTGGGGCCTTTCGAAACCAACGCCTACCTCGTCGTCGCCGAGAATAGCAAGGACTGCTGCGTCGTCGACGCCCCCAAGGACGCCGGTCCGCTCCTGCTCGCCGAAATCAAAAAGCAAGGCCTCAACCTCACGCACCTGCTCATCACGCACGGCCATTGGGACCACATGTGCGACGGGCGCTATTTCGCCGACGCCGGCGCCAAGGTCATCGCGCACAAGGACGACCAGCAGCTGATCGAGAACATCGAGGCTTATCGTAACCGCTATCAGTCGATGATCCCATCGCTCTCCGACGACGACTTCCGTTCGGTGAAAGTAGACCGCTGGGTGGACGACGGCGACGTCGTCGAAGCCTGCGGCTTCAAGTTCGAGATCCGGCACGTCCCCGGCCACTGCCCGGGCAGCATCCTCTTCTACGCCGCCGACCAGAAGATCGCCTTCACCGGCGACGCCATCTTCAAAGGCTCCGTCGGTCGGACCGACCTCCCCAACGGCGACTGGAACCAGCTCCTGGCCTCGATCCGCGCCCGCATCTACACCTTGCCGGACGACGTCGTGCTCCTGCCGGGACACGGCGGCCAGACCTCGGTCGGAGTGGAGAAGCAGACTAATCCGTACGCCAAGCCCTGAGCCGCGTGCCCACTCCCTGCCCTTTCCTGCCGTCCTGCGGTCGCCCCCTGACCTGGCGCGACCTCAACGCCCTGCGGGACAACCAAGGAGCGGAGCTCTATCGTCTGTGCCTCGAATACGGCCAACAGCTCTGGCTGGATGATCTGCCCGCACGGGCGTTGCTCGCCGTCGACCGCGCCCTCTATTGCGAAGTCCCCGAAGGCGACGACGCCCTGACTGAATATGCCATGCCTTACCGCGCCATCGGCTGGATAGTGCGGCAGCCTAGCGACCAATTCACCGGCAACGCCCGCGTGCATTATCAGCACCTCGCCGACCGCGTGCGCGGTGAGCGGGCTGAGCTTAAGAAGTGGCGCGCCTGGGCCGCCTGGGCCGTCACACGCCACGTGAGACCCGATCTGGCCGGCGACCCGAAGCATGCGGTGACCGAACCCACCCACGCGGAGATCGAAGCCGGCCTGCGGGCCTACGGACTCGTCAGCGAGATCACCGAATGGCGCCAGGCGCTGGCCGACTGAATTCACTCCTGCGATTTTCTCATGACCCTCCACGCCGACCACTCCCTCCGCATCGTCGTCGATGCCACCGACCTACATGCAGGCCTGACGGGAGAACGTGCGCTGGAGCAGCGCATCACCCCAGCCGATAGCCGGATCACCCTTCGCTCGCTCAAGCCCGGCGAGACCCTGACGCATGACGGCGCCAAACTGCTCGAGATCCTCGTCGTGCGCGGCCAGCTAAGCCTCAATGGAGAAGCCCTGGGCCCTGCTTCCTACGTCCGTCTGGCGCCAGGCGTCTCCGTCACGTTCACCGCAACCGAGGCCAGCCTGGTCTATCTCAACGAGCGTACACCGACGGAGCCCGAAAAGGATTCCTACGCTTTACACGGCGACCAACTGGACTGGCGGCAAGGCATGGTCCCGGGGCTCAAGGTCACCTCCTTGCACCAAGGCCTGACCAAGCACACCGCCTTGGTGCGTTGGGCGCCGGAGACGCGCTTCAATCCGCACACACACGTCGGTGGCGAAGAGATCCTCGTGCTTGAAGGCGTCTTCCGCGATGAGCACGGCAGCTATCCCGCCGGCACGTGGATCCGCAGCCCGCACATGAGCAACCACCGTCCCTTCACCGGACCGGAAGGAGCGACGATTCTCGTGAAGGTCGGCCACTTGGACGTGGCCTGAACCGTCACTTCGAGACGTCGAGGATCTCGGCCTCGAGCTCGATCGTCCGGCCGTTGCCGCCGCCGATGAGCGTCTTGGCACCGGGCTTCACCGTGATCGTCGTATTGGCGCGGGAGACGGCAACCTGAGGAGCGGGCGCGTCGATGATGACGGCCTTGTGCAGCACCAGCTCGACGGACTGACCGAGACGGGAAATCGTGAGGGCTTCGTGCTTCTCGTCGTAGGACTTCAAGGTCCATCCGTCGATACGGCGTCCGAGCGGCACCCACTGGCGCTTCCCCGTGGAGTCCTCGATCGAGAACAGCTTATCCTTCGTCAGCACGCCATGGAAGAAAGGCAGGTTGCTCTTGGGGCGAGGCGCCGGGGCGGCGGGAGCGACCGCCGGAGTGGTGGCCGGAGCGGGCGGAGCCTCACGGGATTCCGTCGCCGCTTCGAGGGTCAGCGTTCCGTCCTTGTTGACTTTTGGGGTGACCGTTAAGACCACGCCTTCTTCGGCCGAACCGACGCGGATGGTGGCCTGCTTACCGTCGACCGTGATCAGCGAAGGCGAAGCGAAGACCTCGGGTTTGCCGTCCTTGTCGGGACGGGTGAAGGTTGCCTTGACCTTTAGGTGGGTCGGTAATGGCTCTTCGGCCGCGAGGGTCGTCAGAGCCGCCAGGAGGAGAAGCAGCGGGCGGAGCATGGCGGTGGCAATTGGTTAGCGTTTCTTGATGTAGATTGGGAAAGGATTGGATTCTGCGGAGCCGAGCAGGACAAGCAGCAAGCTACGAAACATTGCTTAACGGGCGACCGGTGCGGCGACCGGGGTCGCGGAAACCGAAGCGCTCACGGAAAGTTCAAGGCCGCCGACGCCGGGGACCTTGGCGACCTCGCCCGGGCGCACCGTGACGACCGTGCTAAGTTCGCTGGCCGAGGCCTCGACCGAGGACTTGTAGAGGTGAAGTTCCTGATGCGTCGGGCCCTGCGAGACCGTGAGGACATTCTTCTCGACGTCGAAGGAATCGAGTTTCCAGCCTTCGATGGTGGCACCGAGCTTATACCATCGGCGGGCGCTGCGGCTGTCCTGGATGGAAAACAGGCCTTCCTTCGCGAGCACCGAGTAGAAGACCAACGTGCCGTCATGGGCCTTGGACTCCCGCTTACGTTCGCGCTTGGCCTCCTTGGGGTCGAGGACCTCCGCCTTATGGCTGATCGAGACGCGGACCGAGATGCTGAGCATACCGTCGGGCTGGACGGTCGGAGAGATGACGAGTTCCATCGAGGACTCCGGCTTGCCCTTCGGATCCTTGGGGTCAGGGCGACCGGCGACCGAGACGCGGGCCTCGGAACCGGAGATGACGGAGACGGAAGGAGCCGACATCACGTCGGACTTGCCCGTCTTCGGATCGAGATGCGAGACGGTCGTGCGGACCGTGACCGTGGGCGGCGGGGCGGGCGGGGCCGGCGTCTGGGCGGAGACCCCGAGGGACGTCAGGATGCCGAACGCGAGCAGAAGGAGGCGAGGGGCCATGGGGGTGGGCATGGTTGTAATTCCCTTATACCCCGTCGCGAGGCAAAAGGTTGCATCCTGCGGGCCGGAAAGGCCTCAAAGGCGCTTGAAGATCAGCGAGGCGTTATGTCCGCCGAAACCGAGGTTGTTCGAGATCGCGACGTCCACCTTGCGGGCCTTGGCGACGTTCGGCGTGTAGTCGAGGTCGCAGTCGGGATCCGGATTCTCGTAATTGATCGTCGGCGGGATCATGCCCGTATGGATGGCCATGACGCACGCGGCCGCCTCGACGCCGCCGGCGGCGCCCAGGAGGTGGCCGGTCATCGACTTGGTCGAGGAGATCGAAATCTTGGGGGCGAGGTCGCCGAAGCAGCGCTTGATCGCGAGGGTCTCGCAGCGGTCGTTGATCGGGGTCGAGGTGCCGTGGGCGTTGATATAACCCACTTCGGACTTCTCGATGCCGGCCTCGGCGAGGGCGCGATTAAGGCAGAGCGCGAGGCCCTTGCCTTCCTGATCCTGACCGGTGATGTGGTAGGCGTCGCAGGTGGCGCCGTAACCGGCGAGCTCGCAATAGATGCGGGCGCCGCGGGCCTGGGCGTGCTCAAGGGATTCGATGACGAGGACACCGGCGCCTTCGCCCATGATGAAACCATCGCGCAGCTTGTCGAACGGACGGGAGGCCTTCTCGGGCGTGTCGTTGAAGTCGGTCGACATCGCCTTCATGTTGCAGAAGCCGGCGTAACCGAGACGCGTGATGGCGGCTTCGGAGCCACCGGAAAGCATGATGTCGGCGTGCCCGTCGCGGATGTGGCGCAGGGCTTCGCCGAGGGCGTGGGAGCCGGAAGCGCAGGCGGAGACGACGCCGAAGTTGACGGACTTCGCCTGGAACTCGATGGCCACGACGCCGGAGGCGATGTTGGCGATGAGCGAAGGGATGGTGAAGGGAGAGACGCGCGACGGGCCGCGCTCGATGAGGACGCGGGCCTGGTTCTCGATGGTCTCCATGCCGCCGATGCCCGAGCCGATGATCACGCCGAAGCGTTCGGAATCGATCTTCGTGACGTCGACGTCGGCGTCCTGGATGGCGAGGCGGGAAGCGGCGACGGCATACTGCGTGTAGCGGTCGTTACGCTTGGCTTCCTTGGCGTCCATGAACTTCGCGGGATCGAAGTCACGGACCTCGGCGCCGACCTTGGACGGGAAGTCCGTGGGGTCGAAGCGGGTGACGCGCGAGATCCCGGAACGGCCCTTGATGAGGGCGTCCCAGAAGGTCGCGTTGTCGTGACCGAGGGCCGTCAAGGAGCCGATGCCCGTGACGACTACCCGGCGAGATTTGCGGTCGGAGCTCAAGGGGACGGGCCTACGCGAAAAGCCCGGTCAGGTTACTTGGTGGCGCTGGCCTTGATGTGCTCGATGGCATCACCAAGGGTCTTGATACCGGCGGCCTTGTCTTCCGGGATCGTGATGCCGAACTCGTCTTCGAAAGCCATGATGATCTCGACGAGGTCAAGGGAGTCAGCCTTCAGGTCGCCCTGGAAGCTGGCACCGGGGGTGAGCTGCTCGGGGGTGACGGAGAGTTGCTTGACGATGATGTCCTTGACGCGCTGTTCGATGTTTTCGGGCATAATAAAAGGGTGTTTTAGTGGGTTTTGGGGTGTCAGATGGCCATGCCTCCGTCAATCGAAAAGACCTGCCCGGTGACATAGCCCCCCTCTTCCGAGGCGAGGTAATCGACCATGGCGGCGATATCGTTGACTGAGCCAAATCGTCCCAGAGGGATAACGCCGAGGATCTTCTGCTTCACCTCGTCGGAGAGCTCGCCCGTCATGTCGGTGGTGATGAACCCAGGGGCGACGGCGTTGGCGGTGATGGAGCGGCCAGCGAGTTCGCGGGCGAGGGTCATCGTGAGGCCATGGAGACCGGCCTTGGCGGCGGCGTAGTTAGCCTGGCCGGCGTTGCCCTGCACGCCAGTGACGGATGAGATGCTGATGATACGTCCCCAGCGCTTCTTGGTCATCGGACGAACGAGGCCCTTGGTCCAGTAGAAGGCGGAGGAGAGATTGGTGGAGATGACGTCGTTCCAGTCCTGGTCGGACATCGCCATGACGAGTTTGTCGCGGGTGATGCCGGCGTTGTTGACGAGGATCTCGACGGCGCCGAACTCGGCGTTGATCTGCTCGCAGGCCTTGGCGACCGCGGCGGCGTCGGAAACGTCGACCTGGAAGGCCTTGGCCTTCTGGCCCTTCGCGAGGATGTCATTGGCGACCTGCACGCAGGTGTCGGACTTCGAGACGCAGAGCACGGTATGACCGTGGGCGGCGAGACGTTCCGCGATGGCCTTGCCGATGCCGCGACCGGCTCCGGTGACGAGGGCGACGCGAGGATTGTGCGTGAGATGCATCGGGTTTTTATGTGCAAGGAAAAGGGGCTGCTGGCAAGTGGCTAATGCCCCGCCGGAAACGCCCTGCCCCGCCCTCCGCGCTCAGTAGACGTCGCGCTGGTAGCGGCCGTCCTTCTTGAACTGCTTCACCCAATCCACGGCGGCCTCGGGCGTCAGACCGCCCTGCTCGGCCACGATGGCGTGCAGCGCCGCGTCGACGTCCTTGGCCATGCGTTTGGCGTCGCCGCAGACGTAGAAATACGCGCCCTGCTGAATCCACTTCCAGAGCTCGGCGGCGTTCTCGCGCATGCGGTCCTGGACGTAGACCTTGGCGGCCTGGTCGCGGGAGAAAGCGGTGTCGAGGCGGGTGAGCACGCCGGACTGCTGATACTCCGCCCACTCGTCGGCGTAGAGGAAATCGTGGTCCTTGCGCTGGTCGCCGAAGAAGAGCCAGTTCGGACCCTTGGCGCCGCGGGTGGCGCGGTCCATGACGAAGCTGCGGAACGGCGCGACACCCGTGCCAGGGCCGACCATGATGACCGGGAGATTGTCGTCGGCCGGCAGACCGAAGTGCGAGTCAGCGACGAAGACCGGGAGGTCGGCTTCGTTCATGCGGGCGCGGTCGGCGAGGTAGCTGGAGCAGACGCCCTCGCGCGGGCGACCGTTGGTCTCGTAACGCACGACGGCCACGGTGAGGTGGATCTCCTGCGGATACTTCGACGGCGCGGACGAGATCGAATACAGGCGCGGCATCAGCTTGCGCATGAGCTCGATGACCTCCTGGGCGGACGGACGAGCGGAGGGGTTCTCGAGGAAGAGATCGAGGAACTCGCGCTGTTCCATCCAAGCCTTCTTCTTCTCGGGGTCGGCTTCGCCGATGGCGGCGGCCAGGCGGGCCTTGTCGGCGTCGGCGGTGGCGCGGTCATGCAGGAGCTGGGCGAACTTATAGGTCGGTCCATTGAGGGCGAGTCGGGTCGAAAGCGCCTGACGGAGGGAGATCGGCGCCGCGTCCTTCGGGATGGTCACCTGCTCGTCGCCCGAGAAGCCGGCGGCCTGGAGCAAGGCGGCCACGGACTTGGGATTGTTGGTCGGAAAGACGCCGAGGCTGTCGCCGCACTTGTAGGTCAGGCCGCTGCCAGCGAGGGAGACCGAGAAGTGCTGGGTATCCTTCTGGCTGGCTGGGGAGCTCAGGCGACGGCGGTCGACGAGGCAGGCCGGGAACGGGTTGTTCTTGTCGTAAGGAGCGGACATGAAAGTACCCCGCAGGATGCCTAGCGGGGTACTGATGCAAACCTCTTTTGGAGGCGGGCTTACTTCCAGACCTTCACCCAGTCGATGTCGACGTCGTCCGGCAGGGTTTTCAGCACGAGCTTCGGTCGCTCCTCCTCGAGGACCCGGTGGGTGAGCGCGATGTTCATCGGCCGGACGAACTCCTTGCGGTCGAGCTTATGGACGGCCTTGCCGTCGATATACCAGGTGAAGCCCTTCTCGGTCCAAAGGATCCCATAGGTGTGGAACTTCTTGGAGATGTCGCCGGACTTCATCGGGGGCAGCGGCTTGTCCGGCCGAAAATCCTGCTGGCCTGATTCGAACTGCGCGCGAGCCCAAGGATTGACGCGCTCCTTGCCGGTCGCGTGGAAGGCGACGTTGATGGTCGGCGGCGTCTTGTCGTCGTCGGTGTTGACCCGAAAGATACCGGAATGACCCTCGGAAGCGGCCATGCGCATCGAAGCCTCGAAATAGCCGAACTGCTGGCTGAACTTGCCGCGGGTGTGGATGAGGTTGGTCTGGATCATGTCGGGCGCGACCTTGAGCCCGATGCGCAGGACGCTCTCTTTGCCGACCTTGACGAAACTCAACGTCTCACGTGAACCAGCGACGGTCCATTTGGTCTCGTCGAGCTTGCCGGCGTTGAAGTCGTCCGAGAAGACCAGCTTCTTACCCAGGCTCGGATCGGCGGCGTAAGCCGCCGCGGCCCACAAGAGCAGGTAAAGCGGCTTCATGGCGCTTACTTCCAGACCTTCACCCAATCGATATCGACGTCGTCCGGAAGCTGCTTGAGCACGAGATCCGGGCGTTCCCATTCGCCGATGCGGTGGGAGAACTGGACATACATCGGAGCGGCGATCGGGGTACGATCAACCTTATGGATCTGCTTACCATTCACGAACCAAGCAAAGCCCTTCTCGGTCCAAAGGATGCCGTAGGTGTTGAACTTCTTGGAAGGTTCGCCTCCCTTGAGGATCTTGTTCCCGGTCTCAGTGGACCGGAGATCGTGCATGCCATTGTCGTCCAGATAACGGGCCCACGGAGCAAGCCTGTCAGCACCCGTACCCTCCCAGAGGGCGAGGATGGAAGGCGGGGTTTTGTCGTCCTTGGGGCGGATGGACATGTTGCCGGTGTGGCCCTTGTTCGCGTTCATGCGGATGGAGGCCTCGAAATAGCCCCGGACCTGCTCGTGCTTGCTGCGGACACCGTTGGTCTGGATCATGTCATCCTTCTTGATGAGCGTGATCCTCAGGGCCTTGGACTTGCCGACGGTGACGAAAGACATCGCGGTAGGCTCGCCGTAGGTGGCCCACTTGGCGGCGTCCAGCGCCGGTCCGTCGAATTCATCGGAGAACGCCAGCTTCATGTTCGAAGCCGGGTTGGCGGCGCTCAGGGTGGCCGTGAGGGCGAGGAGACTGAGGAGCTGTTTCATGGGGTGGGTGGAGAAAGGGAGTGAACTCAGGGAATCTTGAAGACTTTGACCCAGTCGATCTGCATCGGTTCAGGGCCCAGCTTCGGGTTCATGAAATCCTTGAGCAGACCGCCTTCCGGCAGGCTCTGATGGAATTCGATGCCCATGGGCTCCTTGGGAATCGGACGCGAAAGCTTGTGCACCTGGCGGCCTTCGACGTACCAGATGTAAGACGTGGCGTTCCACTGCAGGCCGTAAGTCAGGAACTTCTTGTAGGACTTACCGCCGTCCATCGCGATCACGCGCTCCTTGGGTACCAGTCGTTGCGCACCGGTTTCCTCGACGAGGTGCAAGTTCGGCTCGATGCGGTCGGCGCCGGTGAAGACGAAATACATGGAGGCGGCGGGGACCTTCTCCATGCTCTGATTACGGATACCAAAGACCGTCCAGCCGCGGTTCTTGGACTGTACGGCGCGGATGGAGGCCTCGAAATAACCCTGACCATAGGAAAACTTGCCCAGAGTGTGGGCCGTGCTGCCATTCCAGAAGCCGGGCTTGTCCTTGGGGGTCACTTCGATCTGGAGCTTACCGTCGACGATGCGGGCCGAGCCGCCGACGTTCCACTTCTTGGGGTCGAGCTCCTTGGCGTCGAAGTTATCCTCCCAGACCGGCTTCAGGCCAGTATTAGGAGCGGCGCCCAACGACAGGGCTACCAGCAGGGAGAAAAGCGTGAGGGCTTTCATGAAAGGGGTATAACGTAAGTAAATCCGGTACGCGAGGGGAGGCAAGCCTGCTCGGGTCAGTTGTAGACCTTCACCCAGTCCACACGCATCGGTTCCGGGCCCATCTGGGGGTCCTTGAAGTTCTTCAGGAGACCAGCCTCCGGAAGGCCATTATGGCTCAAACCGATATACATCGGCTTAGGGGTAGCCGGGATTTTGTCCGAAATTCGGATGGTGTAGGCCAGGCGTCCGTCCAAGTACCAACGGTAATCGGCCGGTCCCCACTGAAAACCGAAACGGTGGAACTTCTTAGAGTAGGAAGCATCGCGCGGCATCGGATTCTCCTTGGGGTTCAGATTCCGCCCCCGCTCCTCGTTCACGATCCACAAGCCGACATCGACGCGATCGCCGCCACCGTTGCCGAAGCCCATCCCCGCCGACGGCGCTCGACCGTCTTCATTACGGATACCGAAACCGCAGCCATGGCCTCCGGTCTGCACGAACATGATAGCGGCTTCGATGAAGCCGGCCTTGGAGCTATATTTGCCCCGCGTGTCGACGTTAGAACCGCGCCAGAACATCGGCTTGGAGCCGGGCGTGATTTCCAAGGAAAGCTGACCGTCGACGATGCGCACGCCATCGGTGTTGCCGATGTTCCACTTCTTCTTGTCGATCTCCTTGTCGTTGAACTCGTCGGACCAGACGAGCTTGAGATTCGTCTCGGGCCCGGCGCAAAGGGAGGCGGCGAACAGGAACAGATACAGGAGACGTGAGAGGGGCACGGCCATAGGGGGATACCCTCAATGAAAAACCCCCAGAGCCAAGGTGCAAGCCTTGGCTAGCCTGACCCGGCTCAGTTCTCGAAAATCGAGTCGATTTCCTTGCGGGAAAGCGGGCGACAGTCCCCCAGCGGCATCTTGCGCAGGACCAGCCCGCCGATCTGGAAACGACGGAGGGTCTTCACGTGGAAACCGAAGATCTCGAAGAGGCGCCGGATTTCGCGCTTACGGCCTTGGTCGAGGTGGACCTCGAGATGGGCGGCATTGTCCGGGTGACGGATGACCTTCTTGAAACGCAGGTGTTCCCCTTCTTCGACGGCGCCCTTGAGCAGGCGAGGCGTGAGCGTCGGGTCGTAGTCGCGGTTAAGGATGATCTCGTAGCGTTTGATGACGCCGCCCGAGGGGTGCATGACCTTATTGGCGAGCTCGCCGTCGTTGGTCAGGATGAGCAGGCCTTCCGAATCCTTGTCGAGGCGTCCGACGCAGAAGAGGCGCAATGATCCGTATTCCGGCGGGACCATGTCGAAGACCGTCTGCCCGCCATGCGAGTCGTCGTTGGTGCAGAGATAGCCGCGGGGCTTGTTCATCATCAGCACCACCGTCCGGTTGAGCGGCTTGATGTGCTGGCCCTGGCAGATGACCGTGTCCACGGACGGGTCGACGGGCTGGCCGGTGACCGCCAGTTTCCCGTTGATCATCACGGACCCCGAGGCGACCAGCCGCTCCGCCTCACGACGGGAGCAGACCCCCGCCTGGGCGAGGAACTTGTGAATACGCATGGGTCCTTCGGAAGGCACGCCCTACCCTTTGAGGCTTTTGCCCCGCAGGGCGAGACAATCATCCGACGGCGGGCCGAAGGACTTTTCTCGCCCTCGGCGGGGTGGTCGTCTTAGTCCTCACCCATGCGCCTCATCGACGGAAACGCCATCGCCCAACAGGTCCTCGCCGAAGTCAAGGAACGCGTGGCCAAGCTCGCCCCGGTCGTCCCCCATGTGGCCTTCGTGCGCGTCGGCGATGACCCCGCCTCGGTCTCCTACGTCACCAAGAAACAGAAGACCGCCGCCGAAGTCGGCATGAAGGCCTCCCTGCAGCTCTTCCCGGAGACGGTCTCGAAGGAAGAACTCTTCGCCCATCTCGACGCCCTCAACGCGGACAAGTCGGTCCATGGCATCCTGATCCAGGCTCCTCTGCCCAAGCACCTGCCGGAGACCGAGGTCTTCAACCGCGTCTCGCCCGACAAGGACGTCGACGGCTTCGGCACGCAGAGCATCGGCCGACTCGTCCAGGAACTCCCCGGTGCCTTCGCCGCCTGCACGCCCGCCGGTGTCATCGAACTCCTCCGTCGCTCCGGCGTCGAGACCGCCGGCAAGCACGCCGTGGTCGTCGGCCGCTCGCTCATCGTCGGCAAGCCCGCCGCGGCCCTGCTCCTCGCCAAAGGCTGCGACTGCACCGTCACCATCGCCCACTCCCGCACCAAGGACCTGCCCGGCATCGTGCGTCAGGCTGACATCATCGTCGCCGCGATCGGCAAGCCCCGCTTCATCACCGCCGACATGGTCAAGCCCGGCGCGGTCGTCATCGACGTCGGCATCAACCGCGTGCCCGACGCCACCAAGAAGACCGGCTACCGCATCGTCGGCGACGTCGACTTTGACGCCGTCTCGCCGCACTGCGAAGCCATCACGCCCGTCCCCGGCGGCGTGGGTCCGATGACCGTCGCGATGCTGATGAAGAACACGCTCGACGCCTGCGAGCGCACCCAAGCCCGTGGCTAATCCGCCCCCGCTCCCGCCGCCGCCCGCGGGATTCTGGTGGCGCACCTTGGCCTGCCTGGCGGACATCATTCCGCTGATGATCCTCGGCTGGGCCTTGGCCGGACTCATGGCCGGTCCGGAAGAACTCGCCGCCCGCCAGCAGGCCGACGACTGGACCCAGCGCTTCACCGAACAATACGTCAAAGCGATCAAGAGCGGGTCTCCGCGCGACCTGCAGCTCATCAAGGACATGGCGCTCAACCCGAAGGATGCGGACGTCCAGGCCTTCGCGACCTGGTATTCGTTCCAAGGCAACGTAAGCTTCGTCACGATGCTCCTCGCGCTCGCGCTGCAGGAGTGGCTCCTCGCCGGCCGCACGCTCGGCAAACGCATCTTCAACCTCCGGACGATCGGACTGCCCGACGCCGAACCGCCTGGCTTCCTGCCCTCTTTGATCCGTTCGGCCTGGAAGGCGGCGTTCTTCGCGCTGCCTAATCCTTTCTTCATCCTGCTCGGCATCGTGAACTTCCACGTGCCGCTCTTCCGCCGCGATAAGCGGGCGTGGCACGACCTGTGGACACGTACGCAGGTCGTCGACGGCAAGGGCAACTGACCCATCGATGCGACTCGCCCTGCTCTGCTTGACCTTGGCGAACGCGCTCGCGGCGGCGGACCTGACGTTGCCACCGCTGACCGACCAAGGACCGCAGCCCGGCAAGCGCGCGGCCGTCACGGCGCCCGAATACGCCGGCACGAAGGTACGCCACCTGATCGCCCTGCCTGATGACTGGACGCCTGACTGGCAGGCCAAGGGCAAGCGCTGGCCGGTGATCGCCGAGTATACCGGTAACTACTTTCCGACCTCCGGTTCGACCGGCGAGGTCGAAGGCGCCGCCCTCGGTTATGGCCTAGCGCGGGGCCGTGCCATCTGGGTCGTCCTGCCCTACGTCGCCAAGGATCGACAGAAGAACGAACGCACCTGGTGGGGCGACATCGACGCCACCGTCGGCTACGCCAAGGCGAACCTCCCGCGGATCTGCGCGGAGTTCGGCGGCGACCCGAAGAAGGTCGTGCTCTGCGGTTTCTCCCGCGGCGCCATCGGCGTCTCGTTCCTCGGCCTGCACGACGACGAGGCCGCCCAGCTCTGGTGCGGCCTCTGGGCCCACGACCACTTCGACGGCATGCTGGAATGGAAAGGCCACGTCTGGGGTTCGCCCTTGGCCCGCTATCGCGAAGAAGCGACGGTCCGCCTGCGCCGGCTCGCCGGGCGGCCGCTGCTCGTCACCCAAGCGGGCGCGGAGACCAAGAAGTTCATCGCCTCCATCGCGCCGACGAACGTGACGCACCTGACCATCGACATGCGTGCGCTCTTCGGAACTTTCCCCAACGAATTCGTGAAGCATCCGCATAACGACCGCTGGCCCTTGCGGGACGGCGAAGCGACCCAGGCCGCGCGTGCGTGGTTCGATCGCGTGACGACGGCCGGAGCGGCGGCGAAGTAACCAGGCCCAAAAAAGGCCCCGGGGTGAGCCGGGGCCTTGTTCGGGGAAGTCAGCCGGGATTAGCCCTGGCCGCCTTCGCTGTCACCGCCGCGTTCGCGGAAGGGACGGCGTTCGCCACGGTCCGGACGGTCGCCACGGGGGCGGTCCATCGGCTTCGGGGCCGGGGCGTATTCGCGACCTTCCTTCTCGGCGATGGCGGCGCGGCGCGAGAGGCGCACGCGGCCCTTGTCGTCGATGCCGACGCACTTGACGATGATCTCGTCGCCGAGCTTGCAGATGTCTTCGACGCGCTCGACGCGGTGGTCGGCGAGTTCGGAGACGTGCACGAGGCCTTCCTGGCCGGGGAGGCATTCGACGAAGGCGCCGAATTCCTTCACGGAGCGGATGATGCCCTTGTAGGTCTTGTTGATCTCGATCTGGGCCGAGAGGAGGTTGACCTCGTTGACCGCGCGGGCGAGGGACTCGCCGTCGGTCGCGAAGATCGTGACCCAACCGGAGTCGTCCTGGTCGATGTCGAGCTGGCAGCCGGTGTATTCCGTGATGCGCTTGATGTTCTTGCCGCCCGGGCCGATGAGGGCGCCGATCTTGTCCGCCGGGATCTTGATGCGGTGGGTGCGGGGAGCGCAGGACTTCAGCTCGGCGCGGGTGGCCGGCATGGTCTTGGTCATGATGTCCAGGATGGCGTCACGGGCGCCCTTGTTCTGGGCGATGGCTTCCTTGGCGATGGCGATCGGCAGGCCGTGGATCTTGAGGTCGAGCTGGAAGGCGGTGATGCCTTCGCGGGTGCCGCAGATCTTGAAGTCCATGTCGCCGTAGTGGTCTTCGGCGCCGATGATGTCGGTGAGCACGCGGTGCTTCACGATCTTACCCGAGGCGTCCTCGGTCACGAGACCGCAGGAGATGCCGGCGACCGGGGCCTTGATGGGCACGCCGGCGTCGAGGAGAGCGAGGGTGCCGCCGCAGACGGAAGCCATCGAGGTGGAACCGTTGGACTCCATGATCTCGGAGACGAGACGGATGGAATACGGGAAGTCCTGCTCGGAAGGCAGCACGGAGAGCAGCGAGCGCTCGGCGAGATTACCGTGGCCGGTTTCGCGGCGGGAGGTCATGCCGAAACGACCGGTCTCGCCGACCGAGAAGGGCGGGAAGTTGTAATGCAGGAGGAACGAGCGCTTGCTCGGGCCGCCGGTGATGGCGTCGACTTCCTGGGCGTCCTTGGAGGTGCCGAGGGTGGCGAGGACGAGACCCTGGGTCTCACCGCGCTGGAAGAGCGAGGAACCATGGACGCGCGGGAGCACGTCGACTTCGCAGGAGATGGCGCGGAGATCCAGCGGCTTGCGGCCGTCGGCGCGTTCGCCGCTCTGGATGATGGCGTTGCGGTAGACCTTTTCCTGGAGCTTCTCGAAGGCCATCTTGATCTGGCGGGAGTCGAAGACGTCGCCGAGCTCAGCCTTGCAGGCGGCCTTGGCCTTCTCGACCACGGCCTTCACGGCGTCGCCGCGTTCCTTCTTGGAAGCGAGGAAGATCGCCTTCTTGAGCTGGTCGCCTTCGGCGGCCACGCGTTCGCAGATGGCGAGGGCCTTCGGTTCGCAGACGACGAGCGGGAAGACGCGCTTGGTCTTGGAGTACATCGCGGCGAGCTTGCGCTGGGCGGCGATGATCGGCTGGATGGCCTTCTGGGCGTATTCGAGGGCGGCGATGAAGTCGGCTTCCGGCAGCTGGTCGGCCGAACCTTCGATCATCATCATGTCGTTCTCGTTGCCGACGTAGATGAGGTCCAGGTCGGACTCATACTGCTGTTCGTGGGTCGGGTTGACGACGAACTGTCCGGCGACGCGACCGAGGCGGATGCCGGCGATCGGTCCGTTCCACGGGATGTCGGAGCAGAGGAGAGCGGCGGAGGCGCCGTTCACCATGAGCACGTCGGAGTCGTTGATCTGGTCAGCGGAGAGGAGGAGGCCGATCACCTGGACTTCGTTGAGGAAGCCTTCGGGGAAGAGCGGGCGGAGGGGACGGTCGCAGAGGCGCGAGGTCAGGATTTCCTTGTCGGAAGGCTTGCCTTCGCGACGGAAGTAACCGCCCGGGAAACGGCCGGCCGCCGCGAACTTCTCGCGGTAGTCGACGGTCAGGGGGAAGAAGTCCTGGTCGGGGGAGCGCAGGTCTTCGGCGGCGGTGGCCGACACGAAGAGCGTGGTCTCGCCCTTGCTGATGGTGACCGCGCCGTTGGCGAGGCGGGCGATGGAGCCCGTGTTGATCGTGATACCGAGTTCTTCGATGGTCACGGAGTGTTTCTGTTTCATGGGTGTTTTATGCTTGGTGCGTTGTGCCAGGCGGGAGTGCCCGGCGGGTTTTGGTTTGGGTGGGTGAAAAGCGGACGTCCCAGCCTAGGCTGGGACGCTCGGTGAACAAAAGCGCCCGGAGGCGCCGTTCACTTGCGGAGGTTGAGCTTGGCCAGGAGCGCGTTGTAGCGGTCCAGGTCGCTCGACTTCAGGTAGGCGAGGAGCTTGCGACGACGATTCGTCAGCATGATCAGGCCGCGACGGGAGTGGAAATCCTTGCGGTGGGTGCGCAGGTGCTCGGTCAGGTGAGTGACGCGGGCGGTGATCAGCGCGACCTGGACTTCCGGAGAACCGGTGTCCTTGGCGTCCTGCTGGTGCTTCTTGATGACTTCAGACTTATTGACCGACATGGTGGTGGTTAGTTTTGGGTTGATGATGGCCGACCTGGGAGAAATTCCCGAAAGCCCCGCCGATTGGCCGGACTCTCCGTCTGGAACAGGCTTGCGCCCGCCGACCAGCGTGAGAAGGGCTCCGCCCCTCTCCCTAACGAAGTTGACCCATGGAAATGACTATCCCCCTCCCCCTTAGCAAGAAGGAACTACCCCCTTGGTGGAGGCGCCGATCGACCTATTTGCCCGTTTTCGCTCAGTTCGGCAGGTCCAGCCAATAGACGTCCGCATCGTTGCGGCGAATGGACGGGAAGAACCATCCCCTCGGTTCGGGGATGATTTCCGCCAGGTCGAAGACCCGCACGCTCCGGGGCATCTGGCGGAAGTAGAGCGTGAACTGATGCGGCTGTCCGTCGGGAATCGGGTACCAGTGCGGATAGAGGGAGATGTTTTCGAAACGGATCATCTCGCTGGTGAAGGAGGAAGCCTGATCCAGGAGGAACGTGCTCTGCCAGATGCGGAGATAAGGGGCGTAATCCGGTGCGCAGCGGACGTGCACGACGATGGGGTCTTCGGACAAGACCTCATCCTGCGCGGCTTCGGCCGGAAGGGTGCGGATGACGGGAGCGATGAGCGGGGCGGGCATGGTGTCAGCGTGCCACGGACCGACCGGCCCGCAAGCGTCAGGCGTGTCATTAGCCCGTTGACTCCCCTGCTCCGCCTTAGCGTCATAGCAGGCATGGAATCAGGCTCCGAAGACCAACCCCGCCTCACCGGCGCCGAACGCGGCAAACTGCGCAGCCTCGCGCAGACGCTCGATCCGAAGGTGTTCGTCGGCAAGGCCGGCGTGAACGAGGGCATCGCCAATCTGCTCCAGGAAGCCTTCCGTAACGCCGACCTGGTCAAAGTCCGCTTCACCGCCGAACGCGAGGAGATGGACAAGCAAGCCCAGGAACTCGCCCGCCTCACCGAGAGCGAAGTCATCGGCAGCGTCGGCCGCACGGCGACGTTCTTCAAACTCGGCGCGGATATCGAATAAGCCATGGACGCCTCGCTGTTTCAGTCACGGCACGAGGCATTCATCACGCAGGCGGAAACTTCGCTGCGCCAGCTGACGCCGGCCGCGACGGCCCGCCCGGCGCGCCTGCATGGCGCGATGCGCTATTCGCTCGAAGCCGGCGGCAAGCGCCTGCGTCCGGTCCTCTGCCTCGCCTCGGCCGTCGCCTTCGACCCGCAGGCCGACGCCACGCCCGCCGCCACCGCGCTGGAGTGCATCCACACCTATTCGCTGATCCATGACGACCTGCCGTGCATGGACGACTCCGACCTACGACGCGGCCGCCCGTCCTGCCACAAGGCCTTCGACGAAGCCACGGCCCTGCTGGCCGGCGACGCCCTGCAGCCGCTGGCCTTCGAACTCCTCGCCGTCGGCTACGCCGACCGCCCCGCCCTCGCCACCGCGCTCGTGCGTGAACTCGCCGTGACCGCGGGCTCGACGCTGCTCGTCGGCGGACAGACCGAAGACATGGGCGGCCTCGCCGCCGGTGCGACCGACGACCGCCTCGAATTCATCCTGCTCGGCAAGACGGCCGCGATGCTCAGCGCCTCGTTCGCCATGGGCGCGTTGGTCGGCGGGGCCTCCGCCGCTGACGTCGAACATTGCCGCCGGGCCGGCCGTGCCGCGGGCATCGCCTTCCAGCTGGTCGACGACCTGCTCGACCTCACCGCCGACGCCGCTCAGCTCGGCAAGCCCGTCGGGGCCGACGCGCAGAACGGCAAGTTCACCTATGCCGGCCTGCACGGCGTCGAAGCGACGAAGCAGCGGATCGAGCAGCTGACCGCCGAAGCCATCACGCACCTGCAGGCGACCAAGGGCGATACGGCCTTCCTCGTCGAACTGGTGCGCCGGATGGCGGCGCGCCGCACCTGATCAGTCGTCGAGCCGCCGTCCGCCGGACGGAAGCTGGTCGGGCAGGAATCCGTAATAGGTGCCGATCCAGAGTCGCCACGCGAACGCATGGATGAGCGGAGGCACCACGAAGATCGCGCCCACCGCGAGACGCACGGCCCAATCGCCGCCGACCCAGCCCAAGCGATAGGCGCCGAGGACGAGCGGCAGCACGCCGAAGGCGGTGAGTCCGTAATTCCAGACGATGGCGCCGAGGAAGAAACCCTCCTTGCGACGCAGGGTCATCCCACAGCCCGCGCAACGCGCGGGCGTGTCCCAGAGGCGCGCGAACCATCCCGTCTGGTCGCCCGCGGCGCGGATCGGCGCGCCACAATCCGGACAACGTCCGCAGGCCGATTTCCAGAAGATGTCCGTACGGAAAGCCATGCCTGAAACCTATCCGACCAAGACGGGGTAGCAAGCCAAGCAAAAGGCCGGCCACCTTACGGTAGCCGGCCTTGATGAGCCTATGCTCAGCGCTGATTACTCGGCGGCGGTCTCACCCACCTGGAAGCGGGTGAAGCGGACGATCGAGACTTCTTCGCCGACCTTGCCCTTGGCAGCGGCGATGAGGGCCTGGATCTTCTGCTCGGGATCGCGGAAGTAAGCCTGTTCGAGGAGGCAGGAGTCGGCGAAGAACTTGTCCACGCGGCCGGAGATGATCTTCTCCATGTTGGAGAGCTGGCCCTTCTTGCGGCCTTCGGCGGCGATGACCTGCTTCTCGCCCACGGCGATGCGCTTCTCGAGTTCGGCGACGGCTTCGGCGTCGTTGGCGGCCTTCTGCTCGACGAGCTGTCCCTTGTAGTCCTCGACGATGCGCTTGGCTTCGTCGATGGCCTTGTCGGCTTCGGACTTCGTGAACTCAGCGGCGATCTCGCGTTCCTTGGCGACGACGTCTGGGGAGACGTCTTCGCGGCGGACGAAACGGGCGTTGTTGGCGACGACCTGCATCGCGAGCTGGCGGGCCAGTTCGGCGACTTCCGGGTTAGCGGCGGCGGCCTGGGTCTTGAGGCCCAGTTCGAGGAGGACGGCGATCTTGGCGCCGGTGTGGACATACGCGGAGACGCGACCCACGCCGGTGGCTTCGAACTTCAGGACGCGGGAGACCTTGAGGTTCTCGCCGATCTTGAGCACCTGATCGTTCAGGTAATCGTTCACCTTGCGGGACTTGTCGGCGTGGTAAGGCTGCTCGAGGAGACCGTCGGCGCCGTTGGCGGCGGCCTGGGCCACGAGCTCCTTGGCGAGCGCGATGAAGTTCTCGTTCTTGGCGACGAAGTCCGTCTCGCAGTTCAGTTCGAGGAGGGTCGCGGCGCGTCCGTCGGCGGAGACGCTGACGGCGAGGATGCCCTCGCTCGCCTTACGGTCGGCCTTCTTGTTGCGGGTGGCGACACCCTTGATGCGGAGGATCTCGACGGCCTTCTCCATGTCGCCGGCGGCCTCGGTCAGGGCCTTCTTGCAATCCATCAGACCCGCGCCGGTACGCTGGCGCAGATCGTTGACCGTCTGGGCGGTGATAGCGGACATGGTCGGATTACTTGGACTTACGAGGGGCCGGGCGCTTGGCCGGAGCGGCGCCTTCGACGGCTTCCGAACCTTCGTTGGCCTTCAGGAGCTCTTCCGAAATCTGGACCTCGGGCTGGACGGACTCGCCGGCGTCCTGGCGGGAGACGGGGGTCACGGTCTTGCGGTCCTGGGTCACGGCCTTGCGGCGGGAGAGACCGTTCTGGACGGCCTGGGTGAGGACTTCGACCACCAGGCGGATGGACTTGGCGGCGTCGTCGTTGCCCGGGACGGGGAACTTGAGGAGGGTCGGGTCGGAGTTCGAGTCGCAGAGGCCGATCACGGGGATGCCGAGACGGACGGCTTCGTTGACAGCGATCTCTTCGAGTTTGGTGTCGACGACGATCATCGCGGACGGGAGTTCGCGGTATTCGAGGAGGCCTTCGAAGTTACGCATCATGCGCGACATCTCGCGCTTCACGGCAGCGGCTTCCTTCTTGTGCATCTTGGCGAGGGAACCGTCCTGCTCCATGCGGAGGTAGGTGCGATACTTGTCGAGCGAGCGCTTGATGGTCGCGAAGTTGGTGAGCGTGCCGCCGAGCCAGCGGTTCACGGCGAAGGGCATGCCGGTCGACTTAGCGGCCTGGCGGACGACTTCCTGCGCCTGGGGCTTGGTCGCGACGAAGAGCACTTCCTTGCCCTTGGCGGCGGTGTCTTCGATGAAGGCGGCGGCGGCGGCGAGGCACGCGTGCGTCTTTTCGAGGTCGATGATCGACACGCCGTTACGGTGGTCGAAGATGTACGGACGGCTGCGGGGATTCCAGCGACGGGTCTGGTGTCCGAAGTGGACGCCGGCATCGAGGAGGTCTTTGACTGTGATGTTCATGGTATGTTTTGGCTCCGTATCCCGTTTCCTGCCGAAGGAGGGGACATTGGATCAGGTATTACTGACTGGGTTTTGGGTTTTATGTCCGAGGCGATCGGCGGTCGCTTCAAACGGTGGAAAGTGGGTTCAAACACCCCTGCCCGCCCGGGGCAAGCGGGAAAATCAACCGAAAGGGGCTCCTTTGGAACTGACAGGGGAAGCCCGCCTCGGCAGGGTCGGCGCAACGCGATGTCTTGGGCCTACCGGATACTCTTCCCGCTGCTGCTGATCCCGGCCCTCCCCTACTATTTCTGGCGGATGCTCCGCCGCGGTGGGTATGGCTCAGGTTTCAGCCAAAGGTTCGGCTTCTTCCCCTCCCCAGGCCCGAAGACCCCCGGAAAACGCCGTTTCTGGCTCCAAGCGGTCTCCGTCGGGGAAATCGAGGCCATCGGCCCCCTGCTCCGCCAGCTACAGGCCACCGGCGAGGCGGAGATCATCCTGACCACCACCACGAGCACGGGCTACCGTCTGGCCAAGGAAAGATACGCCGACGTGGCCCAAGCCATCGGCATCTTCCCGGCCGACCTCTGGCCCTGCAGCGCGCTCGCCTGGCGCCGCATCCGACCGGACGTCGTCATCTTGGTCGAAGGCGAGCTCTGGCCTGAACACCTCGCTCAGGCGCGCGCCCGGGGAGTGCCCGCCTATCTCATCAACGGTCGCATCTCCGACAAATCCTTCGCGCGTCACCAACGCTTCCGGAAACTTTCCCATTACGTCCTCGGACACTTCCGGCAGATCGCCTCAGGCAGCGAGGAAGACGCGCGGCGCTTCCGGGTGCTCGGCTTCGACTCGACAATCACGGGTAATATCAAATTCGACGTCGCCAGCGATGCGCCGATGCCGGCCGAAGAACGCGGGCGACTCCGCACGGAACTCGGCTTCGGTGCCGACCCGCGCACGGTGGTGCTCCTCGGCTCGTCTACGTGGAAGGGCGAAGAAACCGCGCTCATCAAGATCATCCGAGAGCTGCGCGCGGCCGGCACGGACGTCCGCCTCCTGCTCGTCCCGCGTCACTCCGAACGGCGCACCGAAGTCGCCGCGGAAGTCAGCGCCAGCGGCCTCGACTGGCACCAACGCTCTTCCGGCGGGCCCGTCGCGCCGGCCGGCACGATCATCCATCTCGCCGACACCACCGGCGAACTGCGCCGCCTCACCCGCGCGGCGGACCTCGCCTTCTGCGGCAAGAGCCTTGCCCCGCACGAAGGCGGCCAGACACCCATCGAATGCGCCGCCGCGGGCGTCGCCATCGTCTATGGACCGCGCATGACCAATTTCCGCGACATCTGCCGCGGCCTCGAGAAAGCCAAGGCGGCTTCGCGGGCCGAAGACGGCGCCTCGTTGGGCGGAAAAATCCGGACCCTGTGCGGCGACGAACGCGAGCGCACCGAGATGGGCCGCAACGGCGCCGCCTGGCACCAAGGCAATCGTGGCGCGACCGAGCGCACCTTGGCCCTGCTGCTGGGACGCTGATCAGACGACGCGGAAAGCCTCGCGCAGACGGCGGGCCTCGTCGCGCAGTTCGCCGCCGAGGATGATGTCCCGCGCCCGCTTGGCGCCCGCCGTCGGATCGGCCGCCTGGCCCGCGACCCAGAGGGCCGTGCCGGCGCTGAGACAAAGAGTGTCCATCAAGCCGTCGGAGACACCGCCCACGAGCAGGTCGCTGAACATCGCGATATTCTCTTCGGGAGTGCCGCCACGCAGGTCGGCGACCGCGCAGGTCTTGAAACCGAAATCGCCGGGCAGCCAGATCGCGTCGACCGACGCGAGTTCGCCGCAGCCACGCACGCGCACTTCGCCGGCCGTGGTGATCTCATCCATGCCGCCGCCTGCGCGGGAATGCGTGACCAGGCCGCGCTTCACGCCGAGCTCACCGAGCGTCGCCGCGAGCGGCTCGACCCAGCGTTCGTCATAGACGCCCACGACCATGTAGGCCGGGCGGGCCGGATTGATGAGCGGGCCGAGGACGTTGAAGACGGTCTTGGTACCGCTTTCGGCGAGCTGCTTGCGCACGCCGAGCACGGCCTTGAACGCAGGGTGAAAGGCCGGCGCGTAGAGGTAGCAGAAGTTCGCCTCGCGCAGGCCGCGCAACAGCTGTTCGTCCGTGGCTTCGAGCACCACGCCCAGGCCTGCGAGGAAATCCGCGCTGCCGGATTTGGAAGTGATCGAGCGGTTGCCGTGCTTGAGCACCGGCACGCCCGCCGCGGCGACGATGAGCGCGCTGGCGGAGGAGATGTTGAAGCTGCCGGAGCGATCGCCGCCCGTACCGACGATGTCGATCGACTTCGCGGGCCAGTCACCGAAGTCGGTCCGGCGGGCGAGGTCACGGTAAGTACGCGCGAAGCCCGTGACCTCCGCGGCCGTCTCCCCTTTGCGCGCCAAGGCGAGCAGGAAGGCCGCCTTGTCCGCATCCGTGACCGCGGCTTCGGCCATGGCCAACGCGGCGGCGGCGGCCTCCGCGGGAGCGAGGTCACGACCAGCCGACAAGGCGGCGGTCAGGTCAGGAAGGGCCAAGGCCATGCCGGATTAGCCACGGTCGGGGCGGTCGGGACAAGGCATTTTCGCCACAAGGGGTTTGCAACGGGGGGAAAGCACCCAATGATGGACCCTATGGACGATGGCGACCAACCCCAGGGCGACTTCGACGGTTCCGGCAACGCCTCTTGGGGCGAGGCCGACTGGTCCGGCTACCTGCAGCGCAACGACCTCGAGGTCGGGCGCTTCCTCGCCTACTACAACGAGGTCAAGAACCTGCCCGACCGCCTGGACATCAGCGCCCGCCGGATGGGCTGGGAAAACGCCGACTGGGCGCCCGGCGACGGCCCCGAGGAGGTCAACGACGACGAGGACGAAGGACCCGACCTCCCCTACTGCATCCACCAGCACCCGGTCTACGTCGTGGCGCGCGCCCTGTCGCTGCAGCTGACGCAGTCCTTCCGCCGCCTGAACGTCGACGCCGGCCCGCAGCTCACCGCGCTCGAGGCCACCGACATCATGCACTCCTTCTGGGACGCGCAGCATCAGATGATCATGGCGATCAACGCCACGGACACCGGGGACCTGCCCCTCGCGCTCGTGCACATGAAGCGCGCGCTCGCGGCGATCAATTACTCCATCGGCCTCACCGCCGGCCTGCCGGCCGCCGTGCGCCTGTCGTCAGCCGAAGCGGCGCACGACCTCGAAGCCACGCTCTTCGACCTCCGCGAAGTCTGCCTCCGCGTGATGGCCGACTGTCGCTGGGACGGACGGAAGAAGTGACTCAGGCCTCGCCGGCCTTGCCCGACTTGCCCTTCGCCATGAACTGGATGAGGCGCTCGCTGAACTCCTTGGCGGAGTCGTGACCCATCCCGCGCAAGGCCTGCACCGAAGCGGCCACCTCGACGAGGCGGGCCATGTCACGACCCGGACGCACCGGGATCGTCATGTGCGGCACCTTGCGGCCGAGGATCTCGAAGGTCTCGACCTCCAGGCCGGAACGCTCTTCGTCCATGCCAGGCTGCCAAAGCACGAAGGTGACGACCAGGTCGACACGCTTCTCGCGACGCACGGAACGGACCCCGAAGATCGAAGCGACGTTGATGATGCCGATGCCGCGGCACTCCATGTAGCCCCGGTTAAGGTCCTTGGACATGCCCTGCAGCTCGCGGTCGCCGATCAGCGTCACGATCACGTAATCGTCGGCGACGAGGGAATGGCCGCGCTCGATGAGCGCGAGGGCGCACTCGCTCTTGCCGACGCCGGAAGCGCCGCGCATGAGCACGCCGACGCCCTTGATGTCGACGAGGGTGGCGTGGATGTTGGTGCGGGGGGCGAACTTCTCCTCGAGCAACACGGTCGCCTCGGCCGAGAAATCCTTGGACTTGAGCTGCGTGCGGATGAGCGGGACGCGATGGCGATCCGCGATGCGCAGCAGGAGGTCGTCCACCTCGAGGCCGCGGGAGATCACGACGGCGGGGATCTTCTTGGAAAAGACGTCGTCGAGGAGCTTCTCGCGGACATCCGCAGACTGGTCGCTCAGGTAGGCCATCTCCCCCGCGCCGAAGAGCTGCAGGCGCTTGTAGGCGAACTCCTTGAAATAACCGGTCACGGCGAGCGCGGGACGATTCAGCGACTTCTCGGCGATCATGTTGTCGAGGCCCTCGGCGCCGGCGAGGAGCTCCATCTGCAGCATGTCCTTGAAAGATTCGAAGAACTCACGCACCGAGACGGATTCGGGGCGGGTATCGGGAGCGGGGTCGGACATGGACGTCAGAGTTTGAAACCTTCGCCCAGATAATGGCGGCGGCTTTCGGGATTGTCCACGATTTCGGCGGGGGTACCGGAGACCAGCACCCTGCCCTGATGGATCAGATAGGCCCGGTCCACGATGGAAAGGGTCTCCCGGACGTTATGGTCCGTGATGAGGATGCCGATGCCGCGCTCCTTGAGCTTGCGGATGATGGACTGGACTTCGGCGACCGAGATCGGGTCGACCCCGCTGAACGGTTCGTCCATCAGGAGGAAGCGAGGCCGCGTGGCCAAGGCCCGGGCGATCTCGAGCCGGCGACGCTCGCCGCCCGAAAGGGTGAAAGCCGGCTGGCGGGCGAGTTTCTCAAGGCCGAGTTCGGTGAGCTGTTCCGCGGTGCGTTCCTTGCGCTCGCGCTCGTTCAGCTCGAGCGTCTCGACGACGGCCATGACATTCTCCCAGACGGTGAGCTTACGGAAGACGGAGGCCTCCTGCGGCAGGTAACCCACGCCGGCGCGGGCACGTCGCCACATGGGCTCGGCCGTGATGTTCTGTCCGTCGAGGAATACCCGTCCGTGCGTCGAGGGAATCAACCCGACGACCATGTAGAAAGTAGTGGTCTTGCCGGCGCCGTTCGGGCCGAGCAGGCCGACGATCTCACCGCCCTGCAGGGTCAGACTGACGTCCTGGACGGCCACCTTGGCGTCATAATGCTTGGCCAAGGCCTGCGCCCGGATGACGCCCTTCTCGCTCGATGCGGCCATGCGGATAAGAGGAAAGCGGTCAGCGTCCCTTGTCGAGGCTTTTGACCTCCGGCAAGGTGAAGTCTCGGCCGAGGAAGATCTTGGGTCGGACCACCTGACCAGGATTCAGGTCGTCAGGCGCCGAGTCCATCCGCCAGGACTTGGTCTTCAGGTCATAGGTGACCTCTTTAGCCGGGACGCCTTCGTTGCCGTTCTTATCGAGGATACGGGCATCGCCGAGGAGCCGCGCCGTGCCGAGCTCAGGACTCATCTCCAGCGTCTTTCCCTTCGCGCTGGCGCCGCCCGCGACGACGCCGACATTACCGCGACCGACCACCCGGCGGGCGACGAGTCGTCCGGACTTATCCGGTGACGCGAGGCCTTCGAGCAGGTCGCAGGTGGCATCCGTCGCCGAGGAATCGATCGCGACGTCGCCACGCAGGAAGAACTTGGTCAGCGCCGGAGTATGGAGCACTTCATGCGCGTCGGCGACGAAGGCGACCTCCTGACCGGCACCCTGCGAAAGGAACAGCCGCGGACGGGTCGGACCGACGCCGCCGGACAAGGTCAGTAGGCGGGGCTGGCCGACGAGGGCGTCCTGCGCGAGGATTTCTTGGATCTGGACCGCCGGGGTGAGGTCGAGCCGCTCGCCGAGACAACGCAGGCCCGGCTGGGCGTAGCGAACGCTCCCCGACAAGATCACCTTGTTGAGCGCATATTCGCCCGGCTTCTTCGGCACCGGCAGCGCGAAGGCGACCATCTGATCGGACGAAGTCACGACCTGGCCGGCGACATAGCGGACCGAACCGAGCAGTTCGGCCTGCATGGCGCCGTCTTCGGTCACGACCACGATCTGATCGGCTTCGGCCAAGCCGGCAACGCCGCCGTTCTCTTCGGGAGGCAAGCGCAAGGCGGCGCGGAGACCAGGCGCCGAACGGATCTCGATGCGGTCCTTGAGCGCATCGGTGCGGATGGAGAAACCAGCCGCTTCCAGTCCGCGCTTCTCACGCAGCCGCGGCGTCTCGGCCAGATCGACCACCTTGGACTTACGATCCCAGCGGGCCCGGCCCGCGGTGAATTCGGAACCTTCGAGACGTCCCTTTACGTCGCCTTCGGCCTCGAGCTGTCCGCCCCCGGCCTTCGCCTCGATGGCGACCAGGCGTCGCGCGGTGAGCCGAGTGTCGGCCGAGACATAGGTCGCTTCATCCTGGACCTCGATGCGGGTCAGCCCAGCGGCGGGGTCGCGACGCAGCGTGATGCGTGCGCCGGTCAGGTCAGCCGGAGCCTCCTGCTTACGACGAAGTTGCATCCGGACCGGCTGGCCGTCGCCGGCGTAGAGTTCCGTCAGGCCGAGCTTAGGCTGATGGCGGAGGCGCTGGGCGGAACCCTTGGCCTCCGGTTCGTCGATCTCGACATGTCCGACGAGTTCAGCGGAGTCTTCCTTAGGTTCGAAGTTCGCGCGGTCGCCGCGCAAGGTCTGGGCGCCGACGACGCGTACGACGCGTCCGGTGGCGACGAGCGAACGCACCTCGGTGTCCCCTCCGGGCCCATCAATGACCAGACATTCGAGGCGTTCACAGGTCGTACGTTCGCCGGCCCGTTCCGCGACCACGCCTCCGGTAAAGACCATGAGCGTGCCGCCGGGTGCCGGCGAGGCGTCGAGACGCAGCGCGCGGAGACGTAGGCGGCGCGGAGCCGGCTTGGTGAGGTCTAGCTCCGCCACGACGTCGGCGAAGATCGCGAAGGTGTCGCCCTGCGGGGTGGAACGCCAGCTCCAGCCCTTGCCGGCGAGGTCGAAACTCGGCGAGGTCGCTCGGACCTTGTCGGCGCCTTCCGCGGCGCGCGCGGCCGGGGTCATCACGCCGGAAGGACTCACGAAACGGGCCAGCGGTCGTCCGTCCCGGAATGAACGCAAAGTGATCTCCTCCATGTCCCACTGCCCTTCCTTCGCGGCCGGACGCATCTGCTTGGCCGCGGCTTCCCAGACTTTCTCGGCCTTGGCGTCCTCGGAGAAACCGGCGAAGACGCCACCGGTGACCTGTTGGAAGGAAAGATCCTTCGGCTGAGCCAAGGCACCTGCGGCCAGGCAAAGGCAGAGGATGGCGGCGCGCATGACGCTATGACAGCAGGCCGGGAAGGCTTATCAAGCGATTACGCCTTAGGCGTCCGGGGAAACGGGGCCGTCGCGACGAAGGCCGGCATCTCGGCCGAGGCCAGAATCTCGCCGACGGCCAGCGGGAAGCCCGCAAGGAACTCACCGACGGGGAGCATTTTGCCACCGGCCCGTTGCAGCTGAAGCAGGACGAGCTCGCCCTGCCCGCAAGCGACACGGACGCCCGAGCGATCGGCGGAGAGAATCTGGCCCGGCGTACCCGACGAGGCCGAATCTTCGCCACGCGCGGCGCCGACTTTGATCGTGACGCCACGATGTTCGAAGGTCGAACCCGGCCAACCTTCGAGCGCGAGCACGCGTTGCCCGAGCACGGCGGCCGGCTGACGGAAGTCCAGCGGCGCGTCCGCCCGGTTCAGGCGTCGCGCATAGGTGACGAGAGCTTCGTCCTGCGGGACCGGCTTCGAAGTACCGTCCAGGATCGCCGGCAAGGCAGCGTTCGCGAGTTCGCCGGCGACTACGCCGAGACGCGCGCGCAAGGCGGCCCGCGCTTCGCCGGGCGTCGGACGTAGGCTCCGCGATGCGTGGATAGGGCCGGCGTCGAGTTTGAGGACGACCTGCTGAAGCGAGACGCCCGTCTCCGTGAGACCCAGCGCAAGCGCACCCTCGACGGGCGTAGCGCCCCGCAAAGCCGGCAAGAGCGAGCCGTGGAAATTGACGAAGCCCAGTCGCGTCGCCGCGAGGAAATCCGATTTCAATAACTGACCGTAGGCCATCACCACGCCGAGATCGGCGCCGAGGGCGGCGAGCTGCGTCGCGTCTTCCGGGCCGAGTTTCTCCGGCTGACGGAGCGGGAGCCCGGCGGCCTTCGCCCAAGCGGCGACAGGATTGGGACGGACCTCCTGGCCGCGTCCGGCGGGCCGGTCCGGCTGGGTGTAGACGGCCACGACCTCGGTGTCGGGCAAGGCGCGGGCCGCGGCGAACGCCGGGAGCGCGATCTCATCCGAACCGAGCAGGACCAGTCTCCGCGGCATGCTTTACTTGCGGGCCTGGCGCGCGGCGCGGCCTTTCAGCGAACGCGGCTTATCCCAGCGGGTGTAGGATTTCTTGCGGACCGGGCCGACCTTGCTGCGCGGGTTCTTGGACTTGCCGAGGCGCGGACCCGAGGGACCGATGGCCTTCTTCGGCGCGTCCGAGACGACGGCCTTACCGGCGACCTTCGCGGCCGGCTTGCGGGCCTCGCCTTCCTCGGCAGGCATCGAACCGGCCATCGCGCCGGGGCCACCTTGACGGCGGCCGGTCTGCTTGGGCTTGCCGACGATGTCCAGGAAGAGCGGGACGCCGGCGAGGTCGAAACTCTCGTGCACGCCCTTCACGAGGAAGCGCTGGTAGGCGTCCTCGAGTCGTTCCTCGGAGTTGCAGAAGAGGCGGAAGCGGATGGGACGCTTGGAGACCTGCGTCACGTAGTAGCACTTGAAGCGCTTGCCCGAGACCATGCGCGGCGGGCGCTTGATCATCAGGTCCTGGATGACGCGGTTGAGGCGGCCGGTGGAGATCGCCGTGCCGGCGCGGACGAAGACGCCTTCGGCGGCGTCGAGCATGTCCTCGGCGCGGAGGCCGGTCTGGGCGGAGACGAAGAGGATGGGCGGATCAGGCAGGAAGAAGAGTTCGCGACGGATGGCCGAACGGAACTTCGCGCGGAACTCTTCCTCGTCCTCGAAGCCGTCGATGTTCTTTTCACGGAAAGCCTTCTTCGCGAGGTCCCACTTGTTGACCACCAGGACGATGCCGCAGCCCAGGAGCGCGAGTTCGCCGGCGAGCTGCTTGTCGATGCGGGTCACGCCCTGGCCGGCGTCGAGCACGAGGAAGACCACGTCGGTCTCGGCGAGGATCTCGTCGGCGCGGCTCTGCGAGAAGAAGTCCAGCGTGTCGCGCTTGTTGGCGGTGCGGCGGCCGGCGGTGTCGACGAGGGAGAACTTGGCCTGGGAACCGTCGGCCTTCGTGCGGGAAAGACGGGCGCGGACGGGGTCGCGCGTGGTGCCGGCGACTTCGCTCACGATGAGGCGCGAACCGCCGAGCAGGCGGTTGCCGAGCGAGCTCTTGCCGACGTTCGGGCGGCCGGCGAGGGCGAGACGGATCGGGCGGGGGCCTTCTTCCCGAGGAGTCTCGGGCTCAGGTCCGAGCTGCTTGATGATGAGCGCCTGGAGCTGGGGGATGCCGCGTCCGTGTTCGGCGGAGATCAGCAGAGGCTCACCGAAGCCGAGGGCGAAGAACTCGGACATCAGCCCGTCGCGCTCTTCGGTGTCGGCCTTGTTGGCGACGACGATCACCTTCTTGCCCGCCTGACGGAGCTTGACGGAGACCTCGAGGTCGAGCGCCGCGCAACCCTCGAAGGCGTCGACGACGAGCAGCACGAGCGAGGCGGCGGCCAGGGCGAAATCCACCTGCTCCTCGACCGCGTCGGCCACGACTTTCGGCGTCAGCTCGGCGCGATAAAGGCCGATGCCGCCCGTATCCATCAAAGTGTAACGGCCTTCGAAGACGTCGGCCGTGATGAGGTCGCGCGTGACGCCGGGCTGATCGTGCACGATCGAGATGCGCCGACCGACCAAGCGGTTGAATAGGCGGCTCTTCCCGACGTTGGGACGGCCCACGATGGCTACCGCGCGGGAAAGTTCAGTGTTCCGTTCCATGGAGGGAGAGTCAGGGCTACCCGCCCGCCTAGCAAGCAAGGATGCTCAGCGACCCGGGAGGCTGTCCAGGAAGCGGGCGATCCGCTCGCCGGCCTCATGGATGCGCTCGTAGCTGGTCGAGAACGACGCGCGGCAGAAACCGGCGCCGGCCGCGCCGAAGGCGGTACCCGGGACCATGGCGACCTTCTGCTGCTCGAGCAGCTTCTGGGCGAAGGTCATGGAATCCATGCCAGTCGAGGTGATATCGGGGAAAGCGTAGAAAGCCCCGCGCGGGAGATGGCACTTCAGGCCGAGTTCGTTGAAACGGCGGACGATGAAGTCACGGCGTTCGCGATATTTGTCGCGCATGTGCAGCATCGAATCACGGCCGTTGCGGAGCGCCTCGACGGCGGCCTCCTGGCTCATGATCGGGGCGCACATGATGCCGTACTGGTGCACCTTGAGCATGCCGTCGATGACGGCGGCGGGACCGCAGGCGTAGCCGATGCGGAAACCGGTCATCGCGAAAGCCTTCGAAAAACCGTGCAGGAAGACCGTGCGTTCGCGCATGCCCGGGAGCGAGGCGATCGAGACGTGGTCGCCTTCGAAGGTGAGCTCCGAGTAGATTTCGTCGGAAGCGACGAGCAGGTCCTTCTCGATGGCGAACTTGGCGATGGCCTCGAGCTTGGCGCGGTCGGCGGTGCCGCCGGTCGGGTTGGTCGGGAAGTTGAGGACCAGCAGCTTGCAGCCCGGCTGCCAGGCGGCACGCAGGGCGGCCGGGTCGAGCGCGAACTGGTCGGCGGCGACGGTGCGGATCGGGATGGCCTCGGCGTGGCAAAGCGTGACGCTCGGAGCGTAGCTCACGTAGCAGGGCTCGTGATAAAGGACCTTATCGCCGGGGTTGAGCACGGCGCGCAGGAGGATGTCGAGCGCCTCGGAGACGCCGATCGTGCCGAGGATCTCGGTCTCGGGGTCGTATTCCGGGCCGTAGTGACGGGCGACGTAGCGGGAGATCTCCTCGCGGAACTGCTGAGTGCCGCGGTTATCCGTATAGGACGTGCGGCCCTTCTCGAGGGAAGCGATCGCGGCCTCGCGGATATGATAGGGCGTGACGAAATCCGGCTCGCCGATGCCGAGCGACACCGCGTCCTTCATCTTGGAGACGATGGCGAAGAAGTCGCGGATGCCCGACTTGGGCAAGGTCGCGACATGCCGCGCCACGAAACGTCCGGAGGAATCCATGGTCAGGCGGGTCTCAGGGGCTGACCGAAGGACGGTCGCGGCCGGCGCCGGCGTCAGAGACGACGAAGCCGTCCTTCTTGTAGGCGCGAAGGAAGAAGTGGGTGGACGTGCCCTGGACTCCGTCGATGCGGGCGAGGCGCTCATGGACGAAGCCGGCGACCTTGTAGAGATTATCCGCGGTGACGACGACCAGCAGGTCATAGCCGCCCGACATCAGGTAGCAGCTCTCGACCTGCTCGAAGGCGGAGATGCGCTCGGCGATGGCGTCGAAACCGCCCACGCCTTCGGTGCGCACCTTGATCTCGATGACGGCACGGACGCGATGCTCGGACTCGAAGCCCGGATTGAGCACGGGACGCATGCCTAGGAGGACGCCCTGCTGACGCAAGGCCGCCAGCTCGCGATCGACTGCTTCGGCGCCGAGGCCAAGAATGCGGCCGATCTGGGCGGTATCGAGGGCTTCCCCGTCGAGGATGAGCTTGAGTACGGAGTTCATGGCGAAAATCAGGAAGCCGGGAGGGCGCGACGGGCGCGGACGGCGGCGGCGAGGCCGTCGAGCACGGGCACGGTCTGTTCGAAGGAGATGCAGGCGTCGGTGATGCTGCAGCCGTAGGCCGAGGTGTCCTTACCCTTCCAATCCTGACGCCCTTCGGCGAGGTGGCTTTCGATCATCACGCCGGCGATGACGCGCGAACCCGCGGCGACCTGCGCGGCGATGTCGGCGGCGACGAGCGGCTGGCGGCGATGGTCCTTGGAACTGTTGCCGTGCGAGCAATCGATGACGAGGCGTGTCGAGAGACCGGCCTTCTGGATGCGCGCCGCGGCGTCGGTCACGAATTCGGCGCCGTAATTAGGACCGGTGCGCGAACCGCCACGCAGGATCACGTGGGCGTCCGGGTTGCCCGAAGTCTGGAAGATGGCGACGACGCCGTCCTTGGTGACGGACGGGAACCAGTGCGAGGAGCGGGCCGAGAGACAGGCGTCGACGGCGACCTGGACCGAGCCGTCGGTGCCGTTCTTGAAGCCGACGGGCATCGACAGGCCGGAGGCCAGCTCGCGATGGATCTGGCTTTCCGTAGTGCGCGCGCCGATGGCGCCGTAAGCGACGAGGTCGGCCACATACTGCGGCGTGATCGGGTCGAGGAATTCGGTCGCGGCGGGCAGGCCGGCTTCGGCGATCTGGGCGAGGAGGCCGCGGGCGATCCGCAACCCGTCGTTGATGCGGAAGGAACCGTCGACCTGCGGATCGTTGATGAGCCCCTTCCAGCCGACCGTGGTGCGGGGCTTCTCGAAGTAGACGCGCATGACGATCAGCAGCTCGGCGGCATGCTTCTGCGCTTCTTTCTGCAGCAAGGCGGCATACTCCAAGGCGGCCTTGGTGTCATGGACGGAACAAGGACCGACGATGACCATCAGGCGGTCGTCCTGGCCGGAGATGACCTTGGCGGCGTCACGGCGGGCGGAGGCCACGACCTCGGCGGCGCGCTCCGAGACCGGAAGTTCGGAGAGCACGAGGGCGGGAGACAGCAGGGGGTGCTGGCTGCGGATGCGTAGGTCGTCCGTATTCTGAGTCATCGGTAGGAGGGCTTTCCCGAGGGGAAAAGAGGGTAAATGAAGGGCTCCCGGGGGCGGGTGTCAATGACGCGTCCCGAGTTGACGCGAGGGGCTTTCAGTATCAAAAGTGTCTCAAATCGGCATGCCCAAGCAACCCAACCCAGAATCCGCCGTCCAATCCGGAGCCTTCAAGGCGTTCATCGCCGAAAAGGGCCTGCGGGCGACCCGGCAGCGGATGGCGGTCTTCGAAGCAGCCCGGACGATCCAAGGTCACTACACCGCCGAGGACCTGCTGAAGAAAGCCCGCTCGCTCGACCGCAGCGTCTCCCGCGCGACGATCTACCGCGCCCTGCCCCTCTTGGTCGGCAGCAACGTCATCCGCGAGATGGATGTCGGCCGCGACCAGAAGTATTACCTCGCCGAAGCCGGTAGCGCCACCTTCCGTGCCCAGCTGATCTGCGAGAACTGCGACTCGATCGTCGAAGTCGACGCGCCGTTCATGGAATGGTATGGCAAGGCCGTGGCCGCCAAGCACGGCATGCGTCCCATCTCCCAGAAACTCCAGGTCACCGCCGCCTGCCTCAACGACCGTTGCCCGCGCCGTAAGCCCGTCCGCTCATGATCACCTATCCGACCGCCTCCGTCTTCCCTCCCCTGCCCCTCGGCGGGACGCCCCTCTCCGCGCTGCAGCAGGAAGTCATCGCGCTGAAGAAGGCCAAGGACGCCCTCATCCTCGCGCATAATTACCAGTGCGAGGACATCCAAGGCGTGGCCGATTACGTCGGCGATTCCCTCGGCCTCGCTTACAAAGCCGCCGAAGCCAAGCAGTCCACCATCGTCTTCTGCGGCGTGCACTTCATGGCCGAGACGGCCAAGATCGTGAACCCCACGCGCCGCGTACTGCTGCCCGACCTCGCCGCCGGCTGCTCGCTCGCCGACTCCTGTCCGGCGGAGAAGCTCGCCGCCGCCAAGGCCAAGGACCCTTCCCTCTACGTCGTCGCGTACATCAATTGCAGCGCCGCCGTGAAAGCCCTCTGCGACGTCATCGTCACCAGCGGCAACGCCTCCAAGATCGTCAGCCGCGTGCCCGCCGACCGGAACATCCTCTTCGTCCCTGACCAGAACCTCGGCCGCTGGGTCTCCGGCAAGACCGGCCGCGCGATGCAGCTCTGGCCGGGTAACTGCTACGCGCACGTCCAGTTCACGCCGGGCGCCCTGCTCCGCACCAAAGCGGCCCATCCGGGGGCTCCGGTCGTGGCGCACCCCGAGTGCACCGAGGCGGTCCGCGACCTGGCCGACATGGTCTGCTCGACCGAGCTGATGGTCGGCTGGTGCAAGGAGCAGACCGCGAATACCATCATCATTACGACGGAATCTGGGATGATCCACCGCCTCCGCAAGGAAGTGCCCGGCAAGACTTTCGTCTCCGCGCCGACCGACCGCTGCTCGTGCAATGATTGCAAGTTCATGAAGATGAACACGCTGACGAAGGTCCGCGACTGCCTGCGCGACGGCACGCCCGAGATCGTCTTGCCTGAAAACATCCGCGCGGCCGCCGAGATCCCGCTCCGCCGGATGCTCGATTGGAGCAAGTGACGCGACGGAAGCGCCGCCGCGAAACGCGTTAGGGTGAAAAACTTTTTACCAAAGTTTGACAATTCGGAATATTATAAAAC
>Ga0214163_1000059_pt1 | contig 45177 bp, 54 predicted proteins | sample LakMenepilimnion_2_FD_153001 | JGI IMG/M metagenome (GOLD analysis project Ga0214163, IMG submission 153001) | Freshwater microbial communities from Lake Mendota, WI - Practice 15JUN2010 epilimnion v4 | ecosystem: Environmental > Aquatic > Freshwater > Lake > Epilimnion/Euphotic zone | place... | reverse complement strand
CCCTCGCCACCCCCGAAGGGCGGCGCGTGGTGGTTTGCCCTGCCCAACGCCGCGACGACGTCACCTGCGCGACGTGCCGCCTTTGCTCGCGCGCTGACCGGTCGGTCATCGTCGGGTTCCGTGCGCATGGTGCGTCCTATCGCCGCGCCGAGGCGTCCGCTGCCAACGCCTAACCATCCGCGCTTGACACCCTCCAACCTGTAGGCAATACCTTTCCCACCCAACCAACCCAACCATGAAAAAGAAAACCAACGCCAACCAGTCCGACGCCCAGTCCGACGACCTTCCCGCCCTGCCGGAAACGATCGTCCTTCACCTGCCGCCCTATCAGCGCAAGCGCGCGGCGGAATTCCTCGCCGCCCAGGAAGAGGCGCACAAGCGAGCAGGCCGCTCGCCCTACTTTGAGACGACGCGCGTCCTCCGCGAGTACGCCCACGACCTACAGATCAGGGCGCGAAAGCAGGCCGCTTGGGTAATGGACGCGGACGTCGTCCGCCTCCTCGATATGGTCGCGCAACTGGAGCAGGCCGCCGACCTGATCGACCTGCACGTCGCCCCGGACGAGGACAATGGCTAACCCTATGCCCTGCCCATCACACCGACCCTTCCCACCTATGAAACTCCCCCGCCCTCGCCGCTCGCTGCGCGCCTACGTCCTCGCCCTCGTCGGGCGCTGGTTGCCGGCTCGCGTCCTCCTCGCCCTCAACCGCAACTGGTAACCCTCACCACCATGACCCAACCCACCCCCACCCCCGACGCGCTCGCCGAAGCGATGCGCGCCGAGCGCCTGGCCAAGAAGGAATTCAAGGCCGCCGAGACGTACCTCGCCAACGCGATTCGCGACGCCGTCGCCCTGTCCTTCAAACGTGAGGGCGACGGCCTTGAACGTTACGACGAGGCGGACCTTCGCAACATCGGACGCCTGGCCATCAAGGCGAACATGCACAAGGCCAAGCTGGCGCACCGCAAGGCCGCGACCCAGTCCGCCCTGCTCGCCGCCTCCAACCCCAACGCCTAACCCACCCACCCCCATGCTTGAATCTATCAACGCCCGCCTCGCCATCCTGCGCGAGCGCGTGGTGATGCACGACGCCCACGCCCGCGCCCTTTGGGACGTGGCGATGGACAAGGCCACGACCCTCCGCGAACACCGCGCCATCCTCGCCCAGAATGAGCGCGAGAAAGAGACGATGATCGGGTGGTCCGAGATTCCGGACGGCGCGCGACTGGCGCGCCTCACCGCCGAGTTACCGGTCCACGTCGAAGCCCTGCGCCGGGCGACGGACGACTGGATGGCCGCCGAAGCCATCGCGAAAGCGGCGGCCCAGGACGAAGCCAAGGCGCTGCCCTCCGCCCTCTACCTGCTTTCCTAACCCTTCACCCACCCACGCACATGAGCCAACCCACCGACAACGCCCAGGTCCGCAAGGACCTGGAGAATCACCTCCGCCTTTGCCAACGCCGCGTCCTCGATGCGGACCGGTACGGCACGATCACCCAACGCGAAGAGGCGGAGGGTTGTCGTCAAGACGCGATGGCCGCGCTGCTAGCTTTCAACCAGCGGACGATTCGCATGGTCCCGGTCACCCATGTCCGCGCCTAACATGAGCAAGCCCAAGCTATCCGGCATGGTGTGCGAAGGTTGGCAGGCGGAGTTTCAGATCCAGCCCAACCACGTCACGGCAAACGCGGCCTTCGACGGCGCGATGTTCGAGACGTACGGCGCGGACCTGGATCACGTCTTGTCCTTTGCCAACGCGAAGAGCAAGCGGATGCGCCGCATGGTCTGGACACTGGTCGAGGACGACGACGGCGACGCCGTGATCGTCGAGGGCTACCACCTCGTCAACCGCCTGGGTTACTTCATCACCGCCAAGCCGGCCAAGGCTGGCTACCAGTACGTCGTCACCCTCTCCTGATCATATGAGCAAATCGACCATCACCCACGCCGCTGCCCTCAAGGCACTGGTGGACCTGTACTCCGCCGTCGTCCGCCCGGACAAGACCCAGGAGGATCTCCAGTCCGCGCTTGATTACGCGGACGTCGTACTGACCGACACCTACTTCGCCGAACCTGCCGCCCGGTATTGTGCGGCGAAGCAGGCGAAGGACGCGGCGAAGATCAGACTCAAGGCATCGCGAAAGAAGTAAGCGCGACGCGACGGACTGGACGACGCCCTGCCTTGACTGGCGGGGCGTCTTGTTTGCTAGGCTATCCAGTCGGGAAAGCGGGCGGCTGGGATAGGTGAGGGGGTGCGGTCGTCGAGGTGCAGCGTCATGGTCAGCGCACCCTTCGCGGCCCAGGTCTTGGTGATCACCAGTGTCGAGACGACGGCGTCGTCCTTGAGCAGGCCGGCGTCCATCACCGCGTCTAGTGCTAGCTTGGCTAGGTTGTCGGCGTCTGGTCGGAAGGTATGGGGCAGGCCATGTCGGTCGGCCTTGGGGGTGGGCATATCAAACCGCATCACGACGGCGACGGCCTGCGCCTGGATCTGGCCGTGCGCTTCGACGGCCAGCTTGCCGGTCTGGTGGACCAGGTGCTTCCACCTCTTGGCGTTGGCGTTGGCGGTCGAGACGATCCTGCCCTTGCACAAGCGCGGCCTAGGTTGTGGGCGTGGGGTTCCCTCGACGTTGAGCAGCACGATGTCCATGCGCCAGCTTACCCCTCACGTCGTACTGGGTCAACCCTTCCCCTCGACAATAGGGGCGACGAGGCGACGCCCTTCCCCATCGGGATAGGGCCAAAGCCCAAGGATGGCCTATTAGTCTTAATACAGGTCCATCCTCGCTTCCTCACTAGTGCGTAAGTGACTGGTCTTCCGCAACTTATGGACGAGGAAGGGGGTTGCGCGTTTTCTCAAAACCCTTGAGGAAGGGGGGGGTAAGTTAACTTAACCCCATATCAAACAACGACTTAACCTAGTATCCTCGACGCTGAAAGGAAGCGGGGAAGAGGGGGGTGTAATACCCCTTCCTCATCCCCGCCTTTTCTCCTACTCCCTGTGGGTCGCCTGGATCGTGGCGCTTCGCGCCTTGCCTTGCTCCTGGCCTTTGGGGGCGGAGGTACAGGGCAATGATGAAACCTTGCTTGGCTTGAGCGTGACGCCCAGCCGCCTGGCAGCCGCGTAGATGGAATGGCTAGAGAAGCCTGTGGCGTCCTTTATCTCTCGGCACGACTGTCCACCCTCATGCCCAGCCGAAACAGCCTCCTTGAGGCTTCCGTGACGGCGGCGGAGGGGGCGTAGCTTCACGCCCAAGGCTCCCATGCACGACCGCACCGACCGCTTGCCTAGGCCGAACCGCTCCGCCGTCTCGTTGACGGACAGCCCTAGCTCCAGGCCGGAGCAGATGGCTGCCTTCACCTTGCCGTAGACGCTGGCGCGGTCAGTCATCCCAGTCCGAAAAGTCGATGCTTTCCGCCTCCTCCTTGATCGCCTTGTTCAGACCAGGGACGGCGTCCGGGTCAATCTCGTCGCCGTCTGGGTCGGTGACTGACACGATACTGGTCGCATCCCAGTCAATCTCCCAGTGGCCGCACTCCTCCGTCCCGAATTCATGGTCGAAGGAGTCGTCTTCCCATTGCGCCTCGACGTCCAGTACGACGTCATAGGTGACGCCCTTGTGGCGCACGATGATTTCTTTCTCGCTCACTTGGCAGCCCTCCACTTGTTGCGAAGCAGCAACGCTTCCCAAGCCTTGCGATAGTCGGCGGTCATCCGGTCTACCAGCTTACGCTCCAGAGGCGTCAGCATCTTCCGGCCTGGCTTCGCCCTGGCTTCCTTGGGTGTCTTGGCGGTCCTCATCGGTCGCCCTCCCTGTCTCGGATGCCGAAGGTGTCGTTGCGCACGAGCTTGAACTGGTCGGTCGTCATATGCCGGATGACGCCGTCATGGTCCAGGACGACCGCGAAGACGTCGTTGGAAAACGACCCTCCGTCGCGGACGTAGATGAGCATCCCGTAGCCGAGCGGAGTCTCGACCAGGATGGGGTTGCGGAATTCGTGGATCATAGCCCGCACATCCCTTCGCATTCGGATTTGAAGTCGAAGCCAAGCTGACCCTTGTCCTCGTCGGAGTCGAAGTCGATTTCATCGAGGGGCTTGCACAGGGAGTGCAGGTATACCTCCATATTCATCGTCTTGTTGTTCTGCTTGTACTTAGCTCGGATGACCTTGTCGAATTCGACGGCCTTGGCGAAGTGGACAGGGTCTTCGTTGCGGAGTCGTCGCCATTCCTCGTCGGAGTGGAACGGACAGTAGTAGCAAGCCGACCGGGGAGGTTCTGGGAAGCCGTTGGCTTTCAGCCACTCCTTGCAATGTGCGCGGGTCATTCTCTTCTCGATCAGCGGCCAGCGGTGCTGCGTCCACTTGTTGCCCGCCAGTTTCATGCGTTGCATCTCGTCGTACGAGATGCCGATCCATTGGGTGATGACCGTCTCGGTCTGCCCCCTGGTGATTCCGCAACGCTCGCGCAGCTCCTTGAGGATAGGCGCGACCTTGTAGTCCGCCGTGCATGATCTGCCGATGGCGGCGGTGATGTCGCCGTTGGGCTTGACGCCGTACAGCGGGATGATCCGTTGGATGCGGTCGTTGCCGGTCTTCTTGTGCTTGAACACCTTCAGACTGTCCTCGGTCAAGTTGCCCTTTGTGACGCGGTAGACCGGAAACGGCAGTTGCTTCTCCAGCCAGTCAAGCCAGCGGTATACCTCGGTCGGCTCGGCCTGCGTGTCGGCGAAGATGGCGAAGTCCGGCATCGGACCAATCTCGCCCTTGGCTGCCATCAACGCCAGGCACGACGACTGGACGCCGGCTCCTAGGTTGAGGACGTTGAACTTGGTGGGGGGCGGGGGATTGAAGTAACTCATTGTTTTTGTTTTAGGAAGATGACTCGGTCGTGGTAATGCCAGCCCTTGCCCTTGAGGTAGGCGCGGACGGTGGCGGTGGCGGTCTTGCCGTCGGTGCGGATGAGCAGGGTGACGTCGCCCTCCTCCATATCCAGTTCGACCTTCTTTTCGCCGGACAGGTTCTCGATGGCGTTGACGATCAGGTTGTCGGCCCAGGCTTCAAAGCCTAGGCGGTTTGTCATATGCTCGTCTAGCTTCACGGCTTCACCTCCTGGGCGTCCTTGATGATGGCGATACCGGCGAGGATGGCGTCGTTCATACGCTCAACCTCTACCTTCAGCCTGTCATTCTCGGCGCGAAGTTCGTCCAGTTCCTTCTGTAGGTCACCGAGGGTGTCGGCGAAGCCTGCGTCGGCGGCGAGCGTCGCGTCGTAGATGACCTTCAGCACCTCCTTGCGGAGGGCGGACTGGTAGGCGTCGCGTTGATCGGTGATGCGACCTAGCTCCAGTCGGAGCGTGACGGTCGGGTCGTGCTGTTGTTCGTTACTCATTGGGTGTGTTGGGAGGGAGAATGATGGCGTCCTCGACGGACTTCAGTTCGTTGGCGACTTGCTTCATCGACTCAAGTTGCTTGCGGCCTTTCTCGACCAGGTCGACCAGCTCGGAGACGGACATCTCATGCTGGTCCTTCTTGCCCTTGTTGCCGAGGTGGATGGCAGCGGCGATGGCGGACAAGCCATGCCCGGACGCCTCAAGCGTCCATCTTGCGGCCTGGAATCGTACCTGCGGAGGAGCGGACGGATCGGTGAGCAGGGATTGCATCACCTGCCACGCCTGGGTCGCGCCGCCGGTCTTGATGTCCAGGTCGCGCTTCAACTCGATTGCCTCGCGAACCTTGTGCGAGGACAACTGGGAGTTGCCGTCGGCGAAGCCTGCGGTCTTGCCGGCCTGCACGGCGTTGCCGCCGTTGGCGACGTACGCGGCGACGAAGGCTTCCTGCTGCTTGGTCAGCACAGGATCGGCGTCGTGGCGGATGACTAGGCCGCCCTTCCATTGGTCTTTATCGTTTTGCTTTGGCATCTTGTTTGGTTTGCTTCCAGTTGAATCCGTTCTCGACGCACCAACGATGGATATTGACGTGCGGTACGCCGAGCATGAAAGCGACGTCGCCTTGGGTCTTACCCTCGGCGGCAGCCCGGACAATCACACTCTCCCACGTTGATTTGTCGTACTTGCGACACTTGCGGGAGCGTACCTTTTTGAAGCCGATGCCAAGGATTTCCGCCCAGTTCTTGATGGTCGTGACGGAGAAGCCGAGGCGTCTCGCCACCTTCGGCATGCAATGTCCGGCTTCCGCCAAGCGTCGAAGGTCTGCGCGATACTCGCAGATCCTGGCGGCGCGTGACGCGAACATCAGCCGGCCTCGGAAGGACACGGCTCCCCTGTTCTGGAACCGCAGGATTGGGGACTGGATGATTTCGCTCATTGTGCGGCATTGAGTATGGCGGCCTTGCGCATCTTGCGTTCGGGGACGAAGTCGATGCGGTATCCGTAGCGGGCGAAGCCCTGCATGCCAAGGTTATAGGCAAGCCACGTCTCGCCTAGGTTGGGCATCCTGCCTAGCTTGTAGGTCAGTTTCGACCGCAGGTAGGACAGCCAGGAGGTGGCGTACTGGCGGGCGATGACAGGGTCGGACGCCTTGGAGTACGGATAGGTGGGCAGGCCGGCTTGGCGTCGCGCCTGGGAGCAGTCGTCCCACGCATCGCGATGGAACTGGAAAGGTCCCTTCGCTAGTCCAGAATCTCCTAGTGGTGTGGCTGCTCCACGCCCGGAGGATTCGATATGTTCGACGGCATCGACCCAGTGCGTAGGCATAGGTGCGAAGGCCGCTGAAGCCATCAGTATTTCGGTGATCATGTCGGTGGTTGGGAACGCCGACTTTGATGCCTTACTTACCCTTGGCAATCTTCTTTTTTCCAATGGTTTTCTTTTTCCTAGCCCGACCAGTGCCGGAGATGGGAAGGCCGCCTGCGTCGCCATATTTCTTGATGCCTGCCTCGACAATCATGCGACACCTGTCCCACAGACTTACGTTGTCGCGACCGTCGTCGGCCATGCGGATGATGGGTCTGTTGCTCACGGCTTTCGGATGATTATACGCGAGTCTTTGTCATATTCAAACTCTTCCCAATCCTCTGGCTGATACGCGCCAGAGTTGATTTCCGCGCCGACTTCGTCCGATGCGATAGGACCGGTCGGGATGTCCAACCACTTCTTGTCCTTGCCGCCCTTGGCGGCGGCGGCGACCAGTACCTTCTGGACGAGCATGTCGTCCACTAGATGTGCGAATTCCCCTGGGCCGATGGATCGCAGGATGGACGGCAGCTCGCCGCGTCGGCGGTACAGGCCGGACTTGGCGTTCTTGCCCTCGATGGAATAGGGATGACCCTTGCGGGCGGCTAGGGTGACGGCGGCGACAAGCCAAGCCTGCCGCTCCAGGAAGTTGACGTCGTTGAACTTGTCCTTGTCGGTGACGTCGATGAGCGTACCGATTTCCGTACGCAAAAGCGTACGCTCGGAGTCGATCATCTCCGGGTTGTTAGCCTTGATGATGGCCGCCTTCCAGAGGTGCTTGCGGCGCGGGACTAGACCCATGCCCTTCATACGGCGGTCGTAGTCGGAGGCATGCCATACGCCGATGGCGCCACGGAACGCTCCGAGCAAGGCGGACGAACCACGGACCTGGGACGCCATCTGCTCGGCGTTGCGGATTGGCTCGTCGCCCTGCTTCTTGATGTGATGGATGACGATGAGGGCTGCTCCCAGTTCGCCGCCTACTTGACTGGCTACGCGGATGAATTCGTTGATGACGGTCGCGCTGTTCTCTTCGCCGTGCAGCACGGAGTTGAGGGTGTCGATGACGACCAACTGGAGGTTCGGGATCTGCCGGAGTAGGGCGAAGAATTCCAGCCACTTGCGGGAAGGCTTCGACTCCTGGGTCTTCGGGTCACGCTCGACGAGGGCGAACGCGCCGCCAGAGTTGATGGACGGCAGGATGATTAGGTCGTCGCCGGCTTCGCGTCGGCGGCTGCCGTCGGCGTCCATATCAGCCAGTCGGATGTGCAGCTCGTCCTTGTCGTCCTCGGTGGTGAGGATGACGACCGCACCCTTGCGCATCACAGGCATACCGCACCAGGTGTCGCCCTCGCGGCGCGCGCTGATCTTCAAGGCTAGGTCTAGGACCATGAAGGTCTTGCCTGCGCCGCCTTCGGCGACGAGCAATTGATGCTTGGCGGCCTGCAACCAGCTCTGGACGAGGAACTGACGCTCCGGTCGGGGCGAGAGACTCCATCGGTGGGCAGCCCATACTGCCAGACCTTTGCCCTCCTCAAGGATGGGCTTCTCCGGCTCCGGCATCGGACCGTTGTTGTGGATGTCGTTGCGGAGCAAGCCAAGCCACTCGGTGTCGAAGCGGTTCTCTGGCCAGGGCGGAGTCATATGCGCCTGCATCCAGCCGTAGGTGGCGAGGCGCGCAGCGTCTAGGGTCATCTTCCCGATGCGGGCGGTATGGATGTAATGGCCGGCGACTCCGTTGAATGCCGACCACCTAGTCGTGCCTTCTCCGCCGGCGGCGACGTCGGCGGTCAACATCTGGACAGCCGGCGTATGCGTCTTCGGCATGAGCGGATCGACCGGGGCTTCCTTGATAGCCCATTCGGATTCGGGCATAAGCATTGCGGCCATGTTCGGATTGGACACGGCGCAAGCCCACTCATAACGCTCGACCACGACGAGGCGTCGGACGCCGGACTTGCCGTGGATAGATCCGGCCAGGCGGATGGGCTGGTGCGCGCGTCCGTAGGGGTTGCCGTCCACGCCTAGGCCGAACTGGATGTCAGCCCCGGCCTTGCGGGCGATGGCGTCGCGGATGGCTACCACCTCCGGAACGGTGACGTCATCAACCTGCCAGTAAGCGTGACGCTTCGGCTTGCCGTCTTCGGTCGTGCCTCCGGACAAGACGACCATCGTCGCCTTGCCGAAGTGCTGCTCGACGAAGGCGAGCTTGGCGTCGGTGTCGCCGGTGTCGAAGTCGGCGCACACGGTGCGGAAGACGTCGCAGTTCTCCGCCGTTCCTCGGTCGGCCTTCAAGGTGCAAGGCACGATGAAGGTGGCGACGTCGTGCTGTCCCCAGCGGGTGGTGTGGAAGATCACGGACGAGACGAACCGCTCCCAGCCGATACGCTCCGGCTCCAGGAAGATGTCCTCGCGGAAGACGCCCTCGCGAGCGGTGCCTTTCTCGCCGATGCCCCGGAGGCAGACGTAGCCCTTCGGAGCGTCGCCAAAAAGGAGGTGCAGATGCCGTGCAACGGCATCGTTGTCTACGATGGGATCCATCGTCAGCCTTGGTTGCGCTTGGCTTCGTATGCAGCGATGGCTTCGCCAATCCAAGACATCACAGGTACTGCCATTGAGTTGCCGCAGGCCTTGTAACGCGGACCATCGGGACATTCCTCCGCAGGCTTACCCTTCCAAGGGATTCTGGACCAAAATTTTGGAAACCCCTGGAGGGCTTCGCATTCCTCCGGCGTCAAGCGACGCACGGCCATCGGCACCTGGGGCGTAAGCACGGTACCAACGTGGTTGGCATCGGACGCAGCACCGGTCACCGTCTGGCTAATCTTCGACGCGGTCTGATTGTAAGCGTCAAATGCGATAGGCTCTCCGTTCTGAACGAGAGGTACGTTGCCTCCGCCTGTGCCAAACTTGGCGGCCACGGTGGGTGCTACGTCTAGCGGGCCGGTGACGCGGGAGTCCTGGGCGTGGTTTTCGTACACACCCGGCTCGATGACCGCGTGGGTCGTGCGCGTATCGCCAAGGTCGAAGTTGTTGAGGGTGTTGCTGGCTTCGGCCTCGACCCAGGTCTCATGATCGGTCGTGGACTGGGCGCGCTTGGACTTGCGGAAAGGCACGGCGGCAGCCTGCGCGCCGGTCGTGTCGATGGTGTAGGCAGGATCGCCTGGGTTGCCGACGCCTATGCCGTTCTGGTTCTTCTCCATCTCGCGTCCGTCCTGGATCGGGATGGCTTGCTGGGCCAGATGTACGGCGGTGATTTCATCAATTGCCTCCTGCGACGAACCTCCACGGCTACCCTTGCAGGTCGTGACGGTCGGGGCGACGACAGGATGCACGATGCCGATGCCGCCTTGGTTCTTTGACGGACAGGCGTTGGACGTATCTAGGGTCTTCGCAAGATCCACCTCCCTGCATCCGCTGTTAGGGTTGGGAGACTTCATCGAGTTGGAGGACAGGGAGTCGAAGCTGTAGGCCGTGGGTTGGGCAAGCCACTGGTCGGGAGAAGTGGCGATGGTGAACGCCTTCTCTTCGCTGCCGAGGAAGCCCTTGCCTGCGCCCTTACCAGGAGTGCCGCCCTGCTCGCCAGTATCGACCGGCGAACCTCCGCGAATCTTGAACATCATCGGTACGCACTTGCCCTCCTGGACGTATTGATTTCCTACGCCCTTGAAGTCCCTCGCACACAAAGTTCCAACAGTATTATCATCGTGACAAGGAGTTGGCGGTTCGGTCGGGATGACGTGTCCGCTGACGACAGACTGGTGGCTCAACTTGCCGCCGCCGCATTCGGTATCTAGCGTTCCGACTACATTAGGAACGACGACGCCCTGGAAGTTATCCTTGTCCGGCATCAGTTGATCCATCCCCTTGCGCGTAAGGGTGTTCACGACGTCCGCGCCGTTCCAGTATTGAGGGATGATGTTGGCGGCAGATCCATCGCAGGCCAACCCTGCGTCAGCACCCTTTGCCCACTTGGCGGTTACTGTTGCGGAGGCAGGGAGGAGGCCGTCTGCTCCAACGCGGATTTTAGCATCGGAGGAAGATCCTTTCCGCGTTTGCTTGCCCTTCTCAAGATACCGAGACAAGCCTTCGGCGATAGATAGAATCTCTGCGGCAGCTTTCCAGTCTCCAAGACCTGTGACAGGGTCGCGATAGGCCATGACGAAGACTCGCCGGCGACGTTGCGGGGTGCCTCGGAAATATTGAGCGTCCAAGATTCTCCAGGCGACGCCATACCCGCGCTCGACCAGCCCTTGAACGAAGCATCCGAAGTCAGATCCTTTAGGTTGACCGGACGACAGGACGCCAGGGACGTTCTCCCATAGGACGTAGCGGGGATTGAGCTTTGCAGCCAGGTCAAGAAAGGAGAGCATGAGCTGTCCGCGTGGGTCGTTGAGGCCGCCTCTTTTGCCTGCGACGGAGAAAGCTTGGCATGGGGTCCCTCCGACGAGGAGGTCCACATCTCCATTTGCAAGGGGCCACGATTGGAATTCGGTGAGTGATCCGAGGTTGGGGACATCATATGGGTAGTTTGGTTGGGTGAAATGGTGCTTCAAAATGGCTGACGGAAACGGCTCGATTTCGCTGAAGCCCACCGGCTTCCAGCCGAGGTGATGCCATGCTACGGACGCCGCTTCCATGCCGGAGCAGACGGAGAGATATCGGATAGGTTGAGTCATTGGGTTGGGATAGGTTTGATGGATTCAGATGAAGTATCGGTCAACGAAAAATTAGGGCGAAGTGATGGTATGTCCCTTGGTCTTCCCGACCCAACAAAGGTAGCCCTCGGTTACGGAGTCGAGACTGGTCATCTGCTCGGCCGGCACGATGTAGGACATCCGGCTAGACCCACGGAAGTAACCAAGGTTGGCGTCGTTGATGACGTCCTTGCGTTCAGCCCATCCTACGAAGGTCACGATTTGTTCGTCGTAGCGTACGCGCATAAGGGCGTACACGTCGATGGCTTCTTTGGTCGTCCACTTGCCGTCGATCTGGTAGGCCGGGACGAGGAGGTGAGGGTTGTCGTGGTGACTGGACTTAACCTCAATCAACTGACCATTGCCTGCCACGAAGTCCGGCGTCCCGCTCCTGGCGTAGACGGTGTCGTCACGCTCAAGGTCGAAGATGCGGGAGAAGCCAATCTCGCCGAGCAGCCCGACAAGGTCTGACACCAGGCCGGACTGCTTGCCAGCCTTCTGGTCTGGGACGCCAGCCATACGGTTGGATTCGCCTCTCGCCCTGGCTTCAGCCTCGGCGTTGCGCATAGTGATCTCGTCCAGCTTGATGGACAGGGTCATATCACCAAGCCCAAGTCTTCGGAGGTTCGACGTCCGGCTTCTTCTGTTCGGACACGCCGTGGCAACGCTTCTTGTAGTCGCACCACTTGCACTTGAAGTCATCGACGCCACGGCCGATGCGTCCAAGTTGTTCCGGGTTGTCGGTCTTCACGATTCGCACAGCGCGGTCGATGAAGGACTGGGCGTCGCGGGCGTTGAACTGGACAATCTCTACATGGATCTCGCCGGTGTCACGATTGATGGCCGTGAACAGGCAGGACAGCAGATCCTTGTAAGCCATGTAAATCTGTACCTGTGCGTAGTACACAGGCTTGGAATCCTTCAGCCCCTTCTTCACGACGTCGCTCCAGCTCTTGTCGCCTAGGGCTTTGCTTTCCCACAGGCATGGGTAGAGCAGACCCTTGATGGCAGGGCCGCCGTTGATGATGCCGTCGAGATGGCCTTTGAACTTGTCGCCGGCGTCGGAGATTCCGAACTGCTTTCCTTCGGGTGTGTGGGTAACCAAGTCGAATCCTGCTAGCTTCAGATACTCGGCGACACGCTCCTCGCCGTCATGCCCCATGTCGAAGATGCGCAGGGTGTTGGCTTTGAATTCAGCACCTTCATCCTTTGGCGTCATGTGGTATTCATACGCCAGGCGTCGCTCGCATTCATCGCCGATGCGGGATGCTCCTAGGTACTGGCGGGCGACCTGTTCGCCTCGCTTCTTCTTGATGCCAGCGTCGATCAGGGCTTTCACGCCTTCGGCAATCTCGCAGGGTTGGGTTTCTGGTTTGAACATATTAGATGGAAAGAATCTTGGCTTTGATGAAACGCTCGCGCCACTTCCAGGTAAGCGCACAGGTAGCCCTGTACTTGGTCATACCCACGGACGAGAACACATCAAGCCCAAGCTGGACAAGTTGCTTGTCGGATGGAGGTTCGGTCAGCCATCGCTTGCTCTTCCTGGCGGCGTCCTTGTCGCCATGCTCGCGGAGGTAGTCGTCGGCGGAGGCGACAGCCTGGAGTCGGTCGTCGGTGACGGAGATGAGCGTCGCACCAGTCTGTCCGTCCCGGCCGCCGATGGCGTACTGCTTTCCGTCGTGCTGCACGACGCAGGCCCAGGCGGTCATAGCCGAAGCGATCGTAACGACGCCGTCCCAGAAAGACTCCCACCGGAAGGGTGACATCTCAAGGATCTCCACCTCGGTGAGGGTGAAGTTCTCAAGCGCACCGCGTTCCTCGGCTTCCTTCTTGCGACGCTCTACGCCGTCGAAGACATGCTCGCAAGCCGGACAGGTGGCGACGCCGAGGGGGACTTCCATCTTGCAGGAAGGGCAGACCTTGGTCTTCGCTTGTCCCTTGGTAGGCTCAAGGATGACGTCGCTGTCTAGGCCGCCGTGGGTTAGGATGGAGTAGCCGAAGTCTAGGACGATGCAGTCAGACTTGATGACTCCAGGGTGCTTCTCCGGGTCTACCTTGCGCAAGCCACGACCAATCATCTGGATCATCGTGGACTTGAATGAGCAGGGGCGGAGGAGCAGGACGCAGCTTACGGTCTGGCAGTCATAGCCCTCGGTGAGGACGGCGACGTTGACCAGTACTTGGGTGCGGTCTTTCTCAAAGTCGATGAGGGCGCGGCGTCGGTCGCCGTCTGACAGGTTGCCGTGGACGATGTCGGCCTTGATACCGGCGTCGCAGAACGCCTGGGTGACGTGTTCGGCGTGTTCGACGGTGGAGCAGAAGGCGATGGTCTTCCTGCTTCCGGCCTTCTCGCGCCACTCTCCGATGACCCGCTCGGTGACTGCGGACTTATCCATGATCTTCTCCACCTCGGCCATGTCGAAGTCGGCGACAGTCCGGCGGACGCCTGCCAGTTCGGAGCGTAGGCCGCAGTCGATGACGAAGACGCGGGGGCGGACCAGGTTGCCAGCCTCAATCAGCTCCTTGATGGAGATGACATCGGCGACGTTTGAGAAGACTGCGGCAAGGGCTTTCTTGTCGGCGCGTTGAGGGGTAGCCGTCACGCCCAGTATACGGACGGATGGATTCAACTCCCTCGCCTTCTCGACGATACGGATATAGGATTCGGCTGCGACGTGGTGGGCTTCGTCGATGACGAGCAGATCCACAGGCGGCATGGTGGCGAGGTTGTCTTCCCTGGCTAGGGTCTGAACCATCGCAAAGGTGACGCCATCCGACCAGCGTTTGCGGTCGGCGGCGTAGATGTCGGTCGGCGTGTCGGCGTCGATGCGCCGGTAGGTCGCCCGGTTCTGGGCTACCAGTTCGTCGCGGTGTTGGAGGACGATGGTCTTGCCCTTCCCGGCGGCCTTGATGGCGGCGGAAAGCATGACGGTCTTGCCCGCCCCAGTAGGGGCGACGCCGAGCGTATTGCCCTTGTCGTTGAGGGCGTAGTTGATCTTGTGGACGAAGTCCACCTGCCTAGGTCGGAGCTTCATCGAATCAAAAGAACCGTCCGAGAGAAACCATCGTTGAGAGGGCCGAGCGGTGAAAGGGAAGACTCCCCTGTGCCTTTCGGTAGGGAGGGGAGCCGTTGTAGTTTCCCGCTAGAGCGGAAAAAGGGGGGCGGCGGGAGAGGCAAACCCAACATCTGCGTCACCGCTGCGAGCGTGGACGGAAGTGTCTGGACCGACGGCCAGGTTGTCATCCCGCTCTCACCCTGTGTTTTAAAGAGCAAAAGGACAAGCGTCCCTTGAGAAGATGCTGACATGTTATTCAGATTTGTCAGCAACTTTCTCAAGGGACGCCTGGATGGTATCCGATTAGAACGGATTGGAGGAAGACGGAGTCTTCACCCAACCCGGAGCGGCGGTCGGAGTCGGAGCGGAGAAGGCCGCCGCGCGAGCCTGCTCGACGACGCCAGACTGGCCGGCGACCAGCTTCTGGAAGTCGCGGTAGCCACCGGAGGCGGCGTTGGGCGACAGCCACTCACCGACCTTGTTCTTGTCGGCGTAGGCCGGGTCGGTGTTCTTCTCGACCTTGACCTTGATGGCGACGCGCTGGCCGTCCATGAAGTTCATGATCGCGAGGGTGTCCCTGCCGTTGAACGCCTCGTAGGACTTCGGGTCGGAGGGCTTGAAGTGACCGCTAGACTCGAAGATGCGGGTGATGGACGTGATGCCCATCTTGCGCCACTTCTCGCCGTTGCGGTCATCCTGGACGTCGGGGATCATGTCGAAGACCTTGCGGCCTTCGTGTTCGCCGCCGATGACCGTGAGCGTCACCGGGTAGTAGGTGCCGCCGCTGGACTTCGACTGCTTCGCGCCGCCGATGGTGATCAACGCCCACGCCAGGGTGCCGTTGGGGATGAGTTCCGGGGCCGAGCCGGCGCCGGAGGTGGGGGAGAACATGCTCATATTATGTATTACTTGGTGTTGGTATTGGGGGTGGAAGCGGGAATGGTGCGGACGAGGTTGGTATCGACGCGCTTGCCGAGGCGGATCTTCTTGATGAGCGCACCGAGGTCCGGAGCTTCAAGCAGGTCGAGGCGACCGGAGCGGTCTTTGGCGGGGTAGCCCCACGGATTCTGCTGCTGGCAACAGAAGGCGCGGTACATCGAGCCGTCCTCGTTCTTGAAGTTCTGGAGGGTGATCACCTGGTCGAAGATGCCAGGAAGTTCGCGGCCAGTCTTGGAACCCTCAATCTGGGGATTCCACGACACGCGCTTGAGGTCGTCGATTTCCTGGTCGAGGATACCCGACAGGATGATGGACTTGTTGGAGTGCTGGAGGTGGGTCAGCCAGCGAATCATCTCTTGGCCGAGCAGTCCGTAGGCACCGCGGGTGTCCGGCTTGCCTTCGCGGTTGAACGTCTCCGGCTGGACCTTCGCCCACTTGAAGCACTCGCGACCAGCGACCGTAATGGAGTCGATGAAGATCGTGTCGTACTTGTTGAGGTCGATGTTGGAGAAGGCAGCCGAGACAGCCTCATGGACTGGCTTGGAGTACGGACCGGTGGCGTCGCTAGGGTCGTGGCCGCCGACGTACAGAGCCAGGGCGCGGGCGATTTCCCACGGATACTTGCCGAAGGACTGGGCGACATCGCGGACGTCGATGACGTCTGCCGGCCAGTCCTGGATGGCGAGGGTGCCGGCTTCCAGGTCCACGAAGAGGGTGGTCTTCGGGTCGAGGGTGCGAGCCTGCGTGGTCTTGCCCACGCCGGCGGGGCCGAACAGGGCGATGTTGATCTTGGGTACGGCCTTGAGGCGGTCGTCAGCCTTGATGATTTTGATCATGTGGTTGGGTTGGGAGATTAGGAAACGAAGGTGAACTTGGGTTCGCTGTACTTGACGGTGCGGGCGTCGAGCAGCTTGTCGCGGAGGGTGTTGTCGGTGACGGACTGGAAGGACTTCTCCGGAACGGAGAACTCAATCTTGAACATGCGCTGAACCTGGTCGTAGGGCAGGGAGCGGGCGACCAGTTCAAGCTTGGGGCTGTCCCACTTGACGGTGGCGCGAACCTCGGACGTGAGCTTGACGCCCTCGGACTCAAAGGTGTGCTGGCCGTGGGTCTTGCCTTCGTCCTCCAGAGCGGACTTGATCACGTCGGCGAACCGGGTGGTCAGTTCCGACTGGATGTCGGCGAGTCGAGCCTTGGCGGCATCGACGATGTTGTTCTGGATGGAGGCGGCGTCGCGGAGTTCCGCGACGTCCATCTCCGAGAGAGCCTTAACGGCTGCTGCGGACTTTTTGTTTTTCATCGGTGTTGGGGGAAAGCTTCTTCTCGGCGTTGGGGGCGGAGTTTAGCAAGAAAGAGTTAAGGTCAATGACACGGCCGTCGCGCTTGGCAAGGTCCATCAACTGGACGATGCGATGCGCCGGGAGGCTGTCGCGTTCAGACCACTTCTCGATGGTCTTGATCGAGAGGGCGTAGCCGGCGGCGTTGAGTTTACGCCAGAGATTGATGCGACCGCCGAAGTAGGCGACTAGCTTTTTAATGTCGAGTTTGATGTCCACGGTGTTGGGTCCGATGAGAGGGTTGTGCCTACTGGGTGTAGGGTCGTCAATCACCACTTTGTTTTTACTATGCTTTTTTTACAGGCTTGACATCTCCTACGAAATGTAGGATGCTGTCTTCCTTCCCACCCAACATGAAGATCCAATACATCAAGCCCAGCCTCATCAAACAGTTCGCCAAGTCGCACGGCAAGCGAGTGTCGAAGGAATTCCTTTTCGCTCTCGATGCGTACGTCGAGCGTAAGGTCGCCGACGCCTGCGCCACGCACAACGCCGGCAAGAAGACCCTCGACGGCGGCGTCGCCCACTACCTGTTCGTGGGCGGCTTCAAGAAAGCGAAGTAATCAACGCCGGCCCTTCATCATCCTCGCCAGTAGCGCGAGGGTGATGAGGGCAAGGCAAACGCTGAACACAGCGGTCGCACGCTCGGTGTCTTCAAACGCCGAGCGTGCTGTGTTTAGTTGGTTCTCGACGCGCGCGCTGTCGCTCTTGATTGAATCCTCGGTGACGATGATAGCCATCGCTCCTGGATCCGTAAGTGCAAGTCGGATATCCTCCATGATCATCCACAGCCGGACGCATACGGCGTCGGCGATGAAGAGCGTACCAAGCAACGCCACCTCAAGGGTGGGCATGGTCTTACTTTTTCCTTTTACCACGGCCGCCTCCCTTCTTTACCTTGGCAACCTCCGCCTCCCCTTTCGCCTTAACCCAGGCGATGGCATAATCAACGATGTGAGTGGCGGCCGCGCCGGCTACGCCGATGCAGGCCGTCTTCAGACCCTGCGACATAGCCACTTCCTGTAGACCCTGGCCGACCAGCCAGGCGACGATGCCAGCGGCAAGGACGTGACGCGCAGCCTTACCGACGGTCATCTCCGCGTCATTTGAAAGTAGGATCTTTGCCACCATTCCGGCCATACCGATAAGGGCTGCCGTGAAGCCACCTTGCTTGAGGTGCGTGATTAGGTCAGCACCAGACTGGGCTTCATCCGGGGGCTTCATCGGCGTCTGTATCCCATCTTCCAGAGGGCTTCGGCTACGATGGTCGCCGTTGTAGCCACATTCTTTTCAGCCATGTATGGACAGGCGACGTGAAGAAATTCGTGTACTGCGCTGTCGAGCATCTCCGACTCCGGCTGTCGCGGATCCAGAGTCACCTCGCCAGTAGCCTTGTCGGCCTGGCCGAAGTCGGTGTTGTTGGAGTTGGTGGGCGGATGTTCGCCTAGCTCCTCAAACTCAACCTTGATCTTTGGGCGAGGTTTCATTGGCTTTGTCACGGACGTAATCCCACAGCAGGTATAGCATCAGTCCACACCCTACGGCCAGGGATCCTCCGGCGATATAGTTAAAATACGGACTATCCACCACGAAGGGGAATGCTCCGATTGCACCCCCGCACAGAAGCAATGGGATGCCGGTGCGTGGACCTACCAGGGCAGTCACCACCCCGCCGATCACAGCCAGCGCGACGCCGGCCATAGTCCAGATGTCCTTCTTACCTTGCTCAATCTTCTCGGTCAGCTCCGCGATCTTCTTGTCCTTTAGGTCAGAGACACGCTTGGCTTCAGCCTGGTCTTTCTCAAGCCGCTCCCACGCCTTGTTGACCGCAGTCGCCAACTGGCGACCGAAAGCCATCTGCTTGGCGTAGTCGATTTCACTACCCTTCGCCGCGCGCGCCTCCGCAAATGCGACGTCCGCCGGCGGTGGAGGTGGTAGGTATGACTGGGCTAGGCGAGACTCCGCTACCACTACCTTCGGTTTGTCCGCATTCCGTTCAATTGCGACCAGGGCAGCACCGACGCGATGGTCGGTCTTGTCCAAGTCCTTGCCTAGGGTCGTGACGGCGTCCGGCTTGGTCGGCGCGGGGGGCTGAACTGGCAGCTCCGGCTTGGACGAGCATCCTGCCAGCGCGAGTAGTACGACTGGCAGGACGTACCGCACTTACTCCTTGTCGGACTTGAAGACTTCGGCGACTTCCTTGATCTTGGCGACCTTGGAGGATTTGGCATTCTTGACGCCGGCGGCGAAACCGCAGGCGAAACCAATAACGAGCGTGATAGAGGCGAGGATCATACCCCTACCATCTTGTCTAGGACTGGGCTTTGGTCAACCGTTTCAGCCACCTGTAGACTTTGCCCAGTTGCTCGGCGTTGGCCGACGACTTGATGCGGTTAGCCAGGTAACAAACCACCACCACGTTGCCCTTTATGTAACCTTTGGAATTGTCGATTCGGTCGATGGTAGGGGAGGTGTCGATTGGGGTGCCATTTACCCCCCTCTTGTACGTCAGACCAAGGACTGGGCATACTTTGCCAATCGGGATGTCGGAGGGCTTCAGATCGAATTCTAGGCCGTACCGCGACGCCCTCTGTTTGGCTAGGCCGAGAAGGTATTTCGCCGGATTATCCGTCCGGTATGTCTTTAGCCAGGCGGCCTTTTCTTGGCCGGTCTTAATCTAGGTCTAGCGCCATTTGCCGCTCCGGAGGAGCAGGCCGATGACGCCATAGTTTGCGAGATCGGACCAGGAATCGACGATAGGTTCGTTCGATGCGGCCGGTTCGCCCTTCATCTCCTTGGTGAGGAGATTCCGGATGCGACTGACCTTGTCCTGGGTGCGGACCATGACACCCAACTCGCCGTTCAGACTGATGTTGCTGCTTCCGTAGTCCCGCTGCTTATGATCCATAAGCATGGCGAGGGGAAGAATGGCGCGGAGGTATTCGCGTCCCATTTCAGTCTGTAGGCCGAGATCAGCGTGGAGCTTATCGGCCAGGGCGTCGGTATCAATGTTGGGCATTGCGAGAGCATCCTCCCACAACACCCAACATTCGTCAACTGATTCGTTACTTCTTGGGTTTAGGGGTGCCGGACAGACCCTCGACAATCCACTCGGAGACATCCTTGTCGCGGGCGAAGTAGTTAACTACGCCGCCAGCGACAGGGTTGATGGCTGATACTGTTCCTACAGCCGCAGGCTTTAGGACGGTGTCCTTGACGGCCTTGGCGGCGTTGTAGTTGGCTGCGTCGGAGTCTCCGGCGTTGGCGGCAGCCTTGTAGGCGGCACCTCCAAGGCGACCGATGGCTTCCGGAATAGGTCCGCCAGGGAGCTGTCCGCGAGAGAACCAGCGCATGGCATATTCAAACTTCTTTCCGAACATGCCGGCGTAGGAGGCGGCATCCAGGAACTTCAAATCATCTTCCTTTTCCATCCAGTCGTCGCCGGAGTCGGAGGGGAACATCGAGGCAACGAAAGCCTTGGTGGCAACCGAAGCCACAGTAGTCATCAACCCGCCAGCCATGAGAGGCATGGCGTACTTCACGCGGTCTAGGGCCGTGATCTGTTCCTGCGGGGTTGAACGCTTGAACACGCCGAGAGCCATGTCGTACATACGATCCTTCACCAGGTTTGAGTATGCGTAGGAGTAGTTCATCAGCTGCATAAGCAAGCGACCGATGATGTTATCAGATCCGGCAATCTTCATGGAAGCGTCGGTCTGGATGGCAAGGCCGGTGCTGGTACGTTGGAGAGCTTGACGATACAGGGCTGCTTCTCTGCTACCACCTAGGACAGCGGCTTCGTAGTCGGAGTCGTTCATGTCCTTTAGGGACGCGACGAATGCCGAGAAGGAAGCGTGATCAGCGTCGGCGACGCCTGCTTCACGAAGCATACCCCTTGCGGAAGTCTCTCCGGATTCGCTGACACCTGGGATCATACTGAATACCTTCTGCAACGGAGAGTTTCCATTGAACGTGCGAGCGACGTTGAGGAGATGCCCCCTGGCGATAGCCATCGATGCGGAAATCTTCGCGCGTTCGGACTGCTCCATGAGGTTGGCGCGAAGGACGCGCTGGGTGAGCCAGCGAGCCATCGGGCTGCCTTCGGTTTCCTGGTCGGCGTTGAAGTCAATCGCGCTGTCTTGGGCGATGCGTTCAAGTTCGACGTGGGTAAGGCCGAGCGTTTCAGCCAGAGCCGTATCCATAGCCTTCGCTAGTTCAAATCGGCTTCCGTACTTCTTGCGAACCAGCTTGGCCGTAGCGGCCGAGTTGACTATTTCACGTCCGAAGTGCGCCCAAGTCTTCGCCACGGCTTCGATAGCAAGGAGTGGCGATCCGGTGCGGATACCATATGAAATAGGTTCAAGGAAAAGGTTGTTGATGTAGCTCAACGTGAGGTAGCCGGAGACGACGACGAAGTTCGCCCAGTCCATGAACTTGGCTTGGAATCCCTTCAGTCTGTCGGTTCCTACATCGAGAGAACCACGGATAAGATCGGCGACTTCTTCCTGTGCTTCCTTTCTCAATCCTTCATTCATCAACGCGACCATCATCTGACTGAACTTCTGGCCGTCGGCTCCGAACGCGCGGGCGATTTCAGCCTTCTTCACGGAAGAGTAGACGTAACGAGTGACAGTCTTGTCGATGTCATCGTCCATGAAGGCATCTGCGATTGAGGCTTCCTCGTCGGTAAACGTGCGAGGGTCGGCATGATCCGGAAGGGTCGCTTGGCGGATACCGGAGTCTCCGAGTTTCACCTCGTCCAGGCGGCCGTTCTGCGCGCGCCAAGCCCAGTCTTCGGCCATACGCTGGTAGTGGGCGTCGTCCTTTGCGTCATGCTCCGCCTGTAGTTCGGCAATTTGTTCGTCAGCCCGGTCGCGGGCGTCCTGCTGATACTCGGCGTCAGTCTTGATGCGTCGGTTTGCTCCGCGCTTGTTTGCGTCGATATCAAGCTGCTTCTTGCGGGCAGCCTCGGCGTCAACGCCGGCGTTGATTTCATCGATTGCCTTGTTGAGAAGTCGCAGGTCGCGCTTCTGGTACATCTGCTTTGCGGCGTCGTAGAAAGCCTGGAGGTTTTCCTGGATCTTCTTGGCAGACCAGACGCGGGGGAAGTAGCCATCACCGGCGTCGCCGATATCAATGCCGGCCTTACGCTGGTAGTTGAGCAAGTCCCTCATCATGCTGCGGAATTCAAGGACAGCCTGTCCAAGGTCGCCGGAAGGCAGAGGGTCAAGGCCGATGACGTAGCGGCGGAACTGCTTGTCCCATTCCTTACGCTGGTCGGCGTTCATCTTCGCGAATTCGTTGGCGAATCGGTTGATGATATTGGAATACTGGTTGGCGAACTGCGCGCGGATCTGCTTGATGCGCTGCGGAATAGAATTGCGGACTGCTTCCGTGACAGGCTTGCCGTCCGGACCGATGGTCGTGACTTCGGCGTCTGCGTCCGGACCAGCCTTGGTGAAGATAAGATTCGCCAGCTTACGCATGGTAGGCGAATTGGGATTCTGGGAGACATGCTCCCACATCTTGTCAGCACGGCTGTCCAGGTACCTAAAGGTGGCGAGTGACATCGGGAACCTGGCGAGAACCTTGGCGCGATTCCACACGTCCTTCATCTGCTGCTTGGTCATCTTGCCGGCCATGCTCTTCGCCCAGGAGGCGAACTTCATGCCAGTCTTGACGATCAGTTTGGAGATGCGGTATGCCCAAGCCGAAAGCTGCTGCGGGCTGATTGAATTGGCGCGGTAGTTAGGCTTGTCGTCCGGACCAAGTACGTCGGTTTCCCAGGCGTCCAATGCCTTCTTAACACGCTCCGCAAGGCCGGCTGGGTCGCCCTTGCCTGCTGCCTCAAGGTCTGCTCGTACCTTCTTTTGCTGCGGAGACTCTACGTCTCCACGGAGATCTTCTCCGACAAAACGCTTTGAGAGAGGAACCACATTGCCTTCATCGTCTTTTACGACCTGGTCGGCACTCTTGATGTCTGCGTTGTTTCCGACGTAGTAAATCTTTTCACCGTTTTCCAGGTTAACGACAACAGGAGAATTCGGTGTAGCCCTTACTCCGAACAAATCAGAAGCCATCTTTTCTCTCGTCGTGTTAATTTCACGAGGGTTTCCAGACAAGCGAAGGAACACGGCCTTAACCTCCGGCTTACCTCCGGCAAAGTCTTCCTTTGCAAGTGCTTCAAGTTTGGAGGCCTGCTCCGGATATCCAGCCTTTCGCAGTTCAGAAGCGTAATCTTCAAGAGAGTCTACGGCAGACTGGAGGCTATCCACGGCATTTGTATCGAACCTAATGTCGCCTACGTTGGTAGAATCATACACCATACCAGGTGCGTCTTCAGGGATGGTTGCGAATATTTCGTTAGCCTTTGCGACCAAGTCTGAAATAGACCTTCCTTCATCACCCATAGTCTCCGAGTATTCCTGCGCTGCTTCCTTATTCGTGGTGAAAGAAGGTGCGCCGCGAGAAACACCGGCATTAGACCCAGTCCGATTTGGGTCGAACTTATTGAATCCGCCTGTAGGCGTTCCGTGGTAAACAGGGCCGATGGTGAAACCTTGTTCTGCCGCAGCAGCCTTCAGTTCTTCATCCGTAGGCGTTTTTTCCGCCGTGGCTTCTACGTCGATCACAACTTTTCGGACATCACCGACCTGCTCTTGGTTTGTGTCGTCAGTTTCTTCCGTTGCTTCAACGTCGATGACGCTGTCTTTTGCCTTTTTCTCCGCCAGTCTTGCGGCTTCAACTTCCGAATCGTATTTCTTTCGGTTTCTTTCCGCGTAATATTTCTGCATGTAGTCCGTAGCCATCCACTTGTAGGCTTTGTTAAGTACGCTTCCAGGTGGGTATGCCTTCGCCGCTTCCTCGTAAATCTTTTCTGCGGCCTGGTATTCTTCCATCGTCTTTGGTTCTGGCTTTCCTTCCATTCCGATAGGCTTCGGAGCGTTACGAGCTTTAGTTTCCTCTTCGGCGTACGGATCGTAGAGGGGCTTGGATTCCCTCCAGTCATCTCCCTTCCTGCTTCTATCCCAGATCTTTCCATTAGGCGAGATATGGCCGACAATCTTTCCGTTCTGATCGACGACTACAGGTCCGGTTCCTTTGTTTACCTTGCTGGCAAAATCCTTTGCCGCCTCGGTGCGACCAACGTTAACGCTCAATCCTAGACCCTGGACGCCAGATGCGAACTGTTGCCATTTTTCAGACGCCTCTTCAAGCGAACCTACCGGGAAACTTTCACCATCGATCCTGATGTAAAGTTGGGGCTTGAGCTGAATTGGGTTGATCTTGGGAGCAGGCTTGCCCTCAAGTTCGGCAAGTTTCAGCTTCAGCTTATCAGCCTGCATCTGCGATCTTTCATCTCCAAACTCTTCAAGGTTCTTGATTCGTTCGCGCAGCTTTTCAGCCTTCTTGTTTGCAGGCTGAACCTCGCTTTCCTTTGAAGCCTTGGCTTTGAGGTTCTTGTCCCTGGCCATCTTCATTGCTTCCTTGATGAACGGACGAACTTTCTCGCCGAATTCCTCGACCAGTCTAGCCGTGATGACTCCGACGTTCTTCACGCCTCTTGCGGACATATACGCAATCTTCGTGGCAAGCGCCAGAAGGACATCAGGTCCGGGTGAGTTTGCCCTGGTAACGTCGAAGATGGATTGTCCGTCTTTCAGTCCAAGCGTTCTGTTAGCCCAAGACTCAAGTTTTGAAATCTGTCCTTCATCCAACATCGCAACGTCGTTGGAGATGGCCGGATCTACTTCGACCGAAGCGGAGGGGCTTGGGTCGTAGTCGTACTGCTCATCCGCTGCCATCGGGTCGATAGGCGCGACGTTCGGATCTACCGGGGTGTTAGGTTTTGAGGCCGGCTGACCGGATAGGATGCGTTCAATCTTCTCCTTGTTCTGGGCGATGCGGTCATCTAGGTTCTTGGTCTTTCGACCTTCCTTGATGGCCTTCTCGCGCGCCTTCTGGTCGTTGATGACCTTGTTGTGCAGTTGGCGGACGTCCTGCTTGAGGTTGCGGTTGAGGGCGTCGAAGCGGCGGTCGTTGCGAGGATCTGCGGCGACAGGCGTACCAGACGGCTGGACCGGCGGGGTAGGCGCGCCGGACTTCTCCTTGCCCTTGATGGCTTCCAGTCCTTGGCGAAGACCTTCGACGATAGAAGGACGCTTCGGCTTTGCCTCTGGAGCGGGGGTAGCAGGGGCGGGAGTGGTAGGAGCAGGGGTAGGGGCAGGAGCGGGCGTAGCGTCAGCCGTAGGGGCTGGAGCAGGGGTAGGAGCAGGGGCAGGGGTTGCCTGCGGAGCTGGAGTGGGGGCAGGGGTTGCGTCAGCCTGGGGTGCAGGAGCAGGGGCTGCTTGTGCGGTAGGTGCAGGCGTAGTCTGCGGGGCAGGGGCGGCTTGAGGAGCAGGAGTAGGCTGGGCGGCCGGAGCGGGAGTAGACTGGGCGGCTGGAGCCTGGTCGCCGAGAAGCTGGGCGATGTTGGCTTTGATCTTCTCAATCTGCTTCTCCTTCTTTTCCGTCTTGTAGTTCTTCGCCTTCATATCGGCCAAGACCTGCTGTTGTTCTAGGAGGAACTGGTAGGCGCGGCGAAGTTTGCTCTTCGTCTCACGATCTAGGTCGTCGAAGCGAGCGTCGTCGCGAGGATTGCCTCCGTCGTAGGCAGGGGCAGGGGTGGCTGCCGGTGCAGGGGTGGCTGCCGGGGGTGGCGTAGGACCAGGAGGGACAGGGGTAGGCGAGGGAGCAGGGGCAGGAGCGGGGGTAGACTGGGCGGCAGGAGCAGGAGTGGCTGCCGGGGCTGGGGTAGGTGCGGCAGGAGCAGGTGCAGGGGTAGGAGCGGGAGCGGGGGTAGGCTGTGCTGCTACTTCTTGAGACGCAGCCTCAAGTTGCGCCGTGATGTCGATTACCTGTTTGTTGGCGGCTTCAAAGCCTGCGTTCGTCGCATCAAGAAGAGCCTTGGCCGCATTGACTGCGGCAATCTTTGCTTCGTTCTCCGGGTCGTCCTTCAAGGCAGCTTCGGCAGCCTCGACTTCAAATTCAGCCTTTGCCTTTGCCGCATCATACTCGGACAGCAATTGCTGGGACGCGGCTAGTTGCTCCTGGAGAGCGATGGTAGGATCGACGGCAGGAGCGGCAGGGGCGGGAGTTGCGTTTGTAGCGGTTGCAGGAGTCGCAGGAGCAGGCGCGGGAGTAGCCGAAGCGGGGGCAGGCGGAACGACTTCGCCGGCGATAGGAGCAGGAGCCGTAGGTGCAACAGGGGCTGCAGGCGCAGAAGTCGGAGCGACAGGGGCAGGCGTAGGAGTGGCAGGAGCAGGAGTTGCCGGAATTGGAGCTGCAGGAATCGGAGAAGCCGGGATAGGTGCGACAGGAATTGGGGCGTTGGACTGGCTTGCTCCAGCGGAAGTGAGGTTGTTTGCAGCAATGTCTTCCGTACCGCCAATGCCAAATCCAAGCAACGCAGACAGAAGGTAATCCTGCGAGCGACCCATATCGCCCTTCGCAATGTTAGCGGCCAAGGTAGTACCGACTTCTTCAAAGGCTTCCTTGCCTCGTCCGATGATCGCGCGGGCAAGCCACTTCTTTCCGCCAGGCAGGGCGTTCATCGCTCCACCTAGGCCGGTAACTGCAGCACCTTCCACTCCAGATTCAAACAAAGCCTGTCTTTGACCCTTTGCATATTCTTGGTCGAAGTTCTCCGGATTCTTCATGGCCGCGTCCACCCAGCCATCGACGTCTTCAAGAATATCGACGCCTTGGGCTTCTCCCCACTTAACCAACTTTTCAAGAAGGTTTGGATTGTAAGCCATTACAGCGGACGATGCACCAGCAGCAGTAAGACCTGCCCCCTTGATTAGAAGGGCAGAACCACCAGACCCTGCAACAGCCGCGCTGGCTGCTGCTGCGGCGACAGCTCCTTTTAGCGATCCAATCGCAGACCCAGCAGCCCCTTCGGCAAGGATTGGGCCAGCGTTTGTGATGAGTTTTCCAGTAGAATCCCAGAATCCTTTAGCTTGGTCAAATTCAGCCATGCCTGCCGTGGTTCCGGTGGCTTCTTTCAGCTTTGCGTTTGTTACGCGAATAAGCCCCTTGATTCCGTCAATGTGACCCATGACGGTGTTAATGTATTCTCGCTCCTTGAGGGCTTTCAGTTCTGCAACCTCTTGCGGGTTTGAGTTAAATAGTCCACCGCGAGCGATGTTGAGATTCAACTGCTGGTATCTTTGAAATTCATCCGGAGAAAGCGGCTGAAGCTTGGCATACTTGTTTCGTTCATTCAGTTTTTCAGCCAAAGCCACAAACAAGTCAGCCTGGGTTGCGCTTGCGTACGACCGAACGAACGCATCGCTCAATGCACCGGACTGGTTTCCGGAACCGATAAGGGGCTTGATGACAGGATCCTTTGGTCGGGTAGCACCGGTCGTGGTGTTGCCCATGCGAAGGCGTGGCTGCTGAAGGTTAGCAAAACCAGGGGCTTCGATGTCCTGTCCAAGCTGCCGGCCTGCGCCAATCAGTTCCTTAATCAGTTCCTGCTTCTTCGCTTCCTTTACCGGATCGACGACTGGTTCATTCGGAGTAGCGGCCTTGAATGCGTCAGATACCGACGGAGCGGTAGCGACCGGAGTCGGCTGCTCTACTGCGACGACTGGCTGATTGACGACAGGCGGTTGGACAACCTGTTCTGGAACGGATGCAGGCTTGTCCTGCTCCCAAAAGTTAACCTTCGGTTTAGTATCTTGATTGGGCTGTGCTGGCTTGTCCTTGTCCCAGAAATTGCTCATTACTCCTTTGTACGGACCGTTCCATCTGGAGCAACATAAACAGCACCCTTTGGCAACTTGGCGTAAGCCTCACGACCAGCCGCATCATCAGTCAATCTCGGAGCATCGGCAGGAGCCGTCACAGCCGGAGCAGGGGCTGGAGCAGCCGGAGCGGAGCCGGGTGCAGGAGCAATCGTAGGAGCGGCGGGGGCAGCACCAGGATCAGAACCTCCAGCAACAGCGTCGGCTAGGGCAGACGGAGCGGTGAATCCTTCAAAAGTAACCTTGCCGTCTGGAGACGTACGAAGACCGAAGAACGAAGTCTTCTGGCCGCGAACCATCTTCCCGGTCAAACCATGGTCCTTTTCTGACTTCGCCAAGGCCAGGCCGAAGTCGTCGCCTCGACGCATGTACTCAAGCGCGCGGTCAGACAGGGACTTCTTCTGGAGCGGGTCAACTTTCTCCCATTGGTTGGCATTACCAAGATTTTCCGAGAAGTCCTTGGCGTAGTGGTTTTCGATAGACCGGTAAAGGGTAGCTTCGGCTTGGGCCTTCTTGACCGGATCGCCGAGTAGGGCGACCTGCCCACGGACGGCATCAAGGTTAATGAGCGAATTCGTGCGAGCAATTCGGGCGGCAGACTCTTCGTTGAATCCTGCGGTCTTGGCCTTGATATTCTCAATCAGCGCATCGTTCTTTTCCTTTGCGAGGTTGTTCATGTACTCAATAGACTCCTTCTTCGCAAGAGTAAGCATGTCTCGGTTCGCACCCCGGTTTACCAATTCGTTAATCTGCGCCTCGGTCAGAGCTGCGTACTGCGCAATCTTCGCTTCACTCCAGTTACTAATCGCCGTAGCCTGGGTGTTGATCTTGTTGACCGTCGCACCAGCCACATCAGTCTTCGCTCCTGCGCTTGCGAGATAGCTTTGACCCTGCGGATTGACGTCCAGAACCTTGTAGGTCTTGTTGACCGGATCCCAAGTATAGGTGTTTCCACCCTCATTCTTGACGCCTTGACCAAATACGGCAGCAAGGCTTGGGTCAATCTTACCAGTAGCCGGGTCGGTGACTGCGGCGTAATCAATGTCACCCGAAGAAAAGTTCTTCCAGTCTCCAGGGCTGGTGAGAGCAATGCCCTTTCGGTAGTCGCCGGCATTGATTGCGGCGACTCCGGCATCTCTGGTTACGCCTTGGGAGATGTCGTTATAACCGGACGGACGTGTGGCGCGAATGCCAGCAATCTGTTGCGGCGTATATCCGGCGGCGGCAAGTACAGCTTCAGCCAGCGCGCTGTTCTGATCTTCAACGCCGGCCGCGCGCGCGTTATTGTATCGCGTGTTTGCAAGGGTCGCAGCACCCTGCGCTTCAGCCCTAGGGTCGAACATGCTAGCAATATTCTCGGTAGCCTTCGCCCAGTAAGGGTCGCCTTGGACGTTTACGCGGTTAGACATCGAATTTAAAATTAGGTACGGTTATAGGAGTAGTCTGAAGACCAATTGGGTTTCCGTAGATATCAACAGGTCCGTCGCGAAGCAGAAGGTTGCCATAATTGACTCCAAGTTTAGTTCCACCAGCGGCGGCCGGAGCGGCAGCAGCGACAGTACCAGCGGTGTCTGCCACAGTCTTTGGATCCCACCACCCAGCACCGGCACCCATTCCTACGACAGACCCTGCCGTAGACAGAACAGTACCTAGGGTCTTTAGGTTGTCACCCTTGCGGGACGCGGCTTCAAGTTCGATAGGCAGTACGTTGGACGAACCACGCATGAAGTTGCCGACTGTGTTTAGTTGCTGACCTGCACGGATGTTGTTGATCGCGTTTTGGAAAGTGATGTCGTTGAAAGACAGAAGGTCGGCCTTTGCTCGACCTTGCTGTGTTGCGTAGCCTAGGTTCTTATTTCTGGCTACGTCTTCCTCCGTTGCCATTACCTGGTTGATAGACTGGTCGCCAGCGATGTTCTCACCAACAGCTTCAACTGGAGCGCGAACTTCTCCGACAGCAGCGTCGGCGTCGGCAGCTCGCTTGGCGGCGGCTTCCTTCATTCCGACATCAGTAGCGTCCTTGCCGGACTTATTAAGGGATTCGGCGACTACGGAGTCGGCTTGATCCTGGAACCCTTTCTGGCGGATGCTTTCAGCCGTACGCGCTCCTGCCATAGCCTTTGCGGCGCGACGAGCGCCAGCGGCCTGGGCGGCAGATCCTGCCGCCGTTAGAGCTAGTGCGATGGCAACAGGGTAGCACATTAACGAAGGGGGACGTTGAGGTTGCGGAAGTCACCAGGGCCGCCGACTTCTTCGTACTGACCTGGCTTGATGCCAAGGATTTCTCCGACAGTAGGTGAACGCTGGATTCGCTGAATGGGCTGCATCGGAGCGTATTCCTTACGCATCATGTGCTGGGGAATGCTTTGTATGCTGTCGCTCATCACCGGACCTTCTTCGTCGAATTCTGCGCGGCTGATAGGAACGACTTGCATTTCCTTGGGCGGACCAACCTGGCGGGTTACCTGTCCGGTACGAGGATCAAATAGTTCAGAAATCTGTTGAGCGGTTGCCCCAAAATGGCCGGCATAACGAGGATCTTTCATACGCGGGTCAAATGGCTGAATCCCGGCAGAAACCGTGCCTTCGGTAATGGCTTCCTGGGGGTTAACCTGTTGACCAGGGATGATGCCTGCGGCCTGCGCCCCTGCAATGGCCTGTTGAATTTGAGGAGTACACATAATATTAAGATCCAGAACCGACGACGCGGTTTTGTTTAGAACCAAGACCGACGAATTCACGGAATGGTTTTAGGCCAGGACCGCCAGAGTAGTAACCGGCGTTCTGGGCGGCGGACAGAAGTCCGGTTGTATTGGCGAACAAGTTGGCAACAGGGTTGAAAGCCTGCTGCTGCTCCAGGATGCCTGCGGAACGCAGAGCGTTCTGGGCGGCCATCTCCGGATCTGCGGTCATATTGACCTGTGAGATAAGGGAGTTGCGCTGGTCTTCAACGGCTTGGCGAGCCTTCGTCGCTTCCGTGGTAGCACCTTCCGCCAGGGTCTGTCGGGCAAGGGCGTTGTCACGCATAAGTACGCCCTGCTGTCGGGCAGACTCGCTGGACTGGTCAAGGCCGGTGCGGGCTAGGCTGAAGGCCAACTGATCGCCAACCTGCTTATACTGGTCATTGACCTGGGGGGTTGCGAAGTTCCGGTAAGCCTGTCCGCGAGAGTCAAAGAAACCTTTGTCGAACTTTTCAAACCTTTCGTTTACGTTACCGATGCCCTGCTTGATGCGGGCTTGGCGCGCCATCTCGTCGGCGCGCGCTTGGGCTGCACCGCCGTCACCGCCTCCTCCACCGAAGCACATTAGGAGATGACCCTCCCGGTCTTATTAGAAGAATTCATTTTGATAGGTCCGTTTGCGAATGCGTTAGGGTTTTGCTTGGCGATTGCCTGTCCGACCATAGCGTTTGCAAGAGGGCTAACTTGTGGGCTGGATTGGGTTACGCTGGCAGGCGGGGAGTATTGGGTCTTTGGTCCTTCCGGAGATGCATTGTCTAGGCTTCGCTTGATTGGGTTAAACGTAGGACTTCCGCCCTGCCTAATGTCTCCAAGCACAGAACCAATCACTCCGCCAATTTTTTTGCGGGGTGCGCCGTTCTGGCTTGGTCTAGCGGCAAAACACATCTTCAAATCGATTGTGTCTCTGCCGGCGGCTTTGTCCAGCAATACAGATAGAACGCCTCTCCGGCCTTGCCGTAGTTGGATACTTCACATTCCTTGACCGCGCCGAGCAGCTCAAGCCAACGGTGGGCGACGTCGTGGGTGGATATGCTCCGGCATTCAAGCCTATGCCATCCAATTTCGTCTAGGACTGGGAAGAATACCCTCTTGGCGAACCTGTGTACGGATAGAGATATCTCGTCGAACCTGTCGGTTGCGAACATCCAAATCGACATGACGCCGTTCCACATGGGCATGGCACCGCATGCGACGACTGGTTCGCCGTCGTCTGCATGTAGGATATACCCGCCGCCGTTCATCCGCAGGATCGAGTTGCCGAATTCCCAAGGGTCGTCCGACCATTGGGTGGCGTAAATCTCCGCCTGGTCCTTCGCCCTCATATTGTGGACGACGTGCTGCACCCCTTCGGGATACAGTTCAGTCGCTTTCATTGAAGTCGAAGTGGGTGATAAGGTTAGCCAATCGCGCGTAGCCGTCCGAGTTGCTGGTCATACGGATGCCGACGTGCGTTCCCATCCCGGAAGCTTGGATGCGGCCAAGGGTGAAGGTTGGCTGGCTGACCGTTGCGACTAGGTCGCGGGCGTCTGGGCTGACAGGATCCATACCAATCTCGACCGCCCACTCGCCTTCACAGGTCATATCTAGACCCATAAGAGTCTTCATGTGAGCCGGCTTGCCTCCGTCCAGGTAGGGTAGGATTACCTCAATCTCGCTGTTGTCGTAGGTATTTCCGTCCAGTCCGCCATAGACGTACACATTCTTCCCTTCCTTGCCGTAGACCTTGCCGTCCTTGGTGGTGAATTCCGTGAAGTTATGACCAGAGTCATAGGTGGACCATGCTGCGACCGAGCTGCTGGGGAAGTACGAGTAGACGTAGATCTTGCTGCCAATAGCCAGCCAATAGCGTCCATCGATAGGTTCGATGACGGCTGGGCATTTAGCCTTCTGCTCGTCAGTCAAGCCGGCGATGTCCGACAAGACTAGTCCGTCAATAGGCGTACCGACGTCATTTACGACGGCTGAATTGGAGCTGTCTCGCGCGCGGATAGATCGTACGCCGGAGTCGGAAAGATAGAAGACGTCGATGTCTCCTACCGAGATGACGCTCTTCTGCCCGAAGGAACCGGTGTTAGCCAGGATCTGCCCCTGGCGATTGTTGGCAGGATCCGTGTCAATGCTCCAAAGCTGAATCGTACGGCGGGAGAACGAAGCCACGTTACCCTGGTATAGGGCGACAGCCGTAAGCACTTCATTGCCTCCGTTGTTATTGGACATGTTGATGAAGCCGGCGCCGACTCCATCCTGCCCCCACTTGGTCGGCTGGTTTACGCCGGAGAAGAACAGGCTAGACCCAGACGCCAGGTGTGCCTTGGTCTTGTAGGTAAGCGCGGCTACACCCTTGGAATTGGTTACGCGAGTCGCACCCCAGTAGATGGGGTTGGCAGGGTCAAGTGCCTTGGTTGCGATTAGCGTCACGTTCTTGTCCGGATAGAACGTGCCGCCTCCGATGGAGTATCGGACTACCTTCTGCTGGCCGGCTTGGTAATCTACCCCTCCGCCCATCGAGATGACGCTGCCGATGACGACGTTTCCAACCGTTTCAACGGTGAGCGTCTTACCGTTAAACGTGCTTCCAGTTCCAGGCAAGGCCGTGATGATTACTCGTCCGTTCGACAGAGTGGCGGTAATTTCCGGTACGGACGTGAAGGTGTTAATCTGGGTAACCACGTCCTGCATGAACTTGCTGTGCGAGACGTTCCAGTTCTTCTGCTGTCCCAAGATTTCAACTCCGTCTAGCTTGATTGAAGTGATCGCATTTGTAGACCCTCCAGACAACGTACCCATCGTAGCGATGTACTTCGTGTTATCGTATGGACTTTGCGAGATAGTCGCAGGGTCGATCAACTGATGGATGTCGTAGACCTGGTGAGGGTTGCCATCGAATTCAATCTGAACGAGGTAATTATTCGCGTTGATGCCCTTTTCCGCAGGAGCGTAAAGGTACATAGAATTCGTGTCATTGCCTGTGTTGGTGTCACGTCGATACGAGTATGCGGAGTATCCGTGAGCAAGGCCGGCGGTGGTGTTCTCGTTGATTACTTTGGCGATGTTATAAAGCAACGATCCCCAGTTAGACCCGGTCGTGTAGTCCGGGTTGTATGTATTATAACGAAGTCCAAGCGTACCTCCCCATCCAAGAAGATCCGTTCCGTCAGTAGCAGAAGGAGATGACGCGCCGACGCGGATGGATCGGATGCCTGGGCAATTGGCCGCTGCCATGTTGCGTCCGTCCTTCCAAAGCAACGCCGGCTGGGCAAAACCTCCAGTAACGGCAAAAGAACCATAGGAAGGTACTTCGGCCTTCGGTTCTTTGTACTGTTGCAACACCGTGGTGACGACAGGAACAAGAGGATCGGTGGACGAAGAAGGCGTGAAGTCAACGCCGGCCGGAGCAGTCACATCGACATAGCCAGGCGTATTGGCTACTCCATTTGAACCAGAAGCAGACCATCCAGTAGTAGAGTTAGAACCAAAAGATCCACCATTGATCTGCCAAACAATGGTGTTGGCAAAACCATCCCACACGTTGGGACGATTAGCCATCCATGCCTTGGTAGTTCCGATGTAAAAGTCCGGAATAAATTCTCCGTCAAAGTAAGGGATGACGTCTCCGTTATCCCATTTCGTGATTATGAAAGTTTTACCTCCGTAAAGGGTCGTGTAAGGAACGTCCACCAAGGATGGGAAAGGTGCTGAAGCACCAAGCTCCCAACTGGGATGTTTGATAAGTCTAACGAAGACTCCGCTCGTACCGATTTGAAGTTCGTTCAATCCGGTATTGGAAGCCCATCCGTCCGTGAACGTGTAGATCTTATCAGCCGTAGCCTGCAATCCGTAGAAAGGATTGGTGAAGATGTTCTGATTAATGCTTGGATTGATCAGCTCAAAAGCCTTACGCTTTTCAATCTCACCGCCACGCGACAGGTGCGCGTTGACCAGTTTCTGGAGCGTACCGGGCTTGGCCGTGAGGGGATGCCTCCGAGTGTCGAGGCCGGCTGAAAAGTTCTCGACGACGATATATGCCATAAATTAGACCCTGGTGCTGGGAAGGATACGCGCGCCGTTAAGGAAGCTTTGACCTTCTACAGGCATCCCGCCGCCCATCACGAAGACATCATTCTTGATGCCGCTTCCCTTGAGCTTGGTAAACAGTTCATTGGCCGCACTCATCTTGCCCTGGGCGTCATCAGACTTCGCGCGCGCGAGCATCTCGGCAGCGGCGAACAGGACGATCAGATTGTCATCCAGCAAAGCGACGTCGCTGTCGTTGACCATCTTCGGCAGCTTCTTGATCGCCTTGAAACGGACGACGCACTCGTTGCTGGAAGGGGTAGGCCAGACTTCAAACTGGTTACCCTCGTAGTGACGCCACCGGGTGGGCGGGTCTTCCTTGTCGCCATCGGCGATGTCCGATGAGTTGTACTGCTCCGTGCCGATTCCGTAGTCCAGCTTGCGCCAACTGTCCGAGTACTTGACGTGGGCTTCCGTGATTCTACCGAAGTCTATCTCTGGGTCGAAACCGTAGTACCGGGAGCCGTTTACCATTTGCTCGTCTCGCTCGATATACGCGAACGGCCAGTCGAACTTTTCCCACAGCCAGGATTGGGTGCGATTAAGGATCTGCTTCAACGCCGGCAGGGAGTTGACTCCCATCGCCACGTTGGTCGAAGCACCGATCTCTGCCCGCAGGGCATCGACCAGCGCGGAGAGCTGGGTGCCGCGAGCCATCGGTTATTTCTTCTTGGGGTTTTCTTCCGGAACTTCGACGCCGATTTCGGCGAGAGCGGTCGGAAGCTTGGAGGTGACCCCAGGGAACAGTCGGGAGAGAATCTCTTCGCCATAGAATCGACCAAGGCGATCACGCTCCACGGCCTGTTCGACAGGCGAGGTGCGGGACTTCTTGATGTTCACGACAGCATCGTGGCCGTGGAGGGCTTTGATGACGGCGATTTCGGGGGCGGAGACTTCCTTGATAACGGTGTTCTCAAGGGAGCCGGCGAGTCGGACTTCTACGTTGGCGTATTCCATCCATACATCGTGCCACGGCTTGCCATTGTTGCAAGCAAAAGGGGGTGGCTACTTGCGTAACCACCCCCTGGGGGAGTCTATCGATTACCGATTAGGCGACTTCGTACACGGCAGAGCCGGTGAAGTGCTTACCAGTCAGACCACCGGTCCAGGTCATGGCGCGGTACAGGACGTACTGGTCATGCGGACGAGCCGGGTTGTGCTGCTTCTTGTCTTCACCGTCCATCACCATGAGGTTGATGTTGTTGGTGTCGATGAAGTAGGCGCGGTTCGTGTAGCCCAGGTCGTCGAGGGTCGGGTCGTAGAGGAACTCGCCGATACCCTGCATCGTGATGCCGGACAGACCGATGTCGGTGTTGCCCTTCGCGAAGCCGGACTGGGTGTAGGTACCCTTGCTGGTGATTTCGAGGTCGAGCTTCTCAAGGAAGCCGGAACCGCAAAGGACCAGGGAGGGCTTGCCACCGAAGCGGGTCAGCTGGCGGACTTCCTTGCGGAGGAACTCGCTGATCTTCTGCTGGCCGGAGACGTAGGTGATCGCGTTAGCGCCGACGGCGGCGCGGTTGCGCCACTTGGCGTTGGTAGCGCGGTCGATACCGCCGACGGTGCCGGTGGTGGGGTCGTCCGTGATGAGGGAGGTGATGCCGGCGACCTTCTTCGGGTCAGCCAGGCCGTTGGACCAGAGCATCTCGTTGAACGAGCGCGCCCAGCCTTCAGCCATGTCCTTGAGCTTTTCGTCGAGGATGCCGGTGAGGACCGTGAGGTCGCGTTCCGAGTGCTTGGAGGTGGAGGCACCGGTGGTGGAATCCGTGACGGAAAGGCCATCGTGCTTCAGCTCGGTGAGCGTCAGCGAGATGCCGGCATGGATTTCCTTCCACTGGTAGTTAGCGCGCTTCGTATTGGCCGGGTTGGCGTACGAGACGGTGTCGTTGTGGGTGAAGCCAGCGATCGAGGTCGTGTAGTCAAACACGACAGGGATGCTGATGTTACCCTTACCACCGGGGAAAGTCTTCTGCTTGCTGGTGAGAGCCTTGAGCAGCGGCTTTTCCTGGATGTTCTGGGCGAAGGCCGGACCCTTGATGTAGTAATCGAGGGCCGACGCGGCGATGTTAGCGAGTTCGGCGTTAGAGAAGGCCATAGTTTTTTATAGGTTTAGCGGGTTTGCATTGCGCCGAGACGCACCGCCTCCAGGAGGCTGCGCGGCTGGGCCGTTGCGTGGGCGGACGACGTGGAGCTTGATACATGATTTACAGGTCTGCGCTGGGGTGCGAATCGGGAAAGCCGCTCCTTGATAGTGGAGTGGGCGCGCTCGACGAGCGCAAGAGCCTCCTCCGGAGTCGTCGGCTTTTCCGCCTGCAACATCAGTTTGACCTGGTCGATGACCATCTCCTGTTTGGCGGACCAATCGGGATCCTTGACCCTCATCTGCTGTTCCCAACCAACCACCGCAGAATGGATGTTGCCGCGAGACTGTTGTTCCCGCTGCTGCATCGCATTCGCCTGTTGCTGCTGATAAAGACCCTGCTGTGCTTTGAGCATGGCAAGTTCCTTCGCGCTTTCTTCATCGACGTAACCCTCTTCGACCTTTTTCTGGATATCCGGGGGTAGCGTCGCTCCGACGAAAGCATCGAGCCGCGACTTGTATTCGCTGATCCTCTTGTGGGCTTCGACCGGGTTGGTCTTCATTAGGGCCATGATCTGGAACCCTTCTGCGACTTCATCGGTGGACAACCCATTCGCGGACATGAAGGTAGTGACCTTTCGGAATTCTTCCGATTCGGCGCGGTATGCATCACGCTCCGTGATCATCTCCTTCCAGCGAGGGTGGTTGTGGAACGGCAGTTTCTTGTCAGCTTCCGGAGAGGATTTGCCCTTCGCTGTGTCGTCCAGACTAGGCGTAGAGTTTCCTTCTCCATCGGCGGATTTGCCGTTGGTTTCCACGGTGGACGATTCCGCGTCAGCCGATCCCTGCGCCGCGCGTTTGACGGCGTCGAGCAGGGATTTAGGCTTCTTGTTAGCGTCCTGGTCGCCCGACTCCGACGAGGTAGTCTGGCTGGTTTCTTTAGCGTCGGCCGCTACCGGAGCAGTTTCCTGTTCCGGAGTGGAAATGGGTTCTGGCGCGGGAGCGTTGTCCTGCGTTTCGAGGGCGTCGGTTGGCTCGGTTGGATCGGGCATGAGATTACTATACGCTACGATTTATCTTAAATCAAGCGTTGGGGTACTGGACGCCTTGCGAGCGGATGTCCGCCGGCGAGGGAGGAGCGGTCGGTCCGTCCGCACCAGGCGCGCCGGGAGCGGGAGCGACGTTGGTCGCACCGGCGGCACCCTGCATGTTCGGGTCGGAAGCAGGATCGCCTTGGGCGAGCTGCTTCTGGGCGTTCATGGCTACGATGGACGGCAAGGCCGCACGGATCGCGTCCGTGATGTCCATGCCATCGTCCATGCGTTTGAGGGCTTCCTTCGCCATGAATTCGGGATTCATGCCGGGGATCTGGAGCAGGATTGGGGCGATACGCTCAAAGTTCTGAATCTGGATGGCCTTGTTGGGGCGACCGTTGGAGCCGGCTTCGACTTCAAGCATCAGCTCCTGGGCGACTTCGCTGGCGGTGAGCTGCGGCCATACTGCGCCAGGACCGGCAATCTTCATCACAGTCTGCTGATCCATCTGGACGAGCAGCACCTGGCCGGCAGCCCGCGCCAGTTCGCCGAGGAAGTCTTCAAGGTCGTCCACGTTGGACGACAGACTGGACATACGGCTACCTTCGGCGACGGAGACTTCCGTGGCGGTAGACGCCGACGTGCCACCAAGGTTAGCCTCCTGGCTGCCCACCACACGCATCATGTCGTCCAATAGCATGGACGTGTCGTACAGGCTAGGGTCGATGGGGGCGTGTTGGACCGGCTGGAGGATGGAGTTGACGGCCTGTCCGGGCGACAGGTTCTGGAGTTTGATGACCGCGTTGGCGGGGTGTGCCTGGAGGTTGGAGATGTCCTTCTCGGACAACGCACCTTCGTAGGTGGCGTACAGGGGGCGGTTGGCGAAGCGATGCTCGCGGAGAGCCTGTCGCGCGCGGTTGTATTCCTTCTGCACCGGCATCAGCAAGCGGACGTCGGAAGGCGGGATGACGTCCGTGTCGGAATCGACTTCGTTGAAGATCAGCGGGAAGAAAGGCCAGAAGCGTTCAAGGTCGAGGGTGGGGGCTTCCGGTTCCTTGAGGAAATCGTGGTAGCCGTCGCACACGACGTAGCAAAGTCCGTCCTTCTTGGAATAGATTTCCCAGATGGTTGCCTTGTCGCACTTGTCGTCGCCTTCGTTCTTGTCTTCGTAGGCCGTGAATTCCTTACCAAGGTCGATCTTGTAGACTTCCTTCACTTCGTCCAGGTCGAGGATGAATTCCTGCGCGATCCAGTCAGCACCGACGAAGCCGGACAACTGACGGCACTTCGGATCGACGATGATGGAGTTGGACATCGGGAAGTCGAAGACGATGCCTTCGCGTACGATGACGTCCTGCTTGGACTGGATGGACTTGAGGAGCAGGCGGAGTTGCTCCATCTTCGCGTTGTCTTCAGAGAACTTCTCGTCCTGCTTGTCAGCACCGAGACGCTCAAGGGTCGTCATCTGTTCCGTGATATCGGTGATACGCTCGACGTCTTCCGGACGCTTCTCCATCACGCGCTGGTAACCGATCTTCACATAGCCAACGCCGTTCACGCAGGTGCGGCGGACGAGCTGTTTCATCTGCCCTTTGAACGACGGCTGCTGCTCCTGGAGCTGATAGTGGGCGACAATCTCAAGGGTCTTCGCCACCTTGTCCAACATACGGCGACGCTCGAAACCCTGCTGGGCGTCTTGGAGCGTCTGGATCATCGTGGGATCCATGGGCTGTCCGGTAGCCATCGAATTCTGCATGGACGTCTGGATGGCCTGGAAAGACGACATGTCGCCTTCCCAACTGGCGAAGTCCAGAGTCTCGCGTCGCTTGGCGACGAACTTCGGATTCTTGGCGTACAATGCGGAGACTCGCTGGCCGACGTGACGCTGGACGATGTTGGCGACGTAGCGGTCGTCGTTGTCGTTGTTCGTCCATTGCTTGCCCATGTAGAAGTCCGTGTCTTCCTTCATGCGGTCGAAGGACTTCTTCCAATGCTTCTTGGCGCGTTCCACCTTCTTGATGAGGGCTTTGACCAGGGCGGAGCGGGAAGGACCGGGCTTCTCGGCGTCGCGGGTGATCGCCGACAACGGCTTCTCTTCCGGCTGCATCGGGTCAACAGGCATCGCCTCGTATTCGTTTTCCATTTAGAGTATTTATGTTCAGAAGCCGCCCATCTGCAAGAGATTGCGTCGCGCCTCTTCCCACTTGGCTGACATCTTCACCCAGGCGAGCGTCCCGGTCTTGGGGATGTCAGAGGGTTTTTCATACGTCCGAGACGCGCTGACCATAGTGCCGAGCAGCAATCCGACCAGACCCATTGCGTCCACGAAGTCGTCGTGGCGGGCTGAAGGGAACTTGAGCATTTCAGTCTCCGCGTCAGCCCACCAAGGGGCGAACTTTGGGAAGAAGACCTTGCCCATCGCCATGCGTCCACGGATAGCCTGCGCGCGGGTCTGCTTGTCCTTGACCGGGGTAATCTCCTCAACGACCGTCCAGATGCCTCTCTCCTGCTGGACCTTACGCAGGAACGGACCGATGGACTGGGAGATATGACCGCGTTCCGCTCCCCACTTGGCGGGCTTGTGCCGGGACATCAAGTCGATCATGCCGTCGATGACCTGGTCGGTAGACGCTCGACGCCACCACACGTCCGGCAGGATCCACACGTTGTCTTCCTCGTCTAGGCCGAAGGGAAGCAGCACGGTCTTGTCAGCCGTCTGGGCTGTAGACACGGCATGGTCAGATACGCAGTAGTAACGAAGGTTCTTTGGCAGTTCGCCAGGATACGGCTTCAGCCAGTCACGGCGGAAGAAGTCGCCGTCGTCCGGCGTGGGCTTGCCTTGGTACAAGGCCGAGAAGCCTTTGGGGTTGAGGCGTCGAATCTCGTTGAGGAAGTCCAAGCCATAACGCTCCGGCCATAGGGCTTGCCCGACAGGGCGATCCATAGGGTCGTTATCCACGGCGATGGCAGGGAGTGCGAGGATACGCCATTGCTGGGCGACTTCGTCGTTGTAGCAGGGATTCTTCGGGTCGGTGAGGCGACCCACCAGGTCATCCTCATGCCACCGGGTCATAATGATTACCACCCGCGCGCCGGCCATCAGTCGGGTCATAGCCACTTGCGTGAACCACTCCCACAGCTTGTCACGCTCTCGCTTGGAGTCAGCCTCCTCGCGGTCCTTGATCGGGTCATCGATGACCAGCAAGTCAGCACCACGACCAGTAAGGCCGCCACCCACGCCAACGAAGTTGGCTAGTCCGCCTTCCTCGGTCTGGAGTTTGTCGGAAGACTGGCTGCCTGTCCGCAGCTTGCACCCAGGGAAGACCTGGCGGTACGAAGGCGACCGCATGATTTCACGGACGGAACGTCCGAAGTCCTGCGCCACGTCGGCGTTGTAGGTGGCGAAGATGACCTGGCGGTAAGGATCCTTACCCAGGAACCAGGCGGGGAAGCGGCGGGACGCCAGTTCGGATTTACCATGTCGAGGCGGCATGGAGATGATGAGACGCTGGTACGTCCCACGCTCAACCTCCTCAAGGGCTGCGCAGATAGTTTCGTGGTGCTTGACCGGCTGATACCGAGACTTGTCCACGTTGTCCGGATCTTCCGGGTCTGGCATGGTCATCCCGGTGAACGAGATGAGCGACTCCCTCGCCATCTTGACGCGGAGCAACCGCTGGGCCGCAGACAACTGCGCCTCGACTTCGGCGATTTCCGCCTGCCTTCGTTTCTCTTCGGCGTTGGGTGCCTTACGAGCCATTACTTGCGTTCAGTAAGTCCGAGTGCCTTGATGGCGACTTGCAGGGATTCGTCGTTGTCGGCAATCAGCACAGGCATGGCCGTGACAATGTTTCCAGCGTGAGGAAACTTTGCAAAGTGACTGATGGTCTTCGACGCGGCGTCGTAGAAGACGCCGACCTTTCCGGCTTCCACCGGCGTGGTGATTTTAGAAGGTGAGGACATTGACGTAGTTGTAATTGGTGTCGTAGACGGTGGTTACGTTGGCGCTATACCAAGTATTGTAAGCCCACACGGAGTGGTAGTAAGAGGGGTTGGAACCGCCACCAGATGAGCCGTCGTTGCCCTGCGGACCCTGGTCGCCCTTTTGGGCGAGCATGCCCCAATACGAGGCACCATTGTAAGGTTCGTTGTTTGAGTGCGAATAAGTGCAGATGAAGCTGGATCCATTGTGAGACACGGCGTCATTCGTGTAATAGTAGGTGTAGTAGTCCCAGTTTCCGCGCCAGTTAATCACGCCAGGACCTGCCGGTCCGGGCGGACCTTCCGGACCTTGCGGACCAGAACTGCCGTCGCTACCGTTGCTTCCGGCGTCACCAGTCGCGCCGCGAAGGGCGACAATCTGCCAACTGCCAGGATAGCTGACAGGATCGTAGCCGGCAGCTCCGATGAAGTTTATCATAACGTAGCTTGCACCCTGGAACGACACATAGTCGTTGGGAGCATAGGTGATGCCGCCATCGTATTCACCTCGATACACCCAGGCATTGCCGGCTGGTCCTTGCGGACCTACCGCTCCGTCTTGGCCGTTCGATCCTGCCAATCCGTCCGCCCCTGCAACACCTTGAATTCCTTGAATTCCCTGCTGACCTGCTGGACCTTGGATGCCCTGCTGACCTGCCTGTCCGGCAACGCCCGGAATACCTTGAATACCCTGCGGACCTTGCGGACCAGCCGGTCCGACGATCAGAGGAATGCTGGCGGCAGCGTCCTGTGCCACCTGGGCGAAGACAGCAGCCGAATTCTTGGACTGAAGGGCGGTGATGGCGTAGGTATTCGCAAGGCCAGCAGAGTTAGCGGCGGAAATCTTCGACAGGTCAGCCTCATAAGCGGCAGACTGGGCAGCATCTCGCGCAGCAATCGCATCAAGTGCGTTCTGGGACGACAAAACAGCCTCTAGTTCAGCCACCTTGGCGTCACCAGCGTCGTTAACTAGTCCAACTTGCTGTGCGCCGGCAGCCTCGACGGCTTGAACAGGAGCGTCCGTGAGCAGCGGTTCAACTTCCTCGGCGATGACAGTCAAATTCAGAGCGGTGGTACGCACTTTACCATCGTCGGCCTGGATTTCACCCAGCCGGGAGATGGTGGTGTTGAGCGAAGCCTGCACATTGTTCAGCTCCTGGTCGATTTTCTGCCCCTGATGGGGGGTGGTGGGGTTGGACTGGCTGAAATCCGTAAACGAATACGAGCGGTCGTATGGAGCAGGAGGCTGACTCATACGCGGATAGTGTACCAATCCGGCTATAGAAGCAAGAGATGGCGATGCGGAGATTAATCTCCGCAAAATGTAGGAGAAAGTTTTTGAGTTACGCGGATTTTTCCGAGCGGGGGAGGAATAAGAATGTGCGCGGCGCGCGTGGGCGTGGGCGGGGGTGCGCCTGGGACGCGGGTGTGCGCGTACGCACAGCTGCGCGCGCGTACGCCGGCGTAGGCGCGATTCAATGCGCGCGAGCTGGCGCGAACTAACCGCGCGCGCCAGGTGACGCCCAGGACGCGCGTCCTTCCCAGGCCCAAAGATCCGCCCTGGGCCGCGACCAGTATCTCGTCGCCACGCCTCGCCACGCCCTCCGACCGCCTCGACCGACGTCACGCCCACACCGCCACCGACCGACGTCTCCACGCCTCGCCTAGGTGGCAAGGACGCCCACCCAACGACGACGCCTCACGCATCCGCGAAGGCTTGGGAACGTGGCGGGGAAGTGGCGGGGAAAAGTGGCGTTGAAAAAATAGGCTTGCACTCGACGACACCCGACGCATTGTCGGGGATGTCCTAACCGACACAACCCAACAAAACCCAACAACCACCGACATGGAACCCACCACCCACAACCACGCCCGCGCACTCCTCGCCGTCCTCGACGCCGCCGCCCTCGACCTCGTCAACCCGGACGACGTCGGTCACGCCCTCGCGTCCGTCCTCGCCGACCGCGACCACTCCCTCCCCGACCGCCGCTCCCTCGCGGCGTCGTACGTCACCCTCCTCGCCTCGATGACCGACGCCCTCGCCTGCTCCGTCGCCATCCTGCCCACCGAGTCGCCCAACGCCACCACGGCGGCGCGCAAGGCCGCCACCGCCGCCCGCAAGGCTTGCCACGCCGCCCACGACGCGGAAACCGCCGCCCGCCACGCCAACCTCTAACCCTCACCCAACACCCACCCCCAACACACCCACACCGATGATCAACACCGACACCACCGCCCGCCTCATCTTCGACCTCCTCGACGCCCACGAGGGCGACATCGCCGAGGTCGGTCACGCCCTCCGCGTCCTCGCCGCCAACGCCTGCCCCCAGGGCGCGGCGATTAAGGTCGCGTACCTCAACGAACTGGTCGCCGCTATCGCCCTAGGTGGCGAGGTTGCTGCCGACCGCGTCATCGACGAAGCCGCCGACCGACGCGACGCCGAGCGCAACCCGGTTGCCGAGCGCGACGAGGCCGCCGACGACGTGCGCGTCTATCGTGGTCTTCGCCGCTTGCTCACCGCCAACGCCCGCCGCTCTTGCAAGGCTTCGCGCGACATCCTCGACCAGGTCCCCAACTGATATCTTCCCACCCACCCACAAGCCCACCACGCCACGCAAATGAGCAAGCCCTACATCCCCACCGACCGCGACCGGAAAGCCGCCCTCGCCGCCTACCTCAACGTCAAGCCCATCCTGCTCGACGTCGAGGGCGTCGTCGTCAAGCACCTCGCGACGTTGACGTCGTACTACGCCGCATATTGGGTCGTCACCCTGGACGAGGCGCGCGAGACCGGTCTCGACGCCTCGACGTGCGACCGCGTTAAGATCGGTCGCCGCCACTGGTTGATTGACCACGCCGGCCTTGACGACGACCGCCAGGAAAACACCCACGCCTAACCCTTCCCACCCACAACCCAACCCCACCCACGACCGTGAACGTCCCCCTCAATACGATCCGCGAGGCCGCCCGCCTCGCCGCCTGCGCCCTGCACGACGCCGAGGCGCGCCTCGCAAAAGCGGAGCGCGACCTCGCCCGCGCCCGCGACCTCGCCCGCCTCACCGACGACCTCCTCCAGGCCGCCTACACCGAGCAGGCGACCGAGCGCGTCACCGGACACCCCAACGCCTAACCCTTACCACTCACCAACCCAACCACACAACGCCATGATCAACAACACCGCCATCACCGCCGCCGCCACCGCAACCTATATGCACGTCACCCCCACCAGTGACAACGCGAAGACCGGTCCCATCCTCGTCACCACCTCCTCCGCCCTCACCTGCCCGGACGCCTGCCCTTTCAAGCGCACGGTGGACGGCGTGAAGGGTTGTTACGCCGACGGCGGTCCGCTCGCGATGCACTGGAAACTGGTAACCCAAGGCCGACGCGGTTTCACCTGGGACGATGCCCTCGCCCACCTCGCCGCCGAGCTGCGCCGCAAGGGTCGCGGCGCGACGTGGCGACACAACCAAGCGGGCGACCTGCCCGGACTGGGCGACGCAATCGACGCGCCTGCCCTCGCTGCCCTCGTCAAGGTTAACGACGACGCCTCGGCCAAGGGCTTCACCTACACCCACAAGCCCTTAACCGGATCACCCCACGCCGCCGCGAATCTCGCCGCCGTCCAGTCGGCCAACGCCCAGGGCTTCACGGTCAACGCCTCGGCCAACAACATCACCCACGCCGACACCCTCGCCGCACTGGGTGGCGTCCCGGTGGTGGTCGTCGTACCCCACGACGCCCCCGACACCC
>Ga0214163_1000058_pt1 | contig 45560 bp, 31 predicted proteins | sample LakMenepilimnion_2_FD_153001 | JGI IMG/M metagenome (GOLD analysis project Ga0214163, IMG submission 153001) | Freshwater microbial communities from Lake Mendota, WI - Practice 15JUN2010 epilimnion v4 | ecosystem: Environmental > Aquatic > Freshwater > Lake > Epilimnion/Euphotic zone | place... | reverse complement strand
AAGTGGAACTTTGAGTTCGTAATTGTTTTTACGAAGTAGGTCGGCCATAGGTACTATGACATTTTTTTCTACGGTATCCGTAATGATTGGATAGCAGAAAAATTGATAAAGTCTTCTACATAGGTATAAAGCACATTCGTTCGTGCTAAAGAGCATATCGATGGCTTCGTCTAATTCTTTTTTACCATCCTGCCCTTTTCGACCTTTTATTACGCGATTGCCATAAAAAGCGGAGAATTTTTTGTCTTCAGTATCATGGTTCCATTCATTGAATATATTGGCGATGGGACCTGTTTTTTTAATACTATCATAACTAAACTGCCAACCCACTAATAATCGTGCCATTTCACTCACATCCTCCTCAGTAAATTGAGATTTAGGTCCTTTGCCTACGGTAAATAATTCTTGTAATTCCCGTGCATAATTTTCATCGGGGTTATGCTTTTGGCTGTGTTGCAGGTTTAAATAATCCAACATCATTGGATCCAGAGTGATTTTGTAAATCGAAGTTTTATAACTTTCAAAAGAGGTGTTAAATAATGTCATGTAGTGTTGATACATCATTTTGACACTTCCTTTCCCTGCTGCTAATAGGTTATGCAAGAAGAAAACCATGCGCCAGTGTATCGAAGTACTTTGCTGAACCATGTTTCTGAATAGCCATGCGTCATGCGATTGATGTCTCGGCCATGGAGATCCATTATTAGGCTCGGGAGCAAATACATACTCTTTCCCCGGTTCTACATAAAAATGTAATTGCTTTTCAGTTTCCTCCTTTGTTATTTCATGATCATAGTCATTGACCGGAACACTCGGTTGTTTTTCAGGCGTGAAAATCAGGTCTAAGGATTTTTGTAAAGACAGGTTGTTGAGATCTGCTAAATGCTTATTAGAGTAACCTGTTAAAACACGATTTAACAGATGTTTCTTTTGGGTATCTCCCCAAGTCCCGGTATATGCTTCGAGGCCAGTATTGACAACAGTTCTTGATGCCCGCGCTTTTTCGATTTTAGAAAAATCAACGTTTTCTTGCTTAAATTGGGCTACTAAGTCTACTTTTTTTGTATTTTGCATCAGAACTAAATCTTCCCAAAGATAAAATTAATATTTTAAAAAAGTATAAAAACTGATTTTAAGGTCAGGTTTTTGATCCATGAAAAGAAGAGAATTTACCAGAAAAACCTGTCCAGCATTGGTACTTTCCATTATGGGAAGCACTCTTTTAGACTCATGTGATAACGCAAAAGAGGAAACAGCAGTGATCGTTCCTCAGGAGGAAAAAGATTATTTAGATCGAATGAAGTCCATTGGGGCCACCGGATTTTTACTGGTTCAAAATAAGGTGTATTTCAACTTGAAGCATGCGACTTATTCGAAATTGTTGACAGCTACGAATTTTGTGAATGATTTAGATAATGGAGTGCTGTTGCTAAGGCAGAGTGATTCAAGCTTGCTAGCTTTTGATAATTGCTGCCCACATTTGGGGACTAAAAACCAATGGAGCTTTCAGAACAATAAATTTAGGTGTGCAAATCACGGAAATAGCTTTGGAATCGATTCGGGTCAAACGGCTAGGTGTAGTTCAAATAGTCAATTTGGCAATTTACGTTCATTTAAAACCTTACTTTATAAGGATTTATTGACGGTTGATTTTAGTTGACATGTGCGTAAACTAACCCACAAAAGCCTCTCAAATCGTCTTTTATATTATTCCCCCTCATCCACTTTTTTGATAAAGGAAATAACCCCATTCATGTAGGTTTTTTGATCATCCCACATGGCCAAATGGCTACCGTTTGGACAATATAAATATTCGCCATGTTGGACCATTTTACTTTGTTCTTCCATGGCTTTGGGATCCATGGTGTCATATTTGGCGCCGATCATCAACGTAGGTATGGAGATTTCCTTCAGGCGATTTTTAATATCCCAATTAGCAAGCAGGCCAGAAATCCCAAATTCGCTAGGTCCTTGCATTTGCGTATAGATGGCATTGTTACCATGTTTAAATGATCTATTCAAGGCGTCAGGCCAGTTGGCAAGCCGACAAATATGCTCGTGGTAAAAATTGGGAATTAACAGCTCCATGTACCTTGGATTCGCGAAATCTTTTTTTGCTTCGATGGTTCTAATTTCGGCCAGTACTTTGGGATCCATTTGTTTCGCTAAAATCTCATCGGCATATTTTCCATATTCCGGGGCACTGGCAACCATGTTGGATACGAGCAAAGCTTTCATGTTTTTTTGATATTTCAGTGCATATTCCATGCCTAGGATTCCACCCCAAGAATTTCCGATGATGTAAAAATTGGATTGATCAGCACCTATGGCTTTTCGGACCTGCTCCACTTCTTCCACAAAGCGTTCGGTCTTCCAAAGTGTGGTATCAGTAGGCTGATCACTGTAATAGGAACCGAGTTGGTCATATTCATAAAATTCAAATCCCTCTCTTTGGAAAAATGTTTCAAAACACTCCATGTATTCATGCGTCATGGCCGGACCGCCGTGTAGCAATAGGATCTTGATTTTCGGGTTATTGCCAAAACGTTTAGTCCATACATTAAAGGTACCTTTGGGCGTTTTGATGGGAATTAATTTAACTCCAGCAGCCTCCAAGGTATCTGGATAGTTGAAATAATTAGAAACTGTTTCTGATGTTTTGGTGCAAGAACAAAAGGCAATAATTGATGCCAAGATTAGGGCTAAACGGTACATAAGATAGAGGATTTGAACGTTTGCAAATGATGAAATTGATGGTTTCAATAAAATGAATGATGGCCAATGTTTAAATATATTTATTATTTTAATATTGAGATTCTCGCAAAGGCATCATCTATAAGTTAATAAATAAAGTTTTTAATTGGTGACCATTCCTGGTTCCAACAATGCCCTTGGGCGATTGCTTTCTCCCGGTTTGGCTACTGGTCCTAATTGAATTGTTTTTTGAGCTTCCAATTTTAGATTCAATAAAGACTTTTCTTGTACCCGATTCAAAAACTCATTAGGATCACTTTTTCTCAGGTAAAGTTCAGCACCCTTTTCTCCTTTGCCCCATTCGGTATACCTCCAGTCCTTATGTATCAGGGTTTGTCCCTCGACGTCCGTTTTTGTTTTAGGGTCATAGTGAAAAACAAGACTTTTGGCATAAGTCGATGCGTTATTTTTACCCTGCATATAAGTAAGTAAGGATTTTCCGTCTAATTTCGAAAGATCTTTTTCCCCAGTTAATGAGAGAAGGGTGGGGTACAAATCCAACAATTCTACCGGTTGGTCCAGAACTTTACCTTTCGGAATTCCCGCACCAGCCATGATGAATGGGACTCTTGTGGAGTTGTCAAAAGCACTTAATTTCGCCCATAAACCTTCATGATCACCTAGATGAAAGCCATTGTCGCCCACTAATACGACAACCGTATTTTCCCAAAGGCCATTTTGATCCATTACTTCCATGAGCTCTCCTACGTGTGCATCTGTGAAGGAGATGCAGGCGTAATATCCTTGAATGGCAGCCGCTCTAGAATCCGGTTGAGCAAAACCTGATAATTCTGTCTGCATGGCAACAGCCGGGATATTGACCATTTTAGGGTCTTCCCGGATCTGGATTTTGTCGACTGGATATAAATCAAAGAATTTTTTTGGCGCGGTCCAAGGTAAATGTGGTTTATGAAAACCTGCTGCTAAAAAGAAGGGCTGGTCTTTTTTGGCATTTAATAAATCTTTAATGGTTTGGGTATTTAATCCATCCCTTGTTTTACCTCCATCAGTCGTTAACACGTACGCTTTTGGCCTTCCATCTCCTCCACCATAACGGGTATCGATTGCGGCTTTTTCCTCCGAATCGATGCTCGCCTCATCGGTGTAGAAATTCCACGATAAAGCATCACTCATTTTGGCATTATGAAAAACTTTTCCTGCTCCAGCCGTAAAATAACCTTGATTCTTAAAATATTGTGGCAACAAAACTGCATCCGGCAATGCCTTTCTAGCAGGTACATTTAATACATAAACGCCTGTATTTTCAGGCCTTTTTCCACTCAAAAAAGAGACCCTACTTGGATTACACAGTGGATATTGACAATAGGCACGATCAAATCTCACGCCCATCGAAGCCATTCGATCCATGTTGGGTGTCTTAACTTGCGTATTTCCATAGCAGCCTAAGCTTGTGTTGAGGTCGTCGACGACGATCAATAAAACATTGGTCTTTTTAGCCTTGATTTGGGCTGATGAAAGAGAGGGAAGTACAAATAAGATTAGCGCAAAAAAGTAAGTATGTAATTTCATTGTATGTTTTATTAATTCCATTGAATCGCATAATATTGACAGGGTTTACTGCCTACATTGGTGATGTTATGTAATACCTTAGAGCCCAAACGAATGACATCTCCTGGCTTTGCTAATTCTTTTTTATCTCCAATTCTTTCCTCTGCATTTCCGTCCATCATCAAGATGATTTCTTCATTGACATGCGTGTGTGGATCGTGACTTTGTTGGCCTACGTTCAACGTTGTCACATGAATATCAAAACGATTCAACATCGCTGTGGCTCTGTCAAAAAACTGTCGGCCCCCGCCTTTAGCCGTCGGTTTAAATACGGCGCTTTCCCAAGGGACGATAAAGGATCCGCCCGCTTTTGTTCCCCTTTCTTCATTCATGGGTGATTTTGATAAATAACTCATTTCATAGAGTTCGGCCAAAACACCTTCGGTATTTTCGAAAATAATTTGATCCTTAGGCATGACAGTAACCATGCTTCCGACTTGCAAAACCTGCTCTTGACCGCCTAAGCTAATCTTCAAATTTCCATTTTTTAGAATGAAAAAATATTCTCTATCTGCGGATGCTTTAACGGTATATTTCTTCTTTTCTTTAATCCGGATCACATTCATTTCTTGTAATTTTAAAGCATCTCCTTCGCCTTTGAAAACAGAAGATTTAGAGCCGAATTTCGTTTTGATCATTCGCTCGTCAATTGAATAAACCTTGGATTCCAATAATGGAATTTGGCCGAATAAGGGCTTGGAAATGAATAAGCAGAATAGGAGAATATATTTCATAAAATAGGTTTTAGACAAAAGGCAAATAACGTCAAATTATACCCAACATGTTTATTTAATGTCATACATTAGGGTCACTATGGATTGTTTAGGGATTTGAATTTGAGAAGCATTAACTTGTTGGTAAGCTAGGTTCTTCATTTCCGAAGTCGTATATACATCTATTTTTTTGTTGTTTTTCACTTCAGGTATTTGCGTGAGAAATGATTCTCCTTGATTGACTAAAACTAAAACGACCTTCTTTTTATCCCTAAATCCAGAAATCTTGCATTTTTCCTGAGCTATATTTACCTCAATTCTTTGCATGTTGGGCCTAATGAATCTCGAGTAATTACCTAGGGTCCAAAGTAATTTGGAATCAAATAAATCGGCGTCATATTTATTAGCCTCTTTTTCCCCTTTTTGATTCTGATTGAAGATGTAAATTAGTCCGTCCTTAAAATCGTTTGCGCTAACGGAAAGCCACCAGCTCCATGAGGAGGCATGGGCATTAACTAAATCAGCATGAATCACATTAGCCACATATAGAGCCGTTTTCATTCCTAAATCTACCCCTCCACCTTTAATTTCTCCTGCATTTTCCCCCAAAATGCAATATTCCGATTGCCAGTATCCTACCTGATATTGCTCGGCTTCCGAATGTAGGTCATGGCGCTTTTTAATTAACAAGGATTCCGGAGAAGTGGTAAAATAACTGTGGCCACAGACTAATTTTTCTACGGATTTCAAATCCCCTAAATAGTGCGGGCTTGTGGGACTAAAAAAAGTCTCTATCTGATTGTCTTGTTGGACATTTTTTCGATTCGAATTTTTCTGATATAAGTAATCAATTTGACCCGCCTCGGGAATGACGATGCTCGTTTTAAGGCCACTTTTTTCAAAATTTAGCGCTAATTTTCTGACGGCCCATGCCAGATCTGGGTTGTTGACAGGCGTTCCTTCTTGAGATGCCTTCCCATTTTTTCCTGGTCCCCAGTCCCATTGTGGTTCATTGAATGGGCTGAGGTAATTGAACTTAAAGTGACTGGAAACTTGATATAGGAATTTAGTCCATTCATTGATTTTATCCCGATTGAAATTCCATTCACCTAGTGTGCCAGAGCCAATGGCCAATCCATTTTTAGTCATCTCTACGGGGGAAGAATTTAAAAACCCTAACGTATAGGGTACTCCGTATTTTTTTGCCGCTTGAAGAAAAAATTGCTGGCCTTCTTGCTTTTTCCAATCCCAAACACCTGCTGAATAAAAGCTTTCTGCCCGCCGCCATTCATTGGTAATTTTGCTATCAATGCCTTGCTCAGTACTTCCAGCTCCTATATTAAATCGCCATAGGGAGAGTCCTATTCCTTTCGGGTTTCCTTGTGCATCTTTCTCCAGGCTAAATAACCATTCCGCTATTTTATTTTTTTTCTCTTGAGGGTAGTATTTTCCGACCATCGCCATGGACCAACAATCCGATGCGCCAAAACTATGCATCGTCTGAAAAGTTTTTTGCGGATTTAATGTAATTTTTTGAGACAGGGATGTGGATTGAATGATAAAATTTAATCCCAACGCGAGCCAAAGGATCTTATCGGGGCATCGTTTATAAAACAGACAGGCATTCATTTTATTAAACATTGAAGATGCCTTTTAAATTTGATCGAAAAAAAATCATTTTGACTATATTTTTTATAAATTTAACCTTTTCGAATTTACTTAAAATTTTAAGAACTTATACCTATGTCATTACCTAATCAAAAATTTGAAACGCTTCAAATTCACGCGGGCCAAGAAGTAGACCCAACGACTGGAGCAAGAGCTGTACCGATATATCAAACTACTTCCTATGTATTTAACAATTCAGAACATGGGGCAAATTTATTTGCTTTAAAGGAGTTTGGAAATATTTATACTCGGATCATGAATCCTACGTCTGATGTTTTTGAGAAAAGAATGGCTGCTTTAGAAGGTGGAGTCGCTGCATTAGCAGTTTCTTCAGGCCAAGCAGCTCAATTCATCGCATTGAACAATATTTTACAAGCCGGAGACAATTTTGTGAGTTCGTCCTATTTATATGGAGGAACCTATAATCAATTCAAGGTAGCATTTAAGCGGTTGGGAATCGAAGTTCGTTTTGCGGATGGAGACGATGCGGCGAGCATTGAATCCCTCATTGACTCCAACACAAAAGCTATTTATACCGAAACTATTGGTAACCCAAGCTTCAATGTGCCTGATTTTGATAAGATTTCCGCTGTTGCCAAGAAGCATGATTTGCCTCTGATCGTGGATAATACTTTCGGTGCTGGAGGATATTTATTTAGACCTTTAGAACATGGAGCTAATGTCGTTGTTGAATCAGCCACTAAATGGATTGGCGGTCACGGAACGAGTATTGGAGGGGTCATTGTCGACGGGGGAAATTACAACTGGGGCAATGGTAAATTCACTCAATTCACAGAGCCTTCAGAAGGATATCATGGATTAGTCTTTAATTCCGTTTTTGGCATTGGCGGTCCTTTTGGCAATATCCAATTTATCATTCGTGCGCGCGTGGAGGGATTACGTGATTTTGGTTCTTCTCAGTCTCCTTTCAATTCATTCTTATTATTGCAGGGTATAGAGACCTTATCGCTTCGCGTTCAGCGTCATACAGAAAATGCTTTAGCCATCGCTGAGTGGTTAGAAAAACATCCTCAAGTTTCCAAAGTCATGTATCCAGGCTTAACCAGCAGCCCAAATCATGCGGTGGCTAAAAAGTACCTAAAAAGAGGTTTTGGAGCAGTTTTATCTTTTGAAATTAAAGGTGGAAAAGAAGCAGCGACTAAATTTGTGGATTCTTTACAGATGATTAGCCACTTGGCCAATGTGGGGGATACGAAAACGTTGATCATTCAGCCGTCGGCTACGACGCACCAACAACTTAGTGATGAAGAGCAATTGGCCGCTGGTGTAAAACCAGCCTCATTGCGATTATCTGTCGGCATCGAACATATTGATGACATTAAGGCGGATTTGGAGCAAAGTTTTGCGATTGTAAAAGCTTCATGATAAGAAATCGGGCTTCTAGCGGAGCCCGATTTTTTTTATCCATTATTTTGTTGAGTTTATTATTTTAAAAAACTGAAATGAAAAAACTGATTCTACTTCTTTGCCTCCTATTGGTTCAATTTTCTTTTGTACCTCCTACGATCACTTGGGTTGCTATAGGAGATTCCATCACCTATTTAAATGACCATCCGAATGAGACGGGTCATCGGATTACGAAGGGATATATGACGATGGTGCATGAAAAAATGCCACACATTAATTTTATAAACCAAGGACATAATGGTTGGACCGCCATTAAAATTGCCACCGAAATTGAAAATTTAGGTATTCAAAAGGCAGATGTGTATTCCATTTTTTTGGGTACCAATGATTGGTGGGGAGGAAAGCCCTTGGGCGAGTTTTCTGATTATGAAAATAATACAGGAAATGGGACAGTGCATGGTTCTTTCAGAATGATAGTCAATAAACTAAAGTCCTTAAATCCAAATGCAAAAATCATTTTCATCACGCCGATGCAACGCGTAGATTTTGTCTACATAAATAATTTTAAAAACAATGCCTATGGTTCATACCGTGATAAAAAAGGACAAAATTTGGAAGTTTTTGCGAATGCGGTCAAGGATATAGCCCGATTTGAACGAATGCCTGTAGTCGATTTGTACCATGCGAAAAAGATGGACCATGCGAATTTGGTGAAGTTTAAGCGTTTAAAAGATCCTTTAAGCAGTGAGTATAAAAATTTTAAATATCCAGAATTTATCGATGTGCTCTTTAATCCTGAAACGGATGAATATCCGTATCCGGTGGAGGCTTCGAATGTGACCTTTGATGGTTTGCATCCATCTGATAAGGGCTATAAAATGATTACGGATTTACTCTTAAAAGAGTTTTCTAAGTTGTAAAAGCTGACCATTGAATTAAAATAAAGTGAAAGAATCCTTCTAGTGAAAAATAAATCTTATTGCCATGTTAAACCCATTTAAGGCCATTTTTTGTTGTTTACTTGTGATTGGGATGGGTGCATGTTCGCCCATTCAGCAAAAAATGACCGAAGTGAAGGGTCAATTTATACTTAGCGAAAAGGATTTACCCGCCTATGAAAAGGACCTAGATCATCAAGGTTTCATGCTGGCGATTGATGATCACTTTGATGAGTCGATGACCCGAGGAGAGGTTATTTACAAAAACAATTGTATCAGTTGCCATGGAACACCCAAAGAACCAGGTTCGATTCCATCGGCAAGAAAATTTTGGGCGGAGCCTTTTAAATTGGGCCACGATTCCTATTCCCTATATCAAACGCTTACCAAGGGCTTGGGGTCTATGCCTCCTCAAATGCATTTGACGCCAGTGGAAAAATATGATGTCATTCATTACATCCAACAAAATTTTATTTCAAAAAATTCGTCTGTTTCAGTCGTGAAATGGGATGAAAAATATATGAATAGCATACCAAAAGGCATATCAAAAGGACCTTTGCCCAAAGCATATAAGCCTTGGGCCGAAATGGACTATGGCAACTTTTTAATCAATACCTACGAGTTAGTTGGTGTAGGAGCAGCTCCTCGGCAAAGATCAGGAGGCCCGGTTTCACCCCTTCCTGATGAAAATTTTGGTAATTCAAACTTTGCCTATAAAGGAATTGCGATACGTGTGGATCCAGGAAAAGGAGGCGTGGCAGCTGGAAAAGCATGGATGATGTTTGATCATGATGTGATGAGAGTCGCTGGTGCGTGGACGGGGGAAGGATTTATCGATTGGGAGGCAATATTATTTAATGGCAAGCATAACATTTCGCCTAGAACCGTTGGCGATCTCCATTTTTCAAATCCCGTGGGGCCTGGTTGGGCCAACCCGCTCACCGGTTCTTTTGAGGATCCTCGTTTTATGGCTCGCGACAAAAGGCGTTTTGGGCCGTTGCCCAAAGAATGGGCACATTACAAAGGCATATACCAATATGGAGATCAGGAAATAATTCGGTATACAGTGGGCAATGCTGAGGTTTTGGAGATGTTTGGCATGGAAATGATGCAGAACATTCCGGTATTTACCCGAACGATCAACATAGCTAAGTCGCCTATTCCATTAAAAATGCGCGTGGCCTCCATCGGAAATCAGGTAGCAATCAAAGGGAATGGTGCAATATTGGCCGAAGAGGATGGTTTTATGATCATGAAAGTCTCATCTCAACAAGATGTAAAGGTTAAAGTATGGATGGCAAAAGGGTTGGCCAATGGCCTTGCATCATGGACTCAAACAAGCCAAGACCCGATCGCTTTAGCTACTTTAACGCGTGGAGGCAAGGCGCGATATCCAGAAAAAATCACCTCAGATATTATTGCGGGAACGGATGAGGGGGCATTCCAAGTCGATGTGTTGAACCCACCATTCAATCCCATTTGGAAAAACCAATTGAGACTAAGTGGCATTGATTTCTTTCAAGATAAAAATATGGGGGTGGTATGTTCGACCGATGGGGATATTTGGAAAGTAGAAGGCTTTACAAAAAATACAGGTAAACTTGTGTGGCAACGAATTGCATCGGGTTTATTCCAGCCTTTGGGAATTAAGGTGATTGACGAAGTGATTTATGTGACTTGTCGGGACCAATTAGTTCGTTTAAATGACTATAATGGGGATGGAGAAACGGATTTTTACGAAAGTTTCAATAACGACCATCAGGTAACAGATCATTTTCATGAATTTGCCATGGGTCTTCAGACCGACAAGGAGGGAAATTTCTATTATGCGAAAAGTGCTCGGCATGCAAGAGAGGCGTTAGTGCCCCAACATGGGACGTTGATTAAAGTCAGCAAGGATGGCTTACAAACAGAAATTATCGCGACTGGTTTTAGGGCAGCTAACGGGGTTTGTATAAATCCAGATGGCAGTTTTATCGTCACCGACCAAGAAGGGCATTGGAATCCGATGAACCGAATCAACTGGGTCAATAAAGGTGGATTTTACGGCAATATGTTTAGTTATCATAGCCACCCCGACAGTACAAATGCCAGTATGCAGCAACCGCTTGTTTGGGTAGATCGTGAATTGGATCAATCTCCATCGGAGTTATTATGGGTCGATAGTCCCGCTTGGGGGCCCTTACATGGAAAGCTTTTGAATTTTTCTTATGGCTATGGAAAGGTTTTTTTAATCCCCTTTGAAAAAGTAAATGGCCAGTTACAAGGAGGAATTGTCGAATTACCGATGCCCAGATTCTCTACAGGAATCATGCGGGGGAGGTTTAATTCCCAAGATGGCCAATTATACCTTTGCGGGTTGTCGGCATGGGGGTCCACGCAATCCCAATTAGGTGGATTATTTCGAATCAAACCAAGCCAAAAATCTTTGTCTTTACCTCTCGAAATTCATGCAACGACTAAAGGAATTCAATTGGTTTTTTCAAGTCCAATAAGTTCACTGAGCGCTTCGGACGTAAGCCATTACAAAATAAGGGTTTGGGATTTGGTCAGATCAAGAAAATATGGGTCCAAACATTACAATGAAAAAACGATCAAAGTAGAGAAAGCAGTATTGGGTTCGGATTTGAAATCAGTATTTTTGACTATTCCGGAGATTAAGCCAACCTGGGGAATGGAAATAAAATATCAAATTCTCGGACAGGATGGTCAAGTGATCGATGGACTCGTGCAAAATACGATACATCAATTAGCCGAGGCCAAAAAATGATTTTAAAATGAAAAATGATCAAGCCAAATATGCCGAGTGATGTACCCTCGCTTTTCTTACACTAATTCTCTTATTTTTAAAGAAATCGTTAATAGCTCAAGGTCCTAAAGTTTTAGTACTCACTACGCATTCCAAGGAAATGAGTTACCCTATTAAAATTACCCATGAAATGATGGAGATAACGAAAGATCAAAAACTTTTTGATGATTGGACAACGATTGGGTTTGTAGCTTCAGTAAACTAATTTTCAAATAAACAACAGTTCATTTCAACCTAGGATCAATCGTTGGATAATAATGGGTTTGTAATTTGGATGGGAATTGAAGATCGTGAAATAGATCATAGATTTAGTTAAATGGGGCAAACAATTTATAAATGCGAGAGGTTTATACGGTAATTTTATCAAGAACCTTTATTTAAAAATAATTATTATTAATTTTAAAAATTAAGTAAGTACCTTTTCAGAGGACTTTAAATCGAATCTATCAATATTTAAAATAAAAAATTATGGCTACGTACGAATGTAAATCTTGTGGAATGGCAGTCAATGCCTCTTGTGCAAAATGTGATCAACCTTTAGAAAATGATATGTTGACCTTGCCGGATGGCAAACAAGTGCAAATTTCTATTTGCCGTTCATGTGAAGGTAAAATCAAATCACCTCAATGTTGCGGAGCAGATATGAGTTGCTCAATCTAATGCGCATTTTTATTCTGAGTTAAATGATCAAGGAAGGTGAAAACCTTCCTTGATTTTTATATTTAAACCAATAAAATCTAAAATCTTCATTGAATATATGAACAAATTCTTGTTTTTGATGCTATTATGCTTTTCTGCGGTAGCACAAACAAAATCAGATCTTCAAGGAGCTGCGCGTCTTTTTGACCTTGAGTTTTCAAGCCAAGAGCTAGACACGCTCCATTCGGATGTCCTGGATAATTTGGCGAATTACAAGGCTATGCATCAATTAAGTCTTAATAATAATGTCCCTTTGAGTCTTTGGCAAAATCCTGCACTGCCAGGAATGAAATTTGAACTGAAACAAAGGCCTCTTGTTTGGCCCCAATCAATCACTAAATTGCCTGCAAGAAAGACAGATCTGGCTTTTTATTCGATCGGCCAATTAGCTTACTTAATTAAATCCAAACAAATTACCTCCCTTGATTTAACACGTTTTTTTATCGAACGGATTAAGAAATATGGAGATACTTTACAATGTGTTGTTAGTTTGCAAGAAGAGATCGCGCTCGATCAGGCAAGGCAGGCCGACCGTGAAATTACTGCAGGTAAATACAGAGGTTTACTTCATGGGATTCCCTATGGGTTAAAGGATTTGTTTGCCATCAAGGGCACCAAAACCACCTGGGGTGCGGCTCCGTTTAAAGATCAGAGAATAGAAGAAGATGCTTATGTATACCAACGCCTTCGAGATGCAGGTGCGGTGTTAGTGGCTAAATTTTCTCTAGGGGCATTGGCCATGGGCGATTATTGGTTTGGAGGAAGAACAAAAAACCCATGGAATTTAACATATGGTTCATCAGGTTCTTCTGCTGGATCTGCTTCTGCTACGGTGGCTGGTTTAGTGCCATTTGCGATAGGTACTGAAACTTGGGGTAGCATTATATCACCTGCTACGATTTGTGGGGCAACAGGCTTGAGGCCAACGTTCGGGAGCGTGAGTCGTTCGGGTGCTATGGCCCTAAGCTATAGTTTAGATAAAATTGGTCCCATTTGTCGCTCGGCAAATGATGCTGCGATCGTTTTTAGTTATATCCATGGAACCGATGGACAAGATTTAGCAGCCGTCAATCGTCCATTCAATTATGATGCAAATCGTTCTGTAAAAGGAATGAAAATTGGATATGCCAAAAACTATTTTGATAAAATTAAGGATACCACTCGGAATGAATGGAAGGTTATTCAGTTATTGAAAAAGCAGGGGATCCAAGTCATCCCGGTTGATTTTCCAGATTCAACTGCCTATCCTTTTAACATGATGGATATCGTGATTGCCGCTGAATGTGGTGCTCAATTTGACGAATTGACTCGAAATAACATCGATGATTTATTGACCCGACAAACAAAATCGGATTGGCCTAACCAGTTTAGAACCTCCCGATTTGTGCCCGCCGTGGAATACATCAATGCCCAAAGACACCGGTATTTATTGATGCAAAAAGTGAATGCCGTAGTTTCCCAATTTGACGCGATCATTTGCCCTTCCCGGGGTGGCGGAAATCAATCGGCCATCACGAATTTAACAGGGCATCCTGTCGTTTGTGTCCCCAATGGTTTTGATTCAAAAACGAATTTGCCCACTGGGATATCATTTGTGGGTAGGCTGTATGATGAAGGAACTATTCTTCGCATTGCCACCTATTACCAAGATCTTACCCGTTTTGAGGAAGCCCATCCAAAACAATTCATGCAAGATTAATGATTCAATAATCGATTTTTTCAAATAAAACCTCTTTTAAATGAACGATTTTTTAAAAACAAAATCCTTTGCTTATGCCCTTCTATTGATTGGCTTTTGCAGCATAAATCAATTATGGGCTCAATTACCATCTCCTAATTTTATCGTGGGGGATGCCTTGCCCAATGCCCCAGAACTAGCTCCTCGTGGAAAATATTCGGTGGGTGTCCGTACCCTAGAAGTAGTCAATAAAAATCAGGTCGATGTGTTAAAATCAAAAGCTGGTATCGATCCCTTGTATGACCGTTCGTTGACGATTGAAGTTTGGTACCCAGCAGTAATTCCCGCGGGCCAAAAAGCATTAGAAACGTATAAATCTACTTTAGGGCTTTTCAACGACCCTAAGCGACCTTTGATTCCTTATACTTTCTTGGGGCGCGCGTTGAGGGATGCGCAACCCGATCGTTCAGAAGGTAAATATCCATTAGTCATCGTGTCACATGGCTATCCAGGATCTCGATTGTTGCTCAGTTACTTAACTGAAAATTTAGCTTCCAAAGGTTATATAGTGGTTTCAATCGGTCATACAGAATCCACGTATAGTGATCGGGCTGGTTTTCAAAGTACTTTACTGAACCGGTCTAAGGACGTATTGTTTGTATTAAATCAGATGACTGCCTTTTCCGACCAGGGCAGTAAACATTTTTTATCAGGCATCGTGGATACTGAAAACACGGGCATTGTAGGATATTCCATGGGTGGTTACGGTGTGTTGAATGTGGCAGGTGCGGGATATAGTCAAAAAATGGATTCCACTTTTGCCACTCTATCAGGAGGAAGTCATGCGATTAGAGTTCGTCTGGCGGGCCAACCAGAATACTTGGCATCGCTGGATCCAAGAATCAAGGCAGTGGTTGCATTTGCTCCTTGGGGTATGCAAAGGGGTGCTTGGGATAAAGAAGGATTAAAAGGTTTAAAGACTCCTACCTTTTTTATTGCAGGAAGTTTAGATGATGTCTCCGGATACGAAGATGGAATTAAAGCGATTTATGATGGGGCAATTTATGCCCATAGGTATTTATTGACCTATCAAAATGCGCGTCATAATGTGGCGCCCAATCCACCACCTGTTGAAACTTTGGCTGAGGGAGTAAATCCCAATGAGTACAACCATTACTCAGAACCCTCTTGGAATGAGTACCGTTTGAATAATAATAACCAACATTTTGTGACGGCATTCTTAGGGATTCATTTGAAAAAATTGGATTACATGAAATATTTGGATGTTCAGAAAAATTCCAATGATAAGCTTTGGAAAGGCTTTAAGCCAAGGTATTCCACGGGAATGGAACTTTTACATGCGATGCCCAATAAGTAAAAGGATCCGATCTGAATCAAATAAAAAATCCACCTTTATGGGTGGATTTTTTATGTCAAGAAAAGCGAATCTTATTTTGAATAATCCGAGAATGTATCGCTTGCTGTTTTACTTCTAAGTTCAATTTTAGGATTAGTGATCCAAAAATCATCTAAGTTTTCAATGGTTCTGTTACCAATAGTCAATCGTATTACATTTTTTCCAGCGACTAAGTCCTGAGTAGTTAAAATAAAACTAAGCTTAGCGTGGTCATTTCCTACCGGTGAATTTACCACCAAATCAGTTAAGCCTTTTACCTTAAAGAAATGAAATTTAGTGGATGCCGCTAACGATGGGAAGTATATGTTAGCATGAATTGATTTTCCATTGACATATATTTCTGGAAGATCAAATGGATTAATGTGATGTACTTCCATGGTCGCTTGAGCAAAAGCCGCGTCTGTTTTAGCGTCATAATTGAACGTTAAAACTTTGGTTGTCAGTCCCTTGCCTCCATCTCCTAAATGGATGGTATCTTTTGCGGCCGTTAATTTAATGGAAGTGAATTGAGCAGATAAGTTGATGGTAATCCCCATGAGCAGCATGGATAAAATAATGAAAGACTTTTTCATGATAGATTTTTTAAAGATGTTTTATTGTAGGCCCAAATATATGAGAATTTCATTATTTATAAATTGAATTATTTGAATTATTGTTCCAAAAACGGATAGGGGAACATGATTTAAATGTAGGTCACAGGTGAAAAACAATTAACAGGTAAATGAGTTTTACATGATTATGGGCTTAATTTTACATCTCATTATAGGTATTATTACATTAATTAAATCATCTTTATAATCTCCTTTAAATAAATAACTGAAAATCAGTAAACGAATGAATAATTTTAAAAGACTATTTTGGATCATCCAATTGTTAGGTGTCCATTCCATTTCCATCGCACAAACATCAAAATCAACCGCCAAGGACCCTGCAAAGCCTTTTGAGGTAGTTTCCGATAAAAAGGTTGAAAAGAAATCGAAGGACTATGATCAGATCATAACCAAAGATGCAAAATCGCAAAAGGGGATTTTTTTGACTCATAAAGTAGGGGATAAATATTATTTTGAAATACCTAAAAAACACCTCGGAAAGGACATGTTGTTGGTTAGTAGGATTTCTAAAATACCCAATGGTTTGGGCGGCGGGTATTTTAATGCTGGCACATCGACCAATGAGCAGTTGATTGTTTGGGAAAAATTCCAAGAGAAAATATTGATCAAAGTTAAATCTTATGCGGCAGTCGCCAAAGATTCTTTGCCCATTAGCATTTCGGTGAGGGCGAATAATTATGAGCCAACTTTATATGCGTTTGATATCGAAACCTATAGCAAGGATTCATTAAATGTGGTCATTGATGTAACCAAATTTTACAGCAGTGATATTCCGGCAATGAGTGGTTTGGATGCGTCTTTGAGAGACGCACACAAGGTAAAAGCGTTGGACCCAAGCCGTAGTTTTATTCATTCAGTGAAGTCTTTTCCGATGAATATTGAAGTCGTTCAGGACTTTACTTATGCTGCGGCTAAACCTTCGTCAACAGCTTATACAGAGTCGATCAGTATTCAGATGAATCAATCGATGATTTTATTACCTGAAATACCCATGCAACCTCGTTTGTTTGACCAGCGTGTCGGTTGGTTTACCCAAAAACAATACGACTATTCCAGTGAAGCCCTTAAATCGGATCAAAAAACCTTCATCCGTAAATGGCGTTTAGAACCCAAAGACCTGGAGGCATATAAAAGAGGTGAGCTGGTTGAACCCATTAAACAAATTGTCTATTATTTAGACCCTGCCACCCCAGAAAAATTAAGAAAACACATTAAAAAGGGGGTAGAAAATTGGCAAAAATGCTTTGAACAAGCGGGTTTTAAAAATGCCATTATTTGTAAGGATCCGCCCACGAAAGAAGAGGATCCAGATTTTTCACCTGAGGACATTCGATATTCGGTGATTCGTTATGTGGCAAGTACCACGAGAAATGCTTTGGGTCCGAGTGTCAGTGATCCGAGAACGGGAGAAATTATTGAAAGTGATATTATCTGGTACCATAACCATTTGCGTTCTTACCGAAATCGTTTTTTGGTGGAGACAGCTGCTTCCAATCCGAATGCGCGGACATTAGATACCAAAGAGGAAGATATTGGAGAAATGATGGAAATGGTTATTTCTCATGAGGTGGGGCATGCTTTAGGTTTTCCACACAATATGGGAGCCAGTAGTTCCTATGAAGTTGAAAATTATCGAAATGCTGACTTTACCAAAACGCAGGGTATTTCGGCGACCATCATGGATTATGCGCGCTTTAACTACATCGCTCAGCCAGAAGATAAGGGGGTGCGATACATTCGTAAAATGGGCCCATATGATGATTATGCTGTAAATTGGGGGTATCGGATTTTACCAAATGCTAAAAGTCCAGAGGATGAAGTACCTATTTTAAATCAATGGATTGAGGCAAAAGCGGGTGATTTACGATTTCGATTTGGAAATCAAGGGACGACTTTTGACCCAAGCTCACAGACGGAGGATATCGGAAATGATCCGGTGAGAGCAGGAAATTATGCCTTGAAAAACTTGAAAGTAGTCGCTAAAAATTTAGCTGATTGGACGAGCAAGAAGACAAATAATTACGATGATTTGATTGAGGTGAACGATGAATTACTGAGTGCTTGGTCTCGTTATGTTGGGCATGTAGTCACTAGCGTTGGCGGCTATTATGAACGTTATTCAAAACCCAATCAGCAAGTAGCTTCCTATTTCGTTGTACCTAAAGTGAAACAACAAATGGCCATAAAATGGTTGTTAGAAAATGCATTTTCAGATGTAGCTTGGTTGGTCAACAAGGAAGTAGTCGCACATCAAATGATGGGCTACACGGAAAAAATCAGAGGTTTACAGGTCACACATTTAAATCGATTGTTGAGTTTTGAAACACTAGCACGCTTGGATAATAGTGCTCATTTAGAAACCAATTATTATAAATCTGTTGAACTTTGTAAAGACTTACGAATGGGTTTATGGAGTGAAATTACTTCGGGCGCTAAGCTTGAAGTGTATCGTCGAAATTTACAGAAGGCCTATATTGAGCGAATGAAGTATTTGTTGACCGAGCAAATGGTGCCTTCGCCTACCAACCGGGATTATTATTCGGTCGCACAATCGGATGTTCGATCAATCGTACGGGGGGAGTTAAAAGCATTACTCGCTTCGATAAACTTAGCTAAAACGAGATACAAAGACGCTGAAACCTTGTATCATTTGGATGATTGCATGGAGCGAATTCAAACCATGTTATATCCAGGGAAGCAAAAATAGGTAGTTAATGGATTAAGAAAGTATGTTAAAAAGGGGACGAATGATAGGTATAAACACCTATTATCCCCTTTTTTATGTGTAAGAGTTGTCTAATTTTCTCTTATTTTTCGATCATGAATAGGGTGTTTGTTTTGTTTATTGGCTTTATTTTGATTTCATGCGAGAAGCCTGTGGAGTCTAATATGACAATTAAAGACGATTCCCTCAAAATTTCATGGTTGGCCCTAGGAGATTCTTATACGATAGGTCAAGGTGTTAATGCATCCGAACGTTTCCCTGCTCAGACTCTTGATTTGTTGAAATTGAGGTCGATTAAAACGGCCCAACTTACCTACATAGCAACGACGGGTTGGACTTCTGCGGAACTTGACAAATCGATCAGCCAGCAAAATCTAACTAATTATGATTTTGTGACTGTGTTGATCGGTGTGAATGATCAGTTTCAGGGTGTTGACACAAGCGCCTATATTCGAAATTTTACATCGATTTTAAATCGGGCCATTCAGGTGACACGGGGCGAAAGCCAACACGTTTTAGTCCTATCCATACCTGATTATAGCTTAACTCCGGAAGGTAAAAAGCTGGATACCACAAAAATTAAAAGAGAGATTGATGTCTTTAATCGTTTAAATAAAAATTTGGCTAAAATCTTGAAATGTCAATACCTAGACATCACGGTCTTGGGTAGAGAGGCTAAATCAAATCCATCGTGGGTTGCTCGGGACGGTTTGCATCCTTCCGCTATAGCCTATAAAAAGTGGGCTGAGTCTATTGGACCCTTGATTGTAAGATAGTTTGTTCTGTTTTTTTGAACTAAAATCTGAATTTAAGTCAAACTAAATTTCTAAATCCATTCGTTTTATTGGCAAGGTTTTATTTTTGAGAAAATTTATAATTCTGAATTCAAAGGTTAAAAATCAAAGATTTCCGAGCTTATAAATACCCATGTTGATATAATTAAATTAACCTCAGACTTATTATGAATAACCTTCGATTGAAAACAATATTGTTTATAGCTGCTGCTTTTGTTTTAGCAAGTTGTCAAGAGCAAATCTCAGATAAGGCAATTTTGCCGAATCAAGCAAATCTGAATGATTTAACGTTGATGCCAACAAACACATCGAATGCCAATAAAACGGAATTGCCGGATGACGCCTATATTATCGTGTTTAAAGATCAAACTACGGACAATGAAATAGATCAAGAATTGGAAAAAATGAATAAAAATGAGGGGGTTAAGGCAGATCATTTGTATAAAAATGCCATAAAAGGTTTCGCAGCTAGACTTAGTCCTGCGGCGTATAATAAACTTAAAAACAATCCTAAGGTAAATTTTATTGAAAAAGATCAAATCATGAGTATTGATGCAACAGTTAGTGCACCGTCATGGGGGATCGATAGAATAGACCAAGTAAGTTTACCTTTAAACAAATTATATACCTATGCATCTTCAGGATTAGGCGTGGACGCCTACATTATCGATACAGGAATCTTAGATAGTCATACTGATTTTGGAGGTCGGGTCACGAGAGGGTACTCTTCAGTGGGTGCGTCAACAAGTGACTGGGTCGATGCCAATGGGCACGGAACTCATGTCGCGGGAACGGTAGGCGGTTTTACTTATGGAGTGGCGAAATATGTTAGTTTAATTGCTGTACGCGTTTTTGATGCGAGTGGTTCTGGGTCTACTTCGGGAGTCATTGACGGCATTGACTGGGTCATTTCAGATCGTCTGACAAAGTCTGGAACAGCGGTAGCTAATTTATCTTTGGGAGGCAAAGCGTCTATCGCTATGGATTTGGCTGTTTCAAAGGCAATATCAGCTAATATTGTGATGTGTGTTGCGGCAGGAAATAGCAAGTTAAATGCAATTAATTTTTCTCCAGCCAGAGTAGCTGCTGCAATAACTGTGGGCGCAACGACGGCAAATGATGCGTTTGCTTCCTATTCTAATTATGGGTCGATTTTGGATATTTTAGCCCCGGGTACTTCAATTATTTCGGATGGGATTTCAAGTAATTCATCTACAAAGATACTGAGTGGGACATCCATGGCTACTCCCCATGTTACGGGTGTAGTAGCGAAATATTTATCAAAAAATACGAGTGCCACTCCCTCTGCGGTGGAGGCGTTTATAAAAAATACGTCAACCATAGGTAAAATTTCGGGTTTAAAGCAAGGAACTCCTAATGCATTATTATTTTCAACTAATTAAAAGGGTTATATTGGTTGATTATGTTTTTTACCTACGTATGCGAACCAATGGATGTTGAACAAATTCGTGATTATTGTTTGAGTTTACCCAATGCCGAAGAATGCATGCCCTTTGGACCGAATCATGTGGTATTTAAAGTATCCAACAAAATGTTTTTGTTGGTCGGTTTAGAGGAAATACCCATAAGGTTTAATGTTAAATGTGATCCCGCTATAGCGCTTGTGTTGAGAGAACAGTTCCCCGATTCAGTGTTTCCGGGTTGGCACATGAATAAAAAACACTGGAATACCGTTTTTGTAAATGGTCGAATTTCAAATAAATTGATTTTTGAATGTATCTATAATTCCTATTCGCTTGTGCACAAGTAAATATATGTGATACACGTATAAAACATAAAATACTGCCTTTTAGAACACTTTATCTTGTAATTTATCAATAAGTAATACGAGCATACTTTTATAAATTTAAGGCGCATGGTTAAAGCTTTTACATTATGTATAGGTTTATTGATTTTCCAATATTCGGCTTTCGCTGATTTTGAATTTATGAATTCCAATCTTTTAAGAATGGAAAGGATCGATTTTAAATCTAAAAAATATTGGCAGGAGCGGCAATTGAATTATTGGGAGGTATTGGGGGATATTGATTTTCGTTTTGCCAATCTTAAGGATTTACCTCCCAAATATATTTACAATACCTTTGAAATTAAAGGACATTATTTTTTTGTCATTGCCGGTACAGGCCAAGTATATGAATTTGATCCCGTTGGCAGAGTTTTAAGTCGAGTGGATCAAACGTATTACCGAGGGTACAATTTTGGTGCGCTTCAATTTTCCCATCATGATACCCTTTTTAGCTTTGGTGGAATAGGTTTTTGGCATTATAATAATGTTCAAACTTTTTTTGATTTTCAAACGAAAGAATGGGAAATGGGTAAGCCTAAGGGGGAAATGCCCAAAAGAATTTATACTTCTTTTTCGGGCTATTCAAAATCTGCCCATAAATTATTTATGTTGGAGATTCCAGATGCTTTTGTTGCTCCGATTATTCAACCCTTAGATTTTTATGAATATGACCTAAAAACAAACGTTTGGAATAAAAAAGGAAGCGTCAGTGTTGATTTTTTAAATAGCTTCGAAAGGAGATATGCTGAGGTAATTTGGGCGAATGACCTATTTATTATTCCAAGTATTAATGGCGAAATAATCGTAGATCCGATAAAGAATACATCTTATAAGTATTTGGGTTCAAAAACGTCTTTTTTCATTCCCGGATTCAAGATTTTTGCCAAGGGAAATATGATCTACAGCTATAAAAAAGACTTCCCTGAAAAATCAAATAAAAATTATTTAGACTCTCTTGACATTCGTGATTTAATGAAGCAATCTGAGGAAATAGGTCCATTTTACAGGGAGAAACCTTGGTTGACCAACGAACAGTACCTTTATCTGTTGTTTTCTTTTATTTTAATGATTAGCATCTTATTCAATTTGAAATACCTTAAAAATTGGCGGAGGTTGAAATCTCATTGGTCAACAACCGGTGGGGTATTAAGTTCAGAGGGATTAGAATTTTTAGAAAGGTGTTTAAGTTATGGGATTAATCATTCGTTTTCAACCAATGAAATTACCAAATTGATGGGTTATGACAACCAGGCTTATGATACGCAAAGGCAATACCGATCCAAATTAATCAATCACATAAACCTACACTTTAAAAATAATTATAACATATCCAATGTGATAGTTCGGGTAAGTTCAAATTCAGATAAGCGATTTGTCGAATATATCATTTCAACGGTTGATTTTGAGAAAATTCGGGAAATTATCAGTATGTGATTAACTCAATTTCCATAATTAACATAGTAATATTTTTGGTATTAATTTATGTTTGAATATAATTTTTTAATTCAAATGAAATGGTTCTGAATAAATTTACCGGGGATTTTTCTGGATTTGCCAAACTAAATGATTTATCTAAATATTCCGGCAATGATTTGATCGAAATAATCAAAGATATGGAAGTAAAGGTCTGGTATGAAGATATCTACAAATATGTTCTTTGGGAGAATAAGCAAATGGCAATTACAATTTGTTATCATTTGTCAGATGAATTTATGCACATCGAACGTGAAGTATGGAAAGATATGGATATAGATATTTCCCATATGCATGAAGATTAAAGGCCAGGTATTTCTATAATGAGTCTTCTCGTGCTGTTGCGCATATATAGATTCAAGTTTATATTAATTTAGCTAACTTGGCAACAAAATTACTCTAGTTTTGGAAATCTTAGCGCCAGTATTTGGCATATTTACTTCGTTCATACTTTTATATTATTTGAGTTCTTTGAACAGATCCAATGTTTTCTTGGCTCTCTTTTTCCTTTGCTGTAATCTGGTTGTTTTAGTCTATTTTGGCCTTCATTATAGCAAAGTTGAGTTTTGGGAAGGGGTATGTTTTGTTCATTTTTTACCACTTTCTTTTCTATTAGGACCTTTGCTATTTTTTTATGTCAAGTACTCTGTTTCAGAACATAAGGAATTCAGACGAGTCGACGGGCTACATCTAATGCCTGCTTTCCTTGTCATTATAGCTTGTTGGCCCTTCACGAGCTTGCCCTTCGATGTAAAAACTAAAATGGCGCACGAAATAGTCAATATCACGGAGGATTATCGGCTTAATTTCTATTGGTTTACGTTCGAAGAACTGCTTTATGGCCGTTCCATTCACCTCATTATTTATGCATGTGCCAGCATGATTTACTTCTTTTGGAATAAGCAAATATTGATAAAAAGATATGGGGTAATTCCTTCCAATCATTACGTGATCAAGCGTTGGTTTTTTACGTTGGTATTTTTACAAGTCTTAATTGCAAGTATGAGTTTAGGTCACATGATAACGTTATATACCCAACCATTTTCATTTTTGGGCATCTCATCCATTCAACTGTTTAGTGAAAAACACTTCTTCAGAATTTGTGGCGGAGGCTTTTTTATTCAAAATTTCTTTTTGTTTCTATTTCCCAAAATTTTATATGGCAATATTTCATACCGAGAAGGGGTGGAGGAAGAAACTAATTTTACAAAAATAAAATTGAGTATTTCCAAACCACTAAAAAGTGTTCAGGGTGATATAGATTTAAATGCCATGATTTTACCTTATTTGGCGGAATCTCCTTTTGCGAAAAAAGATTTTACGCTGTCCCAAATGTCTTTTGATCTTAAAATTCCAGAGCGCATTCTGTCCAATTATTTCAATAAGGAATTGAATAAAACTTTTGGAGAATGGAAAAATGATTTAAGGATCGAATATGCAATCCAATTGATTCATGAAGGGAATGCAAAGAGGTTGACCATAGAAGCCATTTCAACACTCTCCGGATTCGTTTCCAGATCAAAATTTATCGATGCCTTTAAAATCAGAAAAGGCATGACTCCCTCGGTATATATTAAAGAAAATAAATTTGACTGAGGCTGTTGGCCTCAGTCAAAAAGTTTTATTGGTTGGCAGGTAATAACCCTAATTGTTGCATAAACACCATGTTATCCATGAAGTCCTGCTCCTCCGCGATCTTTCCATCTTTCATACGGACGATGGTTGATCCGATCACGTCAACGGATTTTCCTGTAGCAGGAATACCAAAGAAGGTTCCCGTGTGCTTTCCCTTAAATTGCCAGTATTTCACTAATTTATCTCCATCAGCAAAGATTTCTTTAATGATAAATTGGCGCTCAGAAAATCCGGTAACATAATTTTCGTAATACGCTTTTGCGTTAGCCTTGCCTTTAGTTTCAGGTACTGTGTGAATAATCGCATCGTCTGTATAGGCGGAATCGAGGATATTAGTTCGACCTTCATTAATTGCCACTTCCCAAACACGAGAATAGTAAGTGATATTCTCTTTGCCTTTGGCGACATTTTTGTCATTTTCACTGGTACAAGCTAATATACTTCCCGCTAATAAAACGGTTATAATGGTTTTTTTGAACATGGTATTTTATTTTTAGTTTTTCGAAAGTTTTAAAATGTTATTAATCTGTCAAAGTTCATCATCTATAAAAATGTTCCCAAAAGCATAAAAAGGAACAAATTAGAATAGCTATTTGTCCTATTCCCAAAGGCTTTTATCTAATTTGACGCTCATTCTAAATATTAATCAAAAACATCATTCTATGAAAAAAATTATTCTTTTAGGTGCTTTCATCGCATCTACATTGACTCTATCAGCTCAAACAGCTGGTAAGATCTTTTCTGGTCCAAGCGCAGGGAAAGCATTCCAATTAGGTTCTGAAAAATCTAGTCAAGTTGTATTGGATGCAGTTAAGGCTTATAACTCAAATAGCTCTGCAGCAGAGATGGCTTTATGGACAGAAGAAATGCAGAAAATGGGTGGAGATTTCAACCGTAAATGGCATTCATCGATGAAATCATTAAATGATGTGCCTATATCGATTCTTCCTATTAAAGTGCAGGGTTCTACGGATGAAATTGTGATGCTACAATCCGTTGAGGATCGAGTTGCCAATGATGGTTCTAAGCAGAAAATGAATTTATTTGAATTATTTACAGTGAACAAAGCTGGAAAGATCAGTAATTTTCAACAATATTCAACAATTCCATCTACTAATGAGTTTGGGAAAACTTCTGGGGGCAAAATGATTACCGCTAATCCAGCAAATGAAAATAATGGAAGGTCATTCCAATTTTCAAACCGTGGAGAAATTGCTGCCATAGAGAAATTGGCAAAGGCTTACAACGCGATGGATGTCGCAGCCGTTTCTGAAATGTTTGCCGATGAAATAAATATGGTTGATTTTGATGGAAAGAAATCAGTTTTGAAAAAGAGTGATTGGCCTGCATACTTTGCTACGTTCAAATCTTTGGATTGGAAACCTGACATGATCCTTCCTTTTAAAATCACTAATACGGATCCTGTTTCAGGCATTTTGGTTTCTTCTACTGAGAAGCGGGTGTTGAAAGACGGAACGGTTTGGGAGAAGCAAATGATCGAATTTTTCCAATTTGATTTACAAGGAAAAATTAGTGGCGCTAACCAATACGGTCGTCCTATCGTAAAATAAATTTCCTAGTCTAAATTTTAAGCCTAAGCATTGACTTTCTGAGTTTTTGCTTAGGCTTTGTTATTCTCTTTGATTTCCAAAATATCACCTCAGTTTTACCAAAACCTTTCCGTTGCTGAGTTTACGATGGAATCAAATTCACTTTGTGAAAGGTAAATGGGGGTGTAAGTTCCATTAGAAAATTTAATGTTTTTGTAAAATGATCTTAAATGGTTTCTACTTCCTTTGTTTAAAAAATCATAAACAAGTCGAACATCTTGGTTGTTGGTTACCGCCAGGGAGCTAGTTAAATCACTGATGTCAAGCTCTTCAATCAATGCGCCTACCTGATAAGCAGATAAAATACTGATATTTCCTTTTTCAATCAATTGGTTATACAATGTTTGCAAGGCCGTATTTTTGAAAATTCCTCTGGGATTTACATCGACTGGGTCAACGAGCTCATATTTCTTGATAATGGTCAACATGGATTCCATATGACTCAATTCACTGTTCGGAATATTTTGAAATACAGTTGCCCCGTATTTGTCAAACATTGTTTTATAGACATCATAAGCTAATTTCTCTTCTTCTCGGATAAAAAGGATACGCGCTAACTCAGCTTCCTCTAAGGTCTCTTTGGGTAAGGAACTGACTGATTTTTGAACTAAAGCTAAGCTTGCTGTCATGTTTACTGCGGCACTCTCAACCGGATTGGATTTTTGACATGCACTCAAAAGGATGGTTAAAGACAAAACAGTCATTAATGCTACATTTTTTTTCATGATTTTTTTATTTGTTTGTTTGTCAAAGGTCACTTTAAATACATGGCCTTTTTATGACTTGTATCACGAAATCAAGCATTGTTTTTGGAAATGATAAGAATCAGTTTTCATGCTATTTTAGCATTTTTGATGGCTCTTTTTCCACCCTTCATTTCTTCCTATGCAAAATCTTTTATTTTAAATAAAATAAATACTAAATTCGAGTGATGTGATTGACTGGCATGAGCAATTAAATTATTTGAGAACTTAATCTGTTTGGTTTGATCGATCTAATCAGACCTAAAATTTAAATACGAATGAAAAGGAGAGAATTTATCGGATTTGTTGGTAACACGAGCTTATGTTTATTGGCCAGTCAATTACCCTCATTAGCTCAATATAAAGCTAAGTTAGCCGCACAAGAATTTGTTTTTGTGGAGGCCGAGCAATTTGCGAATCATGGGGGGTGGGAATTAGACCAACAATCCATGGAGCAAATGGGCTCTCCTTATTTATTAGCTCATGGTTTGGGAATTCCTGTGCAAGATGCCACCACAGAAATCAAATTTCCTACGGCCGGAACTTACCGAGTGTGGGTGAGAACTCGAGATTGGGTTGCCCCATGGAATGCACCAGGTGCGCCTGGAAAGTTCCAACTAAAAATCAATGGCAAAGCACTCAAAGAAACGTTTGGAACTAAAAGTGCGACTTGGCACTGGCACGACGGCGGAATGGTGAAAGTGGGTACCCAAGCTAAATTAGCCTTACACGATTTAACCGGTTTTGAAGGTCGCTGTGAAGCCATATTATTTTGCAAAGATCCAGCCTTTAAGCCGAGCAACGATGTGGCGGCATTGACCAAATTCCGTCGCCAATTATTAGGCTTGCCCGAAAATCCAGCAGATGGAGGTCAGTTTGATTTAATTGTTTCCGGAGGAGGATTAGCTGGAACGTGTGCAGCGCTTGCTGCCGCTCGAAATGGAGTTAAAGTGGCCTTGGTACAAGACCGACCAGTACTTGGCGGCAATGGAAGTTCGGAAGTAAGGGTTTGGCCGGAAGGACATACCAATAAAGATTTGTTTCCACATATAGGGGACATCGTTAATGAAATTCTGCCTCCTATTAAGAAAGGAAATGGGCAGGTGTTTAATGGTGTGGCGGCCAATTACTATGATGATGCGCTCAAATTAAAAGTGGTAAAAGCGGAAGCCAATATTACACTTTTACTTAATCACCGAGTGATTAAAGTGGAAACCAAAGGAGACGAGATTAAATCTCTTTTGATTCAAAGCACGCTTACTTCACGTCAATCCCGCTTGACCGGTACGTTATTTGCCGATTGTACCGGAGATGCTTCCATTGGATTTAAAGCAGGGGCCGACTATGAATATAAGGTTGAGAATTTGATGGGCAGTACGAATTTGTTTAATGTCTTAGATACGACCAACAAAGAAGAGGTGCTGGCTTGTGAATGTAAAGACAAGAGTGCATTAGCACTTAAATGTGATATTGGGGATTATAACCAACCATTCCCTCGTTGCCCTTGGGCCTTGGATTTATCAGATAAACCTTTCCCTGGAAGAAAAGGAGTGAAGACTTTTGGGAAGGAGGGATTGCAGTCTTTTGCTAACATGTGGTATTGGGAGAGTGGGTTTGATAAGGATCAAGTTAACCAAGTGGAAATGATTCGAGATCATAATTTTAGGGCGATGTATGGCGCTTGGGATGTGATTAAAAATGTGGACAAAATGTATCCGAAACACCGTTTGGGATGGTCTGCTTTTATTGCCGGCAAAAGAGAATCTCGCAGGTTGATGGGCGATATCATTTTAGATGCGGAAGATTTTAAAAAGCAAAGGAAATTTGAAGATCCCGCATTTCCATGTTCTTGGCATGTGGACCTACATTCACCTAAAAAGGAATTCCAAAACGGTTTCGAAAACAATGAATTTGTCGCCGATTATACCCGTGGCGTGGAATACCAATATGGGGAAGTGTATTGGGCACCTTATCGAACCTTGTATAGCCGAAACATAAAAAATCTCTTTATGGCAGGTCGCTGCATCAGCGTTTCCAAATCAGGGCTCGGTCCTGTGCGTGTGATGAAAACCTGTGGAATGATGGGTGAAATTGTGGGCAAAGCGGCTTCTATTTGCATTAAAAATTCGACGAATCCTCGAGGTGTCTATACGAATCACTTGGATGAATTGCATCAATTGATGAAAAAACCTGGGACTACAAGAGCCTAGTTTTTAGGTTATAATTTAAATTTCAAACGTTCGTTAAAAGGAATTTCATTTCTTTTAATGAGTTATTTCTTGGCGTTTGCTTATAGCTTGTTGCCAACAACCGCGGTAGGATTGTTAGTCGATTCTCTTTATAATCGAGTATTGGAAACTTCTTTTTGTACCAAAATCCCATTTTTTTTAAGTCAAAAATATCATATTTGACCTTATTTAAAATTACAGTTCAATTTTTTCCACTTTTCTGATTACCTCCAAATCTAATATTTTTTCCTTTGTGCCACTGTTTTCAATGAGCCGTACGTTCTAAATTTTTTTAGTTTAAAATCTGCTTTTTTAAACATCATTGGCTCAATTCTGTCTTACCGGTTAAATCCTGTCAAGGTTTATTGTGACCCTTTCAAACCATTAAAAAAAAATAATGAAATTCAAATTTATTCTCTTGCCCCTATTATTTATTTTGGGTCATACCTCTTTAGCTCAAAATTTAATTTCAGCATCATTTTCAGAAGGTTTTGTTGGAGATAATTCTAAAGACAATGAGTCCACTTCCGCGAATTATTTAACTTCATACGGTTGGTCTAAATTTCAATTCTCTCAAAATTCTTCATCTACAATATTTGTTGCGCAAGGAAACGATATTATCGGGAATGTTTTAATTACCGATAATAATGGAACTCAGCATACGATTCCAGGCTATATAAAATGGAGAGCTCCTAGTGGATCTGTTACTACTTTGGTTTTTGTTCCCTCCAATACGACTACACTTGCCACCACTACAGGTAATTATGTGATAAATACATTAAAATATATTGGTCTTACCTTTAATGGAAATACGCTTACAATTCCAACTTCTGGACGTGACGCTTATATTGTTACGGGAAATGCAGCAACCAGTGGTTTGTTAGATGCTTTGAATACCTACTATAACGGTCAGCCTAAATTTTCAGCTGCAGATATCTCAGTCAGTGAAGGAGTAGTCTCTGGCTCAGCTACGGTGACAGTCACTTTAAGTGCTACTTCAGCTTCTACCACCTATGTTAATTATACCACTTCAGACAGTACCGCCACGTCTTTGGATTACACAACCACTGCTGGTACTTTAACCTTTACAGCTGGAGAAACGGTAAAAACTTTTACTATACCTATAAACGATGATGGTACAGCTGAATCGAGTGAAAGAATTAAAGTAATACTATCTAATCCGATTGGTGCTTCCATCGCAGATAACACAGCTATAGTAACTATTTTGGATAATGACGGAGGTAGTAATGTTGATGTGGTGGGAAGCCTGACCGCATTTACCACCTGCGCAGGAACTGTTTCAGCTGAGCAAAATTTTAGTGTTTCTGGGAGTGGTTTGACAAATGATTTAATCGTTACAGCGCCTACTGGGTTTGAAATTTCTTTGGTATCGGGAGGCACATTTACCAATACGATTTCGTTAGCTCATAGTTCCGGAACAGTTTCAAGCACCACCATTTACATACGTTTAAAATCGAATGCTACTTCTGCTGGAATATTACAAATTTCGATTAGTTCTGTTGGCGCGTCAACCGTCAATCTTGCTACAGGTGTTTCCACAGTAAATGCTTTGCCGACGATTAGTCTTTTAGCGATTTCCAATGTCAATAGTTTATCTACCAGCTTTAGTATTCCATATTCGGCAACGACAGGTGATCCTAATCAATATAGTTTAGTGACTACAAGTCCAGCATTAAGTGGATTTGTGCCTATTTCTAATGCTACAGGAACTGCTAGCCCACTCATTATCCCTATTCCACAGTCGGCCGCTGGTACCTATGGATTTACCTTGACGGTTAAAAATTCAGTCACAGGATGTATAAGTTCTGGAAATAACTTGACTCTGACCATTGTTGCTCCCACGGCAAGCAATGACTTAATGACTATTTCGAATGACGGCACAGCAAGTATTAATATTTTGACTAATGATCAGTTTAGTCCAGGTGCATTTACTAGAATTGTTCGTAGAAGCGCACCTAATACTGGAACGGCTCGAGGAACCGTTAATTTTAATGCTTCAACGGGTATTTTTACTTATACCCGAGCTAATGGTGAGATTGGTAATCAGACGGTTGGCTACGAAGTCACAAATTTTGCTGTTTCTCCTGAGGTGTCAGCGACAGCTTTGATTACGATCATGACCTGCGATTTATCAGACACCAATGCCGATTGTGACGGGGATGGTACCCCGAATGGCGTTGACTCTGACCCTTCAGATCCATGTGTGTATGCTGTTGCGAATCAAGTTCTTGCCAATACAACTGAATATTGGAATTCGCTTGATTGTGATGGCGATGGAGTAACGAATGGACAGGAGCGCACTGATGGGACCAACTTAACTGACGCATGTAGTTATTTATCGGGAAGCCAGATAATCGCCAACACAAGTGCCGCTTGGAAAGCAGCGGACTGCGACGGGGATGGCACTCCGAATGGAACCGACAGCGCACCCTTTGATTATTGCGTAGGCCGAGTAGGATTCATAATCCCTAAACTAGGTACAGCGGCGTATAACAATTTCTTTAAGAATGGCGACTGTGATGGCGACGGGATAAGCAACCATGCCGAATGCAATGGAGCCGATAACCCAGATGACTTTGACGGGGATGGCATACCGAATTATCTAGACACGGACTCAGACAACGACATGATGTCGGATAGAGACGAGCGCCGAATAGACAGCGACGGAGACGGGGATGCAGATTACTTGGATTTAGATTCAGACAATGATGGAATATTAGATAAACTGGAAGGCAATGCAGATGCGGATGGAGACGGAATCAAGAACTACTTGGATCTAGATAGTGACGGTGACGGAATCAAAGACGCTTGGGAAGCCTTTGAAGTCTATGGTTTCCACAGTGATTATGGATTTACGGGAACGGTGAAGAACGCCGATGGCAGCTTCCCGGATGCAAATGGCAATGGACTTGCTGACTTTTTAGAGACGAGCATGGGCGGCAAACCAAGAGGCCCACAAGATACAGACAAGGATGGCATCCCAGACTTTTTAGATTTGGATAGTGATGGGGATGGAATCGCTGATGCGGTGGAACAGACCTCCGACATGGACAAGGACAATCGTCCTAATTACCGAGATATAGATAGTGATGGAGATTTAATTTCAGATAATAAAGAAACGAGCGCGGATGCCGATGGAGACGCAAGTGCAAACTACCTGGATTTGGATAGTGATGGAGATGGTATTCCGGACCGAGTGGAAGGAGTAGTGATCTGTGAGAGTTGTGCGTCTAGAGATGACCAACCAGAAGACGGCATGGATGATCGCTCGAATGGAATCCCAATAGATACAGATAAAGACGGCAAACCCGATTACCTAGATACGGACTCAGACAATGATGGAATCCCGGACTCGGTAGAAGCGGGCAAGGATCCAAGCAAACCTGTGGATACAGACGGGGATGGAACGCCAGACTTTAGAGACACAGACTCCGACAATGACGGAATCCCGGACTCAGTGGAAGCCGGCAAGGACCCAAGCAACCCTGTGGACACAGACGGGGATGGAACGCCAGACTTTAGAGACACGGACTCAGATAATGATGGAATCCCTGACATCTTAGAAGCGGGCAAGGATCCAAACAAACCTGTGGATACAGACGGAGATGGAACGCCAGACTTTAGAGACTTGGACTCAGACAATGACGGAATCCCGGACTCAGTCGAGGCCGGCAAGGACCCAAGCAACCCTGTGGACACAGACGGGGATGGAACGCCAGACTTTAGAGACACGGACTCTGATAATGATGGAATCCCGGACTCAGTCGAAGCTGGCAAGGATCCAAACAAACCTGTGGATACAGATGGGGACGGCAAGCCTGATTATTTAGATACCGACTCTGATAATGATGGAATCCCGGACAGCGTAGAAGCTGGCAAGGATCCAAACAAACCTGTGGATACGGATGGGGATGGTAAACCAGATTATCAAGACACGGACTCAGATAATGACGGAATCCCTGACAGCGTAGAAGCGGGCAAGGATCCAAGCAACCCTGTGGATACAGATGGCGACGGCAAACCAGATTATTTAGACACGGACTCTGATAATGACGGAATCCCTGACAGCGTAGAAGCGGGCAAGGACCCAAACAAACCAGTAGATACGGATGGGGACGGCAAACCCGATTATCAAGATACGGACTCTGATAATGATGGAATCCCTGACAGCGTAGAAGCTGGAAAAGATCCAAGCAAACCTGTGGATACAGACGCAGACGGCAAACCCGATTATCAAGATACGGACTCTGATAATGATGGAATCCCTGACAGCGTAGAAGCTGGAAAAGATCCAAGCAAACCTGTGGATACTGACGGAGATGGAACGCCAGACTTTAGAGACACGGACTCTGATAATGACGGAATCCCAGACAGTGTCGAAGCGGGCAAGGATCCAAACAAACCAGTGGAAACGGATGGTGACGGTAAACCTGATTATCAAGATACGGACTCTGATAATGATGGAATCCCAGATGCAGTCGAGGCTGGCAAAGATCCTGAGATTCCTATCGATACCGATCAAGATGGTGCCGCAGATTTCAGAGATTTGGACTCCGATAATGATAGTATTGTTGACAAGATAGAGGCAGGCCTAAACCCAAGTAAACCAGTGGATACAGATTCAGATAGCAAGCCTGATTATCAGGATAAAGATTCTGATAACGATAGTATCCCGGATGCGGTGGAAGCGGGCAAGGATCCAAATAAACCCGTGGATACGGATGGGGATGGTAAACCGGATTATCAAGATTTGGACTCTGACGGGGATGGTATTCCAGATAAGATTGAAGCTGGAGTAGATCCTACAAAACCTGTCGACACGGACTCAGATGGAACACCAGATTACAGGGATTTAGATTCAGATAATGATGGTTTTTTAGATAGAGAAGAAGCGGGAAAAGATCCTTTCAATCCAATGGATTTGGATAAAGATGGCAAGCCAGATTTCCAAGATATTGACTCGGATGGTGATGGTGTATTAGACCGACTTGAAGATGATATTAATTTTGGTGCCATACCGGATTGTGATCGCGATGGGATTCCTAATCGCATAGATCAAGATGTTTGTCAGACTTTCTTGACCCAAGGTTTTTCTCCCAATGGAGATGGGGTAAATGATACCTTCGTCATTCCAGGTCTACTGGGTATGGGTAAAAATAAGTTATCGATATTCAATCGTTGGGGTAATATCGTGTATGAAACCGAAGACTATAAAAATGATTGGGGAGGTAAAGCCACTAATGTCTTTGATCCATTGGCCTCAGATGGCTTATTGCCAGATGGCGTATATTATTATGTAATTGATTTTAATGGGAGTCGTCCTGCTATTTCCAATTATTTGTTTATTAATCGTTTAGAAAAATAGGTATGATAAAGAATATAATGTTGTTTAAGATTGTAGATTTTTTGTATCGGATGAAGAGCCACTTGGCTCTTACATCCCTTGTTTTATGCGTAGTTTCATCTAGTTTCGGCCAAGTCGAAACGATGTACTCCCTATATCGATTTAATCCTCAAGTCATAAGTCCGGCTTATGCAGGAAGCACGGAGAATTCAGAGGTTACGGTCATGAATCGCCAACAATGGATCGGTCTTGAATTGGCACCAAAGACCATTGGTATCACGATGAATTTGAAGTGGGGGGAGAAAAAAGGGCTGGGGATAAATGTTATTTCAGATCAGTTTGGTCCTATTTCTACCACAGCCGTTTCAGGTGATTTTGCTTACCATACTGATTTGAATAGCCAATGGAGGTTGTCTGGAGGTATTCGAGCCGGGGTTTCCAATATGTCGATAAATTATTCAGGTATTCGAATTGTAACGCCCACAGACGTAGTGTTTGCCGGGGATCGAAGTACCGGTTTTCAGCCCAATTTGGGATGGGGTTTGCGCTTTGATCGAGGAGAAAAGTTTTTTGTGAGTGTGAGCCAACCAAGAATTTTGAGGTATGATTTTGGAAGTCAAAATACAGCATATAAGGATGTGCCCTATTATTACTCCATGCTAGGAACCCGATTTAAATTTTCGGATCAGATCATATTTTACCCTTCCTTGATGTTTCGCATGGCCAAAGATGTCCCTTTATCATGGGACATTAACTTGACAGCTAGGTTAATTAGCAAATTGGATGTAGGTATCAGTTACCGAAATCAAGATAGTTATGGATTCCGCTTAGGCATTCAAGCGACTAAGAAAATTTACATCGGCTATGTGTATGAAATGCCTATATCTCAAATATCAAAAGTGAGTAATCAAACACATGAATTAGCACTTCGTTTTTCATTCTTACCTAAATCCAAGCAATAACATAATTCTATCTAAATGTATTTCAAGAGGTTGTTTTTGATCGATTAAATCAATGGTTTCATCTAAATTTTTATTTTTGAAATTAAAATATTCGAATTTTAAATTTCAAATCTAAAATCACGAAAATGAAATTTTTTTTATCGGTATTGTTGTTCTTTTTTGGAACCCTTTTTGTTGCAGAAGCCCAATTTAAAATTAAAAACCTTCAGGTAGAATATCAATCTGAGCCCCTAGGTTTGGATGAAGCACATCCAAGATTTTCCTGGCAAATGGAATCTGTCAAAGCTACTCGCGGCGAAAAGCAATCGGCCTACCGAATTACCGTAGAAAATAGTCAGAAAAAAATTGTTTGGGATAGCCAACAAATTACCTCAGATATTTCTTTAGCCATTCCCTATGCTGGATCAGCTCTTAAAGCCACAGAAAAATATACATGGAAGGTTCAGGTATGGAATCAAAATAAAATATCCAATATAGCTAGTTCCAGTTTTGAGACGGGTTTGCTCTCAGTCCAAATGAACGCTTGGAACGGAGCGGAGTGGATTGGTGGAAATGATTTACCCTTATATTCTCATTATTTGTCGATGTATAAAATTGAGTTTGGAGTCCAATTAGACGAATCCTCCAAGTCGACGAAAGCCGCTTTTGTTTTTGGGGCCGATGACCCTCGTTTACAGACAAAAAATCTAAATATCATGGATGTCGAATCTGGAAAAAATGGTTCATATGTCAGTCTTGAATTTGATATTGCTAATGTTTCGTTAAGTGATTCTGGTACGGCCGCTTTAAAAGTATACCGAGTAGGTTATGATAAAAAGGATGATGCGCGCAAGCCATTGGCCCAATTTAAGATTTCTCGAAAATTAGTGAATCCTTCAAATGCGTATCAAAAGCATGTGATTTTAGCACAATGTAATTTTGGGGTTTTTGATTTTTATATAGACCAAGTAGATCCTGAGCATAAAATTAATGGAGCTCCAGCGGGTTCTACAGCGCGTGGTGGCGGTTCTTCTGGCTTAAATCTAAATCCAGTAGGCCGAGGAAATAATTACATTAGCTTCCCAATGCTTTCCAATATTGGATTTCAAGTGGGCCCGCGCCAAAAAGCATCTTTCTCAGATGTGATCATTAAAAACTTTCGCCATCCCTCGAATGCCTTATTTTCAGCCCAGGAAAACCCCTCTTTGTTTACTCAGTCTCAAATTGTGTGGAATGGCAAACAGTTTCTGGCAGATGGTTTGCAAAATGGGGTTTTAGTTACCGCAGATCCTAGCAGATTTGCCGCCCCTATGCTAAGAACTCAGTTTACGACAAATGCAAAGACGATCAAAAAAGCTAGAATTTATGCCACCTCCAGAGGTATTTATGAATTGTATCTGAATGGAAGTCGGGTTGGGAAAGATTATTTTAACCCAGGATTGACTCAATATAATAAAACACATCAGTATCAGACTTTCGATGTTACGGCATTAGTAAAAAATGGGGAAAATGCTTGGGGTGCTTGGTTGAGCGAAGGTTGGTGGAGTGGAAATATTACCTTTAGTGGCGATAGTTGGAACTTTTTTGGCGACCGACAATCCTTATTAGCCAAATTGCACATTCAATATACCGATGGAACGGAACAAATAATCACCACCAACCCTGATCAATGGACTTACTTTAATGATGGACCCGTTCGCTATGGTAGTTTTTTTCAAGGCGAAGTGTACGATGCACAAAAGGAAGCCCCGATTGCTGGTTGGTCTACGGCTAATTTCAAACCTACCGCTTGGAAACCTGCACAAAAAATTTCTTTAGAAGGAAATGCTTTTGTTGGCAGCGTTCCTAATGCACTTAAGTTCGACGGTATGCAATTGGTGGGCCAATTAGACGATCATGTCCAAGTGCGTGAAGTGCTTCAGGCCAAATTGATGACCGAACCTCGGAAGGGTGTTTTTGTCTATGATATGGGTCAAAACATGGTAGGATTCCCTAAGATTTTTATTAAAAATGGTCGCGCAGGCCAACGCATCACTCTTCGTTTTGCTGAGGTTCTGTATCCTGATTTAGCAGAATATGCCGGTCAAAAAGGTATGATCATGTTGGAAAATATTCGGGCAGCTCTTGCGCAAGATGTCTATATATTAAAAGGTGGGGACGAGTATATCCAACCCCGGTTTACCTTCCATGGCTATCGCTTTTTGGAAATTACCGGAATTGAACAAGCGCCTGCATTAGCTCAAGTGGCTGGATTGGTGCTTTCGTCGATTGATCATATTGGATCTGAATATGTGAGTTCTGACCCTATGGTCAACAAACTATGGCAGAATATTACGTGGTCTATGCGGAGTAATTTTTTATCTATTCCGACGGATACTCCCGCTCGAAATGAACGAATGGGTTGGAGCGGAGATATAAATGTATTTTCTAAAACAGCAACGATGATGGCTCCTGTGAATAATTTTATGCGCCGACATTTACTAGGCATGCGGGATGTTCAACGAGCGGATGGTCGATTTACCGATGTGGCGCCGATGGGTGGGGGATTTGGGGGAACTCTTTGGGGAAGTGCTGGCATTGTGATTCCATGGGAAACCTATTTGCAATATGGAGACAAATCCATGCTGGCCGAGCATTATGATGCCATGAAGCGCTATATGAGCTTTTTGGATACGAAGGTGGATCCAGCCAACGGAATTTTGAGTGAAGGCCCATTGGGTGACTGGTTGAGCCCAGAAAATAATAAAAATGACAACACTCTTTTTTGGATGACCTATCAGGCCTATGATCTGAAAATCATGTCTAAAGTGGCGGCTATCTTAGGTAACAAAAATGATGAAATACAATATGCATCACAATATGAGGCAAGGAAAAAATTGATAAACCAAATTTACCTTGATCCAATAAGCCATAAAAGTGTTAAATCGGGTGTCCGTGCCGCACGTATGGGGCCTCCAGGAGCTGTTCCTGCTGCGACTGCTACTCCTGCTGTTTCCGACAAAGGCCAATTAGTTGATACGCAAGCTTCCTACGCCATACCTTTGGGACTTGGAATTTATGATGAGCAAAACACTCCATTTGCTCTCCAAAATTTAGTTGAGACCATCAAGCGTTCCAACAAAGATGACGAAGGAATAGCGCGACCTCCTTATTCCTTGATGACTGGATTTATAGGAACCGCATCTATTAGCGAGGCTTTATCTAATAATGGCCTACATGCTGTTGCCTATGGCTTATTGACTCAAAAAACGTATCCATCTTGGTTATATTCGGTGGCAAATGGAGCAAGCTCAATTTGGGAACGATTAAATTCTTATACGCAGGAAAATGGCTTTGGCGGAAATAATAGCATGAACTCATTTAACCATTATTCGTTTGGGGCAGTGGCTGCTTGGATGTACACATGGTCTTTGGGAATTCAACGAGATGAAAATTCCCCAGGTTTTAAACACTTTATTTTACAGCCTACTCCAGATCCTTCAGGAAAAATTACTTTTGCCAAAGGCTTTGTTGAAACCGTTTATGGTAAAATTACTAGTCAATGGAAAAAAGAGGGAAATAAGGTTACTTATGATTTCGTAATTCCGGCTAATGCCAGTGCTCAATTAAAGTTAATGATTCCGCAAGGTGCTAAGTTATATGAAGGAGGAAAACCAGTGAAGTTCACTGTTTCAGCCAATGGATTCCAAACAGAATTAGGTTCAGGTTCTTATCACTGGGTGGTGGAATAGATTTTTTAGGTGTCAAACATTATTTAAACCAATATAGATGTATTAACATTATGGATGTGAATTGCTTAATTTGATTTATAAAAGTAGAACAATATGGGGGTGGTTATACGAGTCACGTTAAAGAATTACCCAACAATTGATATAAGAATAACCATTTAAAGCTTAATACTCTTTATTATCGATCATTTCTTTTGCCTGGGCTTCTTCTTCATCATATAGTTTTTTATCACCTAATGATCCATTCCCAGATCTAGTTATATTGAATAAACCATGCGTAGCATAATTACTGAAAGCATTGTGCCTAACTTCATAACCCAACAATGAAATTTGTTGAAACCAAAGAGTACCCGTATCAAGTGCAAAGGTTCCAAATGGCACGACCTTTCCTTTGGGCATAGTGATTCTTTTTGCTATTTCTAAATTAAATAGAGCCGCCATTTCATTGAGTCGACATTCGGGCAATGGCCAATTTATTCCTTTCTCCGATACCAATCCCTTAATTACTGCTCTATTTGCATGCCAGCCATGATACATTTCAATTAATTGACTATTACTTGGTCGAAATTTTAAATATTTTTCACTGTCACAATATTTTTCATAAGCCGGACAATTCCAACACTGACCAACAGTACCAACAGCTATTTTATCATCGATACTAGCTAAATAATTGCCAATGATATCTTTATGAAATACCATATCATTGTGCATAATAAACAGGTATTTAGCAGAAGATTTTTCCCACGCATATTGATACCGAATTGAATGTCTGAAAAAATCAAATTTGCATAAAAACGAATAAATGATTGGTTTCTCTCTTATACCTCCACCATATCCTAAATGCAATTTTGGAGTATAAAAAATGACAGGGATATCGATAGGTAATTCTTTTAATATCGTTTCATCAAAATCTTCTGGTTGTTTTTTTTCGATGTTAATGTATATCTTATTAATATACTTTTTAGAATATTTAAGCAATGATAATATACTTAATGCGGTTTGATAAGGTTTTCCATACACATTGATTGCAACATCAACCTTGAATTTATCTGCCATTATATTATGATTGAAAATTATAATTACTTAGTAAATAGGATCGAAAGAAATGATTCTTAAATTCATTGATTCGCTAATCATGAGGAGCACTTAATCCCCACTAGTTCTTCAGCATCAAATTTTTCCCACTAGCATTTTTGCAGTTGACCAGCGTTATATTTTTTGATTGTCCATCCGATTGTATTTCCGGCTCCGTGGTTTCTATGAAGAGATTTTCTAATTTGATGCCATCATTTTGCTTAAGTACGAGCGCCTTACTTTCTTTGGTTGCAGGTTTTTTAATACTAATCCCTTTAACGTTTATTTGCTTAGAGGAGGAAAATGCTATAAAACTACCCGTGGCATTTTGAAGATTTATCCCTTCGATGTTAATCCCGCTACAATTAGAAAGAGCGATTAATCCAGGACTTGCCTGAGCAATGCTTGCTTTTAAATATCCCTTTTGAATTTGCTTGGTGATTTGTTCGATAACGCCAGCCCCCTGACCCTCAATGACCCCTTTTCCAGTGATACCAATGTTTTGTTGGCCATCGGCCATAATCAAAGCTTTTAGATTGTTAACACCCATATAATCATAAATGGAAGTGGTACCTACCAATACTGCTCCTTCATTCAATTCAATACTCACATTTGACTTCAATTGGACGCTGCCAGTTAAATAACGACCTACATAAAATTTCAGTTTACCCCCACCTTTTTCACTGATGAAGTCAATCGCTTTTTGAATCGATTGTGTATTTAAGGTGATGCCATCTGACTTTATGCCAAAGAGGGAAGCATTATAATCTTTTGCACAAAGGGCTCCTTGGCTTAACACAGTTAATAAAAATATTTTCAAGAACAATTTTTGCATGGTAGTTTGAATTTATCAGCTCTTAGATTCGTATTCCAACTAATTCTAGGAGCGTATTAATGGGTTTATTTAATGATCAGATTGCTGGACTTGTAAGGAAACACCTGTTGTTTTCCAACACTTTCAGGTTCATTCACCACTAGACCTGAAAAAGTAGCATTCTTGACATCATCAAGTACGACACTCGGCCTATAATCTTTTTTAAGGGCCGTGAAGGTAACATTTTCAAAGTTGATGCCTTCTGCATGACGTACATAAAAACCCCAAGCAGGCAATTCTTTGAACTGAGAAAACTCGGGATAGGCTTCCCGCATTTCTGGAATTCCGTCAAGTTCAGCCGGTGTTAACCCGCGTTTGGCATACAGTGGATTTCCACTTCCAGGGTAGACAATTTGAATGTTTTTTAGGGTAACATTTTGGATTTTATTTTCAACCAAGCCCACAATACTAGCAGGAGAAACATTGCGAGGTAAGTCCTCAATAGGTCCTTCAAAATTATATCCTACATCGGGTTTGCCCAAAGGAACTTCTGCATAGACATTTGAAATCGTGATGTTTTTCATGTAGGGCTTTTTGCCACTACTCCACCGATCACCGATTCGTAAGTAAATGACATTTCCTGTATTGATGGAACGCACACCGTCAATCACAATATTTTCTATTTCACCCCCATCGACCGCGGCGAAAGTAATGGCCGAGCGAAATGTATCAAAAATGGTTAAGTTGGTGACTTTGAAATTTTTAAATCCTCCACGCGAAACGGTACCAAATTTCAGGCCGTTGGCACTCGATCGTCCAACACAATTATCCACCACTACATTTTGACACATATGTTGGGCCGAGTGTGATTTGAAACAAAGCACATCATCCGCTGCGTCAAAGTAGGAGTTTTTAATCACCACCCCATCACAATCGACTACATCGATCCCATCATTGTTCCAATAGGATTTACTATCCACGGTAATGTGGTCAACGTAAAGATTTTTACATTGATCATAGGTTTGGTTCCAACTCGCTGGATCTCGTAAAGTGATATCCGTAATGACGATGTTAGCGCACTCCCTAAAATAAATATTTTGTGGTCGATTGGTTTCATTGGGACGGTCATATTTCAATGGATCGGTATAAACACCCCGATGAATATAATTGACCATATTGTTCGCCGTAGTAAATCCACGCCCATTAATGGTACCTTTTCCTGTGATGCCAATATTTTCTTGATTCACTGCAAAAATCATCGACATCCAACCAATTTTCTTATCCTTCACGTAATCGAATGGATTTGTAGAGCCTAAAATCGTAGCACCATAATTTAGTTGGAGCGTCACATTCGATTTCAAATAAATACTACCTGTTACAAAATTTCCAGATTCAAACACAAGTCTACCGCCCCCATTTTCATGTATAAAATCAATCGCTTTTTGTATCGAGCAGGTGTTGAGGGTAATCCCGTCATTTTTTACTCCAAATTCCGTGGCTATGTAATCTTTGGCTGAAAGCTGGAAGCCCAACAATAAGAAAAAGTATAGCTTAATTTTATGGATATAGTTCATAGGTAGATGCGGTTATTTCTTGAGTAAAATGTCTGTGGACTTATAAACATGGACTTGTTTTTTCTTGGCCGCACCGGGTTCGATGTATTTCATTTCTGAAAAAGTGGCTCCCTGAACGTCATCCAAAACAATCGCTGGCCGGTATTCTTTTCCTTGCGCAGTCAACGTTACATTTTCGATGTTTAAATTTTTAACATGTCGCACATAAAATCCCCAGGCAGGAAGTTCCTTGAATTGTGAAAACTCAGGATAAGCAGCTGGCATTTCGGGAATGCTATCTAGATCAGCGGGTTTAATGCCCCGATAAGCATAGGTAGGATTGCTATTTCCCGGCACAACAATTTGGATATTTCTCAGTGTCACGTTGGAGATGTATTGACCCGGTAATCCCACAATACTGGCCGGCGATATATTTCTGGGAAGATCTTCGATAGGTCCTTCATATTCTTGACCAGCATCTGGTTTTGAATTAGGGATTTCGCAATACATATTTTGGATGGTGATGTTATTCATGGAGCCCGTTCGGCCTTTGTTCCAGCGAGCACCAATCCTCAAATAAATGGAGTTTCCTGTGTTGTAGGCATACAAACTGTCAACAAAAATATTGTCAATCACTCCGCCATCTGGCGTCGCGATGGTGATAGCAGATCGATACGTATCATAAATTTTATTGTTGACAATCTTAAAATTCTTATACCCTCCTGAAGTGACCGTTCCAAATTTTATTCCGTTTGCACTTGATCTGGCAACATTATTTCGAACCTCAACATTTTCACAGAGCTTGGTTGGATCATGCGATTTAAAACAAATGGCATCATCACTGGCGTCAATGAATGAATTGCTGAGAACTACATTTTTGCAATCGACAATATCAATTCCGTCATTGTTCCAAAATGCCTTGCTGTCCACGGTGATTTTATCGATTTTCAAATTTTCGCATTGGTCACAAACCACTACCCATTCGGCCGCATTTTTAACCATGATGCCTGAAATTTCTACGTTTTTACATTCCCGAAAGTAAATTCCTTTGGGCCTCCGTAAGGCTGGGCGGTCATTCGCTAATTCATCTTTCAGTATTCCTTTTTGTACCTGATCCAAGAGATTATAGGCTAAGTCCCGGCCTTGGCCGTCAATCACTCCTTTTCCAGTTATTGCGATATTTTCGGCTTTAGTGGCCGTAATTAAGGAAGAGAAAGTTGTTCCATTTATGTTGTAGTCATAAATATTCGTGGAGCCAACCAGCGTGACACCTTCCTCCAGGTGGATGGTTACATTGGATTTGAGTTGAATGGTTCCAGTCAAATAACGACCCACATAAAATACAAGTCGGCCACCACCTTTTTCACTGATAAAGTCAATCGCTTTTTGGATCGAGTGGGTGTTCATAGTCGTTCCATTGGATTTTATGCCAAACATCGAAGCTTTATAATCTTCCGAATACGCATGAAAACATAGCAACACCGTCAAGGGGATGACCATTAAAAAATTCTTCCTCATAGAATGATAGGTTTAATGAGAAAATCAAAAACGGTTCAATTCATTTTTGAATTTCATAAGCTCAAAGATAAAAATTCTTTTTTTGCGCTGCAATGCGTCATTCAATTTATGCTGATGGAATTCTTCGGCTCAACAAAAAAATGGGATTCAATCAAGCTATTTATTTCTGATCCCAGCTAATAATTTGATTTATTTCATTTGAGCGTTTTTTGAATCATTTTTTGATCCTACACGAGATTCTTACCTTAATCATTCGTTTATGTTGCTTAATTGAATAATTAGATTACCTTTAGAAGAATCGGTCTAGATTAATTTTTAGCCGTTAAAAAAAAGATCAAATCAAAGATTTATTTGAATTTTTGAAAATCTGTTAACCACTAATACAATTCGATGAAAAGTCACCTTAAAAGGCGAGTCTTTTTTAAAAGACTGCGCAAAAGAATTCCCCCTATATTCATTTTTCTCTGCATCTGGGTTTCACTCTTTTTGGTCAATGGGGCCAAGTTATTTTCTCAAGACGGTTGGAAACTCGGATTAGGAAACAGCAATACTCAATATATGTTTTTGAATTCCAAGGGCCAGCCCCTTACCTTTTTAAAGCAGGGCTCTGGAAATACCATCTTTATTTCTGCTGAAAAGACCTTGCTAGACAGCTCCATTATGTTAGGTCAAACCACTGAAAGGGCCGTTTTTTTTCTCAATCATCCATTCTTGTTGAAATTTATGACGCATACGACGTATGAAATGGGACTTAATTTCAATCAGTATAATGCGGTCGGCGACATTCAAAAAATAACGATGAATTATCAGACGAGTTACCTTGGGTTTTTTGTTGGCGGTGGTCCTTATATCTATTTGACGAAAGGAATTTATTTGTCAATCAAGGGTATTTTATCTCTTCAAAAAATTTCTCAAGGCACTCAGCAATTGAACAATCAATATGTGGATTTAATGCAAGAAAAGGAATTTAATCGCATCATGTACTTTGTGGGGTACTCAGGTACTTTGACTAAGAAGTTGACCAACGGCCTTTCTCTTTTTGTACAAGCCCAGCAATCTAGGTCTTATAATTTAAGGACCGAGGGCGAAGAAAATTTAAATTTTTCCGCATTGAATTTCTCTTTTGGCTTAAAGATTGGCAAATAACTCATATTCATTAATCCCCCTACTCATGAAAACAATTTACACGGTACTCTTACTTAGTTTTGGTTTTAGCTTGTACGCGCAAAATAAGGGAATGAATTATCAAGCCGTTATTTTAGATCCAGATCCTATTGAAATCCCTGGAGCTAATCTGGGGGGCCAACCATTGGCTTCGAAAAAAATAT